>Ga0105107_10000065_pt1 | contig 54173 bp, 45 predicted proteins | sample PPLLaktember2015_6_FD_79335 | JGI IMG/M metagenome (GOLD analysis project Ga0105107, IMG submission 79335) | Freshwater sediment microbial communities from Prairie Pothole Lake near Jamestown, North Dakota, USA - PPLs Lake P8 Core (1) Depth... | ecosystem: Environmental > Aquatic > Freshwater >...
GGCCTGGGCGTCGCCGCCCGGTGGCGCCGGCGCGTAGATCTTGTGGTCGGGCGAGACACGGATGCCCGCGCCCGCGTGGGTGAGGAGGTTCACGAGCCGCTGGGGCTCGATCCGCGTGCTCGGGCCGGCGGTCAGCACCAGCTCGCCCTTGGCGATCTCGACCACCACCACGCCGAGCCTGCGCGCGACGATCTTCACGCGGATCACGCCGAGCAGGTTCTTCGCGTCGTCGGGCATGGGGCCGTAGCGGTCGAGGATCTCGTCGCGGATGCGATCCACCTCGGCGTCGTCGCGCGAAGAGGCGAGGCGCTTGTAGAGCACGAGGCGCTGCGACACCTCGGGCACGTAGCTCTCGGGCAGGCGCGCGGTCACGGGGAGCCGCACCTCGGGGTCGATCTCGAGATCGCGCACGTGGCCGCGCAGCTCCTCGATCGTCTCCTCGAGCATCTGCATGTAGGTCTCGTAGCCGAGGGCGCCGATGTTCCCGGACTGCTCGCCGCCGAGCAGGTTGCCGGCGCCGCGGATCTCGAGGTCCATGTTCGCGAGGTGGAAGCCGCTGCCGAGCTCGTGCAGGTCCTGGATCGCCTGGAGCCGGCGCTGCGCGTCGTCGGTGAGCGCATCCTCGTTCGGCACAAGCAGGTAGCAGTACGCACGATGGTGGCTGCGCCCGACGCGGCCGCGCAGCTGGTGGAGCTGCGCGAGCCCGAACGTGTCGGCGCGGTTCACGAGGATCGTGTTCGCCCGCGGCACGTCGATCCCGCTCTCGATGATGCTGGTGCAGAGCAGGAGGTCGACCTCGCCGTGCAGGAAGGCGAGCATCTTCTTCTCGAGCTCGTGCTCGTTCATCTGGCCGTGGGCCACGCTCACCTTCGCCTCGGGCACCACGCGCGCCAGCATCTCGGCCACGGCGCCGATCGTCTGCACCCGGTTGTGGACGAAGAAGACCTGCCCGCCGCGGCGCAGCTCGCGCAGCACGGCCTCGCGCACGAGCGAGTCGCTCGATCGCGCGAGCTGGGTGCGGACGGCGAAGCGATCGGCCGGCGGCGTGTTGATGACCGAGAGCTCGCGCAGGCCGCTGAAGGCCATCTGCAAGGTGCGCGGGATCGGCGTCGCCGTGAGCGTCAGCACGTCCACGGTCTTCCGCATCTGCTTGATGCGCTCCTTGTGGGTGACGCCGAAGCGGTGCTCCTCGTCGACCACGAGCAGCCCCAGGTCGCGGAAGCGGATGTCCTTCTGGAGCAGGCGGTGGGTCCCGATCACGATGTCGACGTTGCCGGTGACGAGGCCCTCGAGCACCGCCTTCGCGTCCTTCGGCGTGCGGAAGCGCGAGAGCGACTCGATCCGCACCGGGTAGCCCTCGAAGCGCTGGCGGAAGGTCTCCTCGTGCTGCTGCGCGAGCACGGTGGTCGGCACCAGCACGGCGACCTGCTTGCCGTCCATCACCACGCGGAAGGCGGCGCGGATCGCGACCTCGGTCTTGCCGTAGCCGACGTCGCCGCAGACGAGGCGGTCCATCGGGCGCTCGCGCTGGAGATCCGCGAGCACGTCCTCGATCGCCGCGAGCTGGTCGGCCGTCTCCTCGTGGGGGAACGACGCCTCGAACTCCTCGAGCTGGCGGTCGCGCGGTGAGAAGGCGTGGCCGGGCGCGAGCTCGCGCGCGGCGTGCACCGAGAGCAGCTCCTGCGCCATGTCGCGCAGGCTGCGCTTCACGGCGCGCTTCGCCTTCTCCCAGGTCGAGCCGCCGAGGCGGTCGATGCGCGGCTTGTGGCCGTCGGCGCCGACGTAGCGCTGCACCAGGTTGAGCCGATGCACCGGCAGGAAGAGCTTGTCGCCGCCCTCGTACTCGAGGGCCAGGAACTCGCCGGAGACGCTGCGCCCGAGCTTCAGCTCGATGAGCCCGCGGTAGGTGCCGATGCCGTGGTCCTGGTGCACCAGCGGATCGCCCGGCGCGAGCTGCGCCAGGCCCTCGATCGCCGCGCCCTCGCGCCAGGTCTTCTGCGTGCGCCGCGTCTTCTCGCGCGGGCCGAAGATCTCCTCCTCGGTGAGCACGACCAGCTTCTCGAGCGGCAGCGCGAAGCCTTCCGACACCGAGGCGACGCGCACCTCGACCTTCCCCGGCGCGGACCAGCGCCAGACCGGCCGGTCGTCGTTCGCGAGGCGCGTCGTGACGCCGTACTCGTTCAGCAGCGTACGCAGGCGCTCGACGCTCGAGAGCGCGGGGCAGGTGAGGACCACGCGCATGCCGTCGTCGCGCCAGGCGCCGAGCTTCTCGACCAGGGGCTCGAGGGCGGCGTCGCTGGTGCGCGCGCGCACCAGGGCCCGCACCAGCTCCTCGTGGCCATACGCGCGCACGGCGTAGCGCTCGCTGTGCGGGTCGGCGTCGTAGACGTCGAGGCGGTCGAGCAGCACGGGCCGGCGCGCGGCGACCGTCGCGGCCAGCGCGTCGGCCCCGAGCACGAGCTCTTCGGGCGGACACACCAGGCGGTGTGCGCTGCGGGCGGCGTCGAAGTGGCCGAGCGTCTCTTCGTGGTGGTGCGCCAGGCGGTCGCGGCCCGCGATCGGATCGTCCACCACGAGGAGCGTGTCCTCGGGCAGGAAGTCGAAGACCGTCTCGAGGCCGGGCTGCAGCAGCGGGGCGATGGCCTCGGCCCCGGGCGGGAGATGCCCGCGCAGGAGCTGGTCGAGGAGCTCGTCCACCTGTCGCAGCGGCACGCGCTGGCTCGCCGCGAGCTCGCGGATCGCGTCGCTGCGCTCGACCACGAGCTCGCGCGTCACGAGCAGCTCGCGCGGCGGCGCCGCCACGAGGTGCCCGAGCCCGCCCTGGGAGCGCTGGCTCGCGGGATCGAACTCGCGCAGCGACTCGACATCGTCTCCCAGCAGCTCGATCCGCACCGGCAGCGCGCGCTGCGGCGGGAAGACGTCCACGATGCTGCCGCGCACCGCGATCTCGCCGCGCTCCTCGACGATCGGCATGCGCGTGTAGCCGGCGAGCACGAGCGTCTCGACCAGCGCGTCGCGGTCGACCGTCTGGCCGATCTCGAGGTGCACCGTGCGCGCGCGGACGGCGCTGCGCGCGGGCACGCGGAGCGCCAAGGCACTCCAGGGCGCGACGACAACGGGCGCCGGCTCGCGTCCGGCTGACGTTCGCTCGCCTTCGGCTCGCTGCGCGCGCGGCTCCGCCGCGCTTGCGTTCGGTGTTCGCGGAATGCCCTTCTCCGCGGCGAGCCAGCGGTAGAGCACGTCCATGCGCTGGGCCACGACCTCGGGCTGCGGCGAGAAGCGGTCGTAGGCGTGGGTGTCGTGGCGCGGGAAGGGCCGCACGCGCCCGCCCTCGGCGGCGGGCTTCTCGCCGAGCGTGATGCGCAGATCGTCGATCAGGGCGTCGGCGGCCTTCGAATGGGGCGCCAGGAAGAGGACGGGGCGATCGCCGTGATGCCGCACGAGCTGCGCGCCGACGGCCGCCCGCGCGGCGCCGCGCAGCCCCGAGAGGTGCACCGCCCCCGCGCGCCCGAGCACGCGCTTCACCACATCCGCGAGATCGCGCACGGCGCGCTCGTCACGCTCGGGATCGCGGGCCTCGGGGCGCGTCTCGCTCACGCGGGTCCTTCGCAAAGCAGACCGCCCCGCGCCCCCGCGAAGGCGGGGGGCGGGTCGGGCTTCTGGGCTCGGGGCAGTCTAGCCGTGGCCCGCTCGATCGGCCGAACGGCTCGCCGGCGTGCGGAACGAGATCGAAGCGCGAGGGCGCACAAGTCCGGGATGGGGCCGGCCGACCCATCTTGAAGAACGCGCAGGGCGCGCCGATCTTCCCGGCCGATCGCGACCCCGCTCGACGCGAGGCCGGCGCGGCCCGGAGCCACCCCGGTCGCCGTCCGCGATGCGGCGAAACCCGGAGCGAGAGGTCTTTCCCTGCGCGACTCGTCCAACCTCGACTTCGTCCGCTCCGTCGCCGTGCTCTCGGTGCTGGCGGACCACGTGCTGGAGACGCTCGGCACGTTCCACGGCTTCGATCCCACGCCTCTCGCCTGGCTGCTCGGGCGCATGGGCGTGCTGCTCTTCTTCGTGCTGACCTGCCTCGTGCTGATGCAGTCCCTCGAGCGCAGTGCGAGCCGCGGGACCTCGAGCGCCCTCGCCTTCTTCGTGCGACGCGGCCTCCGGATCTACCCGCTGGCGCTGGTCACGATCGCCGCGGTGCTGCTGCTGCGCATGCCGAGCGTGGCGTGGGCGAGCTCGTTCACGCCGCCGGGGATCGGGCAGATCCTCACGAACCTCTCCCTCAGCATGAACCTCTTCTACTCGGATCCCGTGCTCTCGGTGCTCTGGAGCCTGCCCTACGAGCTGCAGATGTACCTGTGTCTCCCGGCCGTGTATCTCTTCGTGCGCGGGGGGAAGGCCGTGCGCAATGCGGCGCTGCTCTGGATCGCGGGCGTCGTCGCCGCGTACGTCCTGCCGGAGCTCGTGGGCCGTCTCTCCGTCGCCTTCTTCGCGCCCTGCTTCCTGGCCGGCGCCGTCGCCTTCGCGCTCGAGCGCCGGGTGGAGCGCAGGCTTCCCTTCGTCGCGCTCCCGCTCGCGCTCGCCGCGCTGATGGCCGCCTACTGCGCCGTCGCGATCGTGTCCGACGAGGTGCACCCGCGCTGGCTCGGCTTCGCGCTCTGCCTCGCGGTCGGCGTGCTGCTGCCCTTCGTGCGCGAGCTCGAGGCGCCCTGGCTTCGCGTCCCGGCCCACGCGATCGCGAAGTACTCCTACGGCATCTACCTGTTCCACATGCTCGCGCTCTGGGCCGGCTTCAACCTGCTGCGCGAGGCGCCGTTCGCGGCGCAGCTGCTGGTGGTGCTCGGCCTGCTCGTGGCGCTGCCCGTCGCCGGCTACCACGCGATCGAGCGTCCCGGCATCGACCTCGGCGCGCGGCTCGCGCGCCGCCTCGAGCCCGCGCGGCGGGACACGCGAGCGCCCGCGACCGCGGCGTAGCCGCGCCGGTCACGGCTCGAGCCGGAAGAACCAGACGTCGCTGCGCGCCGCGAGGCCGTCGGGCGCGAGATCGTACTTGCGGGCGAACGCCTCGCGCAGGCGCGCATCGAGCGCGGTGTCCCGCACGAGCGTCGCCCGTGCGGCATAACGGACGCCGCCCGCGCGCACACGGACGCGCGGGTCCTCGAGCGCGAAGAACGGCCAGAGCTTCACGGGATTCAGGAAGTCCGCAGGGACGTAGAGGACGCCGTCGAGCACCACACACCAGGTCGTGACCGACCAAGGCGTCGCGGGGCGCGTCTCGATCTCGACCGTCTCGCCGACCGAGCCCTCGGGCCAGCGCGCGGGCAGGTCCACCTGCGGGCCCGAACGCAGCGCGCCGCCCGGGAGCGGCCCCCAGGGGCCGTCGAAGAAGGGCGCGGCAAGGAGCAGCGCGCCGAGCGCGAGGAGGACGAGCGCGAAGGTACGGGCAAGGATTCGAAGCAGGCGCCTCATTCGCGCGTGCTCCGCACGGCCCGCGCCGCGAGGCCGAGCGTCGCGCGCGCGAGCGCATCCCAGCCATGGCGCTCGTCGAGGACGCGCCGGCCGGCGGCCCCGAGCCGCGCGGCGAGCTGCGGGTCGCCGAGGAGACGCACGATCGCGTCGCCGAGCGCCGCCTCGGGCGCCTCCGCCGGCACGAGCCAGGCAGAGCTCCCGTGGACGAGCCCCTCCGCCACGTCCGCCCGCGCGACCACGGGGCGCGCGGCCTCGAGGTAGTTCAGGAGCTTCACGGGGAAGCCGCCCACGCGCCGGCGCGCCAGCGCGCAGACCGCCGCCCCGTGCGTGAGGAGCCGTGCCTCCGGCGCATCCGCGACGCGCACGACCTGCAGCGGCGCGGGCGCCGTGCGCACGCCATCGTGCGTCGCCACCACGAGCGGGACGGGCGCGATCCGCCGCGCTGCAGCGGCGAGCGCATCGAGCTCCTGGTAGGCGTCGAGGTTCCCGGCGTAGAGCACGAAGCGTCCCGGCGCGAGCCCATGCGCCGCGCAGGCGCGGCCGACCTCGCGCTCCGCGGGCGACGACGCGGGTGCGAGACCCGGTGGCACGAGGGCGACGGGCCCGCGCGCGTGCGCGCCGAGGCGCTCGAAGGCCGCCGCCGAGAGGCAGATCACGCCGTCGGCACGGCGCGCGATGCGGGTGTCGAGCCGGTCGCCGAGCGCGTCGGCGACGCGCCCCGCGACCCGCGGCGCGTACGCCGAGAGCTCGACGCCGAGCAGCGTATGGGCCACGTAGACGACGGGAACGCCGGTCATGCGCCGCGTCGCGATCCCGATCAACGCAGCCTCGGCGTTGTGTGCGAGGGCGACCTCGAACCTGGCGCCGCGCGCGAGACGGAGCCAGCGCGCGAGCAGCGCAGCGTCGGCCGCGGGCTTCCACCAGCTCGGTCCAGCCCGCAGCGGCGCGCGCGAGAGCGCCGGCGACGCGCGCACTACCGTCACGCCGCTCTCCGCGAGCGCGCGCTCGGTCTCCTCTCCCTCGCCTGGCCCGGGCGCTCCGGCGCCGTAGCAGAGCAGCGTCACGGCGCAGCCCGCGCGGGCGAGCGCACAGGCCTGCTCGGCGACGAAGACCTGGGAGCCTTGCGGCAGCGGGAACGGGAAGGCGGCGAGAAGCGCCACGCGCTTGATGCCGGCCTCGTCGGCCGCTACCCGCGCGTCCTGTCGTGACGCGATCGCGTCCGCCGCCGTCATGCAGGAGAGTCGAGCGCGGAATGCAGCGGCGCGCAAACCGGCACGCGCACGGCGTCATGGCCCGTCGGGCGTCGGCTGCCGGGTGCGCACGAGGCGCGCCGGATCGAAGCCCTCGGCCGCCGCCCGCGCAACGATCGCCTGGTAGATCGTCTCGTCGAGGCTCGGCGTGCGCGAGAGGATCCAGAGGTAGTCGCGGGACGGATGGCCGACGAGCGCCCATCGATAGCCGGGATCGACGGCCAGGATCCAGTAGTCGCCCCAGAACGGCCAGAAGAACTGAACCTCGAGCTTCGCCGGGTCGGTGCGGTCGACGACGCGCGCGCGGCCCTCGATGCTCTCGAGCTCGCCGTCGACGCGCTCCTTCCGGCAGCGGTTCTCGACGCGCAGCACGCCCGGCTCATCGGGCACGCGCGCATAGTCGGCGGTGGTGGCGACGCAGCCGCGCTGGAACCAGGTCGGGTAGCTCGCGATCTCGTACCAGGTGCCGAGGTAGCGCTCGAGATCGACGTTGCGCGCGACCGCGGGCGGCGGCGGCGCGTTGGCGCAAGCCGAGAGTGCCAGCGCAAGCGTGAGCCGGACGCCCGCGCGCGCGATCGAGCGTGCGTGGTGGCGAAGACGCTCCATCGATCGAGCTTGGCACGCGAAACGCGGACGTAAAGCCGACGCCTACTCGAGATAGCCGAGCGCGCGCAAGCGCGCGGCAACCAGCTTCGCGTCCGCGTCGTCGTACGCGTGGCGCGCGGTGCGCGCACCGGCGCCCGGCGGCTCGTCGGCGCCACGCGCGCCGTCGTCCCGCGACGTCCCGACGCCGAGCGCATGCAGCACCTCGGGCGCTACGTCGGTGAGCGTCGGGGTCTCGCCGTCGCGTGGGATCGCGAGCTCCGCCGCGCCGGGGCCGTGCGCGATCCAGACGCCCTCCCGGCGGTGGACGCCGTTCATGCCGCGGCCGCGGCCGCCCGCGTGCTCGGTTGCTGCGAGGCGACGCACCGACGGCGGCGTTCCGTCCCTCCAGGGCGTCGCCACGAGCGAGTGTCCGTAGGCCGCCTCGAGGGCCAGCTCGAACACCACGTCGGGCGCGCGCACGACGCAGGGCCCCGCGTAGACCTCCTCGCGCGGCCGCGCCCAGGCGACGACGGGCCCGCCGCCCGGAAGCTTCCAGTCGAGGAGCGCATCGATCACCTCGCGGCGCACGCGCTCCGCGTCGGCCGGCGCGACGCAGCCGGCAGCCTCGCGGTCGCGCAGGTTCAGCCACACGCCGGGCTGCGTGTTCGCCTCTTCGGAGAAGGCGAGCGTGCGCGCCCAGTCGAGGCCGCCGAAGCGCGCCGTGCCTTCGACCCGCGCGGCGGCGCCGGGCAGCGCGCGGAACGCGCGCTGCGCGAGGCGCGGTGGGAGCGCGCGCAGCGCGAGGTCGCGGGCCGCGCGCATCACGCGATCGGCGGCGAGGGCCCGTGCCGGCGTGCGCGCGAGGAGCCCGCACTCGGCGAGGCGCGCGTTCGCGTGCACCACGCGATCGCTCGCGCCGCCCGCGCCGTGGTCCGAGACCACGAGGCAGAGCGCGTCGTCGCCCATCGCCTCGCGCAGCGCGCCGCAGGCGGCGTCGAGGGCCTCGTAGACCGACGGGATCGCATCGCGCCGCGCGGCAGACGCGCCCGGGTCGTGGCGCGGCGACGCCGGATCGAAGTCGCGCCAGAAGTGGTGCTGCGCGGTGTCGCTCTCGGAGAAGACGATGCACGCGAGCTCCGGCGCCGAGCCATCGCCGGCGCGTCCCATGCCGAGGGCGCGCAGGGCCTCGAGCGCGAAGGCCGTCTTGCGCGCGATGCGGGCTCGAAGGACGGCCGGCGCGCGCTCGTGCCAGCCCGCGTCATGAGTGCCCTCGTCGAGGTCGGGCGTCATCCACGGGCCCGTACGCGCGGCGATCGCGCGGTAGAGCCCCGCGTCGCTCGCGGAGCGGGCGTCGGTGCCGGTGGAGACCGGCGCGTCGAAGCCCGAGACCTGGAGGCCGTTCACGGGATCCGGCGGGAAGGTCGCCGGCATGCCGAGGCAGAGGACGCGCGCGCCGGCGCGAGACGCGCGCGCGAAGAGCGTCTCGCCCCGCCGATCGCCTGCGTTCGTGAAGCGGATCCGGTACGCGCCCGGGATTTTCTGCGTGAAGTCGAAGAGCCCGTGCTCGCCCGGCGTGAGGCCGGTCGCGAGGCTCGACCAGGCCGGAAAGCTCACGGGCGGCGTCGTGCTCGCGAGCGGCGCGGCCACGCCCTCGCGCAGCCAGTGCGCGAGGTTCGGCAGACGTCCGGCCTGCGCGAGCGGGCGGACGACATCGAGCGTCGCGCCGTCGAGCCCCAGGACCAGCACCTTCATCTTCGCTCGCCTTCGGCTCGCTCGAGCTGCGGCGACTCCCCTCGCCGTTGGCTCGCTGCGCGCGTGCTTCTCACGCTTGCGACGCAACGCGCGGAGTCGCGACTGCGCCGCGTCTACTCGAGGTGATCGATGATCGCCTGCGTGATCTGATCGAGGGTCGCCTTGCCGCCGAGGTCGCCCGTGCGGTTCGCGGGCTCGGCGAGGGTCGCGTGCACGGCGCGCGTGACGTTGTGCGCGATCCGCTCCTCGCCGAGGTGGCGCAGCATCTCGGCCATCGAGAGCACGACGGCGCAGGGGTTCGCGAGCCGCTTGCCCGCGATGTCCGGCGCGCTGCCGTGCACGGCCTCGAACACCGCGCACTCCTCTCCGACGTTGCTTCCCGGGACGATGCCGAGCCCGCCCACGAGCCCCGCGCAGAGATCGGAGATGATGTCGCCGTACAGGTTCTCCATCAGGAGCATGTCGAACTGCGCTGGATTCTTGACGAGCTGCATCGCGCAGTTGTCGATGATCATCTCGTTGTACTCGATGTCCGGATACTCGCGGGCGACCTTGCGCGCGCACTCGAGGAAGAGGCCGTCCGAGAGCTTCATGATGTTGGCCTTGTGGACGGCGGTGACGCGATGCCGGCCCTGGCGCTCGGCCAGCTGGAACGCGTAGCGCGAGATCCGCGTGCAGGCGTGCTCCGTCATGACCTTCAGGCTCTCGACGATGCCCGGCGCGACGCGATGCTCGAGGCCCGAGTAGAGCCCTTCCGTGTTCTCGCGGATCACGATCAGGTTCACGTCCTTGAACGGGGTCTCGACGCCGGGGATCGACTTCACGGGCCGTACCGAGGCGAAGAGGTCCAGGGCCTTGCGGAGGGTCACGTTGGCGCTCGAGAAGCCGGTCCCGATCGGGGTCGTGATGGGACCCTTGAGGCCCACCTTGTTGGACCGGATCGAGTTCAGCACCGCGTCCGGCACCGGGGTGCCGAACTTGGCGATGACCTCGGCCCCGGCCTCGACCCGCTCCCAGACGATCCGGGCTCCGGCCGCCTCGGCGACCCGGACCGCCGCTTCCGTGACCTCGGGCCCGATCCCGTCCCCGGGAATCAGCGTGACCGTGTGTGCGTGGGTCGACATGAACAGCCCGTCCTCCTATAGTGCGGCCCGCGAATCCGGACCCGGTCCCCGAGTCCGGGCCCCAACCCCTGTGCGAGGATCGAGCCCGTGGCCATCGAGCTTCTCTGCCGCAAGATCGGCATGACCCGCTTCTACGATGAGTCCGGCGCGAGCTACGCCGTGACCGTGCTCGAAGCGGGCCCCAATCCCGTCGTCCAGAAGAAGACTCCCGAGAAGGACGGCTACTCCGCCCTCCAGCTCGGCTTCTTGCCCCGCACCCCGAAGAACCTGACGAAGGCCATGAAGGGCCACTTCGAGACGTCGAAGCTGGCACCGGTCCGCCATCTGAAGGAGAGCCGGATCGCGGCGGAAGATGCCACGAAGTACGAGGTCGGTCAGGACGTGCGCTGCGACGTGTTCAGCGCCGGCCAGCGCGTCGACGTGATCGGCACGACCAAGGGCAAGGGCACCACGGGCGTGATCAAGCGGCACAACTTCGCCGTCCACACCGAGGGCCACGGCACCCACGAGTTCTTCCGCCACGGCGGCTCGATCGGCTCGAACAGCGACCCGGGCAAGGTCATCAAGGGCCTGAAGATGGCCGGCCGCAAGGGCAACGAGCGGGTCACCACGCGCAACGTCCGGATCGTGAAGGTCGACACCGATCGGAACCTCCTGTTCCTGATCGGCGCCGTGCCGGGTCACGCGAACGGCGTGGTCCGGGTCCGCGTCGCCGCCAGCTGATCGCGCCACGGCCACCTACGACCGCAAGGACGCCCTCCACCAGCGCGCGAAGCGCGAGGGCTACCGGTCCCGCGCGGCCTACAAGCTTCAAGAGCTCCAGCGCGCCCATCGCCTGATCCGGCGCGGCGACCGGATCGCCGACCTCGGCTGCTGGCCGGGCGGCTGGCTCCAGGTCGCCTCGGAGCTCGTGGGCCCCGGCGGCCGCGTGGCCGGCGTCGATCTTGCTGCGATCGACCCCCCGCTCGAGCTCCGGAACGTGTTCGCATTTACCGGGGACCTCTCGGATCCCGTCGTCCCGCCTCGGCTTCTCGACGCGCTGGGCGGGCCCGCCGACGTCCTGCTGTCGGATGCGGCGCCAAAGCTGACCGGTCTCCGGGCCACGGATCGCGCGCGTGAGGAGGCCCTGCTCGAGGCGATCGAGGCCCTGGTTCCGCAGCTCCTGCGCCCGGGCGGCCACCTGCTGATGAAGGTGATGGACGGGCCCGAGGCAGACGCGATCGTGAAGCGCCTGCGCGCCCGCTTCGAAAAGGCCAAGACCGAGCGCCCCGAGGCGACGCGCAAGGGCTCGAGCGAGCGCTACCTGATCGCCTGGTCGCGGCGACCGAATCCGCTTGGAGAGGCCCCTCCCACCACTTAGCCTGCACACAAGGGGTGAGACGCAGGGAGGAGCTTCATGGGCTTCATCTGGTGGATCGTCGTAGGCCTGATCGTCGGCTCCCTCGCCAAGTTCATCATGCCCGGCCGGGATCCCGGCGGAATCATCATCACGGCACTGATCGGCGTGGCCGGAGCGTTCGTCGGCGGCGCGATCGCGTCGGCGCTCGGGATCGGCTCCTTCACCGGCTTCGACGTCCGGAGCGTCCTGATCGCGACGGCGGGTGCAATTCTGCTGCTCTTCGCGTATCGGAAGCTGCGCTCGGGCGCGACCACGGCCTGACACGGCGCGAGCGGGCCGCCACGGCGGCTCGAGGCGGCGCCGACCGGGCGTCGGCGCCGCCTCTGGACTTCCTCTGCGCTTCCGAGCCGAAGCGCTCGGGCGCTAGAGCTGTGTGCTCTCCTGCGAGAGTGGCGAATCGCCGACGTCGTTGTACGTGCTGACCTTGAAGGTCCCCGGCGCCGAGAGGCGCGTGAAGCCGAGGCTGAGCGTCACGCGGTCCGGGTTCGCGGCGTCGCGCTCGACGCCGGTCGGCAGCGACGCGCGCTCGCCCAGCGGCCCCGTCGTCGTCACGATGCTCACGATCTCGAGCCCGTTCTGCGCGACGACCAGATCGCCGATCTCGATCTCGGTGTCGCGCACGAACTGCCCCGTCTGCTCCGACTGGCGCCACACCCAGACGCCCGTCACCCCCTTCGAGTCGAAGTCCGGGATCGTCACCCGAATCCACTGCAGATCACAGCCCATGCCACCCGCGAGGCAGACCATCAGGCCGAGCAGCGCGGGCATCCGGCGAAGCATCCGATTCATCTCTCGCGTCCTCCTTGCGATGCGAGATGAGACGGCGCAGCGCGCCGGCAACCGGGTGACGCATCTCACCGGATCGATTCAATGGAGATCCGCGCGCGGAGACCGCGCGCTTCCGGCGCGCGCGGCGCGCGCTTTCCGACGCCGGAGGTCGACCTTTTCCCTCGGTGACCGCGGACACGCGGTGGCCGCGCCGTGCGCGGCGTCACCGCGCGCGGCGGCTCAGGCGAGCGTGGCGCGGTCGAGACCGAGGAAGGCGCAGGCCTCGTCGAGGGTCCGGAACACGTGGACATCTTCGGGGGACTGGCTGCGCAGCATCTCGTACATGCGGGCGAAGCCGAACGCGACGTCGCTCGGCGCCGCGACCGCCACCTGCCAGCGCGGGCCGCGCTGATCGAGGGTCTGGCTCACGCCCTCGGCGAGGGCGCGCACACCCTCGGCTTCGACGGCGTTCTGCGTCATGGCGGTGAGGTCGATCAGCACGCGGTAGCCCACCTCGAAGAGCGGGTCCGTGATCGCCTGCCTGGCGACGACGATCATGTCGTCGCGCGTGATGACGCCCTCGTACCGGTAGTGGACGAGACGCAGCGCGGGGTCGATGCGGTAGCTGCCGGGCATCTCGCGGCTCCCGTCAGCGCGCCGCCGACGCGACGTCGGCCTCGAGATCCGCGCCACGGACGCCCGTGATGCGCGCGCGTCGCAGCTCGCCCGCGGCGAGCGGGCCGGCGCCCGGCCCCGTCTTCGCGCCGCGCAGGAAGACGACGCCGTCGATCTCCGGCGCCTGGGACGCGAGCCGGCCGCGACCGGCGCTGCGCCCGCCGTGATCGACGAGCACGTCGTGCTCGCCGCCGACGAGGGCCCCGAGCTTCTGCGCCATGATCTCGCGCTGCAGCGCCACGAGCTCGCGATGACGCCGCCGGGCGACGCTGCGCGAGACCTTGTCCGGGTAGTCGCAGGCGGCCGTGCCCTCTTCGTCCGAGTAGCGGAACACGCCGACGCGATCGAAGCGCAGCTCGCGCACGAAGTCACAGAGCTGCGCGAAGTCGTCGTCGGTCTCGCCCGGGAAGCCGACGATGAAGGTCGTGCGCAGCGTCAGGTTCGGGATGCGCGCCCGCAGCTTCTCGACCAGCGCGCGCTGTCGCGCCTCCGTGGCGCCGCGCTTCATCGCCTTCAGGATCCGGTCGCTCGCGTGTTGGAGCGGTACGTCCACGTAGGGCAGCACGCGCGTGCCGCTGGCCAGCACGTCCACGAGCTCGTCCGTCACCGCCGTGGGATAGAGATAGAGCTGGCGCACCCAGTCGAGGCCCTCGATCTCGTCGAGGGCGCGCAGCAGGTCGGCGAGGCTCGGGCGGCCGGGGAGATCCTTGCCGAAGGCGGTCGCGTCCTGCGCCACGAGATTGATCTCGCGCACGCCGGCGGCGGCGAGCTGCTCGGCCTCCGCCACCACCGACTCGAGCCTGCGGCTCTGGAACTTCCCGCGGATGCCCGGGATCGCGCAGAACGCGCAGACGCGATCGCAGCCCTCGCTGATCTTCACGTAGGCCGTGTGCTGCGGGCCGATCAGGAGCCGCGGCGCCTGGTCGTCGTAGAGATGGGTGCGGCCGGCCTCGATGTAGACGCCGCGACCGCGGCCGGCGAGCGTCTCGTCGAGGATCGGTGCGATGCCCTGGAAAGCGCCCGTGCCGACGAAGGCGTCGACCTCCGGCAGCTCCTTCGCGAGCTCTGCGCCGTAGCGCTGCGGCATGCAGCCCGCGACCACGAGCGCCCGCAGCTTCCCGGACTCGCGCAGATCGGCCACGTCGAGGATCGCCTGGATCGACTCCTCGCGCGCGCTCTCGATGAACGAGCAGGTGTTCACGACCACCACGTCGGCGTCTTCGAGGCGCTCCGCGATCGCGTAGCCCTCGAGCGCGAGGCTGCCGAGCATCACCTCGGAGTCGAGCCGGTTCTTCGGGCATCCGAGCGAACGGAAGTGCACGAACGCCTTGGGGGATTCGGGGGCGGGCATGAGCGGCCGAGGGTATCCGACGCTGCGGGCCCGGGGTACTCTGCCGATCCCTTCCAGGAGACGCGTCGATGAGCCAGCCCGATCGTCCGTTCCGCATCCTCGGCCTGCAGCAGATCGCGGTCGGCGCCCCGGACAAGGGCGCGCTGCGGCGGCTCTGGGTCGACACGCTCGGCCTGACGCCCGTCGGAAACTTCCGCAGCGAATCGGAGAACGTGGACGAGGACATCGCCGTCGCCGGCGAGGGCCCGCTGCGGGTCGAGGTGGATCTGATGCAGCCGATCGATCCCGAGAAGCGGCCGAAGGTCCACGATCCCGCGCTGAACCACGTCGGGCTCTGGGTCGACGACCTCGCCGCGGCGGTGTCGTGGCTCGGCGCGAAGGGCGTGCGCTTCACGCCGGGCGGGATCCGCAAGGGCGCCGCCGGCTACGACGTCTGCTTCATCCACCCGAAGGGCAGCGCCGAAGCGCCGATCGGCGGTGAAGGCGTGCTGATCGAGCTGGTGCAGGCGCCCGACGAGGTGGTCGAGGCCTTCCGCATCGCGGCCGAAGGCGGCGCCGAGCTCTACTAGCCACGGGAGGCGCATGCAGCCGCCGATGCCCTTCGTCGTGGGCGCGCCGCGCTCGGGCACGACGCTGCTGCGGCTCATGCTCGACGCGCATCCCGCCCTCGCGATTCCCCCCGAGACGGGCTTCCTCCGTCAGGCGGCGCGGCTTCAGGGCGAAGGCGATGCGCTGCGCGACGCACTCTTCACGCTCCTGACGCAGCACCCGGCGGAGGTGCCCAACTGGGCCGACTTCGGCCTCGACGCGGGCGCGCTGCGCGCCGCCCTGGACGCCATCGCACCCTTCGACGTCGCCGAGGGCGTGCGCGCATTCTACCGGCTCTATGCCGCGCGCTTCGGCAAGCGCCGGTACGGCGACAAGACGCCGCTCTACTGCCTCCACCTTGCCGAGCTCGAAGCGCTGCTTCCCGAAGCGCACTTCGTCCACCTCGTGCGCGACGGCCGCGACGTCGCGCTCTCGCTGCGCGATACCTGGTTCGCGCCGGCCCGCGACGCGGAAGGGCTCGCGCGTCATTGGGTCGACTGGGTCTCGACCGCGCGGCGCACCGGTGCACGCGCTCGCCGCTATCTCGAGGTTCGCTACGAGGAGCTGGTCGAGAAGCCGCAGCCGGTGCTGGAGCAGATCTGTGCGTTCGTCGATCTTCCGTTCGATGCAGCCCTGCTCCGCCACCACGAGCGCGCCGCGGAGCGGCTCGCCGAGCATCGGGAGCGCCGGCGGCGCGACGGGACCCTGGCCCTCTCCCTCGACGCGCGCCGGGGTCAGCAGCGTCGCACGCTCGGGCCGCCGGACGCCTCGCGGGTCCTCGCCTGGCGGCGCGAGATGGCGGCCGACGAGCGCGCGCGCTTCGACTCCGTCGCGGGCCCATTGCTGCGCGAGCTCGGCTACGAGGTCGTCGTGCCGTCGCGCGCGCGAGCGGCGCCGTCCATGACGCGCTTTCTCCAGCGCATCCTGCCGCGTCGCGCTCCGTCCCCGCCGCCTCCGTCGCCGCGCGCGACCGAGGAGCCCGACGACGCCGCGCTCCGGGCGCGCCTCGAGCGCGAGCTCCCGGTCCTCGCCGATCCCGCCGCAGGCGACCGCGCGAAGGTCGAGGCGCTCCGGGGCTTCGTATACGCGAACGTCGCCGACGCGTCCTTCGCGGCCTGCCTCGACGTCGCCGAGCCCGCGTTCCGGCGCTGGACGACGGCGCGCATCCTGCGCGAGCTCGAGGATCGCAACGCCGGCTTCAAGTGCGCGGGCACAGCCTACGTGCTGCACCGCCTGTGCGCGCTCTTCGGCTTCGCATCCTGCGTCTACGACGCGGGCGACCGCGCGGGCGGTCGCGCCTCACACGCCGTGGTGGTGGTCGAGCTGTCGCTCGACGGCGTTCCCACCTGGGCCGTGCTCGACCCGTACTTCGATCTCTCGCTCTGCGATCGCAGCGGCGGGCTCCTCGACGTCCGGCGCCTGCTCGACCGGCTCGGCGCGCTCCGTCACGCGAGCGTCCGGGCGCAGCCGTCCGGGCGCGAGCGTCGCTTCGTGATGGGCGAGGACGAGCGCGATCGGATCGCGGCGCTCGAACGCGCCGGCGCGCGGCGGATCGGGACGCGCGCGGGGCGGGTCGTCTACGCCGGGCCGTCGTCGCCGGCCGCCTGGGCGGCGCGGCATCCCGAGCTCGCCGCCTGGGCACGGCGCGAGGTGCTTCCGTCCGACTCGCTCTACCTGCTGCTCTCGCCGCGCGGGATCGAGGGCGAGCTGCGCTTCGCCGCGCTGCCCGGCCTCGCCGACGCGCGTCGGGCAGCACTGCGTTCCGCGTCGGCGCCGCTCCGCATCGTCTACGCGCCGGGCAAGACGGGCACGCAGACGCTCGAGCGCGCGCTGCGCCTGGCGACGCCCGAGGGTCGCGTCGAGCGCACGCATCTCCTCGCGCGCGGTGAGCTCCGGCGCCTCGAGGCGGCGCTCGCGGCGGCGCCTCGATCGCGCTTCGCCGCGGCGCAACGCGCGCAGCTCGAGCACGCTCGCGGCATCCGTCACGCGCTCGCCGAGCGGGCCTGGCTGCGCCGCCGCTTCGGCGACGTCCCGCGGCCCGAGCTCGTGATCGGCGTACGCGATCCGGTGTCGCGGATGCTGGCCTCCCTGTTCCAGCAGCTCGATGCGTACTTTCCCGATCCGGCGGACGCGACGCCGGAGGCGGTCGCCGCCTTCCTCTCACGCGACCCCGATCCGGCGGCCGACGCCGTCGCGCAGCTCGTCGACGGCAATCGCGCCGGGCTCCACGACTGGTGGTTCGAGCGCGAGCTGCGCGCGAGCTTCCGGCTCGACGTCTTCGCGACGCCCTTCCCGCACGAGGCAGGCCACCAGGTGATCGAGGGCTCGCGCGCGCGCGCGTTCGTGCTGCGGCTCGAGGACCTCGACCGCCTTGCGGAGCCGCTCGCCCGCTTCCTGGGCGTGGCGCAGGTCCAGCTCGTGCCGGTGAATCGCGGCGACGATCGGCCCTGGGCCGCGGCCTACCGCGCCTGCCGCGAGGCCTGCCGCTTCCGACCCGACGTGGTCGACAGGCTCCTCGGATCCCGCCTGGCGATGCATTTCTACACGGCGTCCGAGCGCGCACGCCTGCGGGCGCGCTGGATCCGCTAGCCGCGCGCCGTTCGGGGGTTTCTGCCTTGACTTCCCCTCCCCCCACAGGTAGACGGGACGATGGCGAGCCAGACGGTCGAGCCGAGCCACCCGTTCTGCCCGGAGAAGGAGCCCGCGCGCGTGCCCGCCGAGTGTCGCCTCAGCGTCGTCGTCACCAGCCGCAACGACGACCACGGCGGAGACATGCTCCGCCGCTTCCGCATCTTCGCCGACGGTCTGCTGGAGCAGGCGAACCGCCACGACCTCACGGGCGAGCTCGTGGTCGTCGAGTGGAACCCGCCGCCCGGGCCGCGCCTCGCCGACGCCCTCGGGCTGCGCGCGCGCTCGCACCACTTCCCGATCCGCTTCCTCGAAGTGCCGCCCGCGGCACATCGGCGCTTCCCGAATGCGGACGCGATCCCGCTGTTCCAGATGATCGCGAAGAACGTCGGGATCCGGCGCGCGCGCGGCGAGCTCGTGCTCGCGACGAATCCCGACCTGCTCTTCTCCGACGCGCTGATCGAGCACCTGGCGCGCGCGCCGATCGCGCACGACGCGATGCTCCGGATCGATCGCACCGACGTCGCCGCCCACGTGCCCGAGGGCGCCTCCCTCGAGGAGCGCCTCGCCTGGTGCGACGCGCACGTGCTGCGCATCCACACCCGTCGCGGCACGCTGCCGCCGGGCGCGCGCATCCTCACCTCCTTCGACTGGCGGCGGCTCCGCGCCTGGCTCGGTGCGCACGTCGGCTCCCTCGGCCGCCGCGCAGCTCATGCGTTGCGCGGCCCCGATCCGCTGCGTGCCGCGGCTCGCGCGCTGGGCCGGACCGCGCGTCGTGCACCCGGCGCGGCCGCCGCAGTGCTGCGGCTCGCGCTGCTCCAGCTCGCGAAGCTCCTCGACGCCGGCCCGGCGGTCCACACCAACGGCTGCGGCGACTTCACGCTGCTCTCGCGCGAGCGCTGGCTCGCTCTCGAGGGCTACCCCGAGCTGCCGCTCTGGTCGATGCACCTCGACTCGCTGCTCTGCTACATGGCGGTCGCGAGCGGCGCGGAGCAGCGGATCCTGCGCTCACCGGCACGCCTCTATCACGTCGAGCACGGGCGCTCCTGGGTGGCGCTCGACGCCAGCGAGCGGCTCTCGACCTTCGCGCGCACGCCGTGGCTCGACGTCGGTCTGCTGCAGGAGCTGTGGACGCGGATGCGGCGCGAACGGAGGCCGATCCGGACGAATGGCGCCGACTGGGGCCTCGGCGACCTCGCCCTGGCCGAGACCGTGATCGTCGGCGGGGAGCGCACGCGCACGATGGGCGTCGTGCCCGTCGCGGCCGGCACGAGCGGATCGGCGGCCGCGTGACGCAGCCGCCGGAGAGGATCGCGGTCTTCGGTCTCGGCAAGCTCGGCGCCGTGATCGCCGCCTGCCACGCGAGCCGCGGCTTCGTCGTGACGGGCGTCGACGTCGCATCGCGCACCGTCGAGTGCGTCGCCGCCGGGCGGCCGCCGGTGGAGGAGCCCGGCATCGAGGCGCTCTTCGCGTCGTGCCAGGGCCGGCTCACGGCCACGCTCGACGCCGAGGCTGCCGTCGCGGCGAGCGACGTCACCTTGATCGTCGTGCCGACGCCGAGCGAGGCCGACGGCTCCTATGCGCTTCGCTTCGCGCGCGAGTCCTGCAAGGCGATCGGCCGCGCACTGCGCGGCAGCGCGCGGCCGCACCTCGTCGCCATGAAGAGCACGGTCCTGCCGGGCGCCTGCGAGCGCGAGCTCGTGCCCGCCCTCGAGCGCGCGAGCGGCCGACGCATTGGCGACGGGCTGCACTTCGTCTACGCGCCGGAGTTCGTGGCCCTCGGCAGCGTGGTGAAGAACGTGTTCGAGCCCGACCTGGTGCTCGTCGGCGAGTCCGACCCCGAGGCCGGCACGTGGTTCGCGCGCGTCTCGGCGCGTCTGCTCGGCGGTCCGCGGCCGACGGCCCGCATGGCGATCGTGAACGCGGAGCTCACGAAGCTCGCGCTGAACGCCTTCGTCACGACCAAGATCACGTTCGCGAACCTGCTGGCGCAGCTCTGCGAGCGGCTGCCCGGCGGCGACGTCGACGCCGTGACCTCCGCCCTCGGCCTCGACGGCCGGATCGGCGCACGCGCCTTCACGGGCGGGCTCGGCTACGGCGGCCCGTGCTTTCCGCGCGACAACGCGGCGCTGCTCTGCCTCGCGCGCAGTCTCGAGGTGCCGTTCCCGATCGCCGAGGCGACCGACGCCGCAAACCGTGGGCTTCCGCGCCGCGTGGCGGAGGCGATCGCGTCGCGCGCGCCGCGCGGCGGGCGCGTCGGCGTGCTCGGACTCGCGTACAAGCCCTGCACCGCCGTGGTCGAGGAATCCCAGGGTGTCGCCGTCGCGGTCGAGCTCGCCGGGCGTGGCTTCGGCGTGAGCGCCTTCGATCCGCTCGCCGCCGAGGCCGCGCGGCCTCTGCTCGGCGACGCCGTCAAGCTCGCGGAGTCGGCCGAGGCCTGCGTGGCCGGCGCCGACGTGGTGGTGATCGCGACGCCGTGGCCCGAGCTCCGCGAGGTCGCCGCGGCGGCGGCGCGCGCGCCGGGCGGGCCCCTCGTGGTCGACTGCTTCGATCTGCTGCGCGGCGAGGTCGCCGCGTCGGACCGCATCTGGCGCCTCGGACGCGCCATGAGCCACCGAGAGGAGAGTCCTTGAACTGGTCGGAGAGATCGACGCTCGTCACCGGCGGAGCGGCCTTCATCGGCTCCGCGCTCGCCGACGCCCTCGTCTCGCGGGGCGCGCGCGTGCGCGTGGTGGACGACCTCTCGAGCGGGCGCCTCGAGAATATCGCGGGCCACGTGGATGCGGGGCGCATCGAGTTCGTGAAGGGCGACCTGCGCGACCCGCGCGTCGCGACCGACGCGATGCGCGGCATCACGCACGTCTTCCACCTCGCCGCCGACCACGGCGGGCGCGGCTACGTCGACCTCCACAACGTCGAGTGCGCGGGGAACCTGGTGCTCGATGGCGTGGTGCTGCGCGCTGCGGTGGACGCGGGCGTCGAGAAGCTCGTGTTCGCGTCGTCGGGCTGCGTCTATCCCAACCACCTGCAGCACGACACCAGCGAGGAGCTCTACCTGACCGAGGACATGGTCGGCCCGCCCTACGACGCCGACAACATGTACGGCTGGGCGAAGCTCATGGCCGAGCTCTCGCTGAAGCACTTCGTGCAGCGCGGCCTGCTGAAGGGCGCCTCCTGCCGCTACTTCACGGTGTACGGGCCCGGCGGCAAGGAGGACCACGCGGTCCTCGCCATGATCGCCCGGAGCTTCATCGGCCAGAGCCCCTTCGAGGTCTGGGGCACCGGCGAGCAGATCCGCAACTGGACCTACATCGACGACATCGTCGAGGGCACGATCCTCTCGGCCGAGAAGATCGACGACGGCGCGGCGGTGAACCTCGGCACCATGGAGCGCACGCGCGTCGCCGACGCCGCGCGCATGATCCTCGAGCTGATGGGGCGCGACGCCGAGCTGCACTTCCTGCCCGAGATGCCGACGGGCCCCTACAACCGCGTGGCCTCGAACCAGCTCGCGAAGGAGCGGCTCGGCTGGGAGCCGCGGACGCCCTTCCGCCAGGGGGTGCAGCGGACGATCGAGTGGTACGTGAAGACCCACGAGCCGAGCGCGGTGCGCGCCACGCTCGCGCGCGCGCTCACGGAGCGCTGAGGGAAGCCCATGGACGCCCCCGCGCGCCGCGGAGAGCCTGCCTTCCGCGCGACGCCGATCGCGAGCGTGCGGGAGTTCTGGAACGCGCGGCCGTGCAACCTGCGCCACTCGCCGAAGCCCGTCGGCAGCCGCGCGTATTTCGACGAGGTCGAGGCGCGCAAGTACTTCGTCGAGCCCCACATCCCGCGCTTCGCCGACTTCGAGCGCTGGAAGGGGCGGCGCGTGCTCGAGATCGGCTGCGGCCTCGGCACCGACACCATGAACTTCGCGCGGGCCGGCGCCGAGGTGGTCGCGGTCGATCTCTCGGAACGCTCGCTCGAGCTGGCGCGGCAACGCGCGCAGGTCTTCGGCCTCGCGAACGTGCGCTTCGTGGCGGCGAACGTGGAGCGGCTGGCGGATTCGCTGCCCGTCGAGCCCTTCGACCTGATCTACTCCTTCGGCGTGCTCCACCACACCCCCGACCCCGACGCCGCGCTGCGCGCATTGCGCCCCTACCTCGCGCCGGACGGGACGCTGAAGGCGATGGTCTACCACCGCCGCTCCTACAAGACCGCGTCGATCCTCGCGCGCGCCCTGCTGCGCGACGGGCCCGGCGTGCTGCGCGACCCCGACCGCGTCGTCGCGCGCCACTCCGAGGCCCAGACCGGCTGCCCCGTGACCTACACCTACACGCGGAGCGAGGCGCGGGCGTGGCTCGGGCGGGCGGGTCTGCGCGCCGAGCGGCTCGAGGTCGATCACATCTTCCCGTGGCGCATCCCCGAGTACGTCGAGCACCGCTACCGCCGCGAGTGGTGGTTCGCGGCGATGCCGCAGCCGATGTTCCGAGTGCTCGAGCGCATGCTCGGCTGGCATCTCTGCATCACCGCGCGGGCGGTCTAGGTGTCGCTCACCCTCTTCACCACCTGCAAGCCGTTCCGCGGCGAGTTCGCGCGCATCCAGGCCGACGCCCTCGAGAGCTGGACGCGTCTCGTGCCGCGCCCGGAGATCCTGGTTCTCGGCGACGGCGAAGGTGTGGCCGCAGCCTGCGCGCGGCTCGGGCTGCGACAGGTGCCCGAGGTGCCGAGCAACGAGCACGGGACGCCGTTCCTCGACGGCCTGCTCGCGACCGCCGAGCGCGAGGCGAAGGGCGACTTCCTCGGCCTGGTGAACGCCGACGTGCTGCTGACCGGGTCGCCCCTCGCCGCGGCGAGCGCCGTGCGCGAGCGGCTGCCGCGCTTCCTGATGATCGCGCGGCGCTGGAACGTGCCCCTCGAGGTGCCCTGGAACTTCGCGTCCGAAGACTGGGCGGGCCGACTCGCGCGCTTCGCGCGTGCGACGGGCGCCCTCGAGCCGGTCTATGGCGGCGTGGATCTCTTCGTCTACCCGCGCGGCGCGCTGCCGCCGGTGCCGGCCTTCGCGATCGGTCGCGCGCGCTGGGACAGCGCGCTGCTCTACCACGCGCGGCGCGCGAAGCTGCCCCTGGTCGACGCCACGGAGCGTCTGGTCGCCGTGCACCCGAACCACGGCTACGGCCATCATCCCGGCGACCGCCGCGGCGTGTTCGAAGGCCCCGAAGCCCGGCACAACGAGTCGCTGCTCGGTGGCGCGGAGTACGTCTTCACGGCGGCGAACGCGACCCACGTGCTCGGCGCCCGCGGCCTGCGGCGCGCCCCGCTCCTCGATCCCCTGCTCGCGGTGCGCCGCCTCGCGAACCTGCCCGCGCTGCATCCGCGACTCGCCGGGCTCGCCCCGTTCGTGCGCGCGATCGCGCCGATCTGGCGCGCCCGCACCCTGCTCGGTCGCCGATGACGTCGCACACCTCGCTCTACGGCCGTCTGCGCCACCGGCTCGACCTCGTGCGCGTGCTGGTCTCGAAGGAGCTCGAGCTCCGCTACCGCGGCACGTCGCTCGGCGTGCTCTGGTCGCTCGCGAACCCGCTCGCCTTCGCGATCGTGCTGCACATCGCGTTCCGCGAGGTCTACCGCGTGCCGATCGAGCGCTACCCGGTCTTCATCCTCTCGGCGCTCTTCCCCTGGCAGTGGCTCTCGACGTCGGTCGGGGCGGCGCCCCTCGTCTTCTTCCACAACGCCCCGCTGCTGAAGAAGCTCCGCTTCTCGCCGTCGTCGCTCTGTGCGGCGGTCGTGGCGGGCGACCTCGTGCACTTCGTGGCGACGCTCCCGGTGCTGCTCCTGCTCGTCGTCGTGACGGGCGGCCACGGGCTCTCGACGAGCTGGCTCGGCGGCGTTCCGCTGCTGATCGTGATCCAGGCTGCGCTCACGCTCGGCGTCGTGCTCCTGATCGCGAGCGCGAACGTCTTCTTCCGCGACCTCGACCAGCTCGTGCGGGTCGGTATGTCGCTGCTCTTCTACCTGACGCCCGTCGTCTATCCCGAGAGCCTGATGCCCGGCGCTCTGCGCTTCACGCTGTACCTGAATCCGTTCGCGCCGATCCTCGTGGCCTGGCGCACGCTCGTGCTCGAGGGGACGCTCTCGCCCTGGATCGGCGTCGCCGCGCTGCAGGCGGCGATCCTGCTCGGCGCGGGCGTGCAGGTGTACCGGCGCCGCGCGCGGCTCGTGCCGGAGCTGGTATGACGCCGGCCGTCCGTCTCGTCGGCGTGACGAAGCGCTTCCGGGCAAAGCGCGCGCGGCCCGGCGTGAAGGACGTCTTCCTCGATCCGCGCGGCTGGCTGCATCCGCCGCCCGCGCCGGAGTTCACGGCGCTCGACCGCGTGTCGCTGACGCTCGCGAAGGGCGAGTCGCTGGGCGTCATCGGGCGCAACGGCGCGGGCAAGAGCACGCTGTTCTCGGTCGTCGCCGGCATCCTCGCGCCGAGCTCGGGCACGGTCGAGGTGAACGGGCGCGTCTCGCCCTTCCTCGGCCTCGGCGTCGGCTTCTCGCAGGATCTCTCGGGGCGGAAGAACGCGATCCTGAACGGCGTCCTGCTCGGGATGCGGCGCAGCGAGATCGAGGCCGCGCTGCCCGAGATCATCGCGTTCTCCGGCCTCGGCGACTTCATCGACCAGCCGCTCAAGGCCTACTCGTCGGGCATGCAGATGCGCCTCGGCTTCGCGGTCGCGATCCACGCCGAGCCCGAGCTGCTGCTGATCGACGAGGTGCTGGCGGTCGGCGACGCGGAGTTCAACGCGCGCTGCATCGATCGCATCCGCGGCCTGCGCGCCGCCGGCACCACGATCCTGCTCGCGTCGCACAACCTGCTGAGCATCGAGTCGATGTGCGACCGCGCGATCTGCCTCGAGGCCGGCCGCGTGGTCGCCGAGGGCACGCCGCAGGACGTGCTCGCGCGCTACCGCGCGCTCCTCGGCGCGCGCGGCGGCGCGAAGGGCACGATCGCGCCGGCTCCCGCCGAGCCTTCGCCGCGCGCGCCTGCGGGGCCGCGCCGCCGGCTCGGCCTCGTCGGCTGCGGTCGCTGGGGCCGCTACATCCTGCAGGATCTCGTCGCTCTCGGCTGCGAGGTGAGCGTGGTGGCGCCCTCGGAGGAGAGCCGCCGCAACGCCGAGGCCGGCGGCGCGGGGAGGATCGTCGCGCGCGTCGCGGACCTGCCGGACGTCGCGGGCATCGTCGTCGCGAGCCCGTCCGTCACGCACGCGCACGTGATCGAGTCGCTGCTCGGTCGCAACGTGCCCCTGTTCGTCGAGAAGCCGCTCACGACCGATGCCGAGAGCGCGCGCCACCTCGTGGCGCGTGCGGGCGACCGCCTCTTCGTGATGGACAAGTGGCGCTACCACCCGGGCGTGCTGCGGCTCGCGCAGCTCGCGCGCGAGGGCGCGCTCGGGCGGATCCTGGGCCTGCGCACGATCCGCCAGCAATGGGGCAACCCGCACGACGACGCGGACGCGACGTGGGTCCTCGCGCCCCACGATCTCGCGATCGCCCTCGAGGTGCTCGGCCAGGTTCCCGCCCCGCGCTTCGCCCACGCAGAGTGGCAGGGCGAGCCGAAGGACGCGCGCATCACGAGCCTGGTGGCGACGCTGGGCGGTGACCCCTGGATGACCCTCGACCTGTCGTCGCGCCATCCGACGCATCGGCGCGAGGTCCACCTCCACGGCAGCGAGGGCGTCGCGAGCCTGTCGGACGCCTACGCGACCGAGCTCCAGGTGCGCCGCGAGGCCGGTGGCGCGGAGCCCGAGCGCATCGCGCTCAGCGACGAGATGCCGCTGCGCGCCGAGCTCGAGGCCTTCGTGCGCTTCCTCGAGGGCGGGCCCGCGCCGCGCAGCCGTGCGGCCGACGGCCTGCTCGTGGTCGAGACGATCGAAACCTTGCGACGGCTCGCCATCGGAGGAGCCCCGTGAGCACGAAGATCCAGCGCACCTGCTTCGTCGGCTACTGCTGGGGCGCGGCCGGCTCGGCCTGGCTCGCGCGCGTGCTGAACGCGCACGAGGACGTGCTCTGCCTCCATTCGCCGATCGTGCCGCGCTTCGACCACTACAAGATCGAGGACTCCTGCGCCTTCCTGAAGACGATCTTCCGCGGCGGCGCCATGGGCGCGGTGTACCCGGTGGCCGGCGTCACGCACGGCGTTCCGATCGAGTGGCAGGGGACGCTGGCGGAGAAGCTCGGGATCCCGCTGCGCGAGTTCGTGCTGGTGCGCGACCCCGTGCCGCGCGTGCGCTCGGTGGCGAGGCTGCGCCAGCAGCACTGGCGCGAGAAGCCGAACGAGCCGCGCTGGCGCAAGGCGTACCGGGAGACGCGCGAGCGTCTCGAGCGCGCGACGGGCCGCCGCTTTGCTGCGGATCCCGACGCATCGGCCTTCCAGTACGCCTGCCACCAGCTGAACTCGATCGTCGCCGAGCGGAAGACGGGCGTTCCGATCTTCCGGCTCGAGGATCTGGTCGCCGGCGAGGAGGGCCTGCAGCGACTGCTCGCGCACGCGAGCGCAGGGCGCTGCAGCTTCGACGCCCCGCGCCTCGCGCGGCTCCAGGCCCTGCGACTCAACACTCACGCGGAGCGGCCGCAGACGAGCGAGGAGATCTGGGACGGCTGGTCCGAGGAAGAACGCGCTGCTTTCCGGACGCTGCTCACGCCCGAGTCGAGGAAGGCCTACGAAGAGCTCGGCTACGCCGTGCCGTGATCGCCGCGCAGCGCCGGGATCCGGCCCGCGAGCGCGGCGAGGGGCGGGAGGCCGAGATCGCGCTCGCTCACGAGCTTCGGCGTCGCGGGCCAGTGCAGGCCGAGGCCGGGGTCGTCGAAGCGGCAGCCGAGCTCGTCTTCGGGGTCCCAGTAGTGGTCCACGCCGTAGAGGTGCAGGGACGGCACGTCGAAGTAGAAGCCGTGGGCGACGCCGGCCGGGATCACGATCGCGCGCGGTGCGCCGGCGGCGAGGTCGACGCACGCCGCGAGGCGCTCCGTCGGCGAGCCGGGCCGCAGGTCCACGAGCCCGATCGTGGCGCAGCCCTCGAGCACGATCAGGTAGTCCGCATGGCGCGGATGGACGTGGACGCCGCGGAGCACGCCGGCGACGGAGCGCACGAAGTTCCACTGGAGGGGTGCCACGCCGGTGCCCCACTCGGCGCGGAAGAGCTCCGTGAGCGTGCCGCGGGGGTCCGCGCGCTCGACGAGCGGATGCAGCGTGACGCCGTGCGGAAGGGTCGTGGCATCCATGTCTCGTCCCCTTCTACCATCGCGGCGCGCGCGAGCCAAGCGAGTCTCGACGCATGACCCTCTTCACGGTGCTGATCCCGACCCACGACCATGCAGACACGCTGCTGCGCGCGGTCGCAAGCGCGCAGGCCCAGCGCGGCGTCGACCTCGAGATCCTGATCGTGGGCGACGGCGCGCCCGACCGGACCCGCGAGATCGCCGCCGAGCTCCGGCGGGACGATCCGCGGATCCGCTTCTTCGATCGCCCGAAGGGCGAGCGCCACGGCGAGCGTCATCGACACGACGCGCTGCGCGAGGCCCGGGGTCGCTTCGTCGCGTATCTCGGCGACGACGATCTCTGGCTGCCCGGGCATCTCGAGACGCTGGCGGCGGCGCTCGAGCACGCCGATCTCGCCCACACGATCGCCGTGAACGCGGGCCCCGACGGGGGCCTCACGCTCGCGCTCGCGGACACCGCTGCGCCGGCCTTCGTCGCGCGGCTCCGTGCGAACCAGGGCGGATTCAGCCCCTCCTGCGCCGGGCACACGCTCGAAGCCTACCGCCGCCTTCCCCACGGCTGGCGCCCGGCGCCCCAGGACATCAACACCGACGCTTGGATGTGGCTGCAGTTCTTCGAGCAGCCGGGTCTCCGGGCGTTGAGCGTGCCGCGGGTGACGGTGTTGCGGCTGCCGGCCGCGGCGCGGCCAGGCTGGTCGCCCGCTGAGCGCCTCGCCGAGCTCGACCGCTGGTGGGCAGAGCTCTCGTCGCCCGGCGGTGTCGCGCGGCTGCACGAGCGGGTGATCGAGGCCCTGGCCCAGGAGCGCGTGCGCGGTCTCGATGCGGTGCGGCGGCGGCTCGACGAGGAGACGGCCGAGGTGGCGCGCCTGCGCGGCGTGATCCGCGGCCTCGAGGCCGCGCGCGCGCCCTGGTGGGAGCGGGCGCGCGCCGCCGCCGCGCGCGTTCGCGCCGCGCTCGGCGGCGGCGGTGGAGCGGGACGCTAGCGTGCGCGAGATGCCGTCCGCCGGTCTCAAGATCCTGATCACGAACCTGAAGCTCACGTCGCTTTCGGGCACGGAGCTCTACGTGCGCGACGTCGCGCTCTCCCTGTTCCGGCGCGGCCATCGCCCGGTGGTGTACGCGCCGATGGCCGAGGGCGCGATCGTCGACGTCCTCCGCCGCGCCACGATCCCGGTCGTGACGCGCCTCGACGCCGTGGGCTTCGAGCCCGACGTGATCCACGGCCAGCACGCCCACCAGACCATGGCGGCCCTCGAGCGCTTCCCGCGCACGCCCGGGATCTTCTTCTGCCATTCCTTCGTGTCGTGGCACGACGAGCCGCCGCTCCATCCACGGCTCCTGCGCTACGTGGCCGTCGATCGCGCATGCTTCGACCGCAGCATCGCCCAGGCGGGCGTCCCCGAGGACCGCGCCGTGCTGCTCCTGAACTTCGTCGACCTCGAGCGCTTCCGGCCGCGCGGGCCGCTGCCAGAGCGACCGCGCCGTGCGGCCTTCTTCAGCAACCGCGCACGCCCGGGGCCCGTGCTCGACGCCGTGACCGAGGGCTGCCGTCGCGCCGGCGTGTCGCTCGACGTGATCGGCCGCGGCATGAAGACCAGCACCGAACGGCCCGAGGACGTGCTCGGCGCCTACGACGTCGTCTTCGCCAAGGCCAAGGCGGCGATGGAGGGCATCGCGGTCGGCGCAGCCGTCGTGCTCTGCGACACCACCGGCTTCGGCGGCCCGGTCACGTCCGCGCGCTACGAGCTGCTGCGCGAGAGCAACTTCGGCGCGCGCGTGTTGAACGACGAGCCGACGGCGGACGCCGTCGCCGCGGCGCTCGCCGCCTACGATGCGGCCGACGCCGAGCGCGTGTCGCAGCGCTTCCGCGGCGAAGGCAGCCTCGAGGCCACGATCGACCTCTTGCTCGGGCTCTACGAGGAGGTGATCGAGGAGCATCGCGCCGCGACGCCCGCCGATCCCGAGCGCGCGCGCGAAAGTGAGCGCCGCGCCGTGGCCGCCTACCTCGACCGCATCGCGTCCACGCCCGTCATCGTGGACGCCACGAACTACAAGAACGAGAACGCGCGCCTCGAGCGCGAGAGTGCGCGTCTGCGCGCAGAGCTCACGGAGCTGCGCGCGCGACCGCGCTGGCTGCGCTTCCTCCGATAGGCGGGGCGCTCCGAGGCTTGCGTCGGTGCCGGGAGGGGTCGCAGGCCACGCTCGCTCGCTGGCGGCTATCCCCCTTCTCCGAATCGCCGCAGCACCCGCGCCAGTGGCTCGACGTGCTCGCGGCGGCGCACCACCTCGGGGTACACGCCGGTGCGGCGGCGGTAGTCGCCCCAGCGCTCGTAGATCGTGGACTCGGCGTCGGGGGCGACGGGCGGCGCGGGCGCCACGATCGGCCAGAGCCACTCGTCGCGGAAGCCGTCGCGGCCGTAGGTCGTGAGGGCGTGTCGCACCTCGGCGTCGAGCTCGGGGTAGCCGTCGGCGGCGGAGAGCTTGCGTGCGAAGGCGTCGTCGTCGAGCGCGAGGTGTAGCGGCGCGTCGTCCGCGACGTCGGCGGGCGCCGCCGCGGGCGCGCCGGCCAGCAGGAAGGCGTAGCTCGCGACCGCATGGCCCTCGAGCCGCGCGCGGGCGGCGACGGCGTCCGCGAGATGGCGGCACAGGTCGTGGACGGGGTTGAAGCCCTCGATCGCGTCCGCGGCGAGGAGCCCGATGCGCTCGACGAGGACGGCGTCGAGGATCTCCTCGGCGAGCTTGTGCACGAAGCTCGCGTCGCGCTCGAGCAGCGCGTCGTAGAGACGCTTGTCGGGATGGCGTCCGTAGACGGGGCCGGGACGCGCGCCGGCGGCGTCGAGCACCCGCGTGGTCGAGTCGAGGCGCGAGGCGCCGCAAGAGCCAGAGCCGTCCGTCAGCACGAACGCGAGCGGCCGGGTCTGCTCGATCCAGCCGTGGATGCGCAGCTCGTGACCCGGATGCGCCATCAGGATCGCGCTGCGCGGCGCGCGGGCGGCGTCTCGCCCCGCGTCGGCGGCGCCCTGGCCCGGAACGTGGCCCTGCTCCAGCAACCGCGACTCCGTCACCCCATCGCCGCCAGACTGCCCGATCCCGGCCGTGCGCTCAACGACGATCTCGTCGCGCGGCGATCCCGCCGGCTATGCTGGCGCAGGAAGCCACAGGAGCAGTCGCCCATGAGCGCCGGCGAGCGCGCCCTCGAGTTCGTGCAGGACGGGATGACCGTCGGCCTCGGCACGGGCCGGGCGGCGAATGCGTTCGTCGAGGCGCTCGGCCGCCGCGTCGCGGAGGGCCTGCGCGTGCGCGGCGTGCCGACGTCGGCGCGCACGGAGGCGCTGGCGAAGCGGCTCGGCATCGCGCTCGTGACGCTCGCCGAGGCCGGAAGCCTCGACCTCTGCGTCGACGGCGCCGACGAGGTCGACGAGCAGCTCGACCTGATCAAGGGCTACGGCGGCGCGCTCGTGCGCGAAAAGATCGTGGCGGCGAGCGCGCGCCAGCTCGTGATCCTGATCGGGCCCGAGAAGCTCGTGAAGCGCGTCGGCGAGCGCGGGAAGCTCCCGGTCGAGATCGTCCCCTTCGGGCTCCCCCTCTGCACGCGCCGCCTCGAGGCCCTCGGCTGCAAGCCGGTGCGGCGCGCGAGCGAGGCCGATGCGTCGCAGCCCTACGTCACCGACAACGGCAACTGGATCCTCGACTGCGGCATCGCAACGCTGGCGGACGCTGCAGGCTTCGAGCGCGAGGTGCTCGCGATCCCGGGCGTGGTCGGGACGGGGCTCTTCGTCGGGATGGCCGACGCGATCGTGGTGGAATGGCCCGAGCGCGACGAGGTGCGCACGCGCTCGCGCTGATCCGCCCGCTCGCCGCGCCAGGAGGGAGACGCAGTGCAGCTCGGAATCCTGGGACTCGGTCGCATGGGCGCCAACATGGCCCGGCGCCTCCTGCGCGGCGGCCACTCCGTCGTGGTCTGGAACCGCGACTACGCGAAGGCGAAGGAGCTCGAGGCCGAGGGCGCCGTCGCGGCGAAGAGCGTCGAGGACATGGTGCGCCTGCTCGAGCGACCGCGCGCGGCGTGGATCATGCTGCCCGCCGGCGACGTGACGGAGCAGATGGTCGCGAAGCTCGGCGAGCTGCTCGAGGCCGACGACGTCGTGATCGACGGCGGCAACACCTTCTTCAAGGACGACGTGCGGCGCGCCCGCGCGCTGCGCGCGAAGCGCGTCGACTACTGCGACTGCGGCACGAGCGGCGGCGTCTGGGGCCTCGAGCGCGGCTACTGCCTGATGATCGGGGGCCCCAAGCCCGCGGTCGCGCGCCTCGACCCGATCTGGAAGACGCTCGCGCCCGGCCGAGGCGACATCCCTCGCACGCCGGGCCGCGAGAAGCTCGGCGGCACGCCCGAGCTCGGCTACCTGCACTGCGGCCCCGCCGGCGCCGGCCACTTCGTGAAGATGGTGCACAACGGCATCGAGTACGGCGTGATGCAGGCCTACGCCGAGGGCTTCGACATCCTGAAGAACGCGGCGAAGGAGACGCTGCCCGAGGACGAGCGCTTCGACCTGAACCTCGCCGACGTCTCCGAGCTCTGGCGCCGCGGCAGCGTGATCGGATCCTGGCTGCTGGATCTCACCGCGATCGCCTTCGCCGGGAGCCCGCAGCTCGCGGAGTACTCGGGCTACGTGCAGGACTCGGGCGAGGGACGCTGGACCGTGCAGGCGGCGATCGACGAGGCCGTGCCCGCCGAGGTGATCACCGCGGCGCTCTTCGCGCGCTTCCGCTCGCGCCAGGATCACACCTTCGCGGAGAAGGTCCTCTCCGCCATGCGCAAGGGCTTCGGGGGCCACGTCGAGAGCCCGCAGAAGGGTTGAAGGGAGCGCCATGCCCGAGTCCGCAGCGATGCAGGTGGCGAACCCGCTCACCGACGGTGTCGGTCGCATGCTGCTGCCCGACCCCTGCACGCTCGTGATCTTCGGCGGCGCCGGCGATCTCGCCCGCCGCAAGCTCCTGCCCGCGGTCTGGAACCTGCTGCTCGACGGCGCGCTGCCGAGCACCTGGGCCGTGGTCGGCTTCGCGCGCACCGAGCACGACGACGCGAGCTTCCGCGAGCTCGCCTCCGAGAGCCTCGAGAAGTACTCGCGCCGCCCGGCCGAGCCGGCGCTGTTCGAGGAGTTCGCCCGTCGCCTGTTCTGGGTGCGAGGAAGCTTCGACGACCCTTCGGCGTACAGCACGCTCCGCGAGCGGCTCGAGAAGATCGAGCCGACCCTCGGCCTCGGCGGCGACCGCGTCTACTACCTGTCGATCCCGCCGAGCTCGATGGGCACCTGCGTCGGGCATCTCCAGACCGCAGGCCTGGTCACGCCTGCGTCCGCCCGCCCCTCGACCCGCATCATCGTCGAGAAGCCGATCGGCCACGACCTCGAGAGCGCCCAGGCGTTGAACGCCGAGTGCGCGCGCGTCTTCGACGAGCGCCAGATCTTCCGTATCGACCACTACCTCGGGAAGGAGACGGTCCAGAACCTGATGGTGATGCGCTTCGCGAACGCCATCTTCGAGCCGCTCTGGAACCAGAAGTACGTGGACCACGTGCAGATCACGGTGGCCGAGAGCGAGGGCGTCGGCACGCGCGCCAACTACTACGAAGAGGCGGGCGCACTGCGCGACATGGTGCAGAACCACATCCTCCAGCTGCTCTGCCTGACTGCCATGGAGCCGCCCTGGTCGCTCTCGGGCGAGGTGGTGCGCGACCACAAGCTCGCGGTGCTGAACTGCCTGCGGCCGATCGCGCCGAAGGACGTCGAGGCGAGCGTCGTGCGCGCGCAGTACGCGGCGGGCTTCCACGCCGGAATCGCCGTGCCGGGCTACCGCAACGAGGACCGCGTGCGGCCCGACTCGAGCACCGAGACCTTCGTCGCGTTGCGCTGCTTCGTCGACAACTGGCGCTGGAGCGGCGTGCCGTTCCTGCTGCGCACCGGAAAGCGCCTGCCGAAGCGTGCGAGCGAGATCGCGGTGCAGTTCAAGGCGGTGCCGCCGATCCTCTTCAACGTCGATGCCGAGGCGCCGCTCGAACCGAACGTGCTGGCGCTTCGCATCCAGCCCGACGAGGGCCTCTCGCTGCGCATCGCCACCAAGCTCCCGGGCCCGAAGGTGCGCATCTTCCCGGTGAAGATGGACTTCCGCTACGGCGCGACCTTCGGCGAGCAGACGCCCGAGGCCTACGAGCGTCTGCTGCTCGACGTGATGGCCGGCGACGCGACGCTCTTCATGCGCCGCGACGCGGTCGAGGCGGCCTGGCGCTGGGTCGACGGCATCCTCGACGCCTGGGAGGCCCAGGGCCTGCGCTGGCTGCCCCAGTACGCCGCGGGGAGCTGGGGCCCCGTCGAGGCCGATCGGCTGATCGAGGCCGACCGCGCGCGCTGGCGGACCCTGTGACGCCGGGCGGCGTCGTCGCGACGGCGCCGACGCCCGTCGACGTGGACGAGATCGAGCGCGCGCTGGCCGCCCTCTGGCGCGACGCTGCGCCGCGCGCGGAGCCCCACGGCGCGCCGAGCGCCGAGCCGAGCAACGCGCCGGGCGCCGGGCCGAAGAACGCTGCGAGCGCCGAGACGCATGGCGGGCCGGACGGCGACCTCGTCACGCGCGCCTGCATGTCGAACCTCGTGATCTTCTGCGCGTCGCCCGAGGAGGCGCGCAGCCTGCCCGAGGAGATCGGCACGATCGTCGAGCGCCATCCGGCGCGCGTGCTGCTGCTGGTCGGCGACGCGGCGGCGCGGGGCCTCGAGGCGAGCGTCACCGCCGTGTGCCACCTCGCGGGCACGGGCGGCGAGCGCATCTGCTCCGAGCACGTGACGCTCGAGGCCGCGCGCGGCGCCGAGCGGAGCCTGCCCGCGACGGTGCGGGCGCTGCTGATCGGCGACCTGCCGAGCGCGCTCTGGTGGGCGAGCCCGCGCCCGCCGCACGCGGAAGGCCCGCTCTTCGACGAGCTCGCGTCGCTGACGGACCACGTGATCTGGGACAGCGCGGCCTCCGTCGATCCCGCGGGCGGGCTCGAGCCCATCCGGCGCTGGGCGGCGGCCGGCGGCGAGGGGCCGCCTCCGTCGCGCATCCTGGTGTCGGACCTGGCCTGGCGGCGCCTGAAGCCCTGGCGCTGGCTGATCGCCCAGACCCTCGACCCGAAGCGCGAGCCGGGCGCCCTCGAAAGCCTCGAGGCGGTCGAGCTCGAGCACGGCCCGGGTGGGGTGATCGAGGCGTGGCTGCTCCTCGGCTGGCTCGCGGCGCGCCTTGGCTGGAGCGTGCGGCGCGCGGGCGCGGCGCGCGGCGACGAGCTCGACCTCGCCTTCGACACCGGTGCGGGTTCCCTCGCGGCTCACCTGCGGCAGATCTCCGCCGGCGCCGCCGGTCTCTCTCGCGCGCGGCTCGTCTGGCGTGGGCCCGCCGGCGCCGGACATCAGGAGGCGACCTTCGCGCGCGCCGCCCCCGACCGTCTCGAAGCCAGGCTCGGCAGCGGGGCGCCCCGGATCCTCGCTGCGCCGCCCGTGTCGCGCGCGACGCTCGTCGCCCGCCAGCTCCCGAAGCGCTTCCGCGATCCGGTCTTTCGCGAGAGCCTCGCGCGTGCTCGCGCCATGGCCGAGGCTCCCGCGCGATGAAGCCTGCCGCACGCGCGCAGACTCCGAAGCCGACGGTGCGTCGTCTCGACGACGCCGAGACGGTGGCGCGCGCCGGCGCCGGCGAGTGGGTGCGGCTCGCGCGTGCCGCAGCCGCGAAGAAGCGACGCTTCCGCGTGGCGCTCGCAGGCGGCTCGACGCCTCAGCGCCTGTACGAGCTGCTCGCGACGCCGCTCTTCGCCGGGATGTGGGATCCCACTGCGGTCGACTTCGTGTTCGGCGACGAGCGCGCGGTCGCGCCCGACGCGCCGGACTCGAACTACCGCATGGCGCGCGAGGCGCTGCTCGACCCCGTGAAGGCGCCGGTCACGCGCGTGCACCGGATGGAGGGCGAGCGCGCCGACCTCGAGGCCGCCGCCGCCGACTACGAGGCGCTGCTCGCGCGCGTCTGCGGCACGCGGCCGCGCAGCGCCGGCGGGCCGCCGCCGGCGCTCGACCTGGTGCTGCTCGGTCTCGGCCCCGACGGCCACACCGCTTCGCTCTTCCCGCACGCGGCGAGCCTGCGCGAGACCGCGCGCTGGGTCGTCGCGACCGACCCGCCCGCGCCACCGCTCGCTCCGCGCGTACGACGTCTCACGCTCACGCTGCCGGTCCTGAACCGGGCGGCGCAGGTCGTGTTCGTGGTGGAGGGCGAGGCCAAGGCCGAGCGGCTCGCCGAGGTGCTCGAGGGCCCGCGCGATCCCGAGCGCCTGCCGGCCCAGGGCGTGGCGCCGGCCCAGGGCCGCCTGGTGTGGCTGGTCGATCGCGCTGCGGCGTCGAAGCTCGCGCACACGGAGGTCGCCGACGGATGATCCTCGCCGGTGACATCGGCGGCACCAAGACGCATCTCGGCCTGTTCGTGCTTCGCGGAGAGCAGGTCGACCGGGTCGCCGACGCCACCTACGCCTCGCGCGAGCATCCGAGCTTCGACGCCGTGCTCGAGCGCTTCCGCCACGACGCGAAGCGGCCGACCTCGATCGACGTCGCCTGCTTCGGCGTCGCCGGCGCGGTGATCGACGGCCGCTCGAACGCGACCAACCTGCCCTGGCAGCTCGACGAGGGCGACCTCGCGCGCCTGCTCGGCGCGAAGCGCGTGAAGCTCCTGAACGATCTCGAGGCAGCGGCCTACGGAATGCTGCACCTCCCCGCCGACCAGCTCCACGTGCTGCAGGAGGGCGAGCAGCCGCGGCCGCGCGCGAACGCCGCGGTGATCGCCGCCGGCACCGGCCTCGGCGAGGCGATGCTCTGGTACGACGGCGCGCGCTGGCATCCCGTCGCGAGCGAGGGTGGCCACGCCGACTTCGCGCCGGCCGACGACGAGGAGATCGAGCTGCTGCGCTACCTGCGCGGCCGCTACGGCCACGTCTCGACCGAGCGCGTGCTCTCGGGGCCGGGGCTCAAGAACGTCTACGACTTCCTGCGCGACACCGGCCGCTACGAGGAGCCGAAGTGGCTCGCGGACGAGCTCGCGGCGGCCGACCCGCCGGCCCAGATCTCGGCGCTCGCGCTCGGAGGGAAGTCGCCGCTCTGCGAGGCGGCCGTCCGCCGCTTCGTGCGCCTCTACGGCTCCGAGGCCGGGAGCCTCGCGATCCGCACGCTCGCGCGCGGCGGCGTCTACCTCGGCGGTGGCATCGCGCCGAAGCTCCTGCCGGCCCTCGAGCGCCCGGACTTCCTGGAGGCCTTCGTCGCGAAGGGCCGCTTCCGCGCCTTCCTCGAGCAGGTGCCGGTCGCGGTCGCCATGGACCCGAGCGTGCCGCTCCTCGGCGCCGCCCACTTCGCGAGCGGCCTGGTCGGTCGGGCGGGCGCGTAGCGAAGAGCGCGCCGCAGCGCTGGCCGCGGATCGCTCGACATCGCGCGCCCCGGGCGATGGGCGGTACTCTCGCGCCATGGAGCCCGCCGCCGCGACCGCCACCTCCCAGCGCCTCCGCGCCTCGCCCCTGCACCTGGTGCGCGAGGCGATCGGCGGCCCGCGCGCGATCCGCGGGAAGCTCGGGCGTCTCGCCCGCACGCTACGGCTCTGGACCGACGGAGCCGAGATCGAGCGCCGGCTCCGCGCGCTCGAGGCGAGGGGGATGATCGTCGCGCGGCCGACGCGGGCGCAGATCTTCTTCGGCGGCCTCGACATGCTGCGCTTCGTGATCGAGCCCGCGTCGCGCGACTACTACCGGCAGCGCGGCATCTCGTTCGGCTTCCACCAGCTCCTGCGCGTGCTCGACGATCCGGTCTCGATGATCGACCCGACCGGCTTCCTGTCGGACCGCGACACGATCGTCGGTCACGTAATGCAGGTCGTGCACCTGAACCCGGTCTACGACCTGCAGCTGATCCAGATGTTCGAGGACGGGCTCGAAGACTTCGAGCGCCAGGTCGAGGCGATGGTCGCCGGCACGCATCCGCGCGCGCGCACGATCGGGGCGATCGTCGAGGATCCCTCCTACCACGCGCGGCTCCTCGACTACGTGCGGCGCTTCCGGCGCGACCCGGCGACGCCGCCCCTCGTCCGCGCCGAGCAGACGCTGCGCGCCGATCCCGTGTTCGCGGCCGCGGAGCGGACCTTCGCCACGCTGCCGGGCTTCGTCGAGTACTGCGGCAAGCTGCCGCGCGGGGTCGGCGAGCTCGCCCGCCGCTTCCGCAGCCTGGACCGGTTCCCGGTCGAGCTCGCCGGGGGCGGGTGATCGCGCCCCCTCCAAAGCCGGCCCCGATCTGCCGATGGAGGCGCCATGATCCTCGACCAGGTCGCCCTCGGACTCCTGGCCTTCTTCGCCCTCGTCGGGCTCTGGCGCGGGGCGCTCGCGAGCGCCCTCGGCATCGTCTCGCTGGTGGTGAGCTACGTCGCGGGGCTGCTGTCGGCGTCGTGGTTCGGCGGGCTGGTGGCGGAGGCCACGGATCTCTCGCCCCTCGTCGGCGCGCTCCTCGCAGGCGTGGCCGGCTTCCTGATCGTGAGCCTCGTGCTCGGGGTCGTCTCCCGGCGGCTGGCGAAGCGCCGGCGCGAGGCGCTCGAGGACGCCTCGACCTCCGAGCGCGTGCTCGACCGCGTTGGCGGCGGCGCACTCGGCGCGCTGCGCGGGGCCTTCTTGGTCGTGCTCGTCGGCTGGCTCGTGGCCTTCGCCGATGCGGCGCGGGTCGCGCTGGTGCCGCCCGACACGGTGGCGGCGGACGCGCCGATCTCACCGATCGCCGAGGCGGCCGACTCCGAGACGGCGCGCTTCGCGCAGCGCGCGGTGGAGACGGGCGTCGGCCTCGTGGCCGGCGACACGCCGTCGGGTCGCATGACGACGCGCTTGATCGCGCGGCCGGCGGAGGCGCTGATCGCCTTCCGCGACGTGCTCTCGAGCAAGAGCGTCGAGAAGCTGCGCGACGACGCCGCGTTCTGGGACGCCCTGCAGCGCGGCGACGCCGACCGCGCGCTCGCGAACGCGAGCTTCCGCGCCCTCTCCTTCGACCCGGCGCTGCGCAACGATCTCGCGAGCCTCGGCGTCGTCTCGCCCGAGGTCGCGGGCTCGCCGCAGAGCTTCGAGGCGGCGCTCGACGGCGTGATGCGCGAGCTCGCGCCGCGCATCGAAGGCCTCGCGAACGATCCCGAGGTGCAGGCCCTGGCGCAGGATCCCGCGGTGATGCGTGCGCTCGAGCGCGGCGACCGCTGGGCGCTGCTCCGGCATCCCGGCGTGCAGCGGCTCGCGGAGAAGCTCGCCGGCCAGGGCTGAGCCCGCGCGCTACGCGGGCTCCTTCCACTTCGCCTGCCAGACGCAGCGCTCGGCGCCCTGGCACACGCACTCGACGTGCGTCACCTCGACCTCGCGGGCGCCCGCGAGCTCGAGCACGCCGCGCGTGTAGCCCGTCGTGATGGCGCACATCTCCGGCGTCGGATGGCCGTAGCCCGTGAGAACCTGACACGCCGCGGTCGGCCCTTCCTGCGTCATCACCATGCGTCCCGTGTCGTGGTAGGACGACCAGATGACCGGCGCCCTCTGCGCCGTCGCGCCCGGATCGCCCGCACGGAGCAGCGCCTTGTAGACACCCGTCAGGTCCTGGCGCGCCGCGAGCGCGCCGAGCGTCGGCCAGATGCCGGCGGGATTCCCGGCGGCGGAGACGAGGACCCGCAGCAGCTCCATGTGGTCGGACTCCGGATACCACTCGGCCGGCGAGATGCGGGAGTCCTCGGCCAGGTAGTGCTGGAGGTGGGGCGGCACCAGGCGACGCGCGTTCAGGTTGCCGCGCACGTCGCGCACCGTCTGGGCCATGCCAGTTCCCTTGATGTGCGCCACGGGTTTCACCTCCCCCGCTACCAGATCGTCCGGCGGAGAAGCGGTCTTGAGGAGGAAGCCGTGGTGGCCGCGGCGGGGCCGAGGCTCGCTTCAGGGGCGGCTCAGGCGGGGTCGCTCCACTTCGCGTGCCAGACGCAGCTCGCGTTTCCACTGTGGACGCACTCGTCGTGGGTCACTTCGATGTCGCCGCCGCCGGCCAGCTCGATCATGCCGCGGTAGTAGCCGTTGTTGATGGAGCACATCTCGCGCGTCGGCGCGCCGTAATCCACGAGCGTGTAGATCGCCTCGCACGGGCCCGGGATCGCCACCGTGAGGCGCCCGGTGTCGTGATACGAGCTCCAGATCACGGGCATCTTGCGAATGGTCGCGGTCGGGTCGCCTTCGCGCAGCATGCTCTTGTAGACGCGGGTCAGGGCGTGCCTGGCCGCCGCATGGCCCATCTGCTCCCAGACGCGGGCGCCGCCGCCGAGCTGCTGGACGACCGCGCGCAGGAGGCCGATCTGGTCCTCCTCCGGATACCAGTCCGCGATGGAGATGAGCTCGTTGTCGTCGAGATATTTCCGGAGGCGCGGCTCGAGGCGCGCCGCCGCGGCGGGGTTCGCCTTGAGCGCCGCCACGGTCTGGCCGAACGAGGTTCCCTTGATCTTCGGCATGGTCGCGATCTCCTGCGCCCCGGGCAGCGCGGTCAGTTCGGGGCGCGGAACTTGAAGCGCCAGAAACAGCTCGGCGCGGCGTCGACGCGGCAGGACTCCTTCGCCACCTCCACGTCGCGGGCGCCCGCGAGATCGAGCACCTGGCACACGTAGCCCTGGAAGACGGCGCACATCTCGCGCGTCGGGCTGCCCTGGTCGGTGAGGGTGAGCGTCCCGCCTGCGTCGCCTTGGACCTGCACCAGGAGCCGACCCGTGTCCTGATACGACGACCAGAAGACGGGTATCTTGCGGACCGACGCGACGGGGTCGCCCTCGCGCAGCAGCGAGCGGTAGATCGTCGAGACGTCGGCCTGGGCTGCACCGCGACCGATCTGGCCGTAGCCCGCCGGGTGCGCGAGCCCCTCGAGACGCGCCCAGGCGCGGAGCATCTCGATCGCGTCGTCCTCCGGGTACCACTCCGCCACCGAGATCTCGGCGTCCTCGGCGAGATAGGAGTGGAGGCGCGGGGGAAGCTGGGCCGCGGCGCGCTCGCCGTGCGCCCGGAGCCCGAGCCAGATGTGCCGCAAGCCGGAGCCCTTCAGTCGGGACACGCCGATCTCCTTGCACCGCCGGTGACGATTTCGGCGGGTTGGATGAGCAGCTTGAGGGGGGCTTCAGGGCGGAAGAACAGGTGGAAGCCAGGGCGGGCCGTGCTTAGAGGATCGGCTCTCCGGTCTCCCGGTCTTCCATCGACTCGAGCACCGTACAGTCCTCGTAGAGCGGAATCCCGGCCTCGGCGAAGAGGGCGCGCGTGCGGTCGGTGACGGCGCCGACCCGGACCAGGGCGGGGATCATGAGGTCCTTGAAGGAGTGGATCGTGCCGGGCGCCTGCTCGGGCGCGACGCCCTGGTCGCGGGCTTCCTTGAGGCCGCGCACGAAATCCCCGGGGTCGATGTCGGCGTTCACCAGGACGTCGCGGAAGCCGGGGTCGGGCTCGTAGCGCCCGCGGCCCCCGGCGCCGCCGAAGGAGCTCGCGAGGGTGTGGAGGGCGTCGAAGGCGAAGCCGGCCACGTCCTCGCGCTGGTCGGGGTGCATCGCGGCGATGGCGTGGCCCACGTAGACGTTGCCGAAGGCCACGTGCCGCGACTCGTCGCGCAGCACGTTCTCCAGCACCTGGCGCAGCAGCGTGCACGACGTCATGCGCCGCATGTTGTGGAACGCGCCGAGGGCCAGACCCTCGACGATCATGTTCATGCCGATCGCGATCTTCACCCAGTGGTCGGCCTGGAGCGTGGCGTCGATCAGGCGCTTCAACGACGGGGTCATCGGGTAGACGCTCGCGAGCTTCCGGATGTAGCGCTCGAAGACCTCGACGTGGCGTGCCTCGTCCATGGTCTGGGTCGCGGCGTAGAGCTTGCCCTCGTGATCCGGCACGGCGTGGACCAGGGCGGCGGCGACCATCAACGCGCCCTGCTCGCCGTGCAGGAACTGCGAGAGGCGATGCGCGGAGACGTGGGCGGTGAAGGCCTCGCGCTGGCGCTGCGAGAGACGCTGCATGAACGGCATGCGGTCGAAGCCGAAGCGGCCCTCCTCGACGATCGGCTTCGAGGGATCGATCGGCTGCGACCAGTCGATCTGCACCTCGGCGTCCCACTGCAGGCGCTTCGACTTCGAGTAGAGGTTGCGGAGCTTCTCGATCTCGGCGGCGTAGTCGAACTGCCAGGTGATCTGCATCGGGGTCACGAAGGCGTCGCCGGCGCTCGCGGTCGTGCGGGAGGCCTTGGGATCGAGGGACATCGCCACGCTCCTCTTCCGCCCACCGACGGAATGCAGCCGATCCTACGCCGAAGGCGGTTTGCGGCCCAGCCGCGCGCCGGTCGTGACGGAACGCCCCAGGGCCAAGCCCGAGGTCGCCCGCCCGCAGCTTGACGGCAGTGAATCCCCCGGCGAGCCTCCCGTCTCAAGGTGGCCGCCCGAACCCCCGACGAGCCCGGCGCCCGTGCCGGGCTTGCGCGTCCCTGGGTCCCGGCGGCTCGGAGTGCTCCGTGAAGCGCATCCGTACGAGCGGCATGTTCCTCATGGAGGACGACCGCAAGTTCTTCGTCCGCGGCGTCTCCTACGGGCCGTTCAAGGCGAATACCCTCGGGGAGCCGTTCCCCGAGAAGGGTGGCGTCGAGCGCGACTTCGCCCTGATCCGCGAGCTCGGCGCCAACACCGTTCGCGTCTACCACCCGCCGGCGCCCTGGCTCTGCGAGACGGCCGCGGCCTTCGACCTGCGGCTCATGGTCGGGATCCCGTGGGCGCAGCACATCCGCTTCCTGGACGAGCGCGGCGACCGCGAGGAGATCCGGACGCGGGTGCGCGACGCCGCCCGTGCGATGCGGGACGTGCCCAACCTGTTCGCGCTGCTGATCGGAAACGAGCTCCCGCCCCAGACCGTGCGCTGGTACGGGCCGAGCCGCGTCCAGTCGTTCCTCGCCGAGCTCGCCGACGAGGTGCGCCAGATCGATCCCGAGGCGCTCGTCTCCTACGCGAACTTCCCGATGACCGAGTACCTCGAGCTCGACTTCCTCGACTTCGCCTGCTTCAACGTCTACCTGCACCGCGAGGCCGACTTCCGCCGCTACGTGTCGCGGCTGCAGAACGTCGCGATGTTCCACCCGCTGGTGCTGTCGGAGTTCGGCGTCGACTCGGTGCGCGAGGGCGAGGACGAGCAGGCGCGCATCGCGGGCACCACGATCGAGGCCGCCGCCGAGCTCGGCTGCGCGGGCACCGTCGTCTTCTCCTTCACCGACGAGTGGAACACGGGCGGCCACGAGATCACCGACTGGTCCTTCGGTCTCGTGACGCGAGACCGTCAACGCAAGCCCTCGTTCGACGCGGTGCAGCGCGTCTACAAGGCGGACCTGCCGAAGCCGCCGAGCCCCGCACCGAAGGTCTCCGTCGTGGTCTGCGCGTACAACGCGGAGACCACGATGGAGGAGTGCATGGAGAGCCTGCGCTTCGACCACGTGCGCTATCCGAACTACGAGGTGATCGTCGTCGACGACGGCTCGACGGATCGCACCAAGGAGATCGCGGAGCGCTATCCCGAGTTCCGCCTGATCTCCCACGAGAACCGGGGGCTCTCGGTCGCGCGCAACGAGGGCATCCTCGCCGCGACCGGCGAGATCGTGGCCTTCACCGACTCGGACTGCGCGGTCGATCCCGATTGGCTCACCTTCCTGGTGCACCGGCTCCAGGCCGAGCAGAGCTTCGGCGGCGTGGGCGGCCCGAACCTGCCGCCGCCGGAGGAGCACTGGGTGCCGGAGGTCGTGGCGCGCTCGCCCGGCGGGCCGACCCACGTGCTGATCACGGACTGGGAAGCCGAGCACATCCCGGGCTGCAACATGGCCTTCTGGCGCAGCGCGCTGCTCGAGGTCGGGCTCTTCGACCCGATCTACCGCTCCGCCGGCGACGACGTCGACATCTGCTGGCGGCTCCAGAACGCGGGCTACAAGATCGGCTTCGCCGCCGCGGCGCTGGTCTGGCATCGCCGACGCGCCACCGTGCGCGCCTACCTGAATCAGCAGAAGGGCTACGGGCGCGCCGAGGCGCTGCTCTACTTCAAGCATCCCTATCGCTTCAATTTCCTCGGCAACTCGCGCTGGCTCGGGCGCATCTACAGCGACCTCGGACCGGGCATCCTCGGCCGGCGTCCGGTGATCTACCACGGTCCCTTCGGCTCGGGCCTGTTCCAGACCCTGTACGAGGCGCCGAGCTCGCTGCTCCGACACCTTCCGACGACGCTCGAGTGGAACCTGACCGGCCTCGGGCTCACGCTGATCGGCCTGCTCTCGTACCCGCTGGGCACGCCGCTCCCGACCTTCGTGCTGGCAGGCCTGTCGCTGCTCGGCCTCTCGGTCGCGCAGGCGGTCTACACCGCGTTGCAGGTCGACGTCTCGGGCGTGCCCGTCGCGACCTGGAAGGCGCGCCTGCTGGTCGCCGTGCTCAACTACCTCGGGCCCTTCCTGCGCTCGATCGAGCGCAACAAGGCGCGCGTGCGGGGGCTCTCGGAGGTCGAGCGCATCCGCTTCCCGCGCCTGCGCCAGCGGCCCGACGTCGACCTCGCGCGGCGCAGCTTCGTGCTCTCGTACTGGAACGAGACGGGCCTCGAGAAAGAGGCCTGCATCTCCGCCGTCGTCGACTTCCTGCGCCCGCGCAAGTATCCGATCATCCTCGACAACGGCTGGGAGTCCTGGGACGTCTCGATCTCGCGCGGGATCTGGACGCGGGCCGAGATGAACTTCCTGATCCAGAACCACGGCGGGAACAAGCGGCAGGTGGACGTCGGCGTGTCGCTGCGCACGACCGCGCTCGCGAAGGCGGTGCTCTACTTGCTCGGCGCCGGCGCCCTGCTGGCGACGGTCGGCGGCTGGCCGCTGATCGCCGTGGAGATGCTCGCGGGCATGGCCGGCACCGTGGGCTTCCTCGCGTACCAGGGCTATCGCCTCGGCCGTACGATCTGGCATGCGGCCGAGATCACGTTCCAGTCCCTGCCGCTCGATCCGCTGAAGCCGGAGAAGAACGGCGCGTTGCCGCAGGGGTGAGCCAAGCCACGCGCAGCGAGGAGCGGAAGGCGGCGGGCACGCTCCGCCGCGTCGCGGGCTACCTCAGCCCCTACCGCGCCCGCTTCGCCGCCGCGCTCTCCTTCGTCGGCCTGAACGCCGCCCTTGAGCTGGCGCGGCCGTGGCCGCTCAAGATCGTCGTCGACAACGTGCTCGGCGGGAAGCCCCTCGCCGTGGCGGCGCCCCTCGAGCTCGACGCGCGCGGTCTGCTCGTCGTCGCCTGCGCCGCCCTGCTGGCGCTGCAGGTCGTCCTCGCCGTCGTGAGCGTGCTGCAGAACCGGATCACGATCGGCATCGGACAGCGCATGGTGACGGACCTGCGCGCGGAGCTGGTGGCCCACCTGCAGCGGCTCTCCCTGGGCTTCTTCGGACGTCGCCCCGGGAGCGACCTGGTCTACCGCGTCGCCTTCGACACCTTCTCCGTCCAGTCGATGGCGATGAACGGCCTGTTCCCGCTGGTCACCGCGCTCACGCTCCTCGTCGGCATGTCGATCGTGCTGTTTCGCATGAACCCGTTCCTCGCGCTGCTCTTCGTCGGCATCGCGCCGCTCCTGTTCGTGACGATCCGCTTCGTCGGTCGACGCATCGCTGCGCTCGCCACCACGCAGCGCGAGAGCGAGAGCGCGTTCTTCTCGGAGACGCAGCGCGGCGTCGGCGCGATCCACGTGGTGCAGGCCTTCACCGCAGAGCAGATCGAGCACGAGCGCGTGATGGACGCCTCCGACCGGGCCCTCGACGCCGCGCTCAAGCTCTACGTGTTCGAAACCGGCTACGCGGGCCTGGTGAGCGTGGTGATGGCGCTCGGCACCTCCCTCGTGCTCTACGCGGGCGGGCTGCAGGCGCTCGCGGGCACGATCAGCGCGGGCGACGTGATCGTGTTCGTGACGTACCTGGCCTCGCTCTACGGTCCGATCCACGCGCTCTCGCAGACGACGGGCCTGATCCAGGGCGCGACCGCCGGCGCGCGGCGGACGTTCGAGGTGCTCGACGCCGATCCCGAGGTGAAGGACCGGCCCGGCGCGCGGGCGATCCCCTCGACCCGCGGCGCGGTCCGCTTCGAGAACGTGAGCTTCTCCTACGGCGACGAGTCCTTCGGCCTGCGCGACGTGAGCTTCGAGGCGCCGCCCGGCGCGCTGGTCGCGGTCGTCGGCCCGACCGGCGCGGGCAAGACGACGCTCGTCTCCCTGGTGCCGCGCTTCTACGACCCGACCGAGGGCCGCGTGCTCCTCGACGGCGTCGACCTGCGCGATCTCCAGGTGCGGAGCCTGCGCCGGCACGTCGGCATCGTGCCCCAGGCGCCTCTGCTGTTCCCGGCGACGCTCGAGCAGAACGTGCGCTACGGACGTCCCGAGGCGACCGCCGCCGAGCTCGCCCACGCTTGCGACCTCGCGGGCGTGACGCGCTTCCTGCCGCAGCTTCCGCACGGCCTCGCGACGAAGGTCGGCCCCGAGGGCCAGCAGCTCTCCCAGGGCCAGGCGCAGCGGGTCACGATCGCCCGCGCGCTGCTGAAGGACCCGCGCATCCTGATCCTCGACGAGCCGACGGCCTCTCTCGACGCGGAGACCGAGGCCTTCGTGATGAGCGGCATCGAGAAGGTGATGGAGGACCGCACCACGTTCGTGATCGCGCACCGGCTCTCGACGGTGCGGCGCGCGGACCTGCTGCTCGTGCTCGAGGCCGGGCGTCTGATCGAGAGCGGCACCTACGAATCGCTGCACCGGGCGGGCGGCCTGTTCCAGCGCTTGCACGAGGCGCAGTTCCTGCCCGCGCCCGACGTCGCGGCGGGCGCGCAGAAGAACGGAGACGCGGCATGAAGAAGCGCGTCGTGGTGCTCGGCCTGATGGGCCAGTACCCGCTCGGCGGCATGGCGTGGCAGGTGCTGCACCACGTGATCGGCTTCCGCCGCATGGGGTACGACTGCGTCTACGTCGAGAACTCCGGCGCCCCGCCCTATTCGCCGAAGATCCACTCGATCGTGGAGAAGCCGACCGAGAACGTGCGCTTCCTGCGCGACACCTTCCGGCGTTTCGACCTCGCGGAGCAGTGGGCCTACTTCGACTCCGGCGGGAAGCGCTGGTACGGCGCGAGCGCGGCGACCGTCGAGGACTGGCTGGAGAACGCGGACGCGATCGTGAACGTCTGCGGCGCCTCGCAGCCCGACGTCGAGCGCAAGCGCAAGGGCTGCCTCGTCTACATCGAGACCGACCCGATCCTCGAGCAGGTGCGCTACGTGCAGGGTGATCCCGCCACGCGCGCCTTCCTCGACGGCCACGATCTGCTCTGCACCTACGGCACGAACATCGGGAAGCCCGACTGCGTCGTGCCCGACGCCGGGCTGCGTTGGCTGAAGACGCTGCCGCCGGTGGTGGTCGATCTCTGGGAGAGCCCGCCGAAGCCCCGCGGCGACTGGCGCACGATCGCCACCTACCGCAATCGCGGCAAGGACGTCGTGATCCGCGGCGAGACCTATTACTGGTCGAAGCACCCGAACTGGCCGAAGGTGATGGACCTGCCAAGGCGTACGAAGGAGCGCCTCGAGGTGGCGCTGGTGTCGCCCGGCCCCGAGCTCGAGCAGGAGTTCCGCTCCCAGGGCTGGCAGGTCGAGGACCCCTACCGCATCTCGCACACGGCCTTCGTCTACCGTCGATACATCCGCGGCGCGAAGGCCGAGTTCTCGGTCGAGAAGGACGACGTCGTGCGCACGAAGGTCGGCTGGTTCAGCGATCGCAGCGTCTGCTTCCTCGCCGCGGGCCGTCCCTGCGTGCTGCAGGACACCGGTGTCGGCGCGCGCGTCCCGACGGGAAACGGCCTGATCGAATGGAACAGCGCGGAGGAGGCGCTCGAGGGCATCGAGCGCGTCGCGCGCGACTACGCCGCCCACGCGAAGGCGGCGCGCGAGATCGCGCGCGCCCACTTCGAGGCGAGCGTGCTGCTGCCGCCGATCTGTCAGGCGGCGGGCCTCTAGGCCGCAGGCGCCTTCCGCTCCGGCCGCAACGCCAGCGAAGCGAGCAGCCCCGCGGCGATCACCGCCGCGGCGACGAAGAAGGGCGCCGGCGCGCCGAAGCGATCCCAGAGCGCGCCCGCGATCACGCTCGCCACCAGCAGCGCGAGCCCGCTCACGAGCTGGAACACGCCGAAGGCAGTCCCGCGCAGGGACTCCGGCGCCGCGTCGGCCAGCATCGCCGCGAAGAGCCCCTGGGTCATGCCCATGTGCAGGCCGAACAGCAGCACGCCGGCGCCGACGTGCCACGGCTGCGTCGCAGCGCCGAGCACGAGGTCGGCGAGGCCGAGGGCCGCGAACCCGAGCCCGAGGAGGCTGCGCCGCTCCATCACGTCGCCGAGCGCGCCGGCGGGATACGACGAGAGCGCGTAGGCGGCGTTCATCAGGACCAGCACCATGGGCACGAGGGCCGCGGGCACTCCCACGCTGCTCGCACGCAGTATCAGGAACGCCTCGCTCATGCGCGCCAGGGTGAAGACGCCGGCGACGGCGACCACCGTCCAGGTCGGGCGCCCGAGCGCCGAAAGCTCGCGCCAATGGAGGGGCGGGCGCAGCCTCCCCGAGCCCGCGACGCGGCGCTCTTCGACACCGAGCAGGAGCAGCAGCACGGCGAGCGCCGCCGGCAGCACCGCGATCCAGAACACGCTCCGGAACGCGCCGCCCGTGAGCGCCATGGCGGCGACGGCGACGAGGGGGCCGAGCAGGGCGCCCACCGAGTCGAGCGCCTGACGCAGCCCGAAGCTCGCACCGCGCGCGCCGGGCGGGGTGAGATCCGCCACCAGCGCGTCGCGCGGCGCGCCCCGCACGCCCTTGCCGATGCGGTCGACGAAGCGCGCCGTCACCACCCACCCGAGGGAGGTGGCGAGCGGGAACATTGGCTTCGTCAGGGCCGAGAGCCCGTAGCCCAGCGCGGCGAGCAGCTTGCGGCGGCCGAGGGCATCCGAGAGCGCGCCGGAGAAGAGCTTCGCGACCGACGCCGTCGCCTCGGCGATGCCCTCGATCCAGCCGACCGCGGCGGTCGAAGCGCCGAGCACCGTCACGAGATAGACGGGGAGGAGCGCGTGGATCATCTCCGACGAGACGTCCATGAAGAGGCTCACGAAGCCGAGCGCCACCACGCCTCGGGGAACCGCACGAAGCCCCTGCATCCGCTGAGCCACCGATCCCCTCCGGCGGATCCGACCCTGGACACGACCGGCCCGAAGGTAGACTGGATCGCGGAGGACCCCCGTGGCCCAGAACAAGGACCCCCGCATCGGCCCCGCGAACATCGAGCGCTTCGTCGAGCCGTTCCGTGTCACCAGCGGCAAGCGCTTCCGGCTGCGCGACTACGATCCCGGCGACACCCGCGGCCTCGGCGCCGAGATGAAGGAGGAGGCCGAGGAGCTCCTCGAGCGCGGCGTCGCGCTTCTCGCGACCTACCAGGACATGCTCTACGCGCAGGATCGCTGGGGGCTCCTGCTCGTGATCCAGGCGATGGACGGGGCCGGGAAGGACGGCGCGATCAAGCACGTCATGAGCGGCGTGAACCCGCAGGGCGTCCACGTCACCTCGTTCAAGTCGCCGTCCGCCGAAGAGCTCGACCACGACTACCTCTGGCGCTGCATGAAGAACGCCCCCGAGCGCGGCCGGATCGGAATCTTCAACCGCTCCTACTACGAAGAGGTGCTCGTGGCGCGCGTGCACCCGGAGATCCTCGAGCACCAGAAGCTCCCGCCGAGCCTCGTCACGAAGCGGATCTGGGACGAGCGCTACGACGACATCCAGAGCTACGAGCGGTACCTGGCGCGGAACGGGATCGTGGTGCGGAAGATCTTCCTCAACGTCTCGAAGCAGGAGCAGAAGAAGCGCTTCCTGGCCCGCCTCGAGGAGCCCGAGAAGAACTGGAAGTTCTCTGCGGCGGACGTGCGCGAGCGCGGCTACTGGAAGGAGTACCAGCGCGCCTACGAGGACGCGATCGCGGGGACGGCGACGAAGCACTCGCCCTGGTTCGTGGTGCCCGCCGACACCAAGTGGTTCTCGCGCCTGGTCGTGGCAGCGGTCGTGCTCGATGCCCTCGACGACCTGGGGCTCCACTACCCGAAGGTGAGCCCGGCCGCGAAGCGCGACCTCGCGGCCGCGCGGCGCAAGCTCCTCGCCGAGCGCTGAGGGCCCTGGCCACACGCCCGCCGTCGCGACGGCCGCGGGGGCGTGACCGCCGCCGTCGCGGCCGTGACGCGGCCCCCGCCCCGACCGCTCAGCCGAGATCGAGCTGGAACCGCACCTCGCGCACCTGCCCGTTCTCGTGCTCGACCACGCTGCGGATCGTCCAGGTCTTCGCGCCGCGGAACGCCTCGGCGGGGATCAGGCCGAGCACGCCGCCCTCGACCGGGTCGGTCGCGTCCTCGCCGACCTTCTTCCAGCTCGTCGGCGCATCGCCGCTCCCGATCTCGATCCAGCGACGCCGCAGCTTGTCGGCGCTGGCGCTGCCGTTCACCTGCACCACCTGCTTCCCGTCGCGCTCCACCACGACGACGTCCAGGATCTCCGTCGCGAGCCGCAGGCCCGGCTGCGCCGCGAGGGCGGCCCGGGCGTCGACGATGCCGAAGCCCGTGTGCTGGTCCTGGCCGGGCACGTCCACGTCGCGCGCGGTCTGGAGCAGGAGGTCGCGCAGGGCATCGGCCGAGAGCTCGGGCCGCTTCGCGAGCACGAGGGACGCGACGCCGCTCACGATCGGCGCCGAGAACGAGGTTCCCGACGTGCGGTAGTAGCGCCGGTCACGTCCGACGAAGGCCTCCCCCGGCGCGTACTTCACGTCCGGCAGGTCGCGCATGAAGTCGGTGCGGCGCGCGCGCAGCGAGAGCACGTCCATGCCCGGCGCGGCGAGGGCGATGCCCGCGCCCCAGTTCGAGAACGACGCGCGCTTGTCGTCGAGCCCGGTGGACGCCACGGCGAGCGCATGCTTCGCGCCGGCGGGCCCGAAGCCGGAGACGTCCACGCCCTCGTTCCCCGCCGCCACCACCACGAGCGCGCCCCGCTCGTGGGCGTGCTCGATCGCGAGGGACTCGGCGCGCGTCAGATTCTTTCCGCCGACGCTCACGTTGATCACCCGCGCGCCGTTGTCGGCGGCGTAGACGATCGCCTCCGCCAGGTACGACGCGCGCGTGTGTCCGAACTCGTTCAGGGCGCGGAGGGTCATGAGGCGCGCGTGCGGATTGATGCCGGCGATGCCGACGCCGTTGTTCCAGCCCGCGGCGATCACGCCCGCCACGAAGGTGCCGTGGCCGTCGCGGTCGAAGGGCTTCGGGTCCTGACCCTGGAAGTCCCAGCCGATCACGTCGTCGACGTAGCCGTTGCCATCGTCGTCGCGGCCGTTGCCGGCGACCTCGCGGGGGTTCGTCCAGAGGTTCGCGCGCTCGACGTCCGCGTGGTTCCAGTCGAGACCCGTGTCGACGACGCCGACGACCACGGGCTTCGCGTCGCGGCCGACGAGGCTCCAGGCGGATCCGCTGCCCTCCGTGAAGCCCACGCGCTGGATCGCCCACTGATCGGCGTAGGCCTGCTTCCAGCTTCCCTTCGACGAGAAGTAGGGGTCGTTCGGCAGGGCCTGCTCGTCGCGGCAGTAGTTGGTCTCGCTGTGCAGCACTCCCGGCGACTTCTCGATCAGCTTCTCGACCTGACCGAGCTGCTCGCGCTGGAAGAAGAGCGGCACCACCACGGTGTCCTTCACCGTGAACGAGCGGCCGACCATCCCGATGAGACCCGCGTCGAGGCCCTTGCGCGGATCGACGCCCTTGTTCAGGTAGACGAGCTTGCTCGCGGCCGGCGTGAGATCGACCTCGACCGCGGCGCCGCGATACGCGGCCGGGAGCTTCGTGCCCTCGGGCAGCGCGAGGCTCGCGTTGCCGTTCGCGTCGGTGACGCCCTGCACCGGGGCGTCGGCGAAGCCGTCGTCCACCTTGGGCGCGCCGGCGAGGGGCAGCTCGGGCTCCGGCCCGAGGTCGAGCTTCACGCGCGCGCCCTTCACCGCGGCGACCTGCGTCTTCCCGCCCTCGAGCAGCACCGCCTGCGTCGCCTTCACGGGCACCGCGGTCGGCGGCGGGAGATCACGCGGGTCCTCCTCCTCGGGCGGCTTCGTCGCCGGCGGCGTGCGCGGCGTGGAGGTCGGCGTCGGCTTGCCGGTGCGGCCGGTCGTGACCCACTCCGGTGGCAGGAAGGTGCCGGTCGGATCGCCGGTCGGGATCGGCTCGCCGATCGGTGAGCCGCCGCCGCCCGAGGGCTCGTCGCCGCCCGGCTCCTCGCCGCCGTCGGTCGTCGTGGGCGAGCCCGTCGGAATCCCCGTCTGGCCGCCGCCGTAGCTGCACCACTCGGTCGAGTCGTAGGAGACCGCGAAGCCCGGAACGGCGAGCGCGTCGCCGACGGGCACGCCCGTGCCCGTGCCGGTGCGATCGAGGAGCGAGGTCTGCGTCGGGCAGCCGCAGCGCGCGACCACCTCGTAGATCGGGTCCGCCGGCGAGAAGCTGATCTTGAGCTTCCCGTTCTCGAAGCGGGAGTGCGGCACGAGCTTCGCCGTCCCGAACACGCCGAAGGTCGAGAGGCGCCGCGCCTCGGGCTGGTGCTGCGGAACGGTGCACGCGCAGTCGCCGTGGACATAGAACGTGAGGGTCGGGCCGTCGGCGCCGCCGTTCACCCCGATCTGCACCGTCAGGCCGTCGCAGGGCGAGTCGACGGTCTCCCGCCACGAGCGCTCGACGTCCTTCATGAGCTCGCCGTAGAGCAGCTCCGCCGCCTTGCCCGCGATGATCTCCTCCGCGACGTCGCCCGAGAGGTTCAGCTTCTCCGCGAGATCGCTCTTCACGCCGGCGCCGGCGATCTTGCCGGCCATGAACTCGCCGACGCCCTTCGCGAAGTCGCCCGCGGAGTTCGCCGAGTAGGCCTTCTCGATCAGGTCGGCGGCATCCGCGACGTGGTCGAGCCCGTACGCCTGGAGCGCGACCTTCGCGACCTCGAAGTAGAACTTCCCGACCTTCGCCATCCCACGCGACTGGCGCGCCCGCTCGAGGGCGGTCGCCGCGACGCGCAGCGCCGACGAGTAGCAATCGACGTCCGCGGCATTGTCGCCGTAGCGCTTCACGTTCTCCGCGTCGGCGTCGTAGCGCGGAATCGAGCCGGCGAAGCGCATGGCCTCGGCATCGAGATCGACCTCGACCTCGATGCTCTCGGGCGCCTGGGCGAGGGGCGTGTCGAGACCGGGCCCCGACTCGTCGGCGAAGGCGGCCGGCGCCGCGAGGAGGGGCAGCAGCAGGACACAGCAGCGGATCGCGACACGAAAGCTGCGGGCAGACATCGAGTGCGCTCCTCCGGACGGAGTCCGGTCGGGTGGATCATCGGCAGGTTTTGGGGTGGGGATGAGCGGCCCCGCGCCCGTCGTGGAGACGGACGCGGGGCGCTTCGAGCGCTACGGCATGTTGAAGCGGTAGCCGATGCCCGAGTTGATGTACCAGCGGTTGTCGATCTCGTACGCTGCGCCGGCCGGGAAGCCGCCCGGCGTGTCGTCGATGATCGTCTGCTCGTCGTTCCAGAGTGCGAACTTGTAGCCGCCGCCCGCGAACAGGTAGAAGCCGCAGCCGTCGCGGCAGGGGCGGAAGTCGATCTGTCCGCCGAGCGCCACGCTCGTGACGAGGGGATCCTTCGACTTCGACGTGGGCTCGAAGCCGAACGCCGACTCGTCGAGCTTCAGCGACAGGTCGTAGCGGTCGAACTCGAAGCCGGCGAAGGGCGAGAAGCCGATCTCCGACTTCCCGACGGGAAGGCCCCAGCGCACGCCGGTGCCGACGCGGTAGGTCCAGTCGAGCTCCGTGTCGGCGAGGGCGAGGCCCGTGAATCCTTCCTGGCCGAACTGCGCGCCCTTCTTGTCGCCGTCGGCGTACCACATGCCGCCCATTTCGAGGTAGAGCGTGCCGCCGCCGATCAGCTCGCAGGGCGGAAGGTGGACGCGGCCCGTGACACCGCCGCCGTTCGCCGTGAGGTTGCGCGAGCGCGACTCCGGCTCGAGGCCGAGACCGTCGATGAACGCGGCGCTGTCCACGTCGCCGGCCGTGTACCGGTAGACCGCCTCGATGTCGAAGGCCGGGCCGTCCTTGCTGCTCGCCGCCGTCGTCGTCGCCGCGGCGGCTGCGCCGCCCGCGAGCGGGAGCGTCAGCACCACCGGCCCGGGCTTCCGCACCGAGAAGCTGCTCGAGCGCCCGCCGTCTTCACTCTGGACGGTGTAGCTGCCCTCCGGTAGATCGAACGCCACGGCGCCGCGGTCGTCCGTCTCCTTCTCCTCCACCTTCTTCCCGCCCGCGTCGAGCACGATCACCTTCTGCCGCACGGCCGGGCCGGCCGGCGTCGTGAGCGTGAGGTTGGTCGCGACCGCTCCGGCCGCGAGAGGCCAGAGCAGCGCCGAAGCGAAGGCGATGCCGCGCAGCCCGCGCGACACGATCGAATGTCGATGCATCGTGGTTCCCCCTGTGGTGTTGGCCGGGGCGTGCCGTGCACGCCCGCTCCGCCGCCTGGGGGAAGCGGCGGGCACGACCCAGCTTACGACACCGAACGCGGTTGCGACCACGAAAACTGCCCGATCGGGCCTCGCTTGCCGGTGCGGCGAATCCCCCGCGGCCTCGACTCCGGACCGGGCCCGCGTCACGTGGAGCGCCCCGACCGGGACCGCCTCCGGGCCGCCTCGACAGCGGATTTGAAACATGTTCTAATCTCGGCGTGGCCCGCCCCCGTCCCCAGACCCCCGGCCGCCCGCGCCGAGACCCGCCCGAGAACGGGGCGGCGGTCGAGGCCTTGGCCGAGGAGGGCACGGCCGTGGCGGGCCTCGCGGCCAGCCAGCTCCGCCGCATCCGCCGCATCGTCGATGCCGCGGTGCGGCTCGCCGAGGCCGGCGGCTACGAGGGGATGCGCCTGCGCGACGTGGCCGAGGCCTCGGAGGTCGCCCTCGGGACCCTCTACAAGTACTTCCGCAGCAAGGAGGACATCCTCCTGTTCGCGCTCGCGGAAGAGGTCGGCCGCCTCGAGGCCGCCGTCTCCGCACGGCCCCTCGAGGGCGCGACCCCGCTCGAGCGGATCGAGGTCTTCTTCCGCCGCGCCACCCAGGGCCTGACCCGGCGCCCCCAGTTCGCCCGCGCCGTCGTGCGCTCGATCACCGGCGGCGACGCGGACCTCTCGATCCACATCGCCGCGTTCCA
>Ga0105107_10000066_pt1 | contig 54117 bp, 44 predicted proteins | sample PPLLaktember2015_6_FD_79335 | JGI IMG/M metagenome (GOLD analysis project Ga0105107, IMG submission 79335) | Freshwater sediment microbial communities from Prairie Pothole Lake near Jamestown, North Dakota, USA - PPLs Lake P8 Core (1) Depth... | ecosystem: Environmental > Aquatic > Freshwater >...
CCGCTGACTCGATGAATCTCCCTATGCTCCGCTTTCCGGCTTGTTTCGCCTGCATCCTGGTCTCCCTGCTCGCCGGGCCCGCGACGGCCGCGGAACCCGCCGTGGCATCGGAGCGTCCGCGCATCGGACTCGTCCTTTCCGGCGGCGGCTCGCGCGGCCTCGCGCATGTCGGTGTCCTGCAGGCACTCGAAGAGCAGCGCATTCCCATCGATGCGATTGCGGGCACCAGCATGGGCGCGGTCGTCGGCGGCCTGTACGCTTCCGGCATGACGACGGCCGAGATCGACAAGATGATGCGCGGAATCGACTGGAATGTGGCATTTCGCGATCGACCGGCTCGCAGCACCCTCAATTACCGCCGCAAGGAAGACGATCGCGAGTTCCTGGTCCGATTCCCGCTCGGCATCCAGTCGGGCAGTTTTCGCGTTCCCCGCGGCCTGATCCAGGGCCAGAGACTGACCCAGGCGCTCCGGCTCGAAACCTTGCCGGTCGCCGCAATCGAGGATTTCGACGAGTTGCCGACGCCATTTCGGGCGATCGCCGCGGACCTCGAGACCGGCGAACGGATAGTGCTTGAGGGCGGCGACCTGACATCGGCAATGCGTGCGAGCATGTCGTTGCCCGGCGTCTTTGTGCCGGTCGAAATCGAGGGCCGCCTGCTGGTGGACGGTGGCGTGGTCGAGAACCTGCCCGTGGACGTCGCGAAGGCGATGGGTGTCGATATCGTGATCGCCGTCGACGTCGGCTCTCAGCCGGTCGGCCGACGCGAACTGACCTCGGCGGTTGCGGTCTCCAACCAGGCGATCACGATCATGATGCGGCGCGAGACCGCGCGTCAGCGTGGCTTCCTGACTGCCAACGACCTTCTGATCGAACCGGATCTTGGCAATCTCCAGCCCACGGACTTTGCGGCTGCGGATCGCACGATTGGCCTCGGCCTCGCTGCGACCCGCGCCAACGCCAACCGGCTTGCGCGGCTCTCCCTAGACGAGGCTCCATGGCATCAATACCTCGCCGCGCGCAACGAGACGGAGAAAAGGGGGGCCGCCGTGCGTTTCGTGCGGACGGACCGGCGTTCCGAGCGCTTTAAGGAGCGGATCCAGGCGGAGCTCGGGCCCGTTATCGGCCAGCCCCTCGATCCGGAGGAAATGAATGAGCTGCTTTCCCATTTGTATGGCTCCGACAATTTCGAGGCGCTCGATTACCGCCTGGTCCACGAAGGAACGTTGACGGGCATCGAAGTCAGCGCGCGGCGCAAGAGCTGGGGGCCGAACTTCCTGCGATTCGGACTCGAATTGCAGGACGACTTCGAGGGGGGGAACAGCTTCAATGCGGGCGTGCGAGCGCAGGTTATCGAGGTCAACCGCTACGGCGCGGAATGGCAGACCGACCTGCAGGTCGGGGAGAGTCCGCGCTTCGCGACCGAGTTCTACCAGCCGATCGCCTACACGTCGGACTGGTTCGTGGTACCGAGCCTGCTCGTCGAGCGGGAGAACTTCGACATCTTCGAGGACGGCGATCGGCGTGCGACCTATCGCGTCCACAATCGCGAAGTGGAATTCGACGTCGGCCGGGAGTTCGGCAGCTGGGGCGAGCTGCGTGCCGGCGTCGTGCGAGGTCAGGGTGATCGCGACCTCCTGGTCGGCGACCCGGACGATCCGGACCTGCCGTCGCGCGACCACTTCGATCGGGGCGAAATGCTCGCGCGCTTCAGCGTGGACCTGCTCGACAACGTGTACTTCCCGCGGGATGGGGAGCTCTTCATCCTCCAGTGGAACGGGGCGCGCAAAGGGCTCGGCGCGGAGGCGAACGCGGACCGCCTGTCCTTCGAGTGGACTCATGCGCGCTCGAGCGGCCGCAACACGCTGATCCTGTCGGCCGCAGGCGGCGCGCACGTGTCCGGGCCGACCGACCAGGTACAGGACTACTACAGGCTGGGCGGGCTCTTCAACCTCTCCGGTTTGTCGCCGGACGCGGTCAGCGGGCCGCATTTCGGCATCGCACGCGCCATTTATAACCGGCGCATCGGCAGCGGGCAGGACGGGCTATTCGACGTGCCGATGCATCTCGGTGCCTCGCTCGAGCTCGGCAACGTCTGGGACGATCGCAGCGACATCAGCGCAAGCTCGGCCCTCTTCAACGGCGCCGCGTACCTTGGATTCGATACTTTCCTGGGGCCGATCTACATCGCGGCCGGATTCGGAGAGGGCGGCGACAGGAGCCTGTACCTGCTGCTGGGACGCGTGCGCTGACGCCCCATGGAATCCGTCGTCGGCCCGCTGCTGCCTCTCTTTGAACGCGAACGCGCTGCCTCGCGCGCGCTGGCATTCGGTGTCGTTATCGGCACCGTCGGCTCAACCTATCGCAAGCCTGGCGCCATGATGGTCATTGCCGCGAACGGCGACTATGCGGGTCTGCTGTCCGGCGGCTGTCTCGAATCGGACCTGCGAGAACATGCGCGCACTGTCATGGAAAGCGGACAGGCTCGCACCGTGAGTTACGACCTGAGCGATCCCAAGGACGTGTTGTGGGGCGTGGGCGCGGGTTGCGAGGGTGCGATGGAGATCCTGCTCGTGCGTGTGGGGCGCGAGAACGACTGGCAGCCGCTCGCCCATCTTGCAGACAGCGTCGCTGCGCATCGCCCAACGGGCGTCAGAATCGTCACGGCGAGTCGCGATCCGCAATGGCCGCCCGGCACGATCATCCTGCCTGAGACGCCTGCGGCGTCGGGCGATGCTGACGTGTTCATCTTGACGCTGACATTGCCGCCCCGCGTGCTTCTGCTGGGTGGCGGACCCGACGCGGTGCCGGTCGTCGACATCGCGGCGCGTCTTGGATGGAAACTAACGGTGGTCGATCATCGGCCTGCCTATGCGCAACAATCGAATTTCCCCGCGGCCGAGCAGGTGCTGCTTGCCCGTCTGGATAGGCTTTCCGGCATGGTTGATTTCTCGCACTACGCCGCTGCGGTGATCATGAGCCACCACCTGCTTTCGGATCTTGCCTACTTGCGCGCGATCTCGGACTCGCAGATTCCCTATGTCGGCCTGCTGGGCCCGGCGGTGCGGCGCGAGCGCTTGCTCGACGAACTCGGAGCGCAGGGACAGGCATTGCATGCACGCCTGCGCGCGCCCGTCGGCCTCGCCCTGGGCGGGCGAACCCCCGAATCGATTGCGCTCGCGATCGTGGCGGAAATCCATGCATTCCTGCACGGGGCCAGCGGCGGCCCCTTCGGTGTCAGGCCATGACCGGGATTCGGCAACGGGGTCCTGTGCTGCATGCCATTGTTCTCGCGGCCGGCGCATCTTCACGTTTCGGCTCACCCAAACAGCTCGCGAGTATCGACGGCATGCCGATGCTGAAGACCGTGGTCACCCGCATGGTCGAAGCCATCGGAATCTCGGTCACGGTGGTGCTGGGAGCCAATGCCGCGGAATCGGTGGCCCAGCTCGCGCATTCCCCGGCTTCAATTTGCATCAACCGAGGCTGGAAGGAAGGAATGGCGAGTTCGATCCGCGCCGGCGTGCGACACCTGCCGGCCTCCTGCAGCGGCGTCATGATCGCGCTCGCCGATCAAGCGGCCGTGACGGTCGAGGACCTTGGACGTCTTGCCAGCACATGGCGCCGCCAGCCCTTGTCCATCGTTGCAGCCCGATATGGCCGCGTGGTGGGGGCTCCGGCGATATTTCCGCGTTCGACATTCGGCGAATTGGCTGCATTGCGCGGCGATCGCGGCGCGCGCGCCGTCATCCTGCGCCATCCGGATCGCGTCGCCCATGTGCCGATGGCCCGCGCCGCGATCGATATCGACACGCCCGAGGATCTATCTGCCGCCCGGCACTCGAGTGGTGCGTAGCGGCGCAAGCGGAATCAGCTCAGCGCCTGGAGCCTTCCGCAATCCTTTCGAAGACGAGCGACGGCACGTCGCCACGGCGCGAATAGCGGTGGCGACTCGACATGTCATCGAACGCCTCGTCACGCTCGAGCTCGGTCGCGAACCAGTGCAGTTTCTGCCAGTCCGCGCCGACCAGGCGCGTGAACGGATCCCGCGGGCGCAGGCTGACGCGTATCCCGAAAGGCTTCTGCGCCGGGGGAAGGGAATTCAGGTTGTGCTCGTTGCTGATTGCCATGCGGCAACGATAGCGAAACCCGGCGCGCCATCCAACTGCCTCGTTCAGAAGCGGCGGTCGCCGGCCCCTTCGCGGTCGGCCCAGCCGAACAGGCGCCGCGTGATGAAGGTGTAGACCGGCTTTCCGGTCGCCATCCAAAAGCGCGAAAAGGCCGCGGGCTTCGCGAGTATCCCGCGTTCGCGTGCCGTCAGCCGCTCGGGGCAATAGCTCCGCTTGTGCTTGAGCAGGTGGCGGAGATCCTCGCGGGCAAGCGCGCGGAAAATCCGGCCGCGCCGCGGCGCGACGAAGGCGAGCTGGAAATCCACGAGCGCCGGGCCGCCCGTCGGAGTGACGAGCCAGTTTGGCTCCTTGGCGAGGTCGTTGTGCGCGATTCCACGCCGGTGCATGGCCGAGAGCAGCCGGCGCGCCGCGCAGAAGAATTCGGCGTTCCTGGGTCTCGCGACCTGCATTGGCCGGCCTTCGATCCACTCGCGGCGGAGACTCCACCTGTCTGCGGAAAGGAGACGGGGTGTTCCGGTCAGGCCGTCGAGCCGCGCGAGCGCTTGCGCTTCGCGGCGGCAAAGCCTGCGCGCGAGCCAGGCCGTCCACCAGCGCGCCCCGCTGGTGTCGCGAATCACGAATTCGCGCCCCGGCTCCCTGCCTTGCCAGACCGTCCCGAACAGATCCGACTTGAGCTCACGCATGAGCGGACATTGTAAGATAGGCCCATGGCCAGCAAGCTTGGCAAGACCGCGATGCCGTCGCCGGCGGAGGCGCTGCCGGGACGCGCGCAACCGTTGCCGGTCGCGGACAAGCATTTCGTGAACGGCAATTGCCTTTTGCCACCGTTTCCGGCGGGCCTCGAGCTCGCACTGTTCGGCCTCGGCTGTTTCTGGGGCGCGGAGCGGCTCTTCTGGGAATTGCCGGGCGTCTGGTCCACGTCCGCGGGCTATGCCGGCGGCTTCACCCCGAATCCGACTTACCAGGAAGTCTGCACGGGCCAGACCGGGCACACGGAAGTCGTACGCGTGGTGTTCGATCCGAAGCGGATTGGTTATTCAGAACTGCTGAAGACGTTCTGGGAGTCGCACGACCCGACACAGGGCATGCGCCAGGGCGGCGACATTGGTACGCAGTACCGCTCGGCGATCTATGCGATCGGCGGCGAGCAGGAGAGGCTTGCCCTCGAATCGAGAGCCGCATACCAGCGGGCGCTGGACGCGGCCGGCCATGGCCGTCCGATCACAACCGAAGTGCTGCCAGCGTCGGAGTTCTTCTACGCCGAGGATTATCACCAGCAGTATCTGGCGAAGAATCCCGACGGCTACTGCGGAATCGGCGGTACAGGCGTCGCCTGTCCCGCTTCGACCGGGATCCCCACGAGCGCGAGCGGCTGAATTGGCTCAGTTCCCGCCTGGTTCCGCACCCGGCTCCGGGTCCGGCAATGGATAGGTCTTCGCCTCGGTAGCCGGCGCCGCCGGATCTGCCGGCTTCGCCGCGTCGCTTGCGACGGCCTGGGTGGCGCTAGAGGTGATGCGCGTTACTTCGGCAACCAAAGCGGGTGCCGGGGCGGGCGGGGCGGTCTTGCTCGCAAGGATCGCGGCCGCGCTCGAATCGCCGTCATAGAAACGCCTGTTCGCCTTCTTCCAGATGAAAATGCCGTTGCCCTCGAGAGAAACGCCCGCGAACAGTCCCTGCGACTTCGAGTAGGCATAGACCTCGGCATCGAGCGTCAGGCTGGTCGAGGCCTTGGCCGTGCGGCCGACCGGGCCCGCCGCGACGGAGGCATCCGCGCCGAGGGTCAGCTTGCCGTCGGTGATGCCTTCGACGCTGTCGCGCGTCGTCAGGACCAGCACGATGTCGGACACCTGGCCGCCGGCCTGGAAGCCCCAGCTGCCTCCGCCCGTCGAGACGAAAACCGGATTGCTCCAGCTGCGGTCGGGGTTGCGCACGAGCATTACGCCGTTGCCAAAGCTGGCGCCAAAAATCAGGCCGACCTTCACGTTGGCCGGCAGGATGATGATGCCCTCGGCGCGGGACAGCAGCAGGTCGGGAATCTGCGTGTCCTGGATCGCCTGCAAATCACGCAGGACGGTCAGCGACTTGTTGATCATGGCCTCTTCGTCCGTGACGGCTGCGGCGGGCGCCGTCAGGAACGTTGCGGAAAGGATCGTGGCCAGGACCATCGAAAACAACTTCATGGAGGTATTCCTGTTTGGTTTCAGTGCTCACCCGGGCAGACCGCACGCATCGTGACAGGTTCCGGGCATGGCGGAGCGTACGCCTAGTGTATCCATTGTGCGACGGTACTTCGTCCCGTTCGACAGCACGGCGCCGTTTCGTCCACACTTCGACCGTGATGATGCGCCGATTCGCATTCGCGGTCACGCTGCTCCTCCTGTCGACGACCACCGCGCGCGCCGAATGGCACGCGCGCGAGGAGGCGATCATGGGCACGCGGATCGCGGTCGAGGTCTGGCACGAGGACCCTGCGGTGGCCACGGCGGCAATCGAAGCGGTGATCGCCGAAATGCACCGGATCGACGAGCTGATGTCGCACTACAAGCCCGAAAGCCAGCTTTCGAGGGTCAATCGCGACGCCGCGACCGCGTCGGTGAAAGTGGACCCGGAGCTCTCCCGGCTGATCGCCCGGGCGCTCGAGTTCTCGGAGATGTCCGCTGGCGCGTTCGACATCACCTATGCGAGCGTTGGCTATCTCTATGACTACCGCGAGCACCAGCACCCGACTGAGGCCCAGATAAAGGCCGCGCTGCCCGCGGTGAGCTGGCGCCACGTCGTTGTCGATTCCGTGGCGTCGACCGTGCGCTTCCTGGAGCCCGGCGTCCGCATCGACCTCGGCGGGATCGCCAAGGGGCATGCAGTGGACTCCGGCATCGCAATCCTGCGCGCCCGGGGCATCACGAACGCCACCGTGACGGCCGGGGGCGACAGCCGGATCCTGGGCGACCGGCGGGGGCGGCCCTGGATTGTGGGTATCCGCCACCCGGATGACCGCAATCGCGTGATCGCCCGTATCCCGCTCGAGGACTCGGCGATCTCGACGTCAGGCGATTACGAGCGATATTTCGACGAGGACGGTGTTCGCTACCACCACATTATCGACCCGAAGACCGGCATGAGCCCGCACGGCGTGCGAAGCGTCACGATCATCGCCCCGACCTCGACGCTTGCCGAGGGCCTGACGAAGAGCGTCTTCATCATGGGACCGGAACGGGGTCTGGCGCTGGTCGAGGCCCAGCCTGACGTGGACGCGGTGGTCGTGACCGCCGAGGGGCGGGTGCTCTACTCGAAGGGGCTTTCGCCGCCCTAGAACCAGCCGGAGAAGAAGAGCCGGAAGACGTCGGCGTCGAACTGGTAGAGCGGCTCGGTGCCTGGGGCAACCCCCGTCACGCGCAGGTCGCGGAAGTTGTCGTAGTCGAAGCGGATGCGGTCGTACTTCAGGTTGATCGCGGCCTTGCCGAGGAAATCGGCCCACGAGGGCTTGAACTCATAGGCGACGCCGAAGCCGAGCGTATGGCTCTGCATCGCGGCGAGCTCCTTGTCGCGGGCGAGGAAGTTCTGGAAGTCCTGCCGCGGGAACAGGTCCGAATAGAATTCCGCCTCGTTCTGCGTGTTGAAGCGGTAATGCACGTCGAAAGTCCACTCGTCGTCGAGCGGGTGGGTGTAGGCGATTTCCGCCGTGTGCGAGCGCAGGTCCCAGGTGTCGGTGTAGAAGCGGTAGTCCGCCTGGATTGCTGCGCGGTAAGGCAGGTACCAGCGCGCCCGTGCCGATAATGCGTTGCCCGTACGGGTCCGCGGGTAACGCTCGGCCTCGTAGGAGTAGCCGAGGGCTGCGTCCGGGTCGACGTAGCGGACCTGGCGATAAGGGTTGTTCAGGAACCCTTCCTCTGTGATCGCCTCGAAGGACAATCCAAGGACCAGGTTCTTCGTCGCGACCTGCGAGACGTCGACACCGTAGATGCGCCGGTCGATCTCGTCGGCGAATGTGGCGTCGCCACGGCGGGTCACGTCGTCCCAGCCGCGGGTGAAGAAGAGCGAGACCGTCGTCAGGTCGCCGAACATGTCCTGGCTGATCGACAGGCTCGCCGTGTCGGCTTCGTAGTCATTCTCGCTCGAGTTGCTGAACGAGGCCGCGTACGTCACCTTGCCGCGCAGGTACTCGAATCCGGCGCCGTACTGCGTGCGCTCCTCGTCATAGGGGCTCGCGGTCGTGATGACGTCGATCGACGCTGAGGAAATCATGTCGACGTAATAGCTCGCGCTCACGGCGTACTTCTCGGCGAATTTCTTGCGCACGAGGAGCGACGGGCCGTCGATCGTCACTCCGCCGCCGTCGTAGTAGTGGTACATGAGGTCGGCGCGGTCTTCCGGCAGCACGCCGGCGACCGCCTTGAGCGGCAGCAGGAAGAAGAGCGCGATCCTGCGGATCAATTGCATCCGCAGCCGCCGCCGCTCGCGCCCGCGCCGCCGCGCGCGCCCTCGCGCGCTTCATAGACATGACGCATGTAGGAGGAGGAAACCGGGTCGCGGTCCCAGGCCATGATCGGATCTGCGATGTTCTCGCGCTCGTAGGGTTTCACCCAGGGCTCGAGGCGCGAACAGCCTGTCGCCGCGAGGAGCAGTAGTGCGACTCCGAGGAGGCGAACCGGTTTCACGACTTCTCCCGCAGCATCTGGCGGATCTGCTCGATGTACTTGGCCTCGTCGCCCGGCTTGTAGGCGCGGTGCTGCCAGCGCAGGCGGCCCTGGCGGTCGACCAGGAAGGTGGTCGGCATCGCGCTGACGCCGTAGCTGCCGCTGACCTGGTTGTCCGGATCGAAGAGGATCGGAAAGCTCACGGGCGTCTTGCCGAGAAAACGCTCGGCGTCCGCCTTCTCGGTCTCGACGTTGATGCCGACCATCTGGAAGCCCATCGGCTTGTACTTGCTGTAGATCTGGTCGAGTGCCGGGAACTCCTGGCGGCAGGGACCGCACCAGCTCGCCCAAAAATTGATCATCACGACCTGGCCCTTGAGGTCGGACAGCGACATATCGCCGCCTGCGCGGTTCGCGAGCTTGAACGCGGGTGCGGGTGGCGAACCGTCGGTGGCCGCCGCGGGCCAGGCGACCGCGACGAGTGCGGCCAGCAGCGCCGCTAGCGGAAACCTGAAAATCTTCTTCAAGCTGCCTCCTCAGAAGAACGCCGTCAGACCCAGCGTCGCTTCGTAGTTGTGCGTCGACTTGTTGGCGCCCAGTACGTCGACGTCCATGATGAGATCGCGAATGTCGAGATGCACGGCGAGCCAGTCCTTGATCAGTACGCGGGCCCCGGCCCCCGCCGTGATCGTGAAGCGATCGGCCCCGGCAAACTGCGTGGCTCCTGCGCCGAGCGTGAAGTAAACGGCACTGTTGTAAGACCGCTTCCCGCCGAGGAATATCTCGCCTGGTAGCGCATTCCAGCCGAATCCGAGGCTGTAATAAGTGAATTGCCTCTCACTGTCGGTCAAAAGGGGTGCCCCACCCGACAACCGCTCGAAGCTCGAGAGACCCGCGTCGCTCGTCCCGGCGATGGCTTCGGCAAAAAAGTCCTCGTTGATGTGGTAGGCAATGCGCGCACCGTAGACCAGGTTGACCTCGAAATCCTCGACCGAGAGTGACCCGACATAGGCACCGGCTTCCCAGTTCTCCGTGTCGATCTTCGCGGGCTTGATCTCGCGCCGCTCCACCTGCGGGTCGATGACGGCGGGCGTCTCACCCGCCTGTTCGGGGGGAGGGGGACCTTCCGCAGGCTCGTCGTTGCGCCATGGCATGTACGAGCAACCCGCCGCCAGGACCACGGCGCTCAAAAGAAGAATGCGAATCCGATTTTCCATTCGATGTCTTCCTCGTTCTCGTCGCGGTCCGTGAAGACCACGTATTCCTTGTATTCGGCGCGGACAATGAAGCGCCGCGCCAGGTAGGCGCGGACGCCGATGCCGGCATAGGCGACCTGGTCGGTTCGCTCCGGCGTCCCGACGAGCGTGCCCGCCGGCTTGATCCGGATCACTCCGGTGCCAATCGAGAGAAAAGGCTGGATGCGCCACTCCGGCACCGGTACATGGGTCACGCCGATCGTGGCGTACTGGCCGTCCGAGAAGTTGCCGAGAATGTGCGCGAGCGCGAGCTCGCCGGAGAGGTGCTCGTTGAATGCGTAGGCGCCGTAGACCGCCACGACGTTGGCGCCGCCGTAGTCGCCGAGCAACATGCCGACCTCGCGCCGGTGCGCGCCGAAGTCCTCGCGCGCTGGGTCGTCGATGTCCATCTTCACGCCGGCCGGGACCAGCGTCTCCGCCATCTGGCTCTTGTGGACCCAGCCCTCGCGGCCGTTCGTGTCGATCACCTGGAACCAGTCGGTGCGCCGGGTTTCGACCTTGATGGTCTCGCCGCGCTCGACGACGTGAACGATCGGGAAGCCGCGGCCGGGGCCCGTGCGAAGCTCGAGATACGGATCGGCGACGGTGACCTCGAGCACCTCGGCCCAGGCCGTCGAAATCGCTGCCAGAAAGTACAGCAGCCCGCAGGCCGCGAGCCGCGCCATCGCCTTAGTTAACCGGTGCCATGAAGGGGTCGTTGTAATACTGCCCACCAATGTCCAGCCACTCGGCGATCAGCCGCAGTTCCGCCGGCGTCAGCCAACCCGCGTGCGAACCGCCCGCGTCGAAGCGGCCGAAAAACGGCACCGATGCCCTCGCACCCGCGGCGCTCATCGAAGGGGACACCGGCACCGGCACCAGCGTCGGCTGCCCGGTCACCGGATCCGGGGGTCCCGGCACCAGAATGTCCTGCAGCGCGCCCATGTTAACTTCCTGCGCGTTGTCCGTGAACAGGAGTTCGCGGTAAGAGACCAGGTGATCGGCCTGGTCGGGTGACGCGCCGCCCGACAAGTCGAGCTGGGATGCCGGCACGCGCACGGCGGCAGCGGCATCGATCGGGCTGTGACAGGAGATGCAGGTGTTGTCCGCGATGACGGCGCCGCCGGCGTCAAGCACCTGGCGCGGCACGGACCACAGCGGATGGATGTGATCCGGATAGTGGATCGTGATACGGCACAACGAAGACCAGGCGGACTGGCAAGTGGCGCTCGTCGGTACCGGGCTCGTGAGTACGTTATAGCGATAGCTGAACGGCAGATCGGCCACGCGTCCTGCTGCAACCTCATCGGTCCACACGTCTTCATAGACCACGTCGACTGACGGCAGCTGCGCGGCGCAATCCGTCTGGCAGCTGACGCGCGCGCGCGCCTCTGCCATCGACTCGCCCTGATTCGCGAAGATTGCCGGGTTCGAATTGGGGAAGGGCTGGCCGGTCGTCGCTGCACCCGGGTTGGCCGAGACGAACAACTCGCGGCGCCCGTGCGAAATCGCGGGCTCCCCGCCGGGTTGTGCACCCGCCGGAGTATGGCAGCCATTGCAGGTGAGCACTTCGCCGGCGCGGACCTGCATCCAGTTGAGGTGCCGTGGCGTGAGCCGCCGGCCATTGGCGTCCAGCACGCCGACCGCGAACGGCACGCCCGCGGGAACCTTGATCTGTACCGAGCCGTCCGGCTCGATCGGGGCGTAACCCAGGATCTCGCGCATGCCGAGTCCGCCCGCGGCGCCGAAGGCGGTCCCGCGGAAATCGCGCACCTCGTCGTCCGGCAGGCCGACCGCTTTCTCGATGCGGAGGAACCGCGCCGGCCTTTCGTCGGCGGTGGACAGCACCGGGTCGATGAGCGCTGCGATGCCGCCGGGAGCAGTGTCCGCACCGTCGAAATCGTAGACGCTGCGAATGTTCAGGATGCCGACGTTCTCCGAAGCCAGCACGGGGTCATAGTCCACGCCGGCTACGGCATCGAGGATCACGGCCGGCAGCGGTGTGCGCGGCGCGAGCGAGATGACCTCCGAATAGCGCGTTCCCTCCCGAGGCTGGAGGACGGGCCGCTGCGTCTGGTCGCGCGGGTCGTACAGCCATACACCATATAAAGGAGGAGCGGGCACGAGCGTCGCGTCCGCCAGGTTCTCCGGCGTGCAGGGCAGAGTGCGGCCGACGGCGTCGTTCAGGCGGCACATCGTCCAGGTCGAGAGCAGCCGGCCGGTGCCGTCCCGGAGCGGAAACACGGACGAGTAGCGTCCGCCCGGCGAGAGGCCAGGGTCGGTGCGCACGTCGTTGATCGAGAGGCGCGCATGCGCAGGACCGGCGAGGCCCGCATTCGCCAGGTTGGGCTGCTCGATCTCGACGAAGGCCGCGGTGTCGATCGCGACAGGATCGCCACCCAGTTCCGTGCCGTTGAACGGCATCAGGAGCGAGACGATCCGCCCGTCCTCGGCGGGGCGCGGCGCGAGAAACTGGATGTTGGTCGTGCCCGTGCCGGTCGCGTGGCTGTTGGCGCCGTAGAGGAGCTCGAGGCCGCTGCCGTCCGGGTTGACCGTATACAAGTGTATCGAGCTGCCGCTCGCGTTCTCCCAGCGGCTGAACACGATGCGACCGTCGTCCAGCACCGACGGGTCCATGTCGTGGCTCTGGTTGAACGAGATCTGCCGGATGCCGGAGCCGTCGGCGTTCATCACGTGCAGCACGAAGGCATGCTCGTTGCGGTCCTCGTCCTCGGCGGCGAACTGAGGCTTGCCTTCGTCGATGAGCACGGCCTTCGACTGGCGCTGGCGCGTCGACGTGAAGACGATGCGGCCGTCCGGGAGGTAATGCGGCGCGACGTCGTGTCCTTCCTCCGCGATGATGTCGGAGGCGATGACCCGCCGCAGCACATCGCTCATGCGGTCGTACTCCCAGATATTCCAGGTCGGCTGCTCGCTGTCCATCGCGCCGGGGATCAGCGGCATGCGCATCGCAAACACGAGTTTCGTGCCGTCGTAGGAGCCGTCCACGTCGCGCACGCTCCACAGGCCGCCGGTCACGGCGCTGGTGATGTTCCGCTCGGGAACATCCGGCGCAGCGCGATCGCGCAGCCACAGGTCGGATCCTTCGACGAAGGTCTCGAGTTCGCGCACTTCATCGTCGTCGTCGACGGGCAGCGGCAGCGGTCCCTTGATGTAGGCGACCGGAATGTCGAGCACGACGGGATCGGGCGACTGACCGCTGCCGATATTGATGTCGCCGTCATGTCCGGTCGCACAACCGACGAGCGAGACGGCCGCTAGTGACAATATCCATGATGTCGGATTCGTGACAGGCATCTCAATTCACTCCGGTTCCGACAGTGCTTCCGTCACGACAGAATGCAGGCGAACGACTGCATCACGGACGCGGAAACCTGTATGGGTTTCCTTAGATACAAGCCATTTGCGCGCTAAACGACTGATCATGGATTCAGCCTACCTTGACCTGCGTCTCGGGTGAATGTCGCCGTTCAGAGACATTACCCGGCCTGAAACCCGCCGATATATTCGCTCGCACTTTCGGAAACCGCGAGCGAGTGGAGCACGGAAATGCCCTGGTCGCCAAGTTGTGTGAGTTCTATCGTGAAGCGCGTCACCGCTCTTGTGGCGCTCGTCGCGTTCGCCGCCCTTGCCAATGCAGGGCCGCGCGAACAGGCGAAGCGCATGCACGATCGCATCGCGGGCGTGCCGCCCAGCGATGCCGTGCTCGGCGCGATGGAGACGGAGATCGCCGCGGGCCGCACGCAAGCCGCCGCGCTGATGGCGATGGACAATCCGTCGTTCTACTCGGTGACGCTCAAGAATCTCGCCACGCCATGGACCAACCGTGAACAGACGGTGTTCGCGCCGCTCAACGACTACACGGCGACCGTGATCGGCATGGCGCGCGACGACGTGCCGTTCGACGAGCTCCTGTCCGCGGACATCCTGTACGTGGGCAATGCGGGTCTCGGACTGCCGGCGGTTTCGGCGGCAAACAACACGCACTACGAGCAGATGGAAACGAGCGGCGTCAACCTGCTCACGGGACTCCAGCGCACGACGCAATCCGGCGTCTACGGCACGCCGCCCGCGGCGACCGCCGGCGTCATGACGAGCCGCGCCGCGGCGCAGGCCTTCTTCATCGCCGGCACGAACCGCGCGATGTTCCGCTTTACGCTGCTGAACCACATGTGCCGCGACCTCGAAGAGGTCCAGGACACGGGGCGTCCACCGGACCGCATCCGCCAGGATGTGAGCCGGAGTCCGGGCGGTGACGCGCGCCTTTTCCTGAACAACTGCGTGGGCTGCCACTCGGGCATGGATCCGATGGCCCAGGCGTTCGCGTACTACACGTTCGACGACACGCAGGGTCGCATGGTGTACACGGCCGGTAGCGTGCAACCGAAGTACTTCAACAACGACGGGACCTTCGAGCCGGGCTTTGTGACGCCGGATGACCAGTGGGAGAACCGCTGGCGCAGCGGGCACAACGCGCTGCTCGGCTGGGATTCCTCGCTGCCGGGTTCCGGCAGCGGCGCGAAGTCGCTCGGCCAGGAATTCGGCGCGAGCGATGCGTTCGCCACCTGCCAGGTCGAGAAGGTGTTTCGCACGGTCTGTCTGCGATCGCCGCAGGATGCGGCCGACCGCGGCCAGATCGGCTCGATGATGAGTTCGTTCCGCTCGAGCGGCTACAGGCTGAAACAGGCCTTCGCCGATGCCGCCACGTATTGCATGGGCGACTGAGGGTCAGCCGATGAATCGCGACGCCAATTTCCGCATGCGGTTACTTACGGCACTGTCGCCGGTGCTCGCGGCACTCGCGCTTGCCGCTTGTGGCGGCGGCGCCGCGACGACGGAGAATCCTGCGACCACTCCGCCGCCTCCTGCCGGCTACGCCGGCCCGCCCCCGGCAAGCCAGGACGTGCAGGCGTACAAGCTCAACGTCTGGGACAACCTCCAGGCGTCGAACCGCTGCGGCCAATGCCATAGCACGGGCGGTCAGGTGCCGAGCTTCGTGCGCAACGACGACATCAATCTCGCGTACGAAGCCGCGAACGGCGTCGTCGACCTCGGCAATCCATCGGCCTCGATGATGGTCACGAAGGTTGGGGGCGGGCACAACTGCTGGCTCGGCAACGACTCCGCCTGCGCCGACCAACTCACGGTCTGGATCCGCAACTGGGCCGGCCAGACGCTCGGTGGCACCCGCGGCGCGCCGCTGCAGCCGCCGCCGATCCGCGACGTGGGCGCGAGCAAGTCTTTCCCGACCGACTCCGCGCTCTTCGCATCGACCGTCTATCCGCTGTTGACTCAGTACTGCGCGCGCTGCCATTCGTCCGGCGCGCTTACGCCGCAGTCGCCGTTCTTCGCGGAGGCCGACATCGACGTCGCTTACGCGGCGGTGCGCGCGAAGATCAACCTCGATACGCCTGCGCAGTCGCGGCTCGTCGTCAGGCTCCGCGACGAGTTCCACAACTGCTGGACCGATTGTGGGCAGAGCGCGAACATCATGCAGGCGGCGATCCAGGACTTCTCCGACGGCGTGCCGCTCACGCAGGTCGATCCGAACCTCGTGATCTCCAAGGCCCTTACGCTGTACGACGGCACCGTCGCGAGCGGCGGCAACCGCTTCGACAATGCCGCGATCGCGCTTTATGAGTTCAAGACCGGCACGGGCACGGTCGCCTACGACACGTCGGGCGTCGAGCCCGCGCTCAACCTGACGCTGTCGGGTGCCGCGACCTGGGTCGGCGGCTGGGGCATCGACCTACGCGGCGGCAAGGCGCAGGGCACCACCGCGTCGAGCCGCAAGCTCCACGACCTCATCCGCGCCACGGGCGAGTATTCGATCGAGGCCTGGGTCGCACCGGCGAACGTCGTGCAGGAGATGGCGCACATCGTGAGCTATTCCGGCGGCACGACGGCGCGCAACTTCACGCTCGGCCAGACGATGTACAACTACGATTTCTTCAGCCGCGCAACCACGACGAGCGGCAACGGCGATCCCGCGTTGTCGACGCCCTCGGCCGACGAGGTGCTGCAGGCGACCCTTCAGCACGTCGTCGTGACCTACAGCGCGGCGGACGGACGGCGCATCTACGTCAATGGCGAGCTGCGGACTGCGACGGACCCGACGCCGGCCGGCCTCTTCACCGACTGGAACGACACGTTCGCGCTCGTGCTCGGCAATGAGGTCAGCAACGACCGCACCTGGCAGGGCGTGATCCGCATGGTCGTGATCCACAACCGGGCGCTCAGCGAGGTGCAGATCACGCAGAACTTCGACGCGGGTGTCGGCGAGCGCTTCTACATGCTGTTCTCCGTCGAGCACCTGACAAACGTGCCGCAGAGCTACGTGATGTTCGAGACGAGCCAGTTCGACAGCTATTCGTACCTGTTCGACAAGCCCTCGTTCATCAGCCTCGACGGCAGCCTGGACCCGGACCAGATCCCGATCCGCGGCGTTCGGATCGGCATCAACGGTGCCGAGGCGAAGGTGGGCCAGGCCTATGCGCCGCTCGACCGGACCGTCACCGCGGCGGTCTACGAACCGGCGGCCGGCTTCGGCCTCTCCGGCATCGGCACGGTTGTCGCGCTCGACAAGGGCCCTGCCGCGGACGAGTTCTTCCTGAGCTTCGAGCAGATCGGCTCGAACACGCATGCCTTCAACGAACCGGCGCCGACGCCGCTGCCGCCGCCGCCGGATGGCGTCCCTGCGTCGGAGATCGGGCTGCGCACCTTCGAGGAAATCTCGGCTTCCATGTCGGCGATGACCGGCGTGCCCACGACGAACCCGCGTGTCGCGGACACCTACAACCGCGTGCGCGAACAGCTGCCCACGGTCGAGAACATCGAGGGCTTCCTGTCGTCGCACCAGGTGGGCGCCGCCCAGCTCGCAATCGAGTACTGCAACGAACTCGTCGACGATACGGGGCTCCGTGCCACTTACTTCTCGGGCTTCAACTTCGGCGCATCCGCGGCGACAGCCTTCGACACGCCAGCCGAGCGCGCGCAAGTCACGGGCCCGCTGATTGCCCGCGCGGTCGGCACCGGCATGACGACGCAGCCCTCGGCGGCGCAAGTCACCGCCGAAGTGGATGCGATGATTGGGCGACTTGTTACCTGCGGCGGTGGTGCCTGCGCTGCGGATCGCACGGAAGTGATCGTCAAGTCGGCTTGTTCTGCGGTGATCGGCAGCGCCAGCACGCTGCTCCAATGAGGTGCTTGCAACGATGAGCAGAAAATCGCGCCGCGGCCCGCTTCATCCCGACGCGCCGCTGTACCAGCCGGATCATCCGCGCCCGGTGACGCGCCGCCAGTTCGTCGCGCAGGGTTTTGCCACGGGCGCGGCGACCGTGATTGCGCCGACGCTTTTCGGGCTCTTCGCGAACCCGCGCGCCGCGCAGGCCGCCCTGTCGCCCGACCTCGAGACGCTCAAGGCGAGCTGCGGCTTCGCCGTGCAGGGCGCGGGCAAGATACCCTTCATCTGCATCGACCTGGCGGGCGGCGCCAACATGGTCGGCTCAAACGTCCTGGCCGGCGGCCAGGGCGGCCAGCAGGACTTCCTGTCGGTCGCCGGCTACGGCCGCCAGGGCCTGCCGGGAGACATGGTGCCGAATGCGCCGAACCCGGGGAGTCCCACCAATAACTTCGTCCAGAGTGCACTTGGCCTCTCATTTCACCTCGACAGTGCATTCGTGCGCGGCATCCTCGAGCGGGTCAGCGTAACGACGGCGGCCAACACGAACGGCGCCGTAATTCCGGCGCGCTCCGAGAACGACACGGGAAACAACCCGCACAATCCGATGTACGGCATTTTCCGTGCCGGCGCGGACGGCGAGCTCCTGTCTCTGATCGGGTCCGAGAGTTCGGAGTCCGGCGGCAACTCGATGGCCCCCTCGTATCTCATCGATCCGTCGGCCCGCCCGACAAAGGTCGACCGCACAAGCGACGTCACGGGCCTCGTTGACACCGGAAAGCTCGTCGGCCTGCTGAACCAGGACGATGCCGTCCTCGTCATGGAATCGATCCAGCGGCTTTCGGACAGCAAGATCGGGCGCGTCGATACGGGCATCACGCGCGATGCGGTGATCAAGGACCTCGTGCGCTGCAACTACGTCAAGGCCGCGGATCTCACCGACCGCTACGGCGATCCTTCGGCTCTCAATCCGGAACTCGATCCCGACATCGTCGGCCCCGCCGGTATCTTCTCGCGCGCCGAATTCGACAATGACGACGAGTTCCGCAAGACCGCCGCCGTGATGAAGATGGTCATAAACGGCTACGCGGGTGCCGGCACGATCACGATGGGCGGCTACGACTATCACGGCCAGGGGCGAGCGACCGGCGAGCTCCGCGACATCCGTGCGGGGCGTTGCATGGGCGCCTGCCTCGAGTACGCGGCGCGCCGTGGCGTTCCGCTCATGCTCTACGTGTTCAGCGACGGCTCGCTCTCCGCCGACGGCGTCGTTGACAACAGCGTGGACGGCCGCGGCAAGTTCGACTGGTCGAGCGACAACCAGCAGACCGCCGCGTCGTTCTTGCTCGTGTACAACCCGGCCGGGCGTGCGCAGCTTTACACGGGCGACAGCCGCCCGCCCGAGCAGCACCAGCAGATCGGCTGGTTCCGCAACGACGGGTCGGTCGAGACGTCGTCGACACCCGCCGCAAACAACGTCAACCTGCTCGTGGAGACGATCATCCTGAATTACATGGCGCTGCACGGCGAGCAGGGCCAGTTCGGCACGCAATTCCCCGGTAACGGACTTGGGTCGGCCACGCTCCAGGACAGCCTCATCGCGTTCAATCCGATCGTCAACGGCACCATTGTGTGACGTGCGCCGAGATCGCCGGCGCTCCTTAAGTAAACATATCCCGAGCCGGATCGGCCGGCATTATGTTATACAGGCCAGCCCCGTAACCCGCCGACCGGCGAGGGATCCGGGGCCGCCAACGGAGACGATATGGACTCACGCAATCATCGCGGCCGTCTGGCCGCGCGTCTCTTGCTCGCTGTGGCCATTGCCACGACGACGCTTCCCGCTTCAGCAAGCGAAGGCACGGCCGCCCCTGATTTCGCGCTCTCGTCCACCGCCGGCACCAATTACCGCCTGTCAGAACATCGCGGCGAAGTCGTCGCCCTCGTCTTCTGGGCGAGCTGGTGCGGCGACTGCAGGCGCGAACTTGAGCGCTTCGAGCGGCTGCGCCGGACTTACGGCAGCGTCGGCCTCGTGGTGCTCGGCGTCAATCTCGACCAGGAACCCGAACGCGCTGCAGCGCTCGCGGGTGCCGCGGGTATTGGGTACCCGGTCCTGCTTGATTCCGGCAAGAACGTCAGCAAGACCTATCGCGCGGACGACCTGCCCTTGATCGTCCTGATCGACCGGCAGGGCGCCGTACGCGCACGGCATGACGCGCTCGACGAGCGCGAGGAGCGGGGACTCCTGGTGAATCTCCGCGACCTGATCGACGAGTAAGCGGGAGTGCGCATGAGAACGCTGTTGATTTCACTTCTCGCGGCCATCGCGGTGTCGGTGCCCGCACTCGCTGACGATGCCCCTGAGCCCACCGCCGAGCGTTCGGCGCTCGACGCCGAGGTGCAGTCGCTGCGGCGCGAGGTCGTCGACCTCAACCGCGACCTGTTCATGCTGGAAGAGGATCTCCTTTTCCCGGCAAGCACTCAGATTGCAGTCTTCGTCTCGATGGACATCGGCACTTTCTTCGCGCTCGATTCGGTCCAGATCAAGGTGGACGACAAGGAAGTCGCGAACTACCTCTACACGGATCGCGAGCTCGAGGCGCTGAAGCGCGGCGGCGTGCACCGGATCTGGCTCGGCAACCTGAAAGCGGGCGAGCATGAGGTCGTCGCATTCTTCACCGGGAAGGGCACGCACGAGCGGGACTACAAGCGCGGCACGACGCTCAAGGTGGAAAAGGGCGTCGGCGCGAAATACGTCGAGCTCAAGATCAGCGACCGCGTGCGGAAGCTGCAACCCGAGTTCGTGGTCCGGGTCTGGGAGTGAACGCCGGGTGCTCCGCAGAATCCTAGTTCTCGCGGCGTTGGCACCCTGCGCGATCGGGGCGCCCGCGGTCGAGGAGGCCATCCCCGGCCTGCCGGCCGTGAAAGTGCGGGACTTGCACTATGGCGATGTGCTTTTCTATTTCTACCAGCACGATCACTTCGATGCGCTGGTCCGGCTTGCCGCTTACCGCGACCAGGGACATCTCGCCGCGCATGCGCGCGATGCGGAACTGCTGCGCGGCGGGCTCTACCTGTCGCTGGGTCAGCATCGCGAGGCGCAGGAAATCTTCGAGCGCATCCTGGCCGACGCTGCGACGCCGCCGGAGGTGCGTGACCGCGCCTGGTTCTATCTCGGCAAGGTGCTCTACGCGGCCGGCCTGTTCGCGGAATCGGAGCGGGCGCTGCAATCGTCGTCGGGAACCTTGTCCCCGGAACTCGATGCGGAGCGCCGCCTGTTGCTGGCGCAGGGCTTTATGTACCGGCAACAGTACGACCGGGCGATTGCCGAACTGGATGTCTGGCAGGGGCCGAGGCTCTGGCTCGCTTACGGCCAGTTCAATCTGGGCGTCGCGCTCGTTCGCGTGGGACAGAAGGAGCGCGGGCTCGGACTACTGGACAGCGTCGGTCAGATCGTCAGCGAATGGCCGGAGCTTGTTGCCCTTCGCGACAAGGCGAATCTCGCGATCGGCTACGCATACCTGCAGGCCGGCGAGCCCGCCGCCGCGCGCGCCGCGCTCGACCGCGTGCGGCTCTCCGGTCCACAGTCCAGCAAGGCGCTCCTCGGCGCGGGCTGGGCGGACGCGGCCGCGAAGCAATATGAAGCGGCTCTGCTCCCCTGGCAGGAACTGCAGGGACGGAATCTGCTCGATGCCGCCGTGCAGGAATCGTATCTTGCCGTTCCATACGCCTACGCCGAACTCGGCGCGATGGCCCAGGCCGTCAGCTACTACGAGAAGGCGATCGCCGCGTACGACGCCGAGCGCTCGCGCATTGGCGAGTCTATCGGCGCCATCCGATCGGGGCGTCTGCTCGACGCCGCGCTCAAGGCCGAACGCGATGGACGCGAGGGATGGTTCGGACAGCTCGCGGACGTTCCGGACTCGCCGGAATCCCGTTACCTTTATCACCTGCTCGCGGGTCACGAATTCCAGGAAGGCCTCAAGAACTACCGGGCGCTCGAGGCCATGTCGAAGAATCTGTCCGGCTGGTCGGATAGCCTCGGCGCATTCACGGACATGGTCGAGACGCGCCAGAAGGCCTTCGAAATGCGGCTTCCGGCGGCCGACGCGCGGCTCGCGACCGTGGACGTCGCGGCGGTCAACGGCCGTCGCGACGCCCTGCATGCGCGCTTTGAGACCGCGATTGCCGAGCGCGACGTAGAGGCGCTTGCGACGGAGGAGGAGCGCGGGCAGCTAGACATGCTCGGCGAGGTTGATGCGGAACTTGCGCTCCATCAGGGCGATGCCGCCTATGACGACGCCCGCGAAAAGGCGCGGCTAGCGCGCGGCGTGCTGCTCTGGAAGCTCGACGCCGCCTGGAAGGTTCGGAGCTGGCAGGGGAACCGTGCGCTCCGCGACCTGAACGCCGCCGTATACGACGCGCGCACGCGCGAGACCGCATCAATGCGCGCGCGTGAAGGCGCGCCGGAACGCAACGCCGCGCTCGGCGCGCGCGTGAAGGAGGCGTCCCCACGCGTCGCGGCGCTTGGCGTGCGCGTGGATGCCGCGAAGTCGGCCCAGGGGCGGCACCTTGCCGAAATCGCGATCGAGGAACTCGAGGCCCAGCGCCATCGCCTCGATGAGTATTCCGTCCAGGCGCGTTATGCGCTCGCGACGATCTACGATCGGGCGACAGCGAATCCGCCGCCCACGACGCCGCAGGGGACGCCGTGAACCGCCGGCCCATCGCCGCGGCAATTCTTGCGCTGCTGCCGTTTGCAGCAGGCGCCGGCACGCCTGCACCCGCGCCGACGCTCAAGGACCTCAAGCGGCCGCGTCCGGAGATCCGCAGCGGTGAGACCGTCGCGCCGGACCCCGATCGCGCACGTGAGCTGTATCGCGGGTTCCTTGAACTCGAGGCGGGCGACCCGACGCTTCGGACCGAAGCCATGCGGCGCCTGGGCGACCTTCAACTCGAGGCTGGCGACAGCGTCCGCGGGGAGACGGCCGGAATGGGGGCGGCGGAGACGCGCGAAGCGATCGAGATCTACACGCGCCTTCTCGAACAGCAGCCGAACTATGCTCGCGCCGACGTCGTCCTGTATCAACTCGCGCGCGGCTGGGAATCGCTCGGCGACGCCGACAAGGCGCTCGGCTATCTCGACCAGCTCGTTGCGAACTACCCGTCGAGTCCGCGGATCGACGAAGCGCAGTTCCGTCGCGGCGAGATCCTCTTCGTCGCGAAGCGCTATCCGGAGGCACAGAAAGCCTACGAAGCGGCGAGCACCTACGGCGAGCGCAGCGAGTTCTACGAGCAGAGCCTCTACAAGCTCGGCTGGTCGCTCTTCAAGCAGTCGGAGAATGAAGCTGCGATAGAACCGTTCGTGCGGGTGCTGGATATCAAGCTGATCGACCCGTCGAAGCCGGGCGGCATCGTCGAGCCCGCGGATCTCGCACGCGCCGATCGCGAGCTCGTGCAGGACACCTTCCGCGTGCTCTCCATCGGCTTCTCCTATGTCGACGGGCAGAAGACGCTTGACCGCTTCCTCTCGCGGCGGGGCGACCTGCCGTACGCCTACATGCTTTATTCCGAGCTCGGCGATCTCTACGTCGGCAAGCAGCGATACACGGACGCAGCCGACACCTATCGTGCCTTCGTCGACCGCTACCCCGATCACGAACGTGCGCCGCTCCTCCAGATGCAGGCTATCGAAGCCTACAAAAAGGGCGGGTTCGCGCAGCTCGTCCTCGAAGGCAAGAAGGAATTCGTCGAGCGCTACCGGCTGGGCAGCTCTTACTGGGCGGCTCGCACACCGGAGCAGTTCCCGGCGGTCGCCCGCGAACTCAGGACGAACCTGACCGACCTCGCGCGGTACTACCACGCCGAGGCCCAGCGTTCGAAGAAGAAGGCGGACTACCACGAGGCGGCACGCTGGTACCGCGAGTTCCTGCAGTCGTTCCCGGACGACCCGGAGTCGGCTGGGACGAACTACCTGCTCGCGGAGACGCTATTCGAGAGCGAGGACTTCCGCACGGCCGCCGTCGAGTACGAGCGGACCGCTTACGCCTATCCGTTCCATGAGAAGTCAGCCGAGGCGGGCTACGCCGCGCTTGTCGCCTATGAGCGGGAGTCGAAGTCCAGGGAGGGCGGCGCAGCGGCCGAGTGGAACCGTCAGCGCCTCGAAAGCCAGCAGCGTTTCGCAATGACTTTCCCAACGCACCAGGAGAGCGCGATCCTCCTGACGCGCACGGCTCGCGAGTTCTACGACCTGAAGGACCTGCCGCGCGCACTCGAAGTCGCAGGCCTCGTACTTGCGCGGCAACCGCCGGTGGATCCCGCGATGCAGCGCACCGCGTGGACAGTCACCGGCAACGCGCAGTTTGACACCGGCCGCTTCGCGGACGCCGAGGGCGCCTACCTGCAGGTCCAGTCTCTGCTCGCGCCGCAGGATCCGGAGGCTCCCGCGATCAACGAACGGCTCGCTGCCACGATCTACAAGCAGGGCGAGATGAAGCAGGCTGCCGGCGACACTGCGGGCGCCGTCGACGACTACCTCCGGGTCGGCAAGCTCGCACCGGGCGCTGCGATCCGCGAGACCGCGGAATTCGACGCGGGCGCCTTGCTCGTTGGCCTCAAGGACTGGCCGCGGGCCACCAGCGTCCTCGAGTCTTTCCGCAGCGCCTACCCGACGAGCGCGCGCCAGGCCGACGTGACCCGGAACCTCGCGCTCTGTTATCTCGAGGGCGGACGGCCCGGCGAAGCCGCCGGCGAATTCGAGCGCATCGCAAATTCCGGCGCCGAGACGCCGGAGGTGCAGCGAAACGCGCTCTGGCAGGCGGCCGAGCTCTACGAGAAGTCGGCGCAGCCGGCCCGCGCGATGGCGAGCTACGAAAACTACGTCAGGCGATTCCCGGCGCCGCTTGCCGAGGCGATGGAAGCGCGGCAGAAGCTTGCCGACCATGCGAAGGATTCGGGCGATGTGCTCGGCCGCCGCGAGTGGCTCGACCGCATCGTCGCGGCCGACCGCGATGCAGGCAGCACGCGCACCGATCGCAGCCGCTACCTCGCGGCGCTCGCGATGCTCGAGCTGACGAGTGCGAGCCGCGACGCCTTCCAGTCCACCCCGCTCGTCGCGCCGCTCAAGCGCACGCTCGCCGACAAAAAGGCGGCGATGGAACGCGCGCTCGCCGGTTACCAGGCCGCGACCGCCTATGCCGTGGCGGAAGTGACGACGGCCGCGACCTTCGAGATGGGGGAACTCTACCGCCGTCTCGCGGCCGACCTCATGAAATCCGAACGGCCCGAGAACCTCGATGCCGAGGAACTCGAGGAGTACGACCTGCTGCTCGAGGAACAGGCCTTCCCGTTCGAGGAAAAGGCGGTCGAGATTCACGAGCTGAACGCCGCGCGCGCCGCCGAAGGTCTCTACGACCAGTGGGTTAGGAAAAGTTATGCAGTCCTTGCGGAAGTCGAGCCCGCGCGCTTCGGGAAGACGATCGAAGCCGAACCATTCATGACCGAACTCGAGCCTCCGGCGCCTGCGACCGTGTCCGCACCCATCGTCGCCGTGATGGAAGCGCCGAAGAAGGGGAACAAGGACGAAGGGACGGCGAACGCCGAGTTGCTGGTTGTTCCGGTCATCGCGCCCGCCGTCCAGCAGCAGTTTGCCGACGCCGTGCGCCACCTCGAGGCCGGCGACTACCCGGCAGCGCGCCCGATCCTCGAACGCCTCGTGACGGCGGAGCCGACGCTCGCTGCGCCCGCGGTGAATCTCGGAATGCTGCATGCACGCGAGAGCCGCTGGCCGGATGCCGAGGCGGCGCTAGCCGAAGGCCTCCGGCGCGACCCGGAGAACGCAGTCGCCTTCAACGAACTGGCGGCCGTGCAATGCGCGGACGGCCGCTTCAAAGGTGCCGAGATCGCATACCGCCGCGCGCTCGCGGCCGATCCGGAACACGCGCGCACGCACAAGAACATCGCGGTCCTGCTCGATCTCTACCTGTGGCGCCCTGCCGAAGCGCTCCAGCATTTCGAGGCCTATCTTGCAAAGACGGGCGGTGCCGACCGGCAGGTTTCGGGCTGGATTGCCGAACTCAAGCGGCGCGTCGGCGACGTCGCCCAGACCGCGGGGGTGCAGCCATGAGCGCCGGCGTACGTCTGCTCGCCATCCTCGTCCTGCTCGCGCCCCTGGCGCAGGCCCAGGACGCCGAGCCCGAGGCCCCCGCCGAGGAGCCCGCCGTTACGGCAGTGGAGCCCGCGGTCTCGGCGGTCGATCCTCCGTCGCCGACAATGGATCACCTGGAACTCGACCCGACCTCGATCACGGGCAACCGCGAGCTGCCGAAGGTCATGGTCATCGTTCCCTGGAAGCGCGCCGACCTTGGCGATCTCGAGGGCCGGCCCGCCAACAGCCTGCTGAACGAGGTGCTGGAGCCGGTCGATCGCGACGTTTTCCGCCGCGAAATGCGCTATTTCGACGCCCTCGCAGCGAAACCCGAGACGTAGGCACGGTTTTCAGACCCGGACCACTGACACCCTAACCCCTTTCAAGACCCCCTCTGGAGCAGCCCATGCACGCCCTGGACATCATTCTCAACTTCTTCCGCGATGGCGGTTTCTTCCTTTACCCCATCGCCCTCATCTGGGTCATCGGCCTCGTGATCGCCCTCGAGCGATTCGGGTTCGTCATGCGCGTGGGCGCGGGCAACCGCAAAATGTGGTCGCTGATCCAGCCCCTGCTCGAAGCGGGCCGGTTCCGCGAGGCCCTGCAGGCCGTTTCCAACTCGGACACGGCACTTGCCCACATCATGCGTTACGGCATCACGCGCATCCAGACTGCGCGCCGCCGCGACGACATCGAGAAGGCGATGGAGGAGAGCCTAGTCGAGGTCATTCCGCGTCTCGAGAAGCGCACGCACTATCTCTCGTCGCTCGCAAACATCGGCATGCTCATGGGCCTCTTTGGCACGGTGATCGGCCTGATCAACGCGTTCGCGGCCGTCGCCCAGGCGAACCCCGCCGAGAAGGCGAGCCTGCTCGCGGCCTCCATCTCGGTCGCGATGAACAACACGGCGCTCGGACTCATCACGGCGATCACGCTCCTGCTCGCGCATCTCTATCTCGAGACGAAGACGACGGAAATCGTCGACAGCCTGGAAGTCGCGTCCGTGAAGTTCCTGAACGCGCTGAACGAGAAGAAGATGGATCCCGAGTCGCAGCAGGAAGCGGCCCGTGCCCCGGCGCGTCCGATGGAGCCGACTGCGAGGGGCGCCAGGGCATGAGCGGTTCGCGCATTGCACGCCGGCAGGCGCGCAGCCATGCGCGCATGCACGGCCGGAATGACATCAACATCGTTCCGATGCTGGACGTGATGATCATCCTGATCTTCTTCCTGATCTTCACGGCCGTGTTTTCGAAGATGAACATCCTCGAGCTCAATCTGCCGCTCGCCGACGGGCCGCCGCCCGAGCTGCCGGCGGTGCTCGAACTCGAGGTGATCGTGCGCCAGGGCATCATCGAAGTCGCGGACCGCAACACCGGGTTGCTCCAGTCGTTGCCGAATACTGCCGAGGGTCCCGATTATGCCGGCCTTTCCAACTACCTGCGGCGCGTGAAGATCCGCTTCCCGGAGAAGAAGGACGCCACCGTGCTGCTCGAGCCGGACATCCCGTACAACACGATGGTTCAGACGATGGATGCGATGAAGGCGTTCGACACCGTGCTCGACGAGCAGCCGGTTCGCGGGGAGCTGTTTCCGCAGATATCCGTCGGCGATGCGCCAATCGCCCGGGTTGCGTCGCGATGATCGCCGCGCGGCTGAAGCGCCACCGCAAGCCAGGCCGTCGCGGCGGCCTGCACGGCATGACAGCGCTGATCCCGATGATCGACATGTTGATGATCCTCGTCGTCTATCTGCTCGTTCACGCGGCGGACTACGAGGTCGTGCCGAACACGAAGAGCATCCAGATTCCGCTGTCGGCTTCCGAGACGAAGCCGCGCGAGACGGTGACCGTGCTGATCACGAAGGAAACGATTTTCGTCAACGGGGCGGCTCTAGCCAGCGTCGCCGAACTCCGGGCCCGGCAGGACGCGGTGATCGAACCCCTGCGCAAAGTGCTCCGCGCCGAGGCGGGGAAGCGCGTCCTCAAGGATCGCGACGATCCGACGTCGCATGAAGTGACCGTGCTCGCAGACAAGGACCTGCCCTACAGTTTCCTGAAGACAATCCTCTCGACCTGCACCGCCGCCGAGTACGGCAAGGTGTCGCTCGCGGTGCTCGAACGGGAACGCGAATATCGCGGCCCAGGCGCGGTCTGAGGCAGTCCGATGACAGCGCTTGCTGCCAACTACCGGATTTTCGACCTGCCATGGACGCCCGACGAGGACGAACAGCAGCGCCTGCGCAAGACCGCGCGAATCCTGCTACTCGTGTTCGCCACGCTCGGAATCCTCATACCGCTCCTGCCGGTGTCGGAACGGCCGCCGCCCGCGTCCGTGTCCGAGGAGGCCGTGAAGCTGATCCTGCAGCCGCCGCCACCGCCGCCGCCGGAAGTGAAGAAGCCGGAGCCGAAGCCGGAAGCGAAGCCGACGCCAGTGCCGAAGCCGGAGCCGAAGCCGGTTGACCGCAAGGCCGAGGCACGGGAGAAGGCGAAAAAATCGGGCCTGCTCGCGATGAAGGATGAACTCGAAGACCTTCGCCAGGCGCTCGAGCCGACGCAGATGAGCTCCGCGCCGATGATCGGGAAAGTCGAAGGGCAGAGCCGAGCCGAGCGATCGCTCGTCACCGCCCGCACGGGCGTGGGCAGCGGCGGAATCAACACCGGGCGCCTTTCCTCCGGCTTCGGCAGTGGTCCGGGGAACTTGAAGGGCCATGCCACCGGCACGGCCGTGCCTTCGTTCGCGGACAAGATCGGCGCGGACCAGGCGCAAGCGAGCCGCAGCGGGTCCGGCGGCAGGGCTTCGCGCAGCCGCGAAGAGATCGAGATCGTGTTCGACCGCAACAAGGCGGCGATCTACTCGCTTTACAGCCGGGCGCTCCGCGAGCAGCCGGAACTGCAAGGCAAGGTCGTCGTGCAATTGACGATCGCGCCCTCCGGTGAAGTCACCGATTGCCGCATCGTGTCGACCGAGCTCAACGATGCCGAACTCGAGCGCAAGCTGGTCGCCCGCATCCGCATGTTCCGCTTCGAAGACAAGGATGTCGAAGCGATGACCACCACCAAGCCCATCGAATTCTTCCCGGCCTGAGCACGGCCCAACTGCCTTGACGCAGATCAATGCCGGTGGCATGGCGCCGGCCTAGGATTTGACTACGCTCGGCGATTCCTTACGCTTGAGCGCGGTGGTCGAAGGGAGAAGGGGCATGCATACATCGAGCCGGGCACTTATATTTCACTTGATTGCCGCCAGTGCGCTGGCCGTTGCGGGCGCGGGCGCTGAAGCTGCCGAACCACTCGCGGTGCATCGGGCTGAAGCCGCATCCGGGAAACCCTCGCCCGCGCAGATTCAGGCCGGCGAGAAGTCCTATCAAGCAGCCTGCATGGCCTGCCACCAGCCGGATGGAAAGGGCCTTCCTGGAGCGTTTCCACCGCTCGCAGGCTCCGATTACCTGAAAGCGGACAAGCACCGGGCCATCGGCAATGTGCTGCGCGGCCTGACCGGCCCGGTCGTCGTGAATGGCGTGACCTACAACTCCGTGATGCCGCCGATGACCCAATTGTCGAACGACGACCTTGCGGGGGCCCTGACCTACGCGATGAATTCCTGGGGCAATGACTTCGGCATGGTGACGGCCACGGATGTCGCGGCCGTCCGTGCGGGGCCGAAGCCGAAGCAGACCGCCGCATCGCCGACCGAGCACCCTGATACTTCGGTCGCCGAACTGAAATACCAGGGCGCGCCATCGGCAGTTGGCGAGGCGGCCGCCGGAATGGACATGGTGATCTCGCCCGGTGCGCCCGCGATGACTCAGGTCGAGTTCGACCGCGCGAAGCAGATCTATTTCGAGCGCTGCGCCGGCTGTCACGGTGTGCTGCGCAAGGGCGCCACCGGCAAGCCGCTGACGCCGGATATCACACAGGCGAAGGGTACTGATTACCTCAAGGTGTTCATCAATTACGGCTCGCCGGCAGGCATGCCGAACTGGGGCACTTCGGGCGACCTGACGCCCGCCGACGTGGACATCATGGCGCGCTATGTGCAGCACCTGCCGCCGACGCCGCCGGAGTACGGCCTGAAGGAGATGCGCGACAGCTGGAAGCTGCTGGTGCCGCCGGCCGAGCGCCCCGCGCGCAAGATGAACGAGTACAACATCGAGAACATCTTTGCGGTGACGCTGCGCGATTCGGGCGAGGTGGCGCTGGTCGATGGCGACACCAAGTCCATCATCAACGTCCTGCGCACCGGTTATGCGGTCCATATCTCGCGCATGTCGCATTCCGGGCGCTACGTCTACACGATCGGGCGCGATGCCAAGCTCGACCTCATCGATCTGTGGATGGAGAAGCCGGGCATTGTCGCGGAGATCAAGCTCGGACTCGAGGCGCGCTCGGTGGAGACCTCCAAGTACAAGGGCTTCGAGGACAAGTATGCGATCGGCGGGACCTACTGGCCGCCGCAGTTCGTCGTGATGAACGGCGAATCGCTCGAACCGCTCAAGATCTACTCCACGCGCGGCATGACCGTCGATACGCAGGAATACCATCCGGAACCGCGGGTCGCGGCGATCGTCGCCTCGCACGAGCACCCGGAGTGGATCGTCAATGTCAAGGAAACCGGCCAGATCCTGCTGGTCAACTACGGCGACATCGACAACCTGCAGGTCACGCAGATCGGCGCCGCGCGCTTCCTGCACGACGGCGGCTGGGACCGCACTTTGCGTTACTTCCTGACGGCGGCGAACCAGTCGGACAAGATTGCGGTCGTGGACTCGAAGGAGCGGCGCCTCGCCGCGCTCGTCGACGTCGACAAGATCCCGCACCCCGGCCGGGGAGCGAATATCGAGGACCCGAAGTTCGGACCCGCCTGGATCACGAGCGCGCTCGGCAACGAGAAAATCACGTTCCTCGGCACGGATCCCGACAAGCACGCGGAGAGCGCCTGGAAGGTCGTGCGCGTGCTGAAGGGCCAGGGCGGCGGGTCATTGTTTGTCAAGACGCACCCGCACTCCAGCAACCTGTACGTGGACACTCCGCTCAATCCGGACCCGAAAATCAGCCAGAGCGTCGCGGTGTTCGATATCCGCAATCTCGAGGCTGGGTATCAGGTGCTGCCGATCGCGGAGTGGGCCGACGTCGGCGAGGGCCCGAAGCGCGTCGTGCAGCCCGAGTTCAACAAGGCGGGCGATGAAGTCTGGTTCTCGGTCTGGAATGGCATGAACCAGCAGTCGGCGCTCGTGGTCGTGGACGACAAGACGCGCAAGCTGAAGGCCGTCATCAAGGATCCGCGCCTGGTGACGCCGACGGGCAAGTTCAACGTCTACAACACGACGCACGACATTTACTGAGCGCGCTCAGTCGAAAGTCGCCGTGACCGTGACGGCGAAGTGCCTGCCGGGTTCCTGGTAGAGGGGCAACAGGGGATCGGCCGGGCTTCGCCCACGGACGACCGCCCATTCATAGTGGGCATCGTCGGTGAGGTTGAACAGGCCGACATCAACGCCGATCCGTTCGCTATGTCGCCAGTTGAGCCTCAGGTCGGCGACCGCATAGCTGCCGGGCTTGAACAGGACTCCCGCCGATTCGTCCACATCGTCCTTGGCCGCAACGAGCGTCAGATCAAAGCCGATACCCAGCCTTCCGGAGGGTGTCTCGTATCCCAGGCCAAGCAGGGCGCGTGGCGGGTCGATGCTGTTGAGCGGCTGGTTTCGCACGATGTCCTCGCCTTTCGTCCATGAGAGGGCGAACCGGCCGGTCCAGTTCGCGAATTCACGGCGCCACTCACCCAGTGAAAAATCGAGTGCCGCCTCGGCACCGTAAATTTCAGCACTCGCGATGTTCTGCGACTGGAACAATGTCGTGCCGGTATCGGGGTCGACGCCAATGTTCACGCGCGACTCGATGAAGTCGTGATAGCGACTGCCATAGACACTGAGCGTGCCGGCGGTCCCCGCGCCGGAGAATCGCAGGCCAATTTCGATGCTGTCGCTGCGCTCCGGTCCGAGATCCGGATTCGGAATGGCCCGCACGTTGAACTGCGGGAGGTCGAGCCCGATGTTCACGTCGTCGAACGGCGGCGACCGGAATCCGTGGGAATACTGCAGATAAAGCGCAGCGTCGTCGCGAAACTCCCAGTTGACGCCAAGCTTCGGTGAAACCGAGCTTTCCTCGATGCTGACCGGTGGCGCACTCGGATTGTCGGCGGCATACAGGTCGTCCACGAGAGGCTTCAGGCGGTACCAGTCGGCGCGCAGGGCCGGAATCAGTGACCAGCGACCGCCTGCAGGCCGCCATTCGTCCTGGACGTACAGGCCGGCTTCCCGGATCTCGGAAATCGGGAAATCGCGAACCGGCAGTGATTCGCCAAGGATCGTGCTGGTCGAAGCGCCGGTATCGAGGTCGGTCTGCAGGCCGTCGCGTCTTTCCACGACGCGCATTTCCGCGAACTCGAGTCCCGCCGTGAGCCGGTGGGGCCCGCCGCCGGCCTGAAGGTCACGCGAGTAAACGATCTCTGCGCCTGCCACCTGCTCGCGGTAATTGAATTCCCGGTCGATCGCAAGACGCGGAGCTGACGGCGGCGCCGCACGACGTTCTTCATGCGTGAGCTGGCGAATCTCCGTTTCCTGCCAGTAGGCGCGCCACACGCCCGCCCCGGAGCGGGTGGGATCGTCGAATTCCTGGTCCAGCAGGACGCGCAGGCTGTCGACGCGGTCATCGCCCTGCATCAGGATCGTATTTTCGAACCGGCCGCCGGAGAGTTCCAGCGAGTCAACGTCGATTCGAACCTGCTCTGTATTCCATTCGGCAGTCAGCCGCAATGGCCGGCCGGATCCCGTGTAAACAGCGCGCGCGAGCACCGCGTCGGAATCGTAGTCTTCCGGGTTCGCCGGTGGCGATCCTCCGGCATGCACGAGTTCGTATCCATCGCGATGTGCATACGCGAACAGCGATTCGACCGGCCCCGTGCGTGCCGCGGCGGTGAATGCCCCGAAAACCGAACCGTCGTCGGAGGCGTAGCCGGCGCGCGCCTGGATCGCGCGTTCGCCGTCCGTACCGAGGAGATCAGACGGGTCGAGGGTCGTGGTTGCGATGACACCCGCGATTGCGTCGCTTCCATAGAGCGCCGAAGCGGGTCCCCGCAATACCTCGATTCGATCGACGATCGCAAGGTCGGCGAACTGCCGCCCCGTACTGGAGAAACTGCCCACGGCGAAGGTCCTGGAGGCGGGGACGCCATCCGTTTCCATCAAGACGCGATTGCCACCGAGGCCGCGCACCGTCGGGCCGCCAGTGCCGAATCGATGCGGGTCGCGTGCGAACGAAATACCCGGTTCGAAACGCAACGCATCACGGAAGTCGAATGCAATGGAATCCGAGATCTCCTCCGCCGTAATCAGCGAGACCGTGGCAGCCGCTTCCTGCAAGGGCTGCGGGCGCTTGCCGACCACCCAGACCAGGTCGAGTTCCGGCGTCTCTGCGGTTGCCGCCAGGCCGACTCCAGCAAGCGGAGCGACCAGCACGGCGCGAATCATGCGAAGAGAACCCTGTATCACAGTCGCGAGTCTAATCCGACCGCCTGGCCGGTACCCTGGCCGCCCGCAAACGGCTACCATTCGCCTCCTGCCCGCTGCAGGGGTCGCCGTGCTCATCGAAAAGAACCGCGTCGTAATGCTGCATTACACCTTGCGTGACGAGCAGGGTGCCGTCATCGATTCCTCGAGCGGCCGGGGGCCGCTCAGCTATCTCCACGGCAAGGGAAACATCATCGCGGGCCTGGAGCAGGCGCTTGCGGGAAAGAGTGCCGGCGACAAGCTGGATGTCACGGTGGCGCCGGAGCAGGGCTACGGCCGGCGCGACGACCGGCTGGTCCAGATCGTGCCGCGCAACCGTTTCGGCGAGGTCTCCGAGCTGAAACCGGGCATGCAGGTCCGCGCCAGCGGATCGCAGGGGGCCCGGCTGGTGACCGTCGTTCGCGTCGAGCGAGACTTCGTGACGGTCGACGGCAATCATCCGCTGGCGGGGCGGACACTCCATTTCTCCGTCGAAGTCGCCGAAGTGCGGAAGGCGACGCACGAAGAAGTCTCCCACGGCCACGTGCACGGACCCGGCGGGCACGCTCATTAGGCGAGCCGTCGCTCCGACCCAGGGCCCCGCGTGATTCACCGCCAGAATCTCCAGTTCCCGGAAAAGGACACCGCGCTCCGCGAGGACGTGCACGCGCTCGGGGGCCTGGTCGGCGACGTACTGCGCGATCAGGGCGGGGAGGCCTTGTTCGAGCGGGTCGAGGGCGACCGCGTGGCCGCGATTGCGCGCCGCGAGAGCACAGACGGCAGTGCGGTTGCGCTCCTCGCGCGGACGGCTGGCCGTGACGCAACTGAGGCGCGCGACCTCATCCGTGCATTCAGCACCTGGTTCGAGGTCGTGAACCTGGCCGAGCGTGTGCATCGCGTGCGCCGCCGGCGCGAGTACCTGCTGCACAGCGACCGGCCGCAGCCGGGCGGCATCGGCGACTGCATGCATCGGCTGAAGGCAGCGGGTATGGACGCCGCGAAAGTCCTCGAACTGCTGTCCGGCGTGACCATCTACCCGGTCTTCACGGCGCATCCGACCGAGTCCACCCGCCGGACGATGCTCCGCAAGCACCAGCAGATCGCCGACCTGATGATCGAGCGGCTCGATCCGACATTGACTCCGTTCGAAAGGCGATCCGTCTGGGAGCGCATCCGCATGGAGGTCACCTCAAGCTGGCAGACCGACGCGCATCCCCGCGAACGGCTGACGGTCGCCGACGAGCGCGAGCACGTGCTCTTCTATCTCGCGGAGGTTGTTTATCGTGTCGTGCCGGCGCTGTACGAGGAAATCGCGCTCTGGATGCAATCGGTCTTCGGATTGCCGCCCGAGCTCGACCGCATGCCCCTCATGCTCCGGTTCGGCAGCTGGGTCGGCGGCGACATGGACGGCAATACCGAAGTCCACGCCAAGACGATCCGCGAGACGCTGCATCGCCAGCACCAGCGCGTCATCTCGGCCTACTTCCAGGAATGCCGCGCGCTAGCGGACAAGCTGTCCCAGAGCTCGGGCCGCGTCGGCGCGAGCCGCGAGCTCGAGGCGCGGATCGCGGAATACGACATCCTGCTGCCAAGGGCCCGCGAAATTGCCTCGACGCGGCACGACCGGATGCCGTACCGGATCTTCCTCGCCCAGATGGGAGAGCGGCTCCGCACGACTTACGACGGCCGGCCGAATCAATACCATGGGGCTGAGCAGTTCATTCGTGACATCGAGCTCGTAGCCTCGAGCCTCCGGGCGAATCACGGCCGTCACGCCGGGCTCTTTCCGGTCGAGCGGTTGTTGTGCCGCGCACGCACCTTCGGCTTTCATCTCGCGACGCTCGACATCAGGCAGCACGCCGCGGTGCATCGCGACGTCGTGCAACAGGGACTCGGCCGCGAGGACTGGGCGGAACAGAGCCCGCAGGCGCGGACCAGCGCCCTCTGCGAGTCGATCTCCCGCGATCGCGGCGCCGTCGCCGGGTTCGATGCCGTCGGGCGCCGCACGCTTGCCGTATTCGAGACGATGGTGCAGGGCCGGTACAAGTATGGCGAGCGCGCGATCGGCGATTACATCGTGAGCGGCACCGAATCGGCGGACGACGTGCTGTCCGCGCTCCTGCTTGCGCGCTGGGCGAACGTCACGGATCGCGACACGGGTGAGGTTCCCCTCGACATCGTGCCCGTACTCGAGACGGTCAGCGCGCTCGAGGGCGCGGGTCCGGTGCTCGCGACGCTCCTCGCCGAACCGAGCTATCAGCGCCATCTCGCCGCGCGCGGCCGCCGGCAGACGGTCCTGATCGGCTACTCCGAGAGCAACCAGGCGATCGGAATTGCCGCTTCGCGCCATGCGATCTACCAGGCACAGGTTGAGCTCATGCAGGCCGCCTCGAGGACGGATGTCGACCTGACGCTCTTCTATGGCCGCGGCGGGCCTTCGAGCCGGGGCGGCGGTCCGATCGAGCGGCTTGTCCAGAGCGCACCCGCCGGCGCCACCCGCGGCCGGCTGCACGCGACGGAGCAGGGCGAGGGGATCAGCAACAGCTACGGCTTGAAACGCATCGCGCTTCGGAGTTTCGAAAAGGCGGTGTTCGCGGTCGCCCTCGACCGCTTCGAAGCGCCGCAGGCGGCCGGCCGCGCGCAGGAACTGCAGGCGCTCATGTCGACGATCGCCTCCGCCAGCCGCGCGCAATATCGGGGTCTCGTGCACGGGCGGCCGGACTTTCACCGCTTTTTCCGCGACGTGACGCCGATCGACGTGATCGAGCGGATGCAGATCGGCGGGCGGGTCGCGCACCGCCCGGGCAGCGGCATTGAGGCGGTGCGGTCGGTGCCCTGGGTGTACGCCTGGTTGCAGAGCCGTCACGCGCTGCCCGGCTGGTACGGAATCGGCAGCGGCATCGATGCCGCAGCGCGCGACCGCGGCGCCGAAAGCCTCTCGCGCGCCTATCGCGAATGGACATTTTTCTCGAACCTGCTCGACGATGTCGAGTTGGACCTGGTTCGCGCGGACCTCGACATCGCTTCCCATTACGAAGCGCTGGCGAGCGTCGACGTCAGCGGAATCACCGGCGAGATCCGCCGTGAGCACGCGCTCGCGAAACGATGGGTCTCCACGATCAAGGGTGAGTCGGATCTTCTCGATAGCCGGCCGCAGATGCAGAGAGCGGTGGTGCTACGCGCGCCTTACTGCGATCCAATCCACCTGATGCAGGTCGACCTGCTGCGGCGCTGGCGGGCGGGCGGCAGCTCCGATCCGGCGCTGCTCGATGCCTTGCTCGCGAGCGTATCGGGCATCGCGCTCGGGCTTCAGGCGACCGGCTGATGAGCGGGCCAGAGCGCAGCGTCGTCGTCTACTGCGCCTCGAGCAGGGCCTGCGACGCGGAGTATCACGATGTCGCGCGCCGTCTTGGCGAACTGCTCGCCGCCGCGGGTTGCTCCGTCGTCTACGGTGGCGGGCGTGCGGGTTCGATGGGGGCGCTCGCCGAGGGGGCGCTCGCAAAGGGCGGGCGTGTCGTCGGCGTGATTCCGAAATTCATGGTCGAACTCGAGTGGGGACACGATGACCTTTCGGAACTCCATGTCGTCGAGGACATGCGCACCCGAAAGCACGAGATGCTGACGCGCGCTTCAGCCGTGGTCGCTCTCGCAGGCGGCACCGGGACGCTCGAGGAGCTGTTCGAGGCCGTTACGCTGAAGCGTCTCGGCCTCTTCCTCGGACCCATCGTCATCGTCAATACAAGAGGCTATTACGACCCGCTGATTGCGCAGCTGGCAGCCGCGATCGACAGCCGTTTCATGGATACGCGCCACGATGCGATGTGGACGGTCGTCGATGGGCCCGAAGGCGTGCTGCCGGCGATCGATTCGTCGGCGTCGTGGGGCGCGGACAGCCGGGATTTCGCGGTCGTGCGCTGATTCGGATAAAATCGACCTATGAGCAACGAAAAACCCGCAGATCCCCAGATGAGCGCCGAAATGCTCTATCGCGAGGACGTTTTCACGGACCATCGCGTGGGCACGGTACGGCGCATGACGCCCGTCAAGGCGGACGGCAGCGACGATCCGTCGCGCCCGCTTCTCTTCGTCGGCCAGGCGACCGTCATGACGCCGATGGGTTCGCTGCCGCTGTCATTCGAGCTGGATGCGAAGAATCTCGCCGAAGCCGTCGCGCAATTCGGCCGCGCGGCCCAGCAGGCGATCGAAGAAGCTGCCCGCGAGCTGCAGGAAATGCGGCGGCAGGCCGCTTCGTCGATCGTGATCCCGGATGCCGGCTCGGCTGCCGCGCTGAAGGGCATGGGCGGAAAGGGCGGGATACAGATTCCGTAGGGTTGCGGAGGGGACACCCCGGAGGGGACAGTCCCCTTTATTTGAGATGCTGTGCCAGCCAGCCCTGGACCTCCTGGTAGAAGTAACGGCTGTTCTCGCCCTTCAGGATCCAGTGATTCTCGTCGGGAAAGATGACGAGACGGCTTTCCACCTGCTGGCGCTGCAATACGGTCCAGAATTCGAGGCCGTTGTTGTAGGGCACGCGGAAATCCTTCTCGCCGAACGTGACGAGAATCGGCGTCTTCAGTTTCGTCGAGCGCCAGAACGGGCTCTGGTCTTTCCATGCTGCATCATTCTCCCAGGGCGGCCCGCCCAGATTGCGCTCGCGTGAATATGCGATGTCGCTTGTCGTCCACTGGGTCTTGAGGTCGTAAAGGCCCGCGTGGCTCACGAGCGCGCGGTAACGGTCCGTCGAAACCGCGAGCCAGTTGGCGAGATGCCCGCCATAGCTCGCTCCGCCTGCAGCCTGGCGGCTCGCATCGATATACGGGAAACGACGGATTGCCTCGTCGGCGGCCTGATTGATCTCCTCGGCCGGACCTTTGAGCGGATCGCCCTGGATCGCCTGGGAAAACTCCTCGCCGAAGCCCGTGGAACCGGTGTAGTTCGACATCAGGACGACGTAACCCGGCTGCGCCAGCAGGTGGTAGTTCCAGCGCACGAAGAACTGGTCCTTGATCATCGTGTGCGGGCCGCCGTGGATCATCACGAAAAGCGGGTACTTCTTCGCCGGGTCGAAGCCCGGCGGCAGCGCGACCACGTTGTGGATGCGCCGGCCGCGTTTCGACGTGAACCAGAATTCCTGCAGCGGCGCCCAGTCGATTTCGGCGACGCGGTTGGCATTGAATGCGGTGAGTGCACTCCGCTCGCCGCTTGCGGCATCGATGCGCATCACCTCCGGCGGGCTGACAGCGCTGTCCCAGTTCGCGACCACGACCGGCGCGTCCTCGCTTCCCGCGACCTGCAGGCCCGCGAGGCTTCCCGCATCGAGCCGGCCGAGCTCGTGCACCTCGCCGCCCGCGGCGGCAACCGTGTATAGCCGGTCATGGCCTTCATCCTCCGCAAGCAGGAAGATGCGATCGCCGCCGGGAGCCACGCGGAAATTGCCGACGGAGCGATCGAATCCGAACGACACCGGCCGCGGCGAAGGGTCTGCCCAGTCGAATCGCGCCAGCCGTTCTGAGTTGTAGACGAACTTCGTCTCCGGTTTCGCGCGCGCGTACAGGGCGGAACCGTCGGGCGCGAACTGGGGCTGCGAATAGCTCGCCTCGTCGCCGGTCAGCCTTCGCGGCGCGCCGCCGCCGGCCGGCATCGCATACAGCGCCTGCCGCACGGCGGCGCGTGCCGCCTGGTCGCGCGCCGCGGTTGCCGTAAAGACGATCGTGCTGCCGTCCGGCGACCAGGCGACGTCGAGCAACTCGCCGTCGTTGTCGAGGTTGCCGCCGAAACCACGCTCGTTCCTGAGCGCAGTGCCGGCGAGAAGATCGCGCAGCTCGGGCTGTTCGCCGAGCGTCTGCAACATGAGCGTTGGCCGCCGCTCGTCGAGCCAGCGGTCCCAGTGACGGATCGGGAATTCCTCGAAGGCGCGCGCGTTGTACTTGCGTGCCTTGCGTTCCTCGATCTGCTTGCGATTCTCCGCGTCGTCCAGCGCGCCCGGGTAGGTCATGCTCGTAAACAGGATCGCCTGGCCATCGGGCCGCCACAGTGGCCGCGCCGCGCCTGTCGCGACATCGGTGACAAGCTCGGCTTCGCCACCGCCGGCGATGTCGAGCACGTAAATCTGCGGCTCATCATGGCCATCACGCTTGGCCGCAAAGGCAATGCGGCGCGAATCCGGGCTCCAGGCCGGATTCGATTCGGCTCCGGCCGAAAACGTGAGCTCTCGCGGTACGGCGCTTCCGTCCACAGTCACCAGCCACAGGTCGCTTTTCTTCTGGCTGTCGTCGTAAGCGGGCTCTGCGACCGGGACGACGGCCAGGCGGCCATCGGGACTCAGCGCCGGCGTGCCGACACGCTTCATGAGCCAGACATCCTCGTGAGTAATCGGCCGCTTCGCGGAGTCGGCTGCCGACGGCGCAGCGACCAGGAGAGCCGACAATGCAAGACAGACGACACGCGGATTCATTGAGGACCTCAGGCGCGCCACTGGCGGGCACGCACATTCTGGAGAAGCCAGGGCTGGTCGGGAATGAGCCATTCTCTGAACAGTTCGCCGCGGCCCTGCAATGGCGTCCAGTCGGTATATGCCCCAACCAGCGATCCGAGGTAGGGGCGCGCAGTTTCCAGGACCTGCCGGAAATCGAGATCGTCGGCCTCGCGGAGCCCTTCGCGCGGGTTGCGGATCGCCCAGACCGTGGCACCAAGCGCGCCCGCGGCGACCTGGAGGCAGGTCGCATTCGTATAAGGCACGTGGCGCCGCGCTTCGGCGATCGAGAGCTGCGACCCGAACCAGTAGGCGTTCTTCGCATGGCCGGCGATCAGGACGCCGAGCTCGTCCATGCCGGTCACGATTTCCGCGCGAATGATGCGGCGGGCCGGTTGTGGCAGCCAGCCACGGCCCTCGAGTTCGAGCGCCGACAGCATCGCGTCGTCGCAGGGGTGATAGACGAACATCACCGTGGGGCGATACTCGATCTTTGACGCGTGCTTGACCGTCAGGTGATCCGCGATCGAGAAGACTTCGTCGTGGGTCATCAGCAGGCCCTGGAATCCGCCCGATGAGGGTAGCCAGCTGCGCGCAAACGTCGCGCCGCCCGGTCGATGGAGGTAAACGGAACCGCAGCGCGGCCGGTGCCAGTGCGAGCCTCGCGGCTTGCCCGGCTCCGCCGTGCCGAGCGAAAGCTCCGACGGCTGCATCAGCTCGTCGATGAATCCGTCGATCGACCAGGTGTTGACGAACTCGTTGGGCCGCTTCGGCCGGTCGGTTGCCTGCGTGTCGCGTTCCGAAATCTGGATCAAGGTGACGCCGAGATCGCGTGCGAGCGTCGCCCAGCCGGTCTGGTCCGCCGGTGTCTCGACGCTCCGGTTGAGCCCGATCGCGAGGTCGAGCAGGCCCTGCTTGACGAAATGCGAGACGAGGCCGGGATTCGCGCCATGATCGACGACGGCCGTCGGCGAGCCCGGCTTTAGGCGCCGCCCGAGCTTCAACATGTCCTCGCGCGTGCGGTAGTTCGTGCGTTCGCGCATCGTCAGCATCGGATTGTCGAACACGCCGGGCCAGGGCTCGATCGACGTATCGACGTAAAGGACGCCATGCGAGGTGCACCATTCGACGAGATCGAGGCTCGAGACGTCGACCGACAGGTTGAGCAGCAGGTCGCCCGGCTTAAGCCGCCGCCGCAGTTCACGCTGAAAGGTCGAGGGCTTGAGATGGCAATGGACGAACCTCGCCTGGTTCGCCGTGGCGAGTGCGCGACCCTGCTCGCTCGCTTCGAGCACCGTGAGTCCGTCCTCCGGCAGCGACAGGTGGCGGCGCAGCAACGGCAGCATGGCCTGGCCGATGCTGCCGCAGCCGACCATCAGCACGCGGCCGGAGAATTCGGCAGTTTCAGTTCGATTGCCCGACACAGTGGAACCTCTGATTTACCCCCGCATGGAGCGCGTAACCCGTAGGGACCGGGCGATGTTCGTCCCTGGCGGCGTTGCTCGTCGCTCATGTATCACTTGATACACATCGCTCCTCGCGCCTTGCCAGGGACGAATATCGCACACGGTCGCGCCCATGCCGGGGTAAATCAGAGGTTCCATCAACCCTAGCAAAGTGCCGGCTCTTGCGCACGTTCGCGACGGCCGTGCGCGCCATCCTCCTGGCGGTGCATAATCGACGCCGATGAAGGCAAGATGCATCTTCGCGCTGATGGCTGGCCTCGCCTCGATCGCGACGGCGCTCGCGGCCGACCTGCCGCGAAATCCCGCGCCCGCCGATGTGGAGCTCTACATCATTTCGCCGAAAGACGGCGAGACGGTCGCGAGTCCGCTGACCGTGCGGTTCGGCCTTCGCGGCATGGGAATCGCACCGGCCGGTGTGGCCATGGAGAATACCGGGCACCATCACCTTCTCATTGACGCGACGCCGCCCGCGGTCGATCGCCCGATTCCGGCCGACGCCAACCACGTGCATTTCGGCAAGGGGCAGACCGAGGCCGTCATTACGCTAGCGCCGGGCCGGCACCGCCTGCAGCTCCTGCTTGCGGACCATCTCCACATTCCGCACGACCCACCGGTGATGTCGAAGCCGATCACGGTCATCGTCAAGTAGCGCCGGCGGGGTCTCCGGCATGCGTCCGTTTCGCGCACTGACCTGGCTCTTGCTCCCGTTCGCCTGGTCCTGCTCCGGAGAGCCGGACTACGACCTGATCTTGCGCGGCGGAACGATCTACGACGGATCCGGCGAGGCGGGGTTCATCGGCGACCTGGCGATCAAGGGCGACCGCATCGTGTACGTTGGTCCGGGCGCGCCGGGAAAGGCGCGTCGCGAGATCGACGCCGCGGGCCAGGCCGTCGCGCCAGGCTTCATCAACATGCTCTCCTGGTCGAATGAGTCGCTCCTGATCGATGGCAGGGGCCAGGGCGAGTTGCGCCAGGGCGTGACGCTCGAAGTGATGGGTGAGGGCGAGTCAATGGGCCCGCTGACACCCGAGATGAAGAAGGACATCGTCGCGCAGCAGGGCGACCTCAAGTACCCGGTCGACTGGACCACGCTCGGCGAGTATCTCGAGACGCTCGAGCGCAAGGGCGTTTCGATCAATGTGGCATCGCATATCGGCGCAGCCACGGCGCGCATGAACCTGCTCGCTTCGGCCGACGCGGACCCGACGCCGGAGCAGCTCGCCGCCATGCAGGACGTCGTTCGCAAGACCATGGAAGAGGGCGCGCTTGGAGTCGCCTCCTCCCTCATCTATGTGCCCGGCACCTTTGCGGAGATCGACGAACTGGTGGCGCTTGCGTCCACGGCGGCGCGCTGCGGCGGGATTTACGCGACGCACATGCGCAGTGAAGGAAGCGGCCTGCTGGAAGCGATTGACGAGACGATCGACATCTCGCGCCGCTCGGGCGCTCCCGCGGAGATCTATCACCTGAAGGCAGCGGGGCGCGCGAACTGGCCCAAGATGGATGAAGCGATCGCGCGCATCGAGGCCGCGCGGCGCGAGGGGCTTCGGATTACCGCCGACATGTATGCCTATCCCGCCGGCAGCACCGGGCTTGACGCCGCAATGCCGCCGTGGGTGCAGGAAGGCGGCAATGCGGCGTGGTATGCGCGCCTGCAGGACCCCGCCGTTCGCCGCCGCGTTGCGGCGGAGATGCGCGCCGAAAATACCGACTGGGAAAACCTGATGCACGCGGCCGGCGGCCCGGAGCAGGTGCTGATCGTCGTGCTCCGCAAGCCCGAGCTGAAACCGCTGATCGGCAAGACGCTCGCCGAAATCGCGGTAGTACGCGGAGTGAGCCCCGAAGACGCGGCAATGGACCTCGTGGCGGGCGATGAGAGCCGCGTCGGCGCAATCTATTTCATCATGTCGGAGGACGAGGTGCGCCGGAAAGTGGCGCTGGCGTTCATGAGCTTCGGTTCCGACGGCACTGCGGTCTCGGCGGAGGGCGACTTCCTCAAGAGCAACCTGCATCCGCGCGGATACGGCAATTTCGCCCGCGTCTTCGCGCGTTACGTGCGCGACGAGAAGCTAGTGACGATCGAGGATGCCGTGCGGCGGATGACGGCGCATCCGGCCGCGGTGCTCGGGCTCCGCGACCGCGGCAGGCTGGAGGCGGGTTACCACGCGGACGTGGTCGTCTTCGATCCGGCGACGATCCAGGATCACGCGACCTACGTGAAGCCGCACCAGTACGCAACCGGCGTGTCGCAGGTGATCGTGAACGGCGTGCTCGCTCTCGAGAATGGGGAGCCAAACGATGCGCGGTCGGGCCGTTTCGTTCGCGGCCGGGCATGGACCGGTTGGCCTGACGGCGGATGCCGCGCGTCGGTGGGCAACTGGGACTGGCCCTCGCCCTAGCCGTTGCCTGTCGCGTTCCTGATCTTCGGATTCACGATGCTCGCGGCCCGTCAGGCCCGATTCACGGGTCGCTGGCTCCGCGCGCGCCGTCTTTCACGATCAGGGCGTAGCGCTGGCCGGAGGAGATCAGGAACAGGGCGGGTGCGGCGACGAGCCGCCCGCCGCATTCGCGCGCATATTCGGCAACACGGGCCGTCGTCATCGTCAGCTTCGGCGGCTTCTTGCGAAATGGGTGCCGCATGCGATGCGTCAGATTCTTGAGTGAGTGATGATCGAAGTAAGTCACGATCACGAAACGCCGCGAGACGCGCATCAATTCGTGAAAGAGGCGGTCTCGCTCGGCGTGCGTTGGCAGGTGATGGGCTAGCCGGATGCAGACTGTGCCGTCCACGCTGCCATCGCGTAATGGGATATGAAAGGCCGAAGCAGTCATCCAGGCGCGGGGCGTGGCGACGGTTGACGTGGCGCGGCCGTACTGGATCTGGCCGATCGCGATGTCCGCCTCAATCACGAAATCCGTGGAGCCCGCGAAAGCGGGCGTCATCCGGCCGCCGCCGCAGGGGAGTTCGAGGATTACGCGCGAATGACCGACTTCGCGCATGTGGCGGCCGATCAACGCATATTCGCGGCTCGTCGTGATCCGCCTCAGGATCCGTTGCTGGTAGTACAGGTTGTAGGCCGCGGCCCTCTCGACCTTCTGGTACTCGGACTGGTATGCCGTGCTCTGCTCGATTTGCTGCGGCGCGCCCCAGGACTCGGACGTGCCCTGCACAGCCAGCAATGGCACGCCGTCTGCCATTCCGAATCGCGCACCGCAGCCTGCGCAGTACAGGCTATGGGATTCGAGCGCAAGCTTGGCGCGACAGGTCGGGCAGGCGAGCAGATCGGCAATTGCCGCGAGTCCGTTCGCGACCTGACTCGTGGCTGGGGCGCGCGCAGAGTCCATATGAATCATGGGGTCAGGTTCGCCGCCCGCTTGTATGCCGGACGGACGGAGGCTCCGGTCAATATCAATCGGCCGGGCGGGATACCGGTTCGTTGCCGCCTACGATGATGCGATCGCCCCGGACGGCGGCTCGTACGCGGGTCGTCGCAAGCACCGCATCCAGGGCCTGTGCCGGTGTCAGGCCGGCAATCGAGCCGTGCACGACGATGTCTGCGGCATCGGAGGCGGTCTGCGGAGTTGCATAGACAACCTCCCGCCCGAGCTCGCGGCCGACCCACGACAGGAACCGGGTGAGCGGCAGGCCTTCGATCTCGATGGCGGGGGCCGTGTCTGCAATCCAGTCCCAGGCCTCCCCATAAAGAGGCATGGCCCGGCGCTCCACGGTGCCGTCGCCAGCGATCGAGAGCTGTTCGCCGGTCTTGCTTTGTTCGGTGCTGCCGGACCGGGCCCGCCATTCGATACGTCCCTCGCGCACGCGAATCCTCACGCCGCTGCCCATCAGGCGGACCTCATACTGGGTCCCGATGTGTCTCACGGAACCTGATGGCGTGATCACGGCGAGCCGTGACACCGGCGAAGCGGAAGGGCCGGCATCGACATACAGTGCCCCGTGCACGAGGTTCAGATGGTCGTCAGCAGTGACATCCAGCTGCGTATCGTGGTCCAGGCGCGCGGAAACCCCACCGGGCAGCGACAGGGCGACGCGCCCGGATCGGCCGGTCCTGAGGGACTGGCCCACGGCCAGCGACTGACCCGGGACAATATCGCTCCATCCGAAGGACCAGCTCGAATTCACGCGCACCTCGCCCGCCGCCAGCGTCACGCTTCCGACAGGACTCGCCGGACCGCGAAGCTGCGGTGCGACGAACCACAGGCCGATCGCGGCCGCAAGGACGCCGGCGGCGAGTGCGTAGGACATTTGCCGCCGACCGTCGCGGCGCCTGCCTGCAACCAACGCACGCCATTCCGTCCGCAGGCGCTCACGCACGACCTGCTCGACGTCAGCCGGTGGTCTCTCCCGCGGGCCTGCGGAAATCAACAGCTTTCCAATGTCTTCGTCATTCATGGAGAAACCTCACGCGCCCAGGCTCGAGGCGATGTCGGCCGCTTCCGCGCCGAATACCTTTTCCAGGGCCTCCCGAAATGCAATGCGCGCCCGTGCCAGCAGTGACTGGGCAGCGGTCGTGCCGATGCCCAGCCGTTCACCGATGACTTCGACCGATTCACCCTCGATGTACTTCCATTCGAGCGCGTCGCCGTAGCTCGATGGCAGTCGATCGAGGACGACTCGCACTAACCGTCCGGTTTCGCCGCGCCCGTAGTTCCTGACAAGGTCATATTCCTCCGGCGCCTCGATCGAATCGATGGCTTGCCGCAATTCCGGCTGGTCGTCGATCAGCACGACATGCCGCGATCGCCGGCGCGCACGGATGTGATCGACAACCTCATGCCGGCAGATCTGGCAGATCCAGGTGAAGAGCGCTGAATCACCGCGGAAATCCGAGAGGCGCCGCATCGCCTTGGTCAGGGTGGACAGCACGACTTCCTGGGCCGCCTCGGCGTCGCCATTCAGGCGCGGCAGCGCAAACCGGTACACCCGCGCAAAATACGCCTTGAAAAACGCCTCGAACGCCTGCTCGTCGCCCTCGAGCAAACGCTGGATAAGCTGTCTGTCGTCTGCCAATGCCTGGTCCACGCGGCGGGACGCCATCCGAAGGTTGGACGCGCGCGCCATGGGGAATCAATCGCGCCCTGTCCTGAGCGGCGGATTCTAGCAGCCAGCGGTCCAGGACCAGCAGGAGCCAGGCAATCGCAAGTGCCGCGAGTCCGGCCAGGCGTATGAGCCAGCTGCCACCGGCGTGAATGGGGTCGACGGCCCACCACGTATTCGTGCCGACCCAGGCATGCCGTCGCGAGCTCCGACCGGTGGATGGCGCCAGTGAGGATTTGCCAGTCATCACGTTCAGAAGCTGCCCTTGGTCTGGATCAGAAACTGCATGTTGTTGATCGAACTTGTGCCGTCGAGGGGAAAGGCCAGGTCCACGTGCAGCACGTTGCCGAGTGCGCTGCGCGTGCTGCCGAATCGCAGGCCGACGCCGATGTCCTTGAGCAAGCCGAGGTTCTCGGTCGGGCCAAAAGCCGACTCGCCCCAGGCCTGGCCCGCGTCGAAGAATACGGCGCCGCCGATGTCGGCAAGCTTCCACAGCGACCGGCCCGTATAAATGCGCTGTTCGAGCGTCACGAGCGCGCGGCCGCTGCCTGTCTGGTAACGCAGCGGGTAACCGCGCAATCCAGTGTCGCCGCCAAGCGATACTTCATGGTCGGCATCCAGCTTGTGACCGAGTTCGGCGTTCAGTGCCGCAAAGAACATGCCCCTAGGTCCCGTTTCGCGATAGAAACTCATGTTCCCGGAGAACAAGCCGTCGACTACGGACTGCCCCTCGATTCGCCCTCCGACAGCGGCATGAAGGAAAAGCGAGCGCTTTTCCCCGAGCCGGAAACCGCGGCCGGCCTCGGCACGCAGGAGCGTGGCGCTCCGGTCGGAGCCAAATGCAGGAGCGGCCAGGCCAAGTTCGATCGCATAACGAAGGCCGAAATGAAGGTCTTCAGTCCGCGAAATCTGGTCGCGATTTCGCGTCGTTTCGAAGTCATCCTGGATGGCTTCGAGCCGCAGGAACGGGTAGGCGAGATTCCGGTCATCAGGCAGCGCGATTGGGGCGGTTTCGTCCGGCGCGAACTCGAATGCCGCCCGTTCGTGCCGCAGACCCGTCGTGATGCGACGTGTCCACCCGTCGCGGAGCCCCCGCGACCATCCAAACTGGACTTCCGCCGTTTCGATGCCCTGTCCGTAGCCTGCCACCTGTTCGCCGAGGCGATAGACAGGTTGAATCGTGTCGTCCTGTGAAAGCTGCAGGCCGGCACTCCACCGTGTATCGAGCGAGAAGAATGGCCGCTCGATCACCAGAGACCTGCCGGAACCGTCATCGCTGTTGCGCAGCACGACTTCGTCGCGCCAGCGACTGCCAAATACCGACGGATCACGCCAGGTCAGTCCGTAGGAGCTGCGGTCGACATCCTTGGAAAGGTCGAACGCCAGGTGTTTGCCGCGTCCGAAAAGATTGAGTTCCTCGAGTTCGATACTGGTCGAGTTCTCGCCACCACTGCGGCCGAATGAAATGCCGGGATTGGTCGTCCACACCTCGTGCGTCGTGACCTCGAGGTCCACCACGTTGTCGTGATAACCGACGATACGGATTTCCGGCTCACGGATATAACGGAGCTGGCGCAGGTTGCGGGCGGTCTCATCGAGGCTTCGGCATGTAAATGGATCTCCCTCCTGGAACAGCAACTGGGACTCGATGACGGAATCGCGCGTATCGACGTGCAGGCGATCGGCCATCCTGTACAGGGCAGAACCCTCTCCCGGAGCCTCGGGCTCGAAGATCGGCCGATCGTTTACGGTGACGCTGCCAATGCGCAGCCCCTCACCCTGCAGCTCGCCTCCTTCCGGACATGTCGGCAAGGGCATCGATTCGGCGACATCATCGGCGCTGGCTGCTGGCACGAATCCGGCCATCAGCAGTATCCCAACAGTGCAGGATCGCACTCCGCGCACTACGGGCTCCTGGCAAGTCTCGGGGACATCAGCCATGCCCGGGAGAAGGCCCCGATCAGCAGGATTGCGGCGCCAAGCGCGAGCGGGAGGAAAAATGGTCCGGTCACAATACGCTTGGACGGCCCGTGCCGTAACAATCAACCGGTGACGCAGGCTGCTTCAGAACTCCCAGAGCACGCCGACAGACGGCACGAGCGGCAGCCAGTCGTTTGATTTCGTCGTGAATGTCACCACGCCGCTGCCGTCGTCATTGGCGAACAGCTCGTAGCAACAGGTATTGCCGATGTTGATCGCATTGGTCAGCTCGGCCGTGAAGGCGATGCTGCCGATGGCGAGAGGCCTGCGGTACTCCGCGCGCAGGTCGAGCGTCGCGCGCGTCGGGAACCGCTCGCCATTGCGCAGGCCAAGCTCGGAATCCTCGAGCCGTGTCGTCGGCCAGCCGCGATGCGCCGCGGCCACGGCGCCGAAACGCCAGCTGCCGCGCGTCCAGTCCATCCCGACGGTCGCCGCCCAGGTCTGGTCCCAGCTGCGCGCCACCTGGCCCCCGTCGACGCTGTCCCGGGCCTCGGACCAGGCGAGCCCGAGCCACCAGGTCATGTCTTGTCCTTCCGCGATCAGAGAGAGTTCCGCGCCGGTGATGTCGGCTGCCCGCGGGGCAACCCGCACGCGATCCGGGGCGATCTCCGGAATGAGCGACATCGGATCGAGCAGGTTCTCGAAATGCGGGCGCGGATCCGATTGCAGCTTTCGGAAACCCTCCAGTCGCAGTGCAAGTCCCTTTTGCAGGCGGTGATCGATACCGACGATGAGCTGGTCCGAGCGCTGGGCCTCCGGAAATGCCGTCAGGCCGTCCTCAACCTTCAGTTCGTGCACCTCGTCGGTCTGATGGAAGCGGCCCCAATGTGCGCGCAGGTCCGTCGCCGCCGTCAATTGCCATCGGAGACTGAGGCGCGGGTCGTAGAGCCATTCCTCTGTGGTCGTGCCGCTGGTGATAGTCCGCTGCGCGCGCAGGCCCAGCTCCGAGACGACGTCATCGATGATCTGCCAGCGGTGTGTCGCAAACGCTGCGAGCCGCTCGCGACTTGGACGTAGCTCGGTCGCGCGGGCAAGCGTCGGTTCGCGCGAAAAAAGTTCCGCGACCGCTGGCGTATAGGCTGCTTCGGCCGCGTAGCGATAGACGGCGTCTTCCCCGGTCCATTCGATTCCGGTTTCGAGCCAATGGCGCGGATGGACTTGCCATGCAGCCCTGCCGCGCAATTCCTGGTACTCCGAGTAGCGGCTGTCCGTGACCGAACCGGCCGCGATATCGGGATTGTCCACGGTACCGGACCGGAAGCTGTCGATCGTGCTGTGGCCGAGCCACAATGACGACTGGATGCCGTTTTCCCAGTCGCGATCGGCGCGCAGCCAGAGATAGCGGTTCCGGCTTTCGATCTGGGCTTCTTCGTCGAGCTCTTCCCGCGAAATATCCAGTTCGTCGCGTGACCAGAGGATATTGGCCGTGATTCGCACGCGATCCGGCGCGCCGTAGCCAGCGCGTGCATAAACATCGGCATAAGTCGGCCGGCCGGCGTCATGCACGAATGCGTCGATGATGGGACCAAGAGTTCCGACCCGCGCGGCGGCCAGCCAGTCCACGTCCGCCGCTTCGATCCGGCCGCCCTGGCGAGCCATCGCGTTGAAGCTCGACAACCCGAGTGCGGTCTGCGGCTCATGCGTGGCCTCGATCGTACTGAGGTCGAACACGCCCGCCATGCGATTGCCGTATCGAACCGGGAATCCGCCCGTATAGACCTCGGCATCGCCGACGAGGCCGGGATCCACCACGCCAAAGACGCCCTGGTAGCCGGGCATGTGAAATGCCTGTCGCAGCGGGAAATCGTCCAGCAAGGTCAGCAACTCGCCGGTCTCGCCGCCGCGAATGCTCGATTGCGCGGAAATGCCGTTTTGCGCGATACCGGGCAAGCGGCCCAGCGCGCGAATGGCATCCTCGCCGAGCACCGGCTGGGCCGCGAGCGCATCGCCATCGATGCGGACGGCGCCGAACGATCCGAAGCGGTCGATGGAATAGCGGCTCGTCGACACGACGACCTCGCTCAATTGCGCACTGGTCGGAGTCAGGCGCAACGCCGGGGCTGTTAGCGCTTGGGAGATCGACAGCCCCGTAGACTCCGCCGTTTCAAACCCTGCGGCTTCCGCTTTCAAAGTGTAGGTCCCGGCGGGAACCGGCCCGATTGAAAACTGGCCTTGCGCGTCAGACCAATCAACGGCGCCGATCGGCAGCAGCACGACTCTCGCGGTCGGGACCGGTTCGCCGGTCGTCGCATCCAACACCTGGCCGTGAACCAGATGTTGCTGCGGACGCTGTGCCATCGGGACGACGGCGTAAAGGCCGGGACGCACGACCGAAAGAGCGAGTCCATGCGCCAGGAGGATTTCGCGCGCGATCAGCAGGCGATTGCTCGAGCGCGGTTCTGCGAGGACGCGCAGGGAGTCCGGCACGAGCTCGGAACTGTAGATGAAGTCGAGCCTTGCATCGCGCAACTCGAGCAGGACGTCAACGACCGGCCGGCCGACGAAACGCGCATCGTCCGCCACTGAGACTGCGGAGGCCAGGAAGCAAGCCAGTAGAAATGCGCCGCAAGCGCGGCGGCGGGATCCGGTCATCCGCCCATTAGAATCTCAGTCGGCCCCGATGGCTACTGAGGGTTGCACGAATGGCCGGCGCGATTCGAGCCAGGCCCAGAGCGCATCCCATTGCTGCAACTCCGGGTGGACCCGGGCGGGATTCATGTCGTGCAGGCCGAGGCCGTGTTCGTTGGCGTAGACGTAGCACTGCGAATCCCTGAGCGTCGTGATGACCGGAATCTGCATCTGGTCGAGGAACTTCATCAGCGTGCGGAAGATGATCGTGTTCGGTTTCACGCGGTTCGCGATGACGGCGAGCCGGTTCTCGCGGCGCTTGATCTTGCCCGAAATGAGCAAATGACCGATGCAGCGCGAGCAGGCGTGGATGTCGGCGTCCGACGGCATCACGGGCACGAGTACTGCATCGGCCTCGCGCACATGCTCGTTGAAATGCGGCGGCTGCAGCGCGGCGGGCGTGTCGACGATGACGCGGTCGGTGCCATGCGGAACGCGCAACTGGAAGCTGCGCGTGACGCCGAGCGCCCGCGCGTAGGCGGCGATGCCGTGAATGGGGGGCGCGTGCGGCGAGCGTTTCTCGAGCCAGCGGCAACTGGTGCCCTGCGGGTCAAAGTCCATCAGCACCGGCCGGTAGCCCCGCGCCGCGTACATGGCGGCGATGCCCGTCGCAACCGTGGACTTGCCCGAGCCACCCTTTGGGTTGAGCAGGACGATGCGAAGCATGCCACCCCCTCGCGTCAACAGTTCACAGTACAGCCCGTCCGGAGCGGCGGCAAACCGCCGGTCCAGCCCATAGGATGATACGCAGCGGGTATACTAAATAAAAACACGTGTATTGCCAAGGACTTAGGTGGCTAAACCTCGAATTGTCATCGTCGGCGCAGGATTCGGAGGCTTGGCGGTGGCCAGAGGGCTCGCCAGGATTGAGGCCGATATCACCTTGATCGACCGGCAGAACCACCACCTGTTTCAGCCGCTCCTGTACCAGGTTGCGACCGCGGGTCTGTCACCTGCGGACATTGCCTGGCCGATTCGTTACCTGCTGCGGCGGCAGAGAAATAGCCGCGTATTGATGGGCGAGGTCACTGGACTCGATACGGAGCGCCGGGTCATCATGCTCGCCGACGGTCCGATTGCCTATGACTGGCTCGTGATCGCGACCGGCGCGATGCACGGTTACTTTGGCCACGACGAATGGGCGGAACATGCCCCGGGACTCAAGAGCCTCGACGACGCGACCGCCATCCGGCGACGACTGCTGCTTGCCTTCGAGCGCGCCGAGATGGCGTCGAACCCGGCAGTCGCCGCACGACTGCTCACGGTCGTGATCGTCGGCGGCGGGCCGACCGGCGTCGAGCTGGCCGGTGCCGTCGCCGAGCTCGCGCGCCGGGCGCTTGCCCGCGATTTCCGCGAGATCGACCCGAGAAAGACGCGGGTTCTCCTGATCGAGGCGGGCTCGCGCCTGCTTGCGAATTTTCCCGAGGAACTTTCGCGCTATACGGCGACGGCCTTGCAGCGGCTCGGGGTCGAAGTGAGGTTTGGTCAGGCCGTGACCCATTGCGATGCCGCGGGCGTGCGGGTCGGCGACGAGTTCATCGAGGCGGGCACGGTTGTGTGGGCAGCCGGCGTCCGGGCGTCGCCCGCGGCGCGCTGGCTCGGCGCCGAAGCCGATCGCGCGGGGCGCGTATCCGTGGGCCCGGATCTCGGCGCGCCTGGCCACGACGCGATTTTTGTCATCGGCGACACTGCGCTTGCCCAGAATCCGGACGGCGCCTTGTTGCCCGGCATTGCGCCCGTCGCCAAACAGCAGGGAGCGTATGTCGCACGTGCGATTGCCGAACGGATCGCGGGCCGCGCGGCTCCGCCGGCATTCGCTTATCGCGATCGTGGATTGCTTGCAACCATCGGTCGCAAGGCCGCCGTCATTGCCTACAAGCGGCTGCGCCTTTCAGGATGGCTCGCCTGGTGGCTGTGGGGCGCTGCGCACGTTTACTTTCTCGTAAACCTTCGCAATCGCCTGATCGTCGTGACGCAGTGGCTCTGGTCCTACCTCGTCTTCGAACGCGGTGCGCGACTGATTACCGGCGCCGACTCTGGCAAGACGCTCAATTGATTTATACGTGGGACGCACCTAGCATGTGCGGGCGCCGCAGGTCGCAACTTTGCAGGGGGTCCCGCATGAACCGTTTCATCCGCCTCGCGCTCGTCCTGTCATTCCTGATCCCGTTCCAGGCCTTCGCGCGGGCTGGCGACGCAGTCAGCGTGGATCCCGATGTCCACAACGTTGTCCTGGAGAACGAGCACATCCGCGTCTTCGATGCGCGCGCCTCGAAGGGCATGAAGAGCCCGATGCATTCGCACCCGCCTTTCGTCCTGATCAGCCTGAGCAAGACACGCTTTCGCATGACGATGCCGGACGGCAAGACGTCGATCTTCGATCTCAATCCGGGCCAGGTTGCCTGGCTGGAAGGGGCAGAACACTCGTGGGAATTGCTGGCAGGCGAACTGCAGGTGATTGGCGTTGAAATCAAGTCCGCGCAGAAGGGAGATCCGCCGCCGGCCGCGCCCGCGCGCCCGGCGAATGATGCGGTCACCGTCGATCCCGAGGCGCATCACCTGCTGTTCGAGAATCCGCACGTTCGGGTCTTCGAAGGGCGCACATCGCACGGCCGGACGAGTCCGATGCATTCGCATCCGCCGATGTTGCTCGTGAGTCTCGACTGGATGCGGCTCAAGCTGACGCTTCCGGACGGCAAGACCGTCATCCACGACTTCAGCCCGAGCCAGGCGCTATGGCTCGGCGAAGGCGCGACCCATTCCTGGGAAGCGCTGGCGGGAAGCGGCCGTGTCTTCGGAATCGAAGTGAAGTCGGCGGCGGCAGCAGCGACAAATCAGAACTGAGGGCGCGAGCCGTCCGGCACGTTCGAATCAGAATTCCTTCTCCGTCGACGCGTGAGTGCGAAGGGTGTCGACCTGGCGGAATTTCGCCCAGGAATTGGACAGGGAAAAGAGGATGGGCTTGCTGATGACCTTGCCGAGGCCATTCGGCAGAGCGAAGTGACTCTGGTTCGAGAAGTAATTGAAGAACTTCCGGTAGTCGTCGTCTGCTTGGCCGAGGACCATCCGCGCCGCGAAGCTTCCGCAGAAAGTCGCCCAGGGAATTCCCACGCAGCCAAGAATGAACCGCACATGGGGCAGCTCCCGCGGCTTCGCGATGACCGGCAGCAAGTCCCGCGACATGTCGATTTGACCTGGCCAGAACTGGATGAAAGACAGATCGGCCAGTTGCGGGAAATGGCTCCTGAAGTCCTTGAGGATCTTCCTGATGATCGCCGGATTGTTGAATGCATCCCTGAGATAGGTGGTGACGGCGGCGCCGCCCCCGAGCAGCAGGCGGTTGTCGCCGGTTAACCTGAAATACGAATAGACGAGCTTTGAGTCCCAACACTGCATCTGCTCGCCGGACGGAAACAGGATGCGTAGCTCCCTGTCGGTCAGGGGCTCGGTCACGCTGAGAAACGTCTGTGCGTGGAAGGCCTCGTCGGCGAGCGGACTGAGCGACCGGTCCATCTTGTCGATCGCGATGATGATGTTGTCCGCGGTCACGCTGCCGGCGTGCGTATGGACCGTATGACCCCCGAGCCTTTTCATCGATCGCGACGACCACCAACCAGTCTCTCGCTA
>Ga0105107_10000067_pt1 | contig 54060 bp, 49 predicted proteins | sample PPLLaktember2015_6_FD_79335 | JGI IMG/M metagenome (GOLD analysis project Ga0105107, IMG submission 79335) | Freshwater sediment microbial communities from Prairie Pothole Lake near Jamestown, North Dakota, USA - PPLs Lake P8 Core (1) Depth... | ecosystem: Environmental > Aquatic > Freshwater >...
AGTTCCTCGAGCTCGAGCTTGATCGAATGGATGCCGAGCCGGTTCGCGATCGGCGCATAGATGTCGAGCGTCTCGCGCGCGACCAGACGGCGCTTCTCGGGCGGCATCGACGAGAGCGTGCGCATGTTGTGGGTGCGGTCCGCGAGCTTGACCATGATGACGCGGATGTCGCGCACCATTGCCAGGATCATCTTGCGGAAGCTCTCGGCCTGCGCCTCCTTGCGGCTCTTGAACTGGACCTGGTCCAGTTTCGTCACGCCGTCGACGATTTCCGCGACTTCCTTGCTGAACTTCTGTTCGATTTCGGCCATCGAGGAGGGCGTGTCCTCGACGACGTCGTGCAGGATCGCGGCGGCGATGGTCGCGCCGTCGAGGTGCAGGTCGGCCAGGATGTCGGCGACCGCGATGGGGTGGGTGATGAAGGCCTCGCCGGACTGGCGCTTCTGGCCCTTGTGCGCGGTCTGTGCGTACTCGAAAGCCTCGCGGACCCGGTCGACCTGGTCAGTCGGCAGGTAGCCTTCGATCTTCGAGGTGAGCTGGCCGATCCCGGCAGCGCGTCTTCCGCCCGGCAACAGTCCGAGGATGGAAGACGCGTAGTTCATCGGATCGGCAGTCCTGGGGTCAGTCCCCCAGGCCGAGCTGCGGTGCGCGGAAGTCGACGCCGAGGTCGAGCGGGTTCTCAGGAATGATCTCCTGCTCCGGCTCCGGATCCGGCTCGGAGAGCAGATCGATCGTGATCTTGCCTTCCGCGATCTCGCGCAGCGCCACCACCGTGGGCTTGTCGTTTTCCCAGTCCACGCGCGCCTCGGCGCCGTTGACGAGGCGGCGCGATCGCTTGGCGGCGAGCAGGACCAGGTCGAACAGGTTGTCGACCGTATGCAGGCAATCTTCGACGGTGATGCGGGCCATGGAAAAGACCGTAAATTTCAGGGAATTGGACCGGAAATGATACCAGTTCTTGGTACGGGCCGCGTGTACTTCGGGAGGGGACAGTCCCCTTCAGGGAGGACCCTGAAGGGGACTGTCCCCTCTTGCAGCGTGCGAAAGCCTTAACCGGTCCGGCGGGACCTGCGCGTACGGCGCTCGTTCCCGATGCGGGGAGCCCGGCTGAAGACGTCAAGATCCTGGGCCCGCCGGCTACCGGCACGGCGGTCGTCGTGGTGGTTGTAGGTACACGTACAGGTATCGGGCCGGGTGCAGCCGGGCAGCGGCAGAAGCGGTGCTTCGCGTGACAGCCAGCGGCGGTTCTTGCCGGATATGGCGGCATTGCAGGCGCCTTGACCCGGCTTCACAGAAACCGCGTGCCAGCGGCGATCCGTCGCCTTGTCGTCGTCCGCGTCCTTGTCCTTGCCAGCCATGGATCTTGCGACTCCTCGTTGATCGCAATGCTAGCGAATCCCGGGGCGGCGGTGATGATTCGGCGAAAACTTTGTGAATCAGATCCCCAGGATGGCTTGCAGCTCGGCCTCGAGTCCCGGCCGGTTCTTTCGGCTGCCTTCCCCGTGGCCCTCGAAGATGGCTTCAAGGTCGGCCAGCGCCCGGTCGAAGTCACGATTGATCACGATGTAGTCGAAATCCCGCCAGTGCGACATCTCGAGGTCCGACTCGGCGAGCCGGCGGGCAATGACTTCCTCGCTGTCAGTCCCGCGCTTGCGGAGCCGGGCTTCAAGCTCTGACCGCGACGGCGGGAGTATGAAAATCTGGATCGCCTCCGGCAGCCGCTCGCGCACCTGCCTTGCGCCCTGCCAGTCGATTTCGAGGATCAGGTCGCGGCCTTCGGCGAGGGCCGCCTCGACGACGCTCCGGCGCGTGCCATAGAGGTTGCCGAACACGTTCGCGTGTTCGACGAACTCGCCGGCTGCAATCAGCCTGTCCATTTCTGCGCGATCGATGAAGTGATAGTCGCGTCCGTCCCGTTCATGCGCGCGTGGCGGGCGTGTCGTGCAGGAGACCGAGAACGAAAGCGCCGGGCGGCGGCGCATCAAGGCACGCAACAGGCTCGTCTTGCCGGCGCCGGATGGCGCCGCGATCACATAGAGATGGCCTCGCTTCGACACGCGGCGATTGTACCCGGCAGATCGAAGGGGACGGGATCTAAAGGGGACGTTCCCCTTTAGCTTTCCTCTTTGCAGCTAAAGGGGAACGTCCCCTTTAGCGGTAGCGGCGGCTCAGCCAGTCATCCGGCTTCGGAAACGCAGCGGTTTCGTCCCGTAGCCATTGGCGCAGCGCCAGCACCATCGGGAGCTCCGAGTATGAAGGCGGGCAGACGAACCAGTAGCGGAATCGCGAAGGCACGATGACCTTGCTCGCCAGCACGAGATTTCCGGCGTCGAGATCGTTCGCCGCAATCGACCAGCGTGCGGGCGCATAGCCGAGCCCTGCGATCACCGCCGACAGTACGCTGACCGAGTCGTCGATGATCGTCGGCCCAGCGGGCCAGGGTGTGGGTGCCGTGTTCTTTTCGAAGCGCGACCAGGGCTCGTCCTTGGCCTGGAGCATCGGTATGCCGTGCAGGCTTTCGCGATCGTCGATGGAACCATGCTTTTTGAACAGCTGCGGCGAGGCGACGACCACCAGCCATTCGTCCATCAGCTTGTCGTGATCGAGTCCGGGCGCCACGCCTTCGCCGAGACGGACGGCGGCGTGGAAATCGCTGCGCGCGAAATCGACTGCTTCGCGCGAGGTATGCCAGTCGACGCGCAAATCGGGGAATTTCGAGTGCAGGCGATGCAGCCGTGGCGTCAGCCATTTCTGCATGAGCGACGAGAGCGTGCTGACGTTGATGATGCCGCTCGCGCGCTGCATCCGCGTTTCGCGCAGCACCGCGACTAGCGAATCGAGTCCGGACTGCACGCCGGGCAGCAGTTTTGCGCCCTCCGGCGTCAGTTCGACCTTGCGGCCGCTCCGCCGCAACACAGGAATCTGAAGGTAATCCTCGAGCGCCTTGATCTGTTGCGAAACCGCGGCCGGCGTCACATTCAGCGCTTCCGCCGCCTCCGAAAAACTGAGGCGCGTGGCGACCGCTTCGAAAACGCGAAGCGCGTTGAGCGGAAGTCGGCCATAGGCAGAGGCAGCCACGAAGTTTCCCTTAACTCAGCTTGAGTTAATGCGTTTGTTCCGAAATCACCGTGACGTCAAAGTCTAGCCCGAACAGGGACGGAAGGGCGCGGTGCCCGCTCCGCCTGAACCAAGGAGACGGAAATGAACGGACGTTTGCAGGGTTTTCTGGACTTTCTGGACCTGCTGGCCGAGGGCCAGCGCCGCCAGGCCGAGGTCGTCACGGGCCGCCGTTTCGAGGCCGTACCGGAACTTCAGCCTGCTGTCGGGCCCGCCAAGGTGGTCAAGTTTCCCTTAACCGGCCATCAGAAAGCGCATTTGTTCCGGGCGCCCCGGAAGCCCACAGTTTCAGCCAGACATTGATTGTCGATTTTCATCAACCCGATACGACTACTGATCAAAGGAGTACTGAAATGAGCATCTATTCAACGGTTCGCAACACGGGACTCGCCACGATCCTTGTGGCGTCGCTCGCCGGGATCGTCAGCAACGGCCTGGCGCTCGACCAGAAGGTCATCTATGAGCGCGACCTCCCGAATGCCGCCTCCGTCGTCGTCCTGCCGGAGATCGTGGTCACCGCCACGCGGCTCGAGACGTGATCGCCGTAACGACAGTGCCGGGCCACAGGTTCGCAGTCATTGCAAGATCAATCGTGCCGCTGCCTTCCTCCCCCTCCAGCGCGCGAAACAATGACTGCGAACCTGTGGCCCGGCACTCTCTTACAATCGGCGGATGTTCCCGATCCGGGATGACAACCCGCATTTCCTGAAGCCATACGCCACGTATGGCCTGATCGCCGCCAACGTTCTCGCGTGGGTTTTGGTCCAGGGTTTCGGCACCGAGCCCGCGCTCTCCGCGTCGGTTTGCCGGCTGGGGCTCATTCCCGGAGAACTCCTGCGCCTGCTGCCGGCCGGCGCGAGCTTCCCCGTCGGTCCGGGTGCGACTTGCGTCATCGGCGATGGCGGCGCCTGGTACACCGTGATCACGTCGATGTTCCTGCATGGAGGCTGGCTTCACCTGATCGGCAACATGTGGTTCCTGTGGATCTTCGGAAACAACGTTGAAGACGCCATGGGCCATTTCCGTTTCGTTGCTTTCTACCTGCTGTGCGGAGGCGCGGCCGCAGCACTGCAGGCCGCAGCCAACCCCGATTCGATCATCCCGATGGTCGGCGCCTCGGGCGCCATCGGCGGCGTGATGGGCGCGTATGTCCTGATGTATCCGCGCGTGCACGTGCATCTGCTGATCATTCTCGGTTTCTATGTCAACACGGTCGCCGTGCCGGCGATGTTCATGCTCGGCTACTGGTTCCTGCTTCAATTGCTTGGCGGATGGACCTCTTTCGGTGCCGAAGGCGGCGGCGTCGCTTTCTGGGCCCATGTCGGCGGGTTCGTTGCCGGCGCGGTCCTGTGCCTTCTGTTCCGCGACCGGGAACTGCTCGCACGGCATCCCTATTACGGCTGGAAGCAGCGCGGGTCGCCGACGCAGAGCTGGCATCGCGTGCGGCGGTGAGGCGCGGGTCGATCTACTCGACGTTTTGGATCTGCTCCCGCATCTGCTCGATCAGGACCTTGAGCTCGACCGCCTTCCGCGTCGTCTCGACGTCCTGCGACTTCGATGAGAGTGTGTTCGCCTCGCGATTGAATTCCTGCATCAGGAAGTCGAGCTTTCGCCCGACGGCCTCGCCTGAGGCCAGGGTCGTGTTCATTTCCTCGACGTGACTGCGCAGCCGGTCTAGCTCCTCGGCGACGTCCATTTTCTGCACCAGGATCGCGACTTCCTGCTCGAATCGCTCCGGGTTGCCGTCGGTGCCGAGGGCGGCCAGCCGTTCCAGCAACTTCGCGCGTATCCGTGCCTGCACTTCCGGCAGCCGCGCCGCGACCTCGTCCGCGATCTCCCGCAGCTGGGCGGCGCGGGACGACAGCATCTGCGCAATACGCTCGCCCTCGCTTGAACGCGAGCTGGTAAATGCCTCGAGTGCTTCCGCGAGCAGTTCGAGTGCGGCTGCGGCAAGTGTCGTCGCATCGCGCTCTGACTCGCGCACGACCCCGGGCCAGCGCAGCAGATCGACAGCGTCGATGCGGCCGACCGTGCCGAGTCGCCGTTGCACGGCGGTCGCATTCTCGATGAGGCGGTCAAGAAGGGCCTCGTCGAGCGCGAGCTCGCGGCTGGTCGTGGCTGCGGGGCGGATATAGAGCGAGGCGTCGACCTTGCCGCGCCGGGCGGTGGCGCCGATCGTGCGGCGGAACTCCGCCTCGGATCCGCGCAGTTCCTCGGGGAGCCGCAGGCTGACCTCGAGATAGCGATGATTGACGCTACGGATTTCCCAGGCGAGAAGGCCGGCTGCCGTCGCCCGCTCGGCGCGCGCGAAGCCTGTCATGCTTCTCAGCATCGAATCTTCTTCACTGGGATTCGCCACTTGCTTGTGATGTAAGCTCTGCGGCAGTTTAGCAGGGGGCGGCGGCCATCGGCCCGCCGGAGGACACGTGGCAATCGAGTTCGCCGAGGTGAGCCTCACCGGCGATCGCGAAGACAACCAGGACCGCGCCGCGGTCGCCTCGAGCGACGGCGCGGCGCTTCTCGTCGTCATGGACGGAATGGGCGGCCACGCTTACGGCGCGCGTGCGGCGGAAACGGCCTGCAAGGTCGTGCTCGAATTGTTCCGCGCAGAAATGAAACCGCTGTTCGATCCGCTCGGCTTCCTCCACCTGGCGCTTGGGCGCGCGCACGCGGCGGTCGTCGCGATCGGCAGCAAGCTTGCGGTCGATCTGCGCCCGCGCGCGACCTGTGCGGTCTGCCTGGTCCAGCGGCAGGAAGCCTACTGGGCGCATATCGGTGACAGCCGCATCTATCACCTGCGGGGCGGGGCTGTCATCGCGCGCACGCGTGACCACAGCCATGTCGAGCAGTTGGTCCGCGAGGGCACGATCAGCGAGGAAGAGGTGTCCGGCCATCCCATGCGCAATTTCGTGGAATGCTGTCTTGGCGGCGAGCTGCCGATCCCCGAGATGACAATCTCGCGGCGCCAGGCGCTCGAGGATGGAGATGTACTCATGGTCTGCACGGACGGGGTCTGGGCGAACCTGAAGGACAGCGAGATCGCCGGTCTCCTGCGGCCCGGCAACGGCAAGGCCAATGGCAGCGGCAAGTCGGCGCTCGAGAAGCTCGTCGAACACGCGATAGCGGCCTCCGCGCCGCACAGCGACAATGCATCCGCGGCCAGCCTGGTCTGGCATCACTGACGGGTACGGAGCGTTCCATGCGAAAAAGCGGCCGCGCAGCCGACCAGCTGCGACCCGTGCGCTTCACGCGTCGGTTCACCGTGCATGCGGAGGGCTCGGTGCTCTGCGAGTTCGGGGCAACGCGCGTGCTCTGCACGGCGAGCGTGGAAAACGGCGTGCCCGCTTTCCTGCGCAATAGCGGCAAGGGCTGGCTGACGGCGGAGTACGGCATGTTGCCGCGCGCGACACATACGCGAAGTGCACGCGAGGCGGCGCGCGGCAAGCAGGCGGGCCGCACGCAGGAAATCCAGCGGCTCATCGGCCGGTCGCTTCGCGCCTGCATCGACCTCGGGGCGCTCGGAGAGCGCACGATCACCATCGACTGCGACGTGCTGCAGGCGGATGGCGGCACCCGCACTGCCGCGATCACCGGCGCTTTCGTCGCGCTCGCCGATGCCGTGGATACGCTCATCGAGCGGCGCATGCTCGCCGCAAATCCGCTGCACGGCCAGATCGCGGCTGTTTCCGTCGGCATCGTGAAGGGCGAGCCGATCCTCGACCTCGACTACTCCGAAGACGTGGAAGCCGAGACCGACATGAACGTCGTGATGAACTCCGGTGGCGCCTTCATCGAGGTCCAGGGCACTGCGGAGGGCCACGCCTTCCGGCGCGAAGAGCTCGATGCGATGCTCAATCTCGCGGCCACCGGCACTGCGCGCCTCTTCGGCCTGCAGCAGCAGGCGCGCCAGGACTGAGCTGCGCTTCATGCGCCGCGTCGTGCTCGCGACCGGCAATCCCGGCAAGCTCAGGGAAATCCGCGAGATCCTGGCTGATCATGCACTCGAAGTCGTCGCGCAATCCGAACTTGGCATCGCGCCGCCCGTCGAGGACGGCGACAGCTTCGTCGCGAATGCGCTCCTGAAGGCACGCCATGCCGCGCGGCTCTCCGGCCTGCCCGCCATCGCCGACGATTCCGGCCTCGAGGTGGACGCGCTTGATGGGCGCCCGGGACTGCACACGGCGCGCTACGCCGGGCGTGAGGCGGACGAAGGCGCAAACAACGACAAGATGCTCGCCGAACTCGCGGGCGTGTCCCCGGAAAAACGCGGCGCGCGCTACCGCTGCGCGATGGCATTTGTCCGCAGCGCGGAAGATCCGGCGCCCATCTTCACCGAGGCATCCTGGGAAGGCTTCATCGGCCTCGAGCGGCGCGGCAGCGGCGGCTTCGGCTACGACCCGCTGTTCATAGTCGCGGGAGACACCCGTACGGCTGCGGAAATGCCCGCCGCTGAGAAGAATCGCGTGAGTCACCGCGGGCAGGCGCTCATCGCGCTCGCGGCGCGCATGCGAAGCGCAGGCTGGTAAGACATTTGAAGGGGAACGTCCCCTTCATCAAATGTCTCAGCGCACGGTCTTGATCAGGTCGCCGGGCTTCGGCTCACGGTCTGGATAGAGATCGTTGATGAGACGGAGCTGCTGAACCTGATATTTCTCGATCTGGGCGTCCTTGGCAAGGGACTCGATCGTCGTGCTTTCGGTCGCGCGCACGATGCGCAGGCGATAGGGCTCGGCGAGCTGAAACTCGTTCCCGCGCATGCGGCGGAAGGTGTTTGCCGCCGAGAGGAAGAACGGGTCGCCGGAAGGCGCCGTGGTTCCCGCGCGACTCGCGCCCTTGAAGATCCACATCAGGTTCCCGTAGTAGACGACGATATAGCGCACGTTCGTCGACTGCCCGAAAGGCGACGGATCGCCGCGCACGATACCGGTCCAGCCCTTGAGGCCATTGATGTCGAGCGTCTCGGTCCGGTCGAGCCTGCGATTGGCGAGTCCGCGCATCGCGAATTCGCGCGGGTCGGTCAGGTCCTGCGGCGGCGGCTGCGCCCGTACCTCCAGGTAGTGTTCCTTGTTCGGCGCAATCGCGACGATCTGCTGCGGTTCGTTGATAACCCGCCAGCCGCGCGGAAACGCCAGCGTGAACTGCATATCGGCGTGATAGAAACGATTGTCGCGAATCATGCCCTGGCGGGCGCTGGACCCGACCGGCAGGCCCTGGATCGCCTGAAGATAGCCTTCGCGGTTCTGCGTCTCGCCGGTCGCGGATAGCGAGACCTTGCCGGCGTCTGCAATTGCCTGCTGGAGCCGCGTGTCGTTTGCGGGATGCGTGGCGAACACGCCGTGATACAGGCGTGGCTGGCGGTTCTCGAGCCGCGCGCGCTCTCGCTCGAAGGTGTCCTGGTCCTTCAGCGTCGAAATGACCTCGATCATCGCGGTCGGGTCGTAGCCGGCCTTGGCGAGGTAACGCGCGCCGAGGCGGTCGGCTTCGAGTTCCGCCTCGCGGCCATAGCCGCTGATGATTGCCTGGCCTGCCATGTTCGTCAGGTCTGCGAGTGCCGGCTGGCCGGTGAAGATCGCGGTCGCAGCGCTCGCGAGACCGGACAGCATGCCTTTCTGCTGCTGTTTTTTCAGGTGCTCGGACGCAATGTGGCCGATCTCGTGGCCGAGCACGGCGGCGAGTTCCGCCTCGTTCTGGAAGTAGGGCATGATGCCGCGCGAGATGTAGACGTAGCCGCCCATCGTTGCGAAGGCGTTCACGTCATCGGTGTCGATGATCGTGAACTTCCAGTCGAGTTCCGGGCGTTCGCTGACTGCCGCGAGCTTCTCGCCGATCCGTTGCACGTATTCCTGCAGTTCGAGGTCCTGGTGCACGCCCATCGCTTGCGTGAACTGGACGTGCATCTGCTTCGCCGTGCGGACTTCCTTGCTGTCCTTCTGCGGTTTTTCGTCCTTTTCATCCGCGGCGCCGGCAACGGAACCGCCTGCGATCGCAGCCAGGGCCGCGAACGCAATGAAGGTGGCGAACTTCCCGCGGAACAGGTGCATAAAACTCCAACGCCGGCCCCAAGGGTACCGGTCTTGCATTAGACGCGGGGGATTGGCAAAAGTTGACGGCCGGAAGGCCGCCGACGCGGACTTATTTCAGGCCGTACTTCTTGCGGAAACGGTCGACGCGGCCGCCGGAGTCCACGATCTTCTGCTTGCCCGTGTAGAACGGATGGCAGTTCGAGCAGACTTCGACTTCCAGGTTGGCGCCGAGCGTCGAGCGCGTCGGGAAGGTGTTCCCGCAGGTGCAGGTCACCGTGATGTCGGTGTACTTCGGGTGAATGCCTTCTTTCATCGCTGCGGTCCCGGTGTCGTCTGCGAGCGGGCGCGCAGTCTACTGGCCGCGTGCGCGGCAGGCAAGATTGGCCCGGCAGCGGCAATGCGCGTGGGCTAACTTACGGAAAATAATCGGGTTTTTTTCTTATCCACAAATTGTGTGGATAACTCTGTGGACCGGCGGTCTCCCCACGATCACCCAATCGACCATTCATGCATTTTTGCCGGTTTGCTTAAATTTTGAGCAGGCCATATTTCTAATAGAAAACAATAACTTATCATATGCCAGTTAAGGCACCTCACTAACAATGCGTCGAAAGTCCCTATCGGGAACGAGCCGGGAGGGCGCTGTGTACAACTCGCCGGGGCCGTGACGCGCATTTTCGTCGGGCAGGAAGCCAGCTATGAGCTCGTTCAGGAAGCGGAAACCGAGAGCCGTCGGCCTGTAGCGGCCATCGAAATCGGACATCAATGCCCGGCCTGCGAAGTTCGACAGGGTCGGGAGCACGGCCGCAGGCGGAAGCCCGGTCGAACGCTCGAAATCGGCGAGCGTGAAACCTTCATGAAGGCGGAGCGCATTCAACATGAACTCGAACGGCAGTTCCGAGGCGGGCACCGGGCGCCGCGTGGCGCCGCTGCCGCCCGCTCCGCGCAGGTACTCGCGCGGCGAGCGCGGCTTTTCCGTCCGGACGATGGTGCCGTCGACGGTCGCCTTGCCGTGCGCACCCGCGCCGATCCCGAGATAGTCGCCGAAGCGCCAGTAATTCAGGTTGTGCCGGCATTGCCGGCCCGGCCGCGCGTACGCAGACACCTCGTACTGGACGAACCCGGCCTCGGCAAGCCGCTCCTGGCAGTGGAGCTGCATCTCGAATGCGAGATCGTCGTCCGGGAGCGGCGGCGGGCGGCGATGGAAGGCCGTGCCCGGTTCGAGGGTCAGCTGGTAATGCGAGAGGTGCGCCGGCGCAAGGGCGATTGCCGCCTCGAGATCCGCGAGCGCGGTGTCCCGGTCCTGGCGGGGCAGGGCATACATCAGGTCGAGATTGAAGTTCCCGATGCCGGCGGCGACGAGTTCTTCAACCGCGGCGGGAATCTCACCCGGGCCGTGGATGCGCCCGAGCGCCCTGAGGGACCCGGCATCGAAGGACTGGGCGCCCAGCGAAACGCGGTTGACGCCCGCCTTCGCATAGCCCGTGAAGCGGCCGTGCTCGACGGTTCCGGGATTCGCCTCCATCGTGATTTCGATGTCAGCCGCGAATGGAAGACGCGCGGCGAGCCCCTCGATGAGCGTCGCGATCGCGCGAACGCCGAAGAGCGAGGGTGTCCCGCCGCCTAAGAAAACGCTGCCGACTTTGCGTGTTCCGGCTAGATCGAGGTCGCCGTCGAGATCTGCAAGCAGGGCTGCAACATATTCATTTTCCGGGATCAGGTCCGGGCGAACGTGCGAGTTGAAATCGCAGTACGGACATTTGCGTACACACCAGGGCAGGTGTACGTAGATCGCGATCGGTTCTCTCATCTGCGCATTCTAGGCGATGAGTGACATCCAGCCTTGATTCCCGCACTGCAGCATGACAGTCTCCCACGCGGGAAAACGATGGCCAGCAAGAAATACCAGTTGACCAACCTGGAGACCGGCCGCTCGAGCGAGCTCGCGGCGCTTTCCGGCTCCGTCGGTCCCGACGTGCTGGACATCAGCACGATCCAGAAAGACCACGGCGTTTTCACCTACGATCCCGGTTTCATGGCGACGGCGGCGACCGAGAGCGCCATCACCTACATCGACGGCGACGCGGGCGTGCTGCTGTATCGCGGCTACCCGATCGAACAGCTCGCCAAGCACAGCAGCTTCCTCGAGGTGTCCTACCTGCTCCAGAAGGGCGAATTGCCGAGCGCGAAGGAACTCGCCGCGTTCACGCACTCGATTACGCGCCACACGATGCTGAACGAATGGCTGCTGCGCCTGTACCGCGGCTTCCACCACGACGCCCACCCGATGGCGATGGTCGCGACCATCGTCGCCTCGCTCGCGGCCTTTTACCACGACTCGACCGACATCACGGACGACCGGCACCGCGAAATCTTCACGCACCGGATGATCGCGAAGCTGCCGACGATTGCCGCGGCCGCCTACAAGCATGCGCTCGGCCAGCCCTTCATCTACCCGCGCAACGACCTCGATTACACGGCGAACATGCTGCACATGTTCTTCGCGGTCCCCTGCGAGAATTACGAGTTCGATTCACTGCACTCGAAGGCGCTCGACCTCCTGTTCATCCTGCATGCCGACCATGAGCAGAATGCGAGCACCTCGACGGTGCGGCTCGCGGGCTCCACGGGCTGCAATCCCTACACCGCAATGTCGGCGGGCGTTTCCGCGCTCTGGGGCCCCGCGCACGGCGGTGCGAACGAGGCGGTCGTGGACATGCTCGAGAAGATCGGCGACGCGGCCCACGTCGACGAGTTCCTCTCGCGCGTCAAGGACCGGAAGGGCGGCGTGCGGCTCATGGGCTTCGGCCATCGCGTGTACAAGAATTTCGATCCCCGCGCGACGATCATCCGCGAGATGTGCCACGAGGTGCTCGGCAAGATCAGCCAGAGCGACAACCCGCTCTTTGAACTCGCGCTCCGGCTCGAGGAGGTCGCCCTCAAGGACGATTACTTCATCAGCCGCAAGCTCTATCCGAACGTCGATTTCTACTCGGGCATCATCTATCGCGCGCTCGGCATCCCGCGCGAGATGTTCACGGTGATGTTCGCGATCGCGCGCACGGCAGGGTGGGTTGCACACTGGTCGGAGATGATCTCGGACCCGGAGATGAAGATCGCGCGGCCGCGCCAGCTCTACACCGGCCCGACGCGGCGCGATTACGTGCCGGTCAAGAAGCGCTAGCCGCGCAGACCCGGGACTTTCCGTGCTTGTGATCTGCGCCGTGGCAGCATGCTGCGCAGAACGTCATCGCGGTTCCAGAAGTGATGTTTCAACGCGCCGATCACGTGGAGCACGGCGAATCCAAGCAGTAAGTTGAAGAGGATCTCATGGAGATCTTCGAGCATGTCCTCGTCCGCCCCGACGATCAGGGGCGGCAGCCCGAACAGGTCGAAAAAGCGGATCGGATCTCCTTCCGCCGACGACACCATCCAGCCGGTCACAGGCAAGGCGAAAAGCAGCACATAGAAGATCACATGCGTCGCGCGGGCGATGACGCGCTCATAGGCGACCATGGTCGCCGGCCAGGGCGGCCTGCGATCCAGGACGCGCCAAAGCAGGCGGAGGATCGCGAGCGAGAGGATCGTGAGGCCGACGGAGCGATGCAGGCCCATCAGATCCCCGATTTCTTCATCCTCCGCGGCTTCGGCAATGAAATAGGACGCGATGAGCCCGGCCACGATGACCCAGTGGAGGGTCTGGCCGATGATTCCGTATCGTTCCGCGCTGTTGCTCCATCTGGTGTGCTCAGGGCTCCGGTTCATGATGCCCCGACGATGCGCCGTGCGTTGCGAGCCGGTTGACGCTTTCCACGAAATGAATGTACTCGACGTAGGCCTCCACGTAGGCGCGGCCCGCGTCGATACTCTCCTCCGCATGCTTCTTGCGTTCCGATGCGGCGGCGAACCGCGCCTTTATTCCATCGCTGATGGCTGCTGAGAAGTGTCGCGCCATTTCATCGGGCGAGCCTGTTGCCAGTGCGATATCGGCAGCGGCGATCCCGGGGTCAATCTCCAACGCGGATTTCAACCCCGCGAAAGATTCTCCTTCACCGGCCCGGTGAATCCGTACGAGCGTCTCGAAGAAATAGCGGTCGGCCAGGGCCTTCTCGTCGTTACCGCGGTCGCGCAGAGCCAGTGTCTGCTCGAATGCGCCCCGGACCTCGTCTTCATGCTCTGCACTCACCCACTTCAGAACCGGCGTGACGTCATGCGCCGCGAGCGCCTTGCGGGCGTCCTGAATCACCGGCCCGTCGAGAGAATCGCAATGGGCCCATGCAGCGGAGGAAAAGATGATTGATGCCAAAGCGAATGCCGTTCGCAAGTGTGCGAAACGACTCCGACTGAATGGGGTTTTCCCATTGCCAAGCATAAGGGGAATGCTCAGCGTCGGGCACATTCGAAGCAATGGTGGCTATTACGTAGCGGACGTGGTTCTCCGCGCACGCCGTGTCTTCATTCACTGCTTTCAGCGACAAGATCTTCGACTTCTGCGAGCGCAGCGCGGCGCATCGGGCGGCCGTCCACCGGCCCTGGCGGTGCCTGGCGGATACCGTCCAGCGGGAAAATCGTCGCATCGACCTCGTGTTCGCCGGCTGCGAAGCGCACGGACGGAAAAGCCTCGATCTCGTCGCGCGAAATCCGGAAGCGCCGCTCGGCAAACTGGTGCGGGATGCCGCGGTCGAGGAGCCGCACGGCAACGGTCTCCGGCGTGTCCGCGAAGAGATGCAGCGTGATGTCGTTGTGCGCGGTTGCCGTGCCGGAGAGCAGTGGCCCGACGAGCCGCGGATCGAACTCCGCGAGCAGGCGCATAGCCTCAAGCGCGGTGCTCCGCATCGACGTCAGTTCGCTTGCGTGCATCTCGGGCACGAACAGGCGCTGGTGCTCGGCGAGCGCCTCCTCGATCTCGGTATTCTTCGGCAGCACGGCGAGGTCGGTAACGCCGAAGCGTTCCGCAGCCTTGCGCTTTGCAAAGCCGTAGTCCTCGTGGCCGTGCTCGATCATGAGTCGCGCGGCCTCTCGCGCGATCGCCTGTCGCATCATGTCGCCCCTGACGGATCGGCGCGGCATCAGAAGATCGGCTCTTCGTAGCGCTGCGGTGGCGTCGCTCCCTCGGTCGCACCCTCGCCGGCGACTCCTGCGGGCAGGTGGTCGGCGAGGAAGTACTCGAACTCGGCGGGCGCCTCCCCGCTGAATTCCGGGGCATCGGTCGCGATACGCGCGGTCACGACGCCGTCCGGCATCGGCAGCTGGTGCTGCGGCTTGTGGGCGAGCGCCGCGCGCATGAAGTAGATCCACATCGGAAGCGCCGTGCGCGCGCCTTCTTCGTCCCGGCCGAGCGGCCGTTCCTGGTCGAAGCCGACCCAGGCAGTAGCGACCAGGTCCGGATTGAAGCCGGAGAACCAGGCGTCCCGGCCGTCATTCGTCGTGCCGGTCTTGCCGGCGATGTCGCTGCGGCCAAGCGCTCGGGCGCGCTGGCCGGTGCCGCGACGCACGACGTCGCGCAGCAGGTCCGTGATGATCCAGGCATTGGCCTCGGTGATCGCCCGCGGCGCGACCTGCTCCGGCGGGGGCTGCGGCAGGCTGCCGCCGACGTCCGACGCACGCACGACGCGTGAAACGCCTTCATCCGAAGGCGGGAACAAAGGCGAAGGCGGCGGTTCGTTGGCTTCCGCCGCCGGCGTGCCGCAGCCGATGCAGGCGATCACGGGATCAGTCTCCTCGAGCACCGTTCCATCGGCGGCGAGGATCCGGTCGATGAGATGGGCCTTGACGAGCGATCCGCCGTTCGCAAACACGGAAAATCCATTGGCCATCTCGAGCGGCGTCAATTGCGCGGTGCCGAGCGCCGCCGTCAGGTCAGCGGGAATGTGCTCAGCCGGCAGGCCGAAACGCTGGACGTACTCGCGCGTGTAGCCGACGCCGATCTGGCGCACGACGCGGATTGTGACGAGGTTGCGCGAGCGTGCGAGCGCGTCCCGCAGGCGCGTCGGGCCGTAGAAGCGGCCCGAGTCGTTGCGCGGCCGCCAGTCTTCCTGCTCCGGTTGCGCGCCCTCGACCGCGGTTTCCAGGTTCTGGCCGATGCCGACCTCCGGATCCGGCGCCTCGTAGACGACCGGCGCGTCGAGCACGACGGTCGCGGGCGTAAGACCCGCCTCGAGCGCGGCGGAATAGATGAACGGCTTGAATGAGGAGCCGGGCTGCCGGCGCGCCTGCACCACGCGATTGAACTTGGAGGCGGCGTAGTCGAATCCACCCGAGAGCGCGACGATCGCGCCGTCGTGAGGATCGAGGGCGACGATCGCGCCCTGGACTTCGGGCAGCTGCGCGAGGAGCGCAACGCCCTCGCCGGAAGGCAGGACGTAGACGATATCGCCGATCTTCACGACGTCGCGGGGCGATTTCGGAGCCGCATCGGCGACCCGCGCCCAGCGGATGCCCTCCATCGGCAGGCGATAGCGCATGCCGCTTCGGGCCACGACCGTGGCCTCGGTCGCACCCGTGCTGACCACGATCGCGGGAATGAGCCCGCCGACCACGGGCCGGGCCTCGATTGCGGCGGCGAGTTGCGTATCGGTCTGCTCACGGACCTCGACGCGGCCGACGGGTCCGCGCCAGCCGTGACGGCGATCGTACTCGAGTACCGCGGCGCGCAACGCCACGTCGGCCGCCCGCTGCAGGCGGCTGTCCACCGTCGTGATGACCTGGAATCCCTCGGAATAGATGCGCTCGCCGAACTTCGCGAAAAGCGCGATGCGGACCATCTCGCCGATGTAGGGCGCGTCGACCTGCACACGCGGGCCGTGCATGCCGCGGGCAACCGGCTTGTCCATCGCGACCTGCCAGGCCGCATCGTCGAGATAGCCAAGTTCGCGCATGCGGCGCAGCACGTACGTGCGCCGCTCTGTCGCTTCCTTGACGCTCGCGACTGGATTCTGCCGAGACGGCGCCTGGAGGATGCCGGCGAGCAGCGCCGCCTCGCTCGCATCGACGTCGGTGAGCGACTTGCCGAAGTAGGTCTCGGACGCCGCCGCGAAACCGTACGAGCGCTGGCCGAGAAACTGCGTGTTGACGAACAGCGTGAAGATTTCCTGCTTGGAGAGCTCGTTTTCGAGCGAAAGCGCAAGGAAGATTTCGCGCAGCTTGCGCCGCAACTGTTTCTCTTTCGTGATCAGGGTCGTGCGCACGAGCTGCTGGGTCAGCGTGCTGCCACCCTGCGAGAGTTCCATCGTGACGGCGGCCATCACGAGCGCGCGCGTGACACCCTGCCAGTCGACGCCTGGGTGTTCGAAGAACCGGTCATCCTCGGCGGCGAGCACCGCCTGCACCACTACCGGAGGGATCTCCTCCCAGGTCACCGGCACGCGTCGCTGCTCGCCGAGCTGGGCAAGGAGCTTGCCGTCGCGGCTGAAGACGCGCAGCGGCACCTGCAGCCGGACGTCGCGGAGCACGGCGACATCCGGCAGCGTGGGCTTCAGGTAGTAGTAAGTGGCGAGGAAGGCAAGGCCGATCAGGCCCGCGATCGAAACGATGACGGTTGCCGCAATGCGCAGCCGGCGGTTCAGTCGCGTAATCACCGGATGCGATTATGCATAGTAATGCCGGGTACTGCCGGGACCCGGGTCTCTGCCCGGAGACGCCGGGACCGTGACGGCAGACACGGTGTGGGTTCCCGTTCAAGTGCAGCATCGACCGCGGATCCGGCACCGGAGGCCCGTGGGCGCGAAAGTCGCCGGAACCAGCGGTCAGGGCCGGGGGTGAACCCCCGGCAACGCCCGTTGACCCTCGCTATAGGGTCTAAATGCGAGTGAATTGCGAGTCGGGTCACGTTCAATTTAACAGTTGCTTGCTATATAGTTGGCCACGAACTTGACCCAGCGCAGCGATTAGCCTCGTAATAGCCTGACCTGAAAAGGAAATTTCTGTGCTCAAGCTGCCTAAGATTTCGCTGGGACCACGCTATCGACCCTTGATCGGCCTGGACATCACGACGTCCTCGATCAAGCTGATCGAGCTCGCGCAGTCGGGCGGACAGTACCGGGTCGAGGCCTACGCGGCCGAGCCGACCCCCCACAACGCCATCAACGAAAAGGCGATCGTCGACGCCTCGGCGGTCGGCGACGCGATCCGCCGGGCCGTCAAGCGCTCGGGCGTGCGTTCCAAGGAATGCGCGGTGGCGATTAGCGGCGACGCGGCCATCACGAAGGCCGTGCAGATGCCGCGGAATCTTTCGGAAGCCGATCTCGAGCAGCAGATCGAGATGCAGGCGGACCAGTACATCCCCTTCCCGATGGAGGAAGTCAGCTACGACTTCCAGGTGCTCGGGCCTTCGGAAAAGGACCCGGACATGCGCGACGTGCTCCTCGTCGCCTCGCGCTCCGAGAACGTCGAGCAGCGCGTTGCCGCGGTGAATGCCTCCGGCCTCGTCGCCAAGCTCGTCGACGTCGAGGCCTTCGCGCTCGAGAACGCCTGCCGGCTGCTGACTCACCAGATGCCGGACGGCGGCATTGACCGCACGATCGCGGTCGTGGACTTCGGCGCGAGCACGACGACCTTCAGCGTGCTGCGCAACCTCGTCGTCGTGTATACGCGAGACTTCGCCTTCGGCGGCCAGCAGCTGACCGAAGAGATCATGCGCACCTACGGCCTTTCCATGGAGGAAGCCGGCCGCGCCAAGAAGGAAGGCGGCCTGCCGTCGAACTACCAGCCCGAGGTGCTCGATCCGTTCATCGACGACATGACCCAGCAGGTCAGCCGTTCGCTGCAGTTCTACCTGGCTTCCGGCAGCGGCCGCAGCCAGCCGGAGCAGATCCTGATCTGCGGCGGATGCGCGAACATTCCGGGCGTCGCGGACGTGATCGCAAGCCGCGTGGGAATTCCGGCCGAGCGCGGCGATCCGCTCGGCCAGATGAAGATTTCATCGAAAGCCAAGGCACTGGGAGTGACGCGGGACGCGACGGCACTGTTGCTCGCCTGTGGTCTGGCACTGCGGAGTTTCGACGAAGATGCCAAGTATTAACCTGTTGCCCTGGCGGCAAGCGCTCCGCCAGCGGCGTCGGAAGGAATTCCTCATCGGGCTCGGCGCGGCGGTCGGCCTCGCCGCGTTGATCGCGCTGCTCGCGCACCTGACGGTGAGCTCGATGATCGATTCCCAGAATCGCCGCAACGACCTGCTGAAGGCGGAGATCGCCGAGCTCGACAAGGCGATCGAGCAGATCCTCGCGCTCGAGGAACAGAAGGCGCGGATGATCGCCCGCATGGAGGTCATCGACACGCTCCAGGCGAGCCGTCCGGAAGTCGTGAAGATCTTCGACCAGATGGTTTCGACGCTGCCCGAGGGCGTCTACCTGACCTCGGTCAAGCAGAGCGGACGCAAGCTCGAGTTCAACGGCGTCGCGCAGTCGAGCACGCGTGTCTCCGCGTTCATGCGCAATATCGACGCTTCGGAGTCGCTCGCGGCGCCCGAGCTGAAGGTCATCCAGACGGGCAAGGATGCCGGTCCGGGCGCGCAGTTCACCCTGTATGCGTCGCTGCGGGCGCCGGCCGCCGACGAGGAAGCCTCCGGGAAACGCAATACTCGCGTTTCGGAGGCACGCAAATGAACTTTATCGAACAGCTGCAACAGCTCGACTTCAAGGACATCGGCCGCTGGCCGTTCCTGTTCCGCGCGCTCGGCGTCGCGCTCGTGCTCGTGATCGCAACGGCGGCGCTGGTCTGGTACTTCGTCTGGGGCGAGAACGGCAACCGGCCCGAGCTGCTCAAGGCCCGCGCCGAGCAGCAGAGCCTGTGGGCCACTTTCGACGAGAAGCAGCGCAAGGCCGCGAACCTCGAGGCCTACCGGCAGCAGCTCGCGGAGATCGAGCGCACTTTCGGCGCGATGCTCCGGCAGCTCCCCGGCAAGACCGAGGTGCCTTCCCTGCTCGTCGACATCTCGCAGACGGGCCTCGCCTCCGGCCTGCAGGAACGCCTGTTCCAGCCCGGCAACGAGACCAAGATGGATTTCTATGCGGAGCTGCCGATCAAGATCCAGCTCACGGGAGGCTTCCACGAGTTCGGCCTGTTCGTATCGGGCATCGCTGCGTTGCCTCGCATCGTGACGCTGCATGACATTGAGATCGTGCGCGGCGCCACCAAGGGAAGCCGCCGCGGCAGCGCGCCGGCGCCCACCGACGACTTGACACTCAACCTGACGGCCAAGACCTATCGCTACCTCGACGAAGACGAGACCGCCCCGGCGGCCGCCGAGGGCGATGGCAAGGGCAAGAAGGACACGCGGACGAGGCGCGAACGGGAAAAGAAGACATGAGCCAGGAACGCATGCGCAAGATTTTCATTGCCGCCGGCATTGCCGGCACGCTCGCGCTCGCCGGCTGCGCCGACGGTCTCGACGACCTGCGCGAGGAAATCGCCAAGGCCAAGCAGCGCCCGGGCGGACGCATCCAGCCGCTGCCGGAAGTGCGGCCTTACGTCAGCCACGAATACCAGATGGCCGACCGCCGCTCGCCGTTCCTGCAGAGCCTCGCCGGGGAGAACCCGATGGGGCCGCGGCCGGACGTGCAGCGCCCGCGCGAATACCTCGAACAGTACTCGCTCGACACGCTGAAGATGGTCGGCACGCTCCGTCTCGGCGCCGGGAACTACGGCCTAGTGCAGACCAGGGATGGGATGATTCACCGCGTACTGCCGGGCAATCACATGGGCCAGAACGATGGCCGCGTGATGTCCGTCAGCGACGCACGGATAACAGTGATCGAAATTGTGCCTGATGGCCTTGGCGGCTACCTCGAGCGCCCCGCGGCGCTGGCCCTTGCTGACTGATTTCTGGGAGAAAGTCTGATGGCTGGCAACAACCGTACAACGGTGTGGAAATTGAACGCGGCGCGCGGCTTCGCGTGGCTGACGGGCGGCGCACTGGCCATCCTGGCCATCGCGTGGTCCCAGCTGGCGCTGGCGCAGGACGCGGTGCGACTGACCGCGGTCGAGGTGCAGCCGATGCAGGGCTCGACCCTGCAGATCAGGCTGCGCACCGACGGCGTCGCGCCCCAGCCGCTGACATTCACGATCGACCAGCCCGCGCGGCTTTCGGTCGACCTGCCTGACGTCGCGCTCGCCCTCGAAAACCGGCGCATCGATGTCGGCGCCGGCGGCGTGGACACGATCGTCGCCGCCGAGGCGACTGGCCGCACGCGCGTTGTTTTCAACCTTGACTCGCTCGTGCCTTACACCGCGGTGGCCGATGGCGACAGCGTGGTCGTAACGCTTGGCGGCGGCGCTTCCGCGGCGCAGGCGTCCGCGGCTCCCGCAGCGGCCACTTCGCCCGCTCGCGCCCGCAGCATCACGGGCATGGACTTCCGCCGTTCGCCGGAAGGCGCAGGCCGCGTCGTGGTCCAGCTCTCGGATCCCTCGACGCCCGCGAGCCTCCGCCAGGAAGGCAACCGCGTGATCGTCGACTTCACCGGCGTCGCGCTCAGCGAAGACCTCATGAAGCGTTACGACGTCGTCGATTTCGCGACGCCCGTGACGATGTTCGACGCGCTGCGCATCGGCGACAGCGCGCGGGTCGTCGTGACGGCGACCGGCGATTACGAGCAGCTCGCCTACCAGACCGACAACCAGTACGTGATAGAGGTCAGGCAGCGCGCGCGCGCGACGACCGCGGTCGCCGAGAAGGACAAGGTCTACGTGGGTGAGCGCCTCACGCTCAACTTCCAGGACATCGACGTGCGGCCGCTCCTGCAGCTGCTTGCCGACACCAGCGGACAGAACATCGTGGTGTCCGACTCGGTCAAGGGCCGCGTGACGCTCAGGCTCCAGAACGTGCCATGGGACCAGGCGCTCGACATCGTGCTGAAGACCAAGGGCCTCGACATGCGCCGCAAGGACAACGTGATCCTGGTGGCGCCGCAGGCCGAGCTTGCCGCCCAGGAAAAGGCGGAACTCGAGGCGATGAAGGACATCCAGGAGCTGGCGCCGCTTCGCACCGAGTTCCTGACCGTGAACTACGCGAAGGCGTCCGAGATCGCGCGCCTCGTCAAGTCGACGGGCGGCGGTTCGCTCCTTTCCGAGCGCGGCAACGTGACCGTGGACGAGCGCACCAACACGCTCCTCGTGCAGGACACGGCGGAGAACCTGACGGCCGTGCGCAGCATGGTCGCGACGCTCGACATCCCGGTGCGGCAGGTGCTCATCGAGTCGCGCATCGTGATCGTCGCCGACGACTTCAGCCGCGACCTCGGCGTCCGTGCCGGTTTCACGCGGGTTTCGGACGATATCAAGGACCTGATGGCGGTCAGCGGCAGTTCGCAGGCGACCGACTCGATCATGGGCTCGGCGCTGGACAACCTTGCCGCGAGCGGTCAGCCGTTCCCGGTCGAGGTGCCGTTCGGTCCGGCCTTTGATCGCTACAACGTGAACATGCCGGTCTCGAACCCGGCCGGCCGCATCGCGCTGTCGATCCTCGATTTCGACGACTTCCTGATCGACCTCGAGCTGTCGGCTGCGCAGAACGAAGGCCGCGGCGAGATCAAGTCCACCCCGCGCGTCATCACGGCGAACCAGCGCGAGGCGATCATCGAGCAGGGCGTCGAGATCCCGTACCAGGAGTCGGCGTCCAGCGGCGCGACGACCACGCAGTTCAAGAAGGCGGTGCTGTCGCTCAAGGTGACGCCGCAGATCACGCCGGATGACCGCGTGATCCTCGACCTGACAGTCACGAAGGACAGCGTCGGCCAGCTCGTCCCGAGCGCAACCGGCGGCTTCGTGCCTTCGATCGATACGCGAAACATCCAGACCCAGGTCCTCGTCAAGGACGGCCAGACGGTCGTGCTCGGCGGCATCATGGAGACGGAGCGTCGCGAGTCGGAGAAGAAGGTGCCTGGCCTCGGCGACGTGCCGATCGTCGGCAACCTGTTCAAGTCGAAGCAACGGGTCAACAACCGCGACGAGCTCCTGATATTCGTCACGCCGAAGATCCTGCGCGAGGGCTCCACGATCGCCGAGTGATCCCGGCGGGCCCGGCTTGCGTCCGGACCCGGTTCCAAGCAAAGTCACACGGCCGCCTCCGGCGGCCGTTTTTCTTTGGTGCCGGGTCGTAGGATTCGTAGTTTACGGCGTACCGTAAACTACGAATCCTACGACCCGGCACTGGTAGCTCGATGATACGCAGCGTCTTCCTGGTGGGTCCCATGGGTTCCGGCAAGACCGCGGTCGGTCGGGCGCTCGCCCGCCGTCTCGGGCTGCCGTTCGCGGACAGCGATGCCGAGATCGAATCCCGCACCGGCGTCGACATCTCCTACATCTTCGAGCGCGAAGGCGAAGAGGGATTCCGCATCCGTGAGAGCGACGTGATCGACGCATTGACGAACAACGCGGGCATCGTGCTCGCAACCGGCGGCGGCGCGGTCCTGTCAGCAGTCAATCGCGAGCGGCTCGCCGCGCGCGGCACCGTGGTTTTCCTCGACACCACCATTGATCAGCAGCTCCAGCGCACGCGCAGGAGCAAGCACCGCCCGCTGCTCGCAGGCACGGACCGCCGGTCGACGCTCGAGCAGCTGGCCGCGACGCGAGCCCCGCTCTATCGCTCGATCGCCGCGATTACGATCCGCACCGACGGCCGGGCGCCGGCGGCAGTCGCCGGCGAAATCGCCCGCGCGCTGCAGGACGCATCGGCATGAAGCAGCTTGAGGTGAAGCTCGGGCGCCGCGCCTACCCGATCCTGATCGGCCCGGGGCTCCTCGGCACGCCGGCGGTCCTGTCCGAGCACGCTGGCGCCGCCAAGCTCCTCGTCGTGACGGACGACGTCGTAGGCCCGCTCTGGGTGCCGAAGCTGGAGCAGGGCCTCGCAGGACGCGGGTACGAGATCTGCGTCCTGCCGGGCGGCGAGGAACAGAAGACCCTCGGCAACGTAGCGCTCATCATCGATGCGCTCGTTGCCGCGCGACTCAACCGGGACGGCATGGTGCTTGCGCTCGGCGGCGGCGTCATCGGCGATGTCGCGGGTTTCGCGGCGGCGTCCTACCAGCGCGGCATTCCGATTGTCCAGCTTCCGACCACGCTCCTCGCGCAGGTCGATTCATCCGTCGGCGGCAAGACAGGCGTCAACCACCCGGGCGGCAAGAACCTGATTGGCGCCTTTCACCAGCCGTCGGCCGTGATCATCGACACTGACACGCTTTCGACGCTCCCGGATCGCCAGCTTCGTGCGGGCTTCACCGAGATCGTGAAGGCGGCGCTCGTTGCCGATGCGGAGTTCTTCAGCTGGCTCGAGGCAAACGCCTTGCGCGTCCTCGCGCGCGATGCGGAGGCGCTTGAAGAGGCGATCCGGCGCGCCTGCGCGATCAAGGCCGCGATCGTCGCGGAGGACGAGCGCGAGCAGGGCCGCCGGGCGCTCCTGAATCTCGGCCATACCTTCGGCCACGCGATCGAGGCCGGTGCAGGTTACGGCCGCGTGCTGCACGGCGAGGCGGTCGCCGCGGGTCTCGTGCTCGCGGCCGAGCTGTCCGCGCGCATCGGCCGGCTGGCAGGATCCGATGCGCTTCGCGTGCGCGAATTGCTCCTCTCCGCAGGACTGCCGGTCGATCCGCCGCGCCTCGGGCGCGCGCGCATGCTCGATCTCATGGGCATGGACAAGAAGGTCAAGGGCGGGGAACTTCGCCTCGTGCTGCTCGACGGCATCGGCAAAGCCACCGTCACAACTGCATATCCGCGTGAAGGGCTCGAAGCGCTACTGGAAGAACGGGCTGGCGCATGAGAAAGGGCCGCGATCCGGATGGCGGGCTCGTTCCCTATGCGGCGCTCGAGACGCGCTCGCGCGGCCGCCGTCACCCCGAGCCGCCCGCGGACTACCGCGGCGAATTCCAGCGCGACCGCGACCGGGTCATCCATTCGAATGCCTTCCGCCGCCTGGTCTACAAGACCCAGGTGTTCATCAATCACGAAGGCGACATGTACCGCACGCGGCTCACGCACTCGATCGAGGTCGCGCAGATCGGCCGCTCGGTCGCGAATGCGCTCGCGCTTTCCGAGCCGCTGACGGAAGCGATCTGCCTTGCCCATGATCTCGGCCACACGCCATTCGGGCACGCCGGCCAGGACGTGCTGAACGACTGCATGCGCGAGTACGGCGGCTTCGAGCACAACCTCCAGTCGCTGCGCGTCGTGGACGAGCTCGAGGAACGGTATGCGGAATTCCGCGGGCTCAACCTCTGCTTCGAAACCCGCGAGGGCATCCTGAAGCACTGCTCGCTCGCGAACGCGCGCCAGCTGGGAGAACTGGGGATTCGATTCATCGAGCGGACCCAGCCCGGGCTCGAGGCGCAGATCGCCGACCTTGCAGATGCGATCGCCTATAACCACCACGACGTGGACGACGGCCTGCGATCCGGACTCGTGACGATCGAGGAACTCTGCGCCGTCGGGCTCTTCGCGCGCCAGCACGACGTGGTCCAGGCGCGCTACGGGGAACTGCCGGGGCGCCGCATGGTGCACGAAATCATCCGCCGGATGATCCACGAGGTCGTGAGCGACCTGATCGAGGAGACCGCGCGCCGGCTCGCGGACGCGAAGCCGGCTGACATCGACGCGGTGCGCGCGCACCCGGGGCCGCTCGTCGGTTTCTCGGAGGCAGGGGACAAGGAACATCACCAGATGAAGAAATTCCTGCGCACGCGGCTCTACCGCCACGAGCGCATGCAGGCATCGCGCATGGGCGCGGGCAAGGTGCTCGAGGAGCTCTTCCGGAGCTTCATGCAGGACGTCGCGCGGATGCCGGCCGAGCATCGCGACGCGGCACTCGCCCTCGAGTCCGCATCGGGCACCGCCGGCCGCGCGCGCGCCGTCGCGGACTACATCGCCGGGATGACCGATCGCTACGCCTTCCAGGAACATGCGCGGCTGTCGGATTAAAGGGGACGTTCCCCTTTGGCGTCCGGCAAAGGGGAACGTCCCCTTTAATCCGGTTTGGTAGCATGAATGTCGCAAGGGAGGCCGGGTTGGCAAGAGTCGCAGTACTCGCGCGCGAGCGCCTGATTTTCGCAATGGATGTGCCGACTGCGGATGACGCGCGCCGGCTTGCGGACACGCTCGGCGACTCTGTCGCCTTCTACAAGCTCGGCCTCGAGCTCTTCATGTCCGGCGGCGCCTTCGAGTTGCTCGACTGGCTGGTCGGGCGGGGCAAGCGCGTGTTCCTCGACCTCAAGCTCTTCGACGTGCCGGCGACGGTCGCCGGGGCGGTGCGCAACCTCCGGAATCGCGGCATAACGTTCACGACCGTGCACGGCAACCAGGCCATCATGGAAGCGGCGGTCGAGGCCGCCGACGGCGTCGGCATCCTCGCGGTGACCGTGCTTACGAGCCTCGATCGCGGCGATCTCGACGACCTTGGATTCCAGTGCGACGTTCAGCAGCTCGTCCTGTCGCGCGCGCGGCGCGCGCTCGCCGCGGGTTGCGCGGGCGTCGTGTCCTCCGGCCTCGAGGCGAAACTGCTTCGCGCAGGTGTCGACGACCGCCTGATCGTGGTGGCGCCCGGTATCCGCCCGGTCGAAAACCGACCCGAGGACGACCAGAAGCGGGTGGTCGGCGTGGCCGAGGCGTTCATGAACGGGGCCGATTACATCGTGGTCGGGCGGCCGATCCGTGACGCCAAGGATCCGCGCGTCGCGGCCGAGGCGATCCAGGCGACGATCGCCGGGCTGTTTCCCGCGCGATGAGCGAATTGAAGAACGACCGGCTCTTGCGCGCGCTCGCGCGGGAGCCCGTGGATCGCACGCCGGTCTGGATCATGCGACAGGCAGGCCGTTACCTCCCGGAGTATCGCGCGACCCGCGCGAAGGCGGGCAGCTTCCTCGGGCTCGCGACCAATCCGGAACTCGCCTGCGAAGTAACACTGCAGCCGCTCGCGCGGTTTCCGCTGGATGCGGCGATCCTTTTCTCCGACATCCTGATGATCCCGAAGGCGATGGGCGTCGGCCTCGCCTTCGAGGAAGGCGAGGGGCCGCGCATCGAACGACCCGTCACGAGTGCCGCCGACATCGACGCGCTGCCCGTGCCCGACCCGATGCGTGAATTGCGCTTCGTCGTGGACACGGTCGCACTCGTGCGGCGGGAGCTTGCGGGACGCGCGCCGCTCATCGGTTTCGCGGGCTCGCCCTGGACGGTTGCGACCTACATGGTCGAGGGCGGCAGCAGCCGCGACTTCCCGAAGGCCAAGGCGCTCCTCTACGGAGATCCGAAGGCGCTGCATCGCCTGCTCGCGAAGCTCGCGCGCGCGACGACGGATTACCTGAATGCACAGATTGCCGCGGGCGCCCAGGCCGTGATGATCTTCGACACCTGGGGCGGTGCGCTGTCCACACCCGCCTATTACGAGTTCTCGCTTGAGTATATGGAGCACATCGCCGCGGACCTTATCCGCGAACGCGAGGGCCGGAGGGTGCCCGTGATCCTGTTCACCAAGGGCGGCGGCGCCTGGCTCGAACGCATGTCGATGACCGGTGTCGATGCGCTCGGCATCGACTGGATGACGGAACTTGCGGGTGCGCGCCGTGTTGTTTCCGACCGTGTCGCGCTACAGGGCAATATGGATCCCGGCGTCTTGTTCTCGTCGCCTGCCGCGATCCGCGCCGAAGTCGCGCGTGTGCTCGAAAGCTATGGTCGCGGCCACGGCCACGTATTCAATCTTGGCCACGGCGTTCAGCCTGGGGTCAATCCCGATCATGTCGCCGCGATGATCGCCGCCGTCCAGGAACTATCGCCCGCGTATCACGGCTGACTTTTGGAGGGGACGTTCACCTTGAGTCGCTCAAGGTGAACGTCCCCTCCAAAAAGTCGACCGTTACGTGAGGCGCAGCTCGTCGCGCAGCGTCCGCCGGAGGATCTTCCCGACATTCGTCTTCGGGAGTTCGTCGCGGAAGTAGATGACCTTGGGGACCTTGTACGGCGTCATCTCCTGCTTGCAGAAAGCGATGACCTGCTCGGCGGTCAAGGCGGGGTCCTTCCGGACCACGAAGAGCGCCACGACTTCGCCTGATTTTTCGTCCGGCTGCGCGACGGCCGCGACCTCGAGCACGCCGGGCATCTGCGCGACGACGCCCTCGACCTCGTTCGGGTACACGTTGAAGCCCGACACCAGGATCATGTCCTTCTTGCGGTCCTCGATGAACGTACGCCCGTGATGGTCCATCCGGCCGATGTCGCCGGTGCGAAGCCATCCGCCGGGCAGCATGACCTTGGCCGTTTCATCGGGCCGGTTCCAGTAGCCGCGCATGACCTGCGGGCCGCGCAGGCAGATCTCGCCGATGGAGCCGATCGGCAGCGCATTGCCGTCGTCATCACGAATGGAGACCTCGGTGGACGGAATCGGGTAGCCGATCGAGCCGGTGAACTCGACGGTGCGCGGCAGGTTCGCCGTGCCGACGGGCGAGGATTCGGTGAGTCCCCAGCCCTGGCAGATGTGCCGCCCCGTAACCGCGCGCCAGCGCTCCGAAACCGCCGCTTGAACGGCCATGCCGCCGCCGAGTGCGACCTTGAGGGAGCTGAAGTCCAGCTTGTCGAATCCCGGCGTATGCAGGAGCGCATTGAAGAGCGTATTGACGCCGGTGATGAACGTGAACCTGACCTGCGACAGCTCCCCGACGAAGCCCGCCATGTCTCGCGGGTTCGTGATCAGTACGTTGTTGCCGCCGACCTTCATGAACACCAGCAGGTTCGTCGTCAACGCGAAGATGTGATAGAGCGGCAGCGCCGTGATGACGACCGGGTTCTTGAATTCGGCAAGCTCCGGCATGAACGCGATGACCTGGAGGGTGTTCGCGACCATGTTCCGGTGCGTGAGGACCGCGCCCTTTGAGATGCCGGTCGTTCCGCCCGTGTACTGGAGGAAGGCGACGTCCTCGCCCGTGACGTCGACCGGATCGAGCTTCAGCGCAGCGCCGCGGGCAAGCGCCGCGTTGAAGCGGACCGCGCCCGGCAGCGAATATGCCGGCACCATCTTCTTGACGCGCCGGATCACGAAATTGGTGATCGGCCCCTTCGGGAAACCGAGCAGGTCGCCGATGCCGGTGACGACCACGTGTTTGACGGGCGTATTGGCGAGCACATGCTCAAGCGTCGCGCCGGCGTTTTCGAAGATCACGATGACGGTCGCGCCGGAATCCTTGAGCTGGTGCTCGAGCTCGCGCGCGGTATAGAGCGGGTTGACGTTGACGACCGTGCACCCGGCGCGATGGGCGCCGATGATGGCGATTGGGTATTGCAGGATGTTCGGCATCATCAGGGCGACGCGGTCGCCCCTGCCGAGTCCGGCGACCTTCTGCAGCCAGGCGGCGAACTGCCGCGACTTCTCGTCGACGTCGGCGTAATTGAGCGAGCGGCCCATGTTGGCGAACGCGGTCGAGCCCGCGTGGGCGCGGCAGGCGTCCTCGAACAGCTGCTTCAGCGAGCGGATCGAATCCGGGTCGATCTCCGCGGGGACGTCGGGCGGATAGTCGCGGAGCCAGATTCTTTCAGCGGCCGGGTTCGAATCATTCATTGCTGCAACGCAAAATAGCGCCGCATGCGGCCGAGCGGCAATCGCCCGGATTTGACGCGCCTTTGGCTAGGGGCGCAAGAGCGGCGAGAGCTGGATCCAGACGTTGTCGAGCAATAACGGCTGCGCCTTCGCATTCGGGTGGATGCCGTCCGCCTGGAAATACGCCATGTCGAGCGCGATCGGCTGGTCGAGCAGCGCGGCGACGCCGATCCGATATTTCACCGCCAAGTCGCGATAGATCTGCTGGAAGGAGCTCGTGTACTGCGGCCCGTAGTTGGTCGGCACCTGGATCGCGAGCAGGAGCACATCAGCTCCCGCGGCGCGGCTTTTCGTGATGAGGAGCCCGAGGTTCGCCTCCACGCGCGAGACGGGCAGGCCGCGCAGGCCGTCATTGCCCCCGAGTTCGATGATCACGATGCCGGGCTTGTGGGTTGCGAGCGCCCGATCGAGCCGCGCCACGCCGCCGTCGGTCGTCTCGCCGCTGACACTGGCATTGACGACACGGTGACCGTAACCTTCTTTTCTCAGTCGCTGCTGCAGCAGGGCAACCCAGCCCTGGCCGGGCGCAAGGCCATAGCCGGCGGACAGCGAATCGCCAACCACCAGGATCACCGGCGGTCCGGCGGCCTGCGCGGGCGCGGCCGCGGCGATGAGACATAGCACGAGGATCTGAACGACACGCATGGACAAGAAGACCGTTCTCGAAGCCAGAAGTTTGCGAAAACAGGTTACCAGCCCCGAGGGAATGCTGACCATACTGGACGACGTGAGCCTCGCCGTCGCAGCCGGCGAGACGGTCGCCGTGGTCGGTGCCTCGGGCTCCGGCAAGTCCACGCTGCTCGCACTCCTTGCCGGGCTCGACGAGCCGAGCGCAGGCGGAGTCTGGCTCGCGGGCATCGAACTGTCGGCGCTCGACGAGGACGGCCGGGCTGCCGCCCGCGCGAAGCATGTGGGCTTCGTGTTCCAGTCATTTCACCTGATCCCGTCGCTGACGGCGCTCGAAAACGTGATGCTGCCGCTCGAGCTCGCGGGACGCACGGACGCGCGCACCGCCGCACGGGCCGTGCTGCAGCAGGTCGGGCTGGGGCCGCGGCTCGGGCATTACCCGAAGCAGCTGTCCGGCGGCGAGCAGCAGCGGGTCGCAATCGCGCGCGCTTTCGTCACGCGGCCTGCCGTGCTCTTCGCCGATGAGCCGACCGGCAACCTCGACACCGCAACCGGTGCGCGCGTGATCGACCTGCTTTTCGACCTGAATGCGGCGAACGGCACGACGCTCGTGCTCGTGACGCACGACCGCGAGATCGCGAGGCGTTGCAGCCGAATCATCGAATTGGACGCCGGAAAACTGGTGCACTGATGAGGGCACTGCGTTTCGCCTTGCTGGCTTTGCTCCGCGACTGGCGCTCGGGAGAGCTTGCCGTGCTCCTCGCCGCGCTCCTCGTTGCGGTCACGGCCCTGACCGGAGTCGGGTTCTTCACGGACCGGATCGGCCAGGCGGTGGAGCAACGCGCGGCGGAAGTGATCGCAGCGGACTTGCGGCTTCGTTCAGGCCAGCCGGTCGCGGCGACTTACGAGACGCTCGCGGCCGAGCGTGGCATCGCAACCGCGCGGACCGTTTCCTTTCCGAGTGTCGTGTTTTTCGGCAGTGATTCGGCACTTGCGGCGGTGCGTGCCGTCGGTCCGGGCTATCCGCTCCGCGGCCGCATCAAGATCTCCGACGCGCCTTTCGAGCCCGCGCGTGAGACCGACACGCTGCCGGGCCGCGGCGAGATCTGGCTCGATTCACGCCTGCTCGCGCGCCTCGGCGCACGCATCGGCGACAAGGTGAATGTCGGCGCCCGTGCTTTCACGGTGACCCGCGTACTCGATTACCGCCCGGACCAGGGTTCGGCCTTCGTCGATCTCGCGCCATCAATTCTCATTCCCCTGGCGGACCTGGATTCGACGGAGCTGCTCGGCCCCGCGAGCCGCGCGACGTATTCGGTCCTGTTCGCCGGCCGGCCGGCCGCGATTCGCGAGTTCAAGCCGCTGCTTCGCGAAACGAAGCTGAAAGGCGAGCGGCTCGTGGACGTTTCCGAGGAAAGCCCGCAGATCCAGTCCTCGACCCGGCGTGCGGGACGTTTCCTCAATCTCTCCGCGATGATCACGGTCCTGCTCGCTGCCGTCGCGGTCGCGATGGCGGCGAGGCGCTACACCGAGCGGCACCTGGATAGTGTGGCGCTGATGAAGTGCATGGGCGCGCCGCAGCGGCTCGTGCTCCAGGTGACGATCATCGAACTCGCCCTGATCGCCGCGATCGCGGCGCTCGTAGGCAGCGCCCTCGGCTACATCGCCCAAGAGCTCCTGACACGGTTGCTCGGCGATCTTGTGCGGGCGGACTTGCCGCCGCCGACGCTTGCCCCCGCGATTCTCGGGGGAGCGACGGCGCTCGCGATCCTGGTCGGATTTGCGCTGCCGCCGATGCTGCAGCTGAAACGCGTGCCGCCCGCGCGTGTCCTGCGCCGCAACCTCGAGCCGCCGAAGCTGCGCTATTCGGTTTCCTACGGGCTTGCGGTCGCCGCGCTGCTTGGCGTGATGTTCTGGCTGGTGCGCGACGCGAAGCTCGTCGGTTACGTCGCGGCGGGCATCGCGGCAACGCTCGCGGTCCTCTATGGCGCGGGTTTTGTGCTGGTGCGGCTTGCCGGGCGGCTACGGGGTGCGGTCGGCGTTGCCTGGCGCTACGGCGTCGCCAACCTCGCGCGGCGCGGTCGCGAGAGTGTCGTGCAGGTGGTCGCGTTCGGCCTGAGCCTGATGGTGCTGTTGCTGCTCGCCGTCGTGCGAAACGACCTCCTCGAAGACTGGCGCGCGAGCCTGCCGGCCGATACCCCGAACTTCTTCATGATCAATATCCCGGCGCTCGAGACACAGGATTTCGTGCAATTCGTCGAGAAGCAGGGCCTGCCGACGCCGCAGCTCTTCCCGATGATCCGCGCGCGCCTGACGGCGATCAATGGGGAGTCGCTCGACGACCTGAAGCCCGAGACCGATCGCGGACGCGGCTTCGCCGAGCGCGAGCAGAACCTCTCCTGGGCCGAGACGCCGCAGGTGGACAACAAGATCGTATCGGGACGCTGGTGGACCGAGGCGGATCGCGGCAGGTCGCTCGTCTCCGTCGCAACCGACTACGAGGAGGAACTCGGCCTGAAGCTCGGAGACAAGCTCAGTTTCGACGTAGCCGGCGAAACGATCGAGGCCGAGGTCGCGAGCTTCCGCGAAGTGGAATGGGACAGTTTCCGGCCGAATTTCTTCCTCGTCTTCAATCCAGGCACGCTCGACGGTCTGGCCGGCACCTGGCTCACGAGCATGAAGCTCGACGGCGGGCAGCGGAAGATGCTGGTGGATCTCGTGCGGCGCTTCCCGTCGGTGTCCGTTTTCGACATCGACGCGATCCTCTCCCAGGTGCGCGACGTCATCGATCGCGCCTCGCTCGCCGTGCAGTACGTCTTCCTCTTCACGCTGGCGGCGGGAATCACGGTGCTGCTGGCCGCGATCCAGTCGACGCGCGATGAGCGCCGCTACGAAAGCGCGATGCTCAGGACGCTCGGCGCGAGGCGACGGGTGGTGCTCGCGGGCGTGGCGTCGGAGTTCACGGCGCTCGGAATGCTATCCGGCGTGCTGGCCGCGATCGGCGCGACCGTCGCCGGGTGGCTGCTTGCGAAGGAAGTCTTCGACCTCAGCTATTCGATCAATCCCTGGGTCTGGGCGATCGGGCTCGCGGCGGGGGCGATCATCGTGGGCGGGGCGGGGACGTTTGCGGCACGGAACGTGATCAATCATCCGCCGATCAGCATCCTGAGAGAGCGCTGACGATCACCGGGACTGGCGTCCCGCCATCTGCATCGGCGCCTCTCCGAACCGCTCCATCCTTCCGCCGCGCGCATAGCCCTCGACGCGGATCACGTATCGGCCGTCCGGCAGCATCGACGTATTGAACGACAGGCGAAGGTCGTAGTTCGAGTCGCGGACCATCTGGTCAGCGTGCACGAGCATCGTCCCGTCATCGCGCACGAGGCTCACGCGGAAGCGCGCATACTGATTCGTGCGGGCATTGATCAAGAGATCGATACGCTCGGGAAAACCGCCCCCGTCGATGGCAACGAGCCGGGGCGAGCGCAGGTCGATGCGCACGGTCCGGTTGGAGGACGGCGCCTGCAGGAAGCCCTCTGCCGCCCTGGCTTCGAGCATCTCGAGGCGGTCTTCGGCGACACCCCAGCGCCAGGCCACCCAGACGAGAGCGATGACGAGCACCAGGAGCGCGGCCGCGGCGCCGGCCGCGACCTTGTGTTCCTTCAGCTTCTCGACCCAGGGCGAAATTTCGACAGGCATTGACCCAACTCCGGGGGCTCTCGCGTTTATTCTATGCATTCGCCGCCCAAGGAGGGCCTGTCATGTCTTTGTCCGCCGCGCGTTCCGGCCTGCTGACGGCCGGTGTCCTGCTTGCACTGAATGCGGTCGCCGCCGATTCCGGCGTATCGCTGACCGTCTACAGCTCGGCCCAGCCGGGCGGCATTCCCGCCGAATGGTACCGGCCGCTGCCCGGCATGGGCTCGCCCATGGCAAGCCAGCTGCCGGGATTCGCGCTCGTGCGTCTCGATCGTGACATCCAGATTCCGCGTGGGCGGGGAACGATCCAGTTCGCGGACGTCGCGGCGCTCATCGACCCGACCACGGTGCAGTTCCTGTCGCTGACGGACCCGGACGGCACGAAGGTGCTCGAACAGAACTTCCAGTTCGACCTCGTGAGCCAGGACAAGCTGTTGTCCCGCTACATCGATCGCGAAGTCAGCGTGGAACAGGCGCGGGGCGACGGCGTAAAAGCCCTCGACGGGACCTTGATTTCATCGAATGACGGTCTGGTGCTGCGCGGCGCTGACGGCCAGATTCATGCGCTCCGCGAATGGAGCAACATCCGTTTCGGCGAACTGCCGGGTGGCCTGATTACCCGGCCGACGCTCGAGTGGGACATCGAATCCTCGAAAGGCGGCGCACAACGCGCGCGGGTCGCCTACCAGACGGGCGGCATCACCTGGTGGGCGGACTACAACCTGATCTTCAGCGAAGGCGCGGACGCGAACTCCGGTTTCGTGGACCTCGGCGCCTGGGTGAGCCTCCTGAACCAGTCGGGTGCGCGTTACCAGGATGCGAAACTCAAGCTGATCGCAGGGGACGTGCATCGGGCCGAGCCGGCGCAGAAACTCATGCGCGCGCGTGTCGCGGAGATGTCCGCGATGGCTGACGCGGCAGCGCCCGCCTTCGAGGAAAAGGCCTTCTTCGAGTACCACCTCTATACGCTCGGCCGCCCGGCGACGATTCCGAACAACTCGACGAAACAGATCGAACTCTTCGACGCGGCCACCCGCGTGCCCGCAAAGAAGCAGCTTGTTTACTACGGCGCAATTCTCGAGGGGTACTTCGATTACGGCGCACCGATGATGGACCGCGAGTTCGGCCCGGCGTCCAACACGAAGGTGGACGTCTGGCTCAGCTTCAAGAACGACAAGGCCTCCGGCATGGGCATGCCGCTGCCGGCCGGGCGCATCCGCGTCTCGCAGCAGGACAAGGCGGACGGCAGCCTCGAGTTCATCGGCGAGGACAAGATCAATCACACGGCGAAAGACGAGGACGTGAGGGTCAAGCTCGGCACGGCCTTCGACGTGGTCGGTGAGCGCCGCCAGACGGACTTCACGATCAATACCAGCGGCAAGGTCATGGAAGAGGCGTTCGAGATCAAGGTCCGCAATCACAAGGACCAGCCGGTCGAGGTGATCGTGCGCGAAAACCTTTATCGCTGGAGCCAGTGGACGATGATCGATCAGTCATCGCCTTCCGTGAAGAAGGATGCGCGCACGGTCGAGTTTCCGGTGAAGGTCTCCGCGGACGGCGAGGCGACGGTCACCTACCGCGTGCGCTACACCTGGTGAGCATCGATCGAGAGTTCGGCGCCGACGCGCAGGCGCTCACCGACACCGGCTTCGACCGTGCAGTTCTGGCCGAAGGTCACGCCCTTCAGGATGTAGTCGTGGCGGTACTTGCCGAGGGCGCGCAGCGGCTGCTGGTGCGGGTCGCGGGCGCCGGTCAGCTGATCAGTCGTCGTGACCGAACAGCGGGTGCAGAGCTTGACGCCGCGCAGCACGATTGAATCAGCGTGAAACAGTGTCATCTCATCTTCCGCGTGCGCGGCGACGCCTTCGATCACGATGTTCGGCCGGAAACGTGCCATGGGAAGGGGCTCCGGCAGCCGGCGGTTCAGTTCCGCCAGCGATTCGTTCGAGATCATCAGGATCGGGTAGCCGTCGGTGAAGGTAACGGGGTTCGAATCCGGCCCGACGTACTTCGGGTTGGCGAGACGTGGCCGGCGCGGATCGATGCGCACGAGCCGGAGCGTGTCGCCGAGCAAGTTTGAAAGCCAGGCAGCAGCTTCGTCGCCGGCGTCTATAGCCAGGCAATTGTCATTCCAGATCGTGACGCGGCGCGACTCGCCGGCGTGATCGACGTCCACGACGAGCGGTGCCTGGCCTTCCGTTGAGAGCCGGAGCAATCCGTCACCGACCGCGACCGTAACGGTCGCAAGCTTTGGATGCGAACGCTGCGTGATGAAATCGCCATCGGCCGTCACGATCATCCAGCGCCGGTCCCATTCGGGTCCGGTCGGCGTCATCAGCACCGAATCGACGTCGATGCCGCGGCAGGATTTCACGGGATAGATGTGGAGGCTCGCGATACGCGCCATCGGCAATTCCTCAGGACTTCGGCGCCTTGAGCGTGAAGTCGAAGCTGCCGTAGTGCAGGTAATTCGCCCAGTCGGCCGAGGGCAGCGCCCGCACCGCGCCCCGGGCCGCATTGAGCGCGGCGCCGATCGAGTCGCCCTTGGCAAGGTTCCGGTAGAGCGTCGTCGCAAAGGCGCTGGCCGCGCTGTCGGAGACCGGCCACCAGGTGCCGATGAAATTAGCGACACCGCCCCGCAGGAATGCCTCCGCAAGTCCGACGCTGCGGTTGAGCTGGCGGAGCGGATTGACCGTCGCGCGAAGGCGCCCGGACTCGCAGGCATTGAAGAACACGAGCGCGGGCACGGAATCCATGGAGGCGAGATCCGCGCCCGAGAGCACGCGGCCGCCCGCACAGAGGATTCCGCTCGACGCGGGCGCCGCGGCATCGAACCAGGCGTGGCCCCCGAAGTGGATTGCGTCGTAGTCGCCTGAGCGGAACTCCGCGAGCAGGCGCGCGCGGGTGGCGTCGGCGCCGCGGATGGCGGTGATGCCCGCGCCGTCGAGCTGCGCGAGCATCGCGGCGACGCGCTCGCCTTCCTCGACCGCGCCCGGCAGGTCGCCGGTCGGATTGATCACGAGGAGCACGTTGAACTCGCGGGCACGGCGGCGCTGCTCGCGCCATTTCGCGACCGACATGCCTTCCGCGGCGTAGCGGCGGCTCAATCCCTGCGCGGCGGCTGGCGCCCAGCCCTTGAGGCTCAGGACCTCCCAGGGCCAGCGGGCACTCGCGGTATCGTGGACGATGACGAGCGGTGAGGATTTCACGGATGGCAGCGCCTCCGCGATTTCCTCCGGCAGCAGCAGTTCCGTCAGCCGTTCGCCGAACTCCGCAAGATCCGCGACCGACAGCCCGGGCACGAGACGCGAATGCTCGCGCTCGAGCAGGCGAAGATCGAGGCGCCGGCTGGCGACGAGCGCGGTCGCCTTGGGCGTGGGACCGAGGAGTGCCGCGCGCATGTGCGCCGCGGACTCCTGGACGAAGAGCCAGGCGAGCGGCGTTGCGGTCGGCTTCTGGACGCGTGCTGGCTTGCGCGGGGGTTTTCGTTGCGGTGCGAGGCGCATGAGCGGCGCCGCGGGATGCAGGCGGAGCAGGTCCTCGGCCACGCGGCGCGCCTCGGCCAGTCGATCCGCATTGCGGGAAACGATCGTGATTCGCCGCAGCCGCTGTTCCTGCGCGAGGTCGCTGAGCGCCGTGAGGACGCCCTCGAGCTGGGCGCGCGCAGCGTCCGCAGGCTCCGTGCCCGAGGCCGTTCCCCAGAGCACCATGGAAAAAGTCTCGATGCCCGATAGCGCGAGCGTGCGCGTCACGTTCGCAGCGGCCAGGCGTTGCACGTCGGGGCCATAGCGGCCGAAATCGCCGAGCCCCGCGAACACGACGAGCTGCGGTACGAGCCCCCGCCGGCCGACGGGCAGCACGAACACCTCGCCGGCCGCCGAGCTGATCGCACGCCGGCGCGCGAGATCGCTGATCGCGCCGTGAAGGATGCGGTCGATCGCCTGGGCCGCGCCCGCAGGCTCCACGTTTGCGAAGGCGCCAAGCACGATCGCGGCGGCGCTGCTCTGCGTGATGCTGCCTTCCATGAAGGACAGTTCGACCGGCTTAGCTGCGGCCTCGCGTTTTGGCCGCGACACCGGCGCGGCGGAGGGCTGCGTGACGCCGACGAACTCGTGCAGGAACTCGCGCTGTTCGCGTTCCGAGAGATCCTTCCAGTCGATCTTCGGTTCGGGACCTGCGCGCAGGTCCTCCTGCCACAGGGTCGGCACGCCGCGGCGCTGCGGCAGCACGCGCGGCAGGGCGTTCGTCGAATCGCCGCTCGCGAGATCGGCGACGGCGCGCCCGACGTCGGCATTGCCGGGCAGCGAGCCGTGGCTTTCCTCCGTGTACCAGGTCTTGAGATTCGGCCAGTGCGCGAGCGCAAGCGGCACGGTGCCGTCGCCCGCCGGACCGCGGCCGAACTCGAGCTTGCGGTTGATCCGGCGAAGCCCGAGCACGGTGTCCTGGCCGAAACCCGCAATGAGCCGGAAGCGTCCGTCGGGTGGCGGCAGCTCGGCGATTGAATCGCGCGAGTTCTCGAGGAGGCTCGCATCCGGCGTCGGCCCCTCGGGCCACTGGGTCGCTTCGAAGGGATCGAAATCCTTGCAGAGGCTCGCCGCGGGCAGGAGATCGCAGATCCCGGGAAACGTCGTCAGCATCTTGCGTGCGATATCGTCGGCGCTGTGCTTGAGGTCGAGCATTGCGACCCGGCGGACCAAGGGGTAAGTGCCGCGCAGCGCCTGGACCGCGACAAAGGCGCCTTTGTTCGGTGCGCCGAGCTGGATCACGCGGCTGATCCGATCCCCGCCCTTGTGCGCGAGGGCGGCGCGCGCGACGAGGCCGCCCATGCTGTGGCCGACGAGCACGACCTCCTGGCGCTTTTCGCGCAGCAGCCGGTCGGCGAGTTCGCGGCCATTCCAGAGGATGTCGCGCCGCCAGTCGTAGGGGTGGAAGGCGGCATCGAAGCCGGCGATCCGCAACACGAGCCGCAACCGCTCGTAGGCGAATCGGAGCACACTGAGTGCCCAGTAGCGGCTGCCCGCCGGCAATGCGAGCTTGACGAGCTGTCCCTGGGCGATCTCGACCGGGTCGAACCAGGTGACGTCCATGCCGCCGTTCTTGCGCAGCCGCCCGATGCTCGAACCCATGATGCCGGGCAGGATCAGGAGCCGGGGGCCGCCGCGCATGCCCGCGGCCCGCCGCGCCAGTCGCGCAAGCTCCTGCTCTGTCTCCAGATAGGCCGGCATCGCGCGATTCTACCGGGGAGCGTCCTAAAGGGGACGTTCACCTTTAAAGGGGACGTTCACCTTTAGCTGGAAAACCTCGGAGTTGCGGAGTCAGTCTCGCTAAAGGTGAACGTCCCCTTTAAAGGTGAACGTCCCCTTTGGCAGCAGCGACATTAGAATGCCGCCGTGGATACGTTCGCACGTGACCGGTTGCCGCCGAAGGAGCTATGGCCGCGGCTGCATTTCGATCTGCCGGAGCTCCAGTATCCAGACCGCCTGAACTGCGCGACCGTGCTGCTCGACGACGCCATCGCCGAAGGCCATGGCGACCGCCCGGCAATCCTGACTGACGCGGGGACGATCACGTACCGCGAGTTGCAGGCCCGCGCGAACCGCATCGCGAACCTGCTGAAGGAGGCGGGCGTCGTTCCGGGCAACCGGGTCCTGCTACGCGGCTACAACGGTCCCGAGCTTTACGCCGCCTGGCTTGCGGTGATGAAGACCGGCGCGATTGCGGTCACCACGATGCCGATGCTTCGCGCACCGGAGCTCAGGGCGATTATCGCCAAAGCCCAACCCGCGTTCGTGCTCTCGGATCACCGGCTGCTTAGCGAGCTCAAGGCGGTTGCGGTGGAAGGCGGCGTCGGAACGCTCATCAACTGGGGCGACGGCGACCTGGAAGGGCGCATGGCGAAGGCTTCGGACCGGTTCACCAATGCTGACACGGCGGCCGACGATGTATGCCTGCTCGCGTTCACGTCGGGAACGACCGGCCAGCCCAAGGCCTGCATGCATTTTCACCGCGACGTCGTTGCGATGGCGGATGTCGTCGCACGCCATCTCCTGAAGACGGGTCCGGACGACGTTTATGCCGGCAGTCCGCCGCTCGGTTTCACCTTCGGCCTCGGCGCGCTCCTCGTGTTTCCGCTCCGGTTTCGCGCGGCCACGGTGCCGATCGAGGCGCCCGCGTCCGCAGCGGTACTTACCGCGATCGAGCGTCATCGCGTGACCTGCCTGTTCACGGCGCCCTTTGCCTATCGCGCGCTCGCCGCCGAACTTGCGGGCCGCGATCTCTCGTCGCTCCGGCGCTGCGTGTCGGCGGGCGAGTTCCTCCCCAAGGCGGTCTCGGACACCTGGTTCGAGAAGACCGGTATTCGCATCATCGACGGTATCGGCGCGACGGAGATGATCCACATCTTCATTTCGGCGTCCGGGGACGACATCCGGCCCGGCTCGACGGGCAAGCCCTTGCCCGGCTACAAGGCCTGCGTGCTCGACGATGACGGCAAGCCCATGCTGCAGGGCGCGACCGGGCGACTCGCGGTGACCGGACCGACCGGCTGCCGTTACCTGGACGATGAGCGGCAGCGCGACTACGTGCAGAACGGCTGGAACGTCACCGGAGATATCTACCGCCTGGACGAGGACGGTTACTTCTGGTTCGTCTCGCGCGCCGACGACCTGATCATCTCTGCCGGCTACAACATCGCCGGGCCCGAGGTGGAATGGGCCCTGCTGGCGCATCCGGCGGTGCGGGAGTGCGCCGTGATCGGCACGTCGGATCCGGAGCGAGGCACGGTCGTGAAAGCCTGCGTCGTGCTCGCTTCTGGAAGGGCAGGGGACATCGCGCTCGTCAGGGAATTGCAGGACTTCGTGAAGCAGCGTATCGCACCCTACAAGTACCCGCGCGTCATCGAGTTCCTCGAGGCGCTGCCGAAGACGGCGACAGGGAAGCTGCAGAGGAAGGCGCTGCGGGGCGCGTAGAGAGGCTGCGGCCGCTTCGGGAGGGGACAGTCCCCTTCAGGGAGGACCCTGAAGGTGACAGTCCCCCTTGCAGCGGTGTCGAACGTCACAGTTCACTTACAGGTATTTGACATTTAAACTATTGAGGCCTGTAATGTTGCCCGGCATGGACAGGCACCCATGAAGCGCATCGTCTGCGTCGGCGGCGGCCCGGCGGGGCTCTATTCCGCCATCCTGTTCCGCAAGGCCCTGCCGCGCGCGCGCGTCGACGTCTACGAGCGCAACCGCCCGGACGACACCTTTGGCTGGGGCGTCGTGTTCTCGGACCGCACGATGGAGGGCTTGCGCGCGGCGGATGCGCCCTCGCACGCGGCGATCACCGGCAGCTTCCACCACTGGGACGACATCGACGTCCACTACCGCGGCACGACCACGACGACCGGCGGCCACGGCTTCTGCGGCATTGAAAGGAAGCGGCTGCTGGGGATCCTCCAGGAGCGCGGGGCCGAGCTCGGTGTCGCGCACCACTTCCAGCGGGAGATCGAGGACGACGCGGCCTTTGCCGACGCCGACCTGATCGTCGCCGCCGACGGCGTCAACAGCCGCACGCGCAAGCGCTTCGAGGCCGTCTTCGAGCCGGATATCGACACCCGCGAATGCCGCTACATCTGGCTCGGCACGACGAAGCCCTTTCCGGCCTTCACGTTCGCGTTCGAGGAAACGGAACACGGCTGGTTCCAGATCCACGCCTACCAGTTCAGCAAGTCGCTCTCGACCGTCATCGTCGAGACCCGCGAGGAGACCTGGCGCGCACACGGGCTCGACCGCGCGAACCACGAGCAGTCGATCGCGTACTGCGAAGGGCTGTTTGGGAAGTACCTCGACGGCCACAGGCTCATGAGCAACGCCGCGCATCTGCGCGGTTCCGCCTGGCTCAATTTCCAGCGCGTACTCTGCAAGCGCTGGCACGACGGCAACCGCGTACTGATCGGCGATGCCGCGCATACCGCGCATTTCTCGATTGGCTCCGGTACGAAACTCGCCATGGAAGATGCGATTGCGCTCGTCGCCCGCACGTCCGGGGCGACCGACGTGCCGGGGGCACTCGCGGCCTACCAGGAGGAGCGGGAGACCGAGGCGCTGAAGCTCCAGAGCGCGGCACGAAACCGCATGCGCTGGTTCGAGGACGTCGCGCGCTACACGCGGCTCGAGCCCTGGCAGTTCACTTACAGCCTGCTCACCGGCAGCCAGCGCATCGGCCATGCGAACCTGAAGCTCCGCGATCCTGCTTTCGTCATGGACGTGGAGGCGCGCCTCGCGAAGCGCGTCGGCGCGCCGTCACCACGGCCGCCGATGTTCCTGCCGTTCGAGCTTAAGAGCCTCCGGCTCGAGAACCGCATCGTCATCTCGCCGATGGCACAGTACTCGGCGAAGGACGGCCTGGCGGGCGACTGGCACCTCGTCCATCTCGGGGCGCGCGCGACCGGCGGTGCGGGCCTCGTCTTCACGGAGATGACCTGCATTTCGCCCGACGCCCGCATCTCCCCCGGATGTACCGGTCTCTGGAACGAGGCGCAGCGTGATGCCTGGCGGCGCATCGTCGACTTCACGCATGTCCACAGCCGCGCAAGGATCTGCATGCAGCTCGGGCACTCGGGCCGCAAGGGCTCGACGCAACTCGGTTGGGAGGATGCCGACTATCCGCTTGCGTCCGGCAACTGGGAAACGATCGCACCCTCGCCGCTGCCTTACCTGGAAGGCATCAGCATCCCGCCACGCGAAATGACGCGTGCCGACATGGACCGCGTGCTCGCCGATTTCCTGAGGAGCACGCGCTATGCGGCAGAGGCAGGCTTCGACCTGCTCGAACTGCACATGGCGCATGGCTACCTGCTCGCGAGCTTCCTCTCGCCGCTCACCAATCAGCGTACCGACCCGTACGGCGGTAGCGTCGCCAATCGACTGCGCTTTCCGCTCGAGGTGCTCGCCGCGGTGCGCGCCGCCTGGCCTGCGGACAGGCCGTTGTCGGTGCGACTGTCCTCGAGCGACTGGGCGCAGGGCGGCCTGACCGAGGATGAACTCCTCGAGATCGCGCACGCGATGAAATCAGGCGGCGCGGACATGCTCGATCTTTCGAGCGGCCAGACCGTGCCCTGGCAGAAGCCGGTTTACGGGCGCATGTGGCAGACGCCGTTCTCGGATCTCGTCCGGAACGTGGTCGGCATCCCGACCATCGCCGTCGGCAACATCTACGAGCCCGACCACGCGAACTCGATCATCGCCTCGGGCCGCGCCGACCTCTGCGCGCTCGCGCGCCCGCATCTGGCGGATCCTGCCTGGACGCTTCGCGCCGCGGCGGAGCAGCATTGGCAGGAGCAATGGTGGCCGCCGCAGTACGAATCCGCGAAACGGCAGCTCGAACGCAATCTCGAACGCGCGGCGCAGATGACGGGGCCGGTGTAAGGAGTGGCCATGACACAGGGACTCGCAGGCCAACATGCCCTCGTGACGGGCGGAGGGCGCGGCATCGGAGCCGCGATTGCGCGGGCGCTTTCGGCGGCCGGCGCGCGCGTGACGCTGCTCGGGCGCAAGACTTCCGAGCTCGGCGACACCGCGATCAGTCTCGAGGGCAACGCCGTCATCGTGAAAGCGGACGTCACCGACCCGCGCCAGGTCGAGCGCGCATTCGCCGAGGCACGCGCCGCGGCCGGCGAGATCTCGATTCTCGTCAACAACGCGGGGCGGCCGGCGAGCCGCGCGATGGCAAAGAGTGACGCAGCCTTCTGGCGCGAGATCCTCGACGTCAACCTGGATGGCGTTTACCACTGCACGCGCGAGGCGATCCCGGCAATGCTCGCTGCGAACTGGGGCAGGATCGTCAACATCGCAAGCACGGCGGGGCTTCGCGGCTACGCCTATTGCACGGCCTATTGCGCAGCGAAGCACGGCGTCGTTGGCATGACACGGGCGCTCGCTCTCGAAGTGGCCAAGACCGGCATCACCGTGAATGCCGTCTGTCCGGGCTATACCGATACCGGCGCCGTGCGGGACGCCATTCGCAACATCAGCGAAAAGACGGCGCGCAGCGAGGCCGAGGCGCGGGAGTCACTGGTCTCGTTCAACCCGCAGCAACGACTGGTAAAGCGGGAAGAAGTCGCGAACGCCGTGCTCTGGCTCTGCCTGCCCGGCAGCGAGAGCATCACGGGGCAAAGCCTTGCGGTCGCCGGCGGCGAGGTCAGCTGATGGCCGGCCGCCCGATGGATGCGGAAACGCGTGCCGGCCGCGAGGATCACGGCGCGATCCGCCTGTGGTTGCGCATGCTGGCGACCAATCGGCTGCTGGAGACGCGCACGCGGCGGCTCCTCCAGGAGCGTTATGCGACGACACTGCCGCGATTCGACCTGATGGCGCAACTGGAACGCGCGCCGCGCGGACTCAAGATGGGCGAGCTTTCGAAGCGCATGATGGTGACCGGCGGCAACGTGACCGGCATCACCGACCTGCTGGAAGACGAAGGCCTGGTCGAGCGCGTCGCCGATCCGGCCGACCGCCGGGCCTGGCTCGTGCGACTGACGCCGGCCGGCCGGCGCGCCTTCGCTGCGATGGCCGAGGAGCATGAGCGCTGGATCATCGAGTCCTTCGCGGAGCTGTCGGGCCGCGAGATGTCAACGATGGCGGCGCTGCTCGCACGGCTCAAGACGCATGTCCGTTCACTGGAGGAGCGGGACGCATGAAGACCGAAATACCGGACCTGAGCGGCTACCAGGCGAAGCATTTTCTCTGGCGTGTCGAGAACCGCGTCGGCCACCTGACGCTGAACCGGCCGGAGAAAAAGAACCCGCTGACCTTCGATTCGTATGCGGAATTGCGCGATCTGTTGCGCGTACTGCATGACGGCGGCGGGGTGCGCGTAATCGTCATCGACGGCGCGGGCGGCAATTTCTGCTCGGGCGGCGACGTGCACGAGATCATCGGGCCGCTGACTAAGATGGACGAGAAAGGCCGTCTCGAGTTCACGCGCATGACCGTCGATCTCATCCGGGCGATGCGCGCCTGCCCGCAGCCGATCATTTCCGCGATCGACGGCGTCTGTGCGGGCGCGGGCGCGGTGATTGCGCTCGCCTCGGATTTCCGCATCGCGACGCCGGCGGCCCGGACGGCCTTCCTTTTCGTACGCGTGGGCCTCGCGGGCTGCGACATGGGGGCCTGTGCGCTCCTGCCGAGGCTCATCGGCCAGGGCCGCGCATCCGAGCTTCTCTACACGGGCCGCGCGTTCGATGCGGCGGAGGGGGAACGCATCGGCTTCTACAACTCGGTCGTGCCGGCGGAGGAACTCACGCCTGCGGCATTGAGGCTCGCGGTGGAACTGGCCGCGGGCCCGACGCTTGCGCATGCGCTCACGAAGAAGATGCTGCACCTCGAATGGAACATGGGCGTCAACGAAGCCCTCGACGCCGAGGCGCGGGCGCAGGCGGGACTCATGCAGAGCAAGGATTTCCACCGCGCCTACGAGGCATTCTCGAAGAAGCAGAAACCGGTTTTCGAGGGAGACTGATGCGCGCCCACGACGATCTCCTGCAATGGCCCTTCTTCGACGAGTCGCACCGGCGGCTTGCGACGGAGGCGGAGCGCTGGGCGACGGCGTCCCTGGCGGCCGATGCGCACCCCTCCGAACGCGCGGCCGTCGATGCGCGCTGCCGCGAACTGGTTGCCCGGCTCGGCAAGGCCGGCCTGTTGCGGCATTGCCTGCGCGAGGCGGATGGCGGTGCGACGGCGGAGTTCGACGCACGCTCGATCTGCCTGCTCCGCGAAACACTGGCCTATCGCGACGGACTGGCCGATTTCGCCTTCGCAATGCAAGGGCTCGGCAGCGCGCCCCTGTCGCTCGCCGGCAGCGAACGTTTGCGTGCGGCCTACCTGCCGCGGGTTGCCGAGGGTACGGCGATTGCGGCGTTTGCGCTTTCCGAGCCTGAAGCCGGCTCCGACGTCGCCGCCATGCAGATGAGCGCGCGACGTGACGGCGATGCGTATGTGCTGGACGGTTCGAAGACCTGGATCTCGAACGGCGGAATCGCGGACTTCTACTGCGTGTTCGCGCGCACTGCACCCGGTCGGCAGCGCAACGACGGCAGCGTGTCGGCCGACGGCATCAGCGCCTTCGTCGTCGAGCCGGGCGATCGCGGCTTCGCGATCGCCGAACGGATCGATGCGATGGCGCCGCATCCGCTGGCGCGGCTTTCTTTCGAGAACTGCCGCATTCCGGCGGCGCGGCTGATCGGCGAGGAGGGCGAGGGATTCAGGACCGCCATGCGCACGCTCGACATCTTCCGCACCTCGGTCGCTGCCGCCGCCTGCGGGTTCGGGCGCCGCGCGCTCGACGAGTCCCTCGGCCATACCCGCTCGCGCGGCATGTTCGGCCGCATGCTGGCGGACTTCCAGCTGACGCGAACCGCGCTCGCGGAGATGGCGACCGACCTCGACGCCGCGGAACTCCTGACCTACCGCGCCGCCTGGCTGCGGGACAGCGGAAAGGCATTTACGGCGGCGGCTGCCATGGCGAAGCTGACCGCGACCGAGAACGCGCAAAAGGTCATCGATCGCGGCCTGCAGATGTTCGGCGGCCGCGGCCTCGTGCGCGGGGAGATCATCGAGCGGCTCTATCGCGAGATCCGCGCGCTTCGCATCTACGAGGGCGCGAGTGAGGTGCAGAAGCTCATCATCGGCCGGGAGCTCCTGAAATGAACCATACGAGTCTGCAGCCCCCTGGCTGGGCGCGCCCGCGCGGCTACGCGAACGGAATTGTGGCGGAAGGCCGCCAGGTTTTCGTCGCGGGCCAGATCGGCTGGGATGCGGAGCAGAAGTTCGTCAGCGACGATTTCGCGGCCCAGGCGCGGCAGGCGCTCGCCAACATTGTCGCCGTGCTCGCCTGCGCGGGCGCAGGACCGGAGCACATCGTGCGCCTGACCTGGTACGTGACGAGCCGCGAAGAGTACAACGCGTCGCTCGCGTCAATCGGCGCAAGCTATCGCGAACTCATCGGGCGCAATTTTCCCGCGATGTCCGTCGTCGTGGTCGCGGGGCTGGTCGAACCGCACGCGAAAGTCGAGATCGAGGCCACTGCCGTCATACCGCGCGGGTGACCCGCACTCTGGATACGCCGCTGATGCTCATCCGCCCTTCTTTCGGCCCGCGACGGAATGGAGGACCGCCTGCGTACCCTTTTCGCCACTGAGATAACGATCGAGTTCGCGATGAAAATGACGGACACGCACCTCCTGCTCGCTCCAGAGGGGACCCTTGAACCCGCGTGAGCGGCTGCCTGCACCGACGGCCGCGACGAGTTCCACATCCTGGCTCAGCACTTCACCCAGGTCCGGATCCTGGCCTTCGGGTACACGCTCGACCTGCGGGCGGAGCCGGCCGGTCACGTCGGTGTCCTTCGGCAGCCCCATCCAGGCGGGGACCGTGTAGGTCGGGTCGTCCACATACCGGAACATCGTGATGTTGTCGTAGTAGAACTTTCGCGGGTCGTCGGCGTGCGGCAGAAAACGCATGATGAAGGCACCCTCCGGGTGCATGCCGATCTGCACGTTCGGGAAGAGCCCGGTGGCCCAGCTGTCGGTCAACTGCCCGTCGGTCAGCTTTTCGTAGTGATCGAGCCCCAGGCGCCGGGCGCGCGCGCGCTTTGATTGCTGCACCGCAGGTCGGACCTCGCGCGCCGTGCCCTTGAATTCATCCGGATTCATGCCGGCGTCCTGCATCATGAAACGCAACCCGGCATCGACGCTTTCCTGATCCCCGATCCGGTGCGATTTCACGCACAGCGGAACGATCATGCGGCTGAAGCCGTTTGGGTAGAGGTCGTACTGGCTGAAGTCCCCCATCACCCCCTGCGTCTGCGGATGGATGTGCGGCAGGTGGTAGGTTTCATAGAAGGCATCCACACCCACCTTCCAGTTTGCATTCCAGACGCTGCGCACATGGCGGACAACATGCATGCGGTCGATCTGGTAGTTCTCGATGTAGCCTTCCGGCAGGCCGATCCAGTCCCTGAGGGGCGGTGCCTTGCCGTCCATGTTCACGAACACGAGCCCGCCAACCGCGTCGCAGCGCACCTCGGTGAGGCCCGGGCGGTGCGCAATCAGCTGCGGCGCGAACGTCTCCTCGTCCGTGATGGACCGGAGCCTGCCATTGCATTCGAACTGCCAGCCGTGGAAGGCGCAGGTGAAGCGCTCAATGCTGCCGAGCTCGTTGAGCGCCACGCGATTGCCGCGGTGGGGGCAGACATTGAAGAACGCCTTGATGCCCTGATCCGCCTGCCGGACCACGAGAATGGACTCGTGGCCGATCTCGAAAGCGAAGTAGTCACCGGCCTCGGGAATGTCCGCAGTTACGCCGGCGAGAAGCCAGACGGAGGGCCATAGCCGCTCCCATTCCAGCCTGAGGAACTCGGGCGCGTGGTAGCGCGCGGGATCCGGGATGTCGAGGCCATTGTCGACGGGTGGCCGCTTCGCCTCGAGCGAGTCGACCGGAGCGCCCGGATTCACCCGGTAGTCGAAACCCATGTGCCACCTCTCCGCCTCAAGGGCGCGCAGTCGCGATCCAGCAGTTTTGACTATACCGCGCCACCGTTCGAAAGAAACAATCGTGACTGTTTTCTTTTACGGCCGCCCGCCGGCAGAGGCGGGTCCGTCACCGGGCCCGGCCAGCGGTCAAGGAAAAAACAGGACAGATTGATTTTTTCCCGGAGCCGCACCACACTCCGCGACAGAAGCCGACCTGGAGGATGGCATACCGGGCGGATGGAGGTCTCGGCGGACGGACTTCGCCGAGGCGGGCGGGCAACTCTTTCGAGGGGAGTATCCATGTCGACTCAGCTGAGACGAGCGGTTTCCATCGTACTTCGGGTTGCGCTGACTGCCGGTGCTGCGGCAATCGCCCTGCCACAGGCCGCCCAGGCGGCTGAAGAGGGCGCCATCAAGCTGGAAGAAGTGACCGTTTCGGCAACCCGCCGCGCCGCCGAGACCGAACTGCAGACCACGCCAATCACCGTGACGGCGGTCACGACACAGGACATCGACCGGCTGGTCGCCAAGGACATCTCGGGACTCGTCGTGTCGGTGCCGGGCCTCTCCGCCTCGCGCATCACCGCGTTCAATGCGGCCTCGTTTGCCATGCGCGGCGTGGGCCTCACGGACATCATCGTTTACCAGGACGCGCCCGTCGCTGTTCAGGTGGACGACTTTGTGATGCCCTCGGTGCAGACCCAGCTGCTCGACACTTTCGACATCGAACGCGTCGAAGTGCTGCGCGGTCCGCAAGGCACGCTGTTCGGGAAGAACACGACCGGCGGCGCAATCACCATCACCACCCAGCGGCCCAACATGAGCGAGTGGGACGGGGAGTTTCGCCTCGGTTACGGCAGTTTCAACAGCCAGCGCCTGCAGGCCTCGCTCGACATGCCCTTGGTCGAGGACAAGTTCGCGCTGCGCCTGGTCGGCGCCACTTCGCAATCGGACGGCTACTACAAGCTCGGCGCCACCTACGGCCCGATCAACACGCTCGACTTGTTCCTGACCGGCTCCGGCGCGCCATTCGATATTCCCGGAATCACCGGCCAGGTGGGCAGCGGGTCGAACAAGACCACGGGCGGAGACGACATCACGAACGGGCGCATCAAGGCGCAGTGGAACGTCACCGACGACCTCACGCTGCTGATGCAATACGAGATCATGCGCGACCGTTCCGACGCCGTGCCGGCGTTCAACGACACGCCGCCGACCGGACCCTACCTCTGGAACGTGATGGGCTTCACGCGGCCCGAAGGCGATCCGCTGGATCACATGGGATCGACCGAGCGCAACGACGCGCTGCTCGGCATGGGCAAGGGACAGAAGATCGACGTCGACGGAATCTACCTGAACCTCGAGTGGGACTTCGGCTCGCATGCGCTTTTTGGCGTTGCCGGCAAGCGTGACCAGGATGAGCACCTGCCGAATACCTACACCGGTGCGGCGCCCGTCAACTCGATCACCGGCGAGGTCCTTTCGCTCTTCGACGCCTCCCGCGACACCACGCGAGAAACCACCCAGTTCGAGCTGCGTCTCGCTTCCCAGCTCGACAGTCCCCTGAATTACGTGTTCGGCGCGTTCCAGCAGACGAACGACGCGCGCTTCTGCGTCGTGCAGGTCCTGGGCTTCATAGATTTGCTGCTGCCGTGGGAAACACTCGGGTTGCCGGCGCAATTCAACAACAGCACGCCGTCAGTCCTGTGCAACCAGCAGGATTCGGACTCGCTGGCCGGCTTCCTCGACGTTACCTGGGACGTCAACGACAGATTTCAGCTGGGCGCCGGATTCCGCTACACGGAAGACGAGCGCACATGGGCCGGGCGCTCGCAGGTGGCCTTCGACCTGCTGGACGACAACCTGAACAACGGCAGCCTGTCGGCCGCCGACTTCGACGAACCGCTGCAAGCGGGCAATTTCGATCGCTACCCGGGCGGCACGATCGTCAATTCGTCGACGCCCGGCTTCGAAAACCTGAGCGAGACCTGGTCCGAGCCGACCTGGCGGGTTACCGGCTCATACAAACTGACCGACGCCCTGTTCTCGTACCTGACGGTATCGCGAGGCTACAAGGCCGGCGGCTACAACGACCAGACAGGCACGAGCGGCGTCATGGTCGCGAGCCTTACCCGGCCGGTCGACCCGGAGTTCGCCACGAACTACGAGCTCGGTTTCAAGTACGAGGCGCCGAGCGGCCGCTGGCGCTTCAACCCGACGGTGTACTACACCGAGTACGAAGACGCGCAGCGGGCGGTGAACATCAACACAGTCGTGGGCGGAGCGACGTTCCAGGAAACGGTCTTCTACAACGCGGCCGAGGTCGAAGCCAAGGGAGTGGAACTCGAACTGACGGCGCTGCTGACCGACCGGTTCCGGATCCAGGCGCAGGCGGCCTACCTCGATGCGAAATACAAGGAATTCATCATCGACCAGCCGGAGGTCACGGACCCGGTCACCGGCGGGACGATCCAGGCATTCTTCGGCGACTTTTCCGGGCTGCCCGTGCCCCGGTCTCCGGAATTGAGCGGTGCGATATCCGGCATCTATACGATGGAACTGTCGGGCGGGCGCCTGGAACTGTCCGGCGACGTCTACTACGAGGACGAGAACCTGTTCTATATCTCGGCCGCCGGGCGCGAGTTCGACGCTTACCTCGACTCCAAGACCCTCATCAGCGCCGCCGTCACGTATACCGACGACAGCGACCGGTATTTCGTTCGCGTGTTCGGCAAGAACCTGACGGACAAGCGCTACCGCATCGCCAGCCAGTCGGTGGCGACGTTGTGGACTCACACCCAGTGGGGCGCACCGCGCAGCTACGGCATCGAGTTCGGCATGAATTTCGGCGGTGAATAAGCGCTGAGCGCAGAGCCGAGGCCGCCGGGTCAGGCGGCCTCGGACCCGTCGGTGGGTACGAACGGACAGTAGTCTTCCTTCTCGACCAGCCGCAGCAGGAATGAGAGCTTCGCCATCCCGCCGATGATGGCCATCACTACGCCGAGTTCGAGGATCTCCGGCTCGCTGAAGTGACGGTGCAGGCGCGCGTAGAGCTCCGGCGACAGATCGCCGTTCATGTTCGTCAGCACCATCTGCTCCGCGTAGGCGAGCACGGCCTGGTCCGCTTCAGTGAAGAGGCGGTCCTCGATGCGGTTGGCGATCATCGCATCGACCTGCGCCTGGCTGATGCCGGCTTCCAGCGCGCCCGGCACGTTCTGCCTGTTGCAGGTGCGGCAGCCATGAACGATGGACAGTCGCAGCCTGACGAGCTGCTTATAGCGCTGGGCGACGCGTCCGCCGAAGAACACCTTCATATAGAACTCGTTCATGACGAGATCGACCAGCTCCGGCGCACTGGCGAATACCTCGATGAAGGTCGGCTCGCCGGTCAGCTTGTTCAACATGTCCCAGGCCGGCCGGAAGGCTTCCGGGAGTTCGTCGCGCGGTGTGCGCCTGAACGGGGTGTCTGTCGTCACGCGAGCCTCCTCGATTCGCGCGGGCAACGCCGCGCGCGGGCTTGTTCAATCAGCCAATTCAAAAACGTACAACGCATTGCCGCCTTGCGGCTGATAGATGTCTGGGCTCTGGCGGGCGGTCATCAGCTTGAAGACGCCCATGCCGGTCGGCACCGCGACGTACTGCTTTCCGCGCACGGCGTAGGTGATCGGAAATCCGTGCAGCGCGGCGCCCAGGCGCACGCGCCACAGGAGCTTCCCGGACTCCACGTCGAAGGCATTGAAATAGCGGTCGAGGTCGCCGACGAATGCGAGCTTGCCGGCGGTGGTCAGCACGGAAGTCAGGAACATCGCGCGCTGCGTATGGGTCCAGCGCTGTGTCATCGTGCGAAGGTCCCAGGAACTCAGCCGGCCGAGCATGCCGTTGCTGCCCGGCATTTCATAGACGCGCGATTCCCCGCCGTAGCCGCCGAATCCGTCGACCTTCTGGACTTCGCGGCCGATCATGTCCACGCACAACTGGTGCAGCGGAATGATCAGCGACCGGGTTTCGGGGCTGTAGGCGGTTGCCTGCCAGTTGTGCCCACCGTAAATCCCCGGACAGGCGGAAACCGGCTCGCCGATTTGCGCATTGACGATGTCCTTGCGGTAGCTGAGTCGACCGGTGCTCCTATCGAGCGGCTCGAAGATGTTCTGGAACAGCGTCTCGCTGAAGTCGACGAACCGGCCGGAATCGCGCGCCAGCTTCCAGAGGATCCCATCCTTCCCGATCGTGAACAGCAGGGCCTCGCCATCGAGGTCGACGAGTACGCGCTCGAAGCCGGTTTCCATGTCGAGCGTTTCACCGGCGACATGCTGGTAGTGCCAGGCGATCCTGCCGGTCGCGGGATCGAGAGCGAGCGTCGAATTCGTGTACAGGGCCGCATCGCGCGGCGACATGCCCCGGCTGGCGGCGACCCAGGGTTTAGCCTGCGAAGTGCCGAAGTAATAGAGCTTGCGCGCGGGGTCGTAACTGCCCGCGATCCAGCTGTCGCCGCCCGCGCGCAGGTGGACTGGAAGACCGGCCCAGGTCGCGTCGTTGGGGTCGCCCGGCAGCGCAATCGTCGAGGTTCGCCACAACTCCTTGCCGGTGTCCGGGTCGTGGCCGGTGATGAAGCAACCTTCTTTCTTGAACCGCTCACAGCCGTTGATGCCGCTGATCACGATGCCGCCCGCAATCACCGGTCCGGCAGTATGCGTGTAGCCCTTCGTGTAGTCGGCCTTTGCCGTACGCCACAGTTGGCGGCCGGTGCGGGCGGAGAGGGCGACCAGTGATGCGTCATAGGTCGCGAGAAAGATCTTGTCTTCGTAGATCGCGATGTTGCGCGTAGGCCCGCCGAGCGTCTTCGATTCAGGTGGAAACGGATAGGCGTACTCCCAGATGAGGTCGCCGTTGGCCGCGTCGATCGCCTGCACGACGTTGCCGGGATGAGTCAGGTACATCACGCCGTCGTGAACCAGCGGCGTCACTTGGTTACTGCCCTCGCGCATCGTCAGGATCCAGGCGAGCTTCAGTTTGCCGACAGTGTCCCGGTCAACCTGCGCGAGCGGGCTGTGACCCTGCCCGTCGAGCGTGCGCCGCCAGTTCAGCCAGTCCCCTGCAGGCGGGTCGAGAAGCATCCGTTCCGTCACGGGCACGAAACCCTGGACTTCGCGGTTCACAAAGCCCTGTGCCTGCTCTGCCTCGCCGGCGATGCTCCCCGCACCGCGCCAGGCCTGCCACCCGGCATTGGCGCCCGCGACCGCAGCGCCTGACTTCGCCGGATCCCATCCTGCGCCCAGCACCGCGCGCCCGATGATCAGCGCGGCGTCGGTGTCGAGCGCCTTGTCGCCGGCGGCTGCGCCATTCACGCGCAGCACGTGCGCCGCGATGGCGGCGCAGGTCTCGGCGGTCAGGGATTCCGGAGCCTGCGGCGGCATGCGTTTGCAGATGTCGCCGGACAGTTCGGCGGCGGTCCGTCCACCCCATGTCGCGAGGAAATTCGGTCCGGCGAGCTCGCGGCCGTGCCCGGTGCCGCGAAGGGTCGGGTGATGACATTCGGCGCAGTGCCGGTCGTAGGCCTGTTTGCCTTCCGTCGCCTGCGCTTCGGTGTAGGAGCCTTCGAGTTTCGCGGGATCGGCGAGCGGCGCCTGCGCCCAGCATGCGGCGAGAGCGCCGAGCATCAGGCCCTTGCGCCACATCAGCGTGTGCCGCTCACTTGCGTGCAAATCCCGCCCGCACCGATTCCGGCATCTCGGGCGGGTAGTTCGGGTCTTTCATCGGCGCGAGAGTCGCGGGGTCGATCTCGCGGAATGCCGACACGCCGGCGGTGGGCGGGGCGGCGGCGATACACTCGATGTGACGGCCGCGCGGCCAGGCCTTCGCCGCCAGGTCGTAGAGGCTCTTGACCGACGCATCGAAGTCGTCGGTTTCGAATTCGTAGATCGCGAGGTAACGCGCCTGACTGTCGCGATCGAGATTCACGCAACGGCGCGCCGACACGAGTCCCTTTGCGCTCTGCAGGTCCGGCAGGTGCACGTGGGAATACCAGCGGTTGAATTCCTCCTCGCGGGCGGGATCCGTGCAGTTCGAGAAGACGTAGAGGCTGTACTTGGCCATGTTCCCTTACACAATCCTTGTTGCCGGACAGCAAGAATAATCCTACACGGGAGCTGAGCGCGCCAGTCTGTCCGCCGCCGCGAGCGTGGCGCTTGCGAGGCGCTCGCGGTCCCCGATCGTCTCCATGAGCGCCGGGGCGGCGAGCACACGGATCGCCGCGGGAAAGGCCCCTTTCGCATCGACCGGGTCGACCACGAAGGCATCGATGAGGCCTGCGTAGCCGCGGGCGACTTCCTCGGCAGTTGCCGGCAGCCCGAGCTCGCGCATCATCTTGGCGGTCGGCCCCTTGACGGCCTTTCCGGCGATGATCGGCGAGACGGCGACGACCGGTGCGCTGCGGTTTGCAAGCGCGGCGCGGATCCCGGGGACAGCGAGGAGGGGCCCGATGCTCAGCAGGGGATTCGAAGGCCCGATGATGATCGCGCGTA
>Ga0105107_10000068_pt1 | contig 53833 bp, 55 predicted proteins | sample PPLLaktember2015_6_FD_79335 | JGI IMG/M metagenome (GOLD analysis project Ga0105107, IMG submission 79335) | Freshwater sediment microbial communities from Prairie Pothole Lake near Jamestown, North Dakota, USA - PPLs Lake P8 Core (1) Depth... | ecosystem: Environmental > Aquatic > Freshwater >...
CCCGCCCCGGGGACGAGGCCCATCCCGACCTCGGGGAGCTGGAACCAGGCGTCCTCGCGCGCCCGCACGCGCGCGCAGAAGGCGGGGAGCTCGCACCCGGCGCCGACGCAGGCGCCGTGCACCTCGGCGCGCGCTCGCCGCGCGCAGAGCGCAAGGAGCCGCGCGGGGCTCCGAGCCGAGCGCACCGCGTGGGCCGTCGCCGGGTCGGGGAAGCTCCCGAACTCGTCGAGATCGCCGCCGCTGCAGAAGGAAGCGCCCGCGCCATCGAGCACGATCTCCTCGATCGAGTCGTCGGCCAGCGCGAGGGCGAGCCCCTCGGCGAGCGCGTCGCGCATCTCCGAGGAGAACGCATTGTGCTTGCGCGGCCGGTCGAGCGTGAGCCGGAGGACCGCGCCCTCGCGCAGCGCGCGCACGGCGGGGCGGTCGTCCTCTCCGCGCCGGGGCGCGCCGCCGCGCGCAGCCAGCCACGCCGCGAACTCGGGCCCCGCCTGGAGCGTCGAGTAGGCGAGCGACTCGGCGACGAGGCGCTCGTGGAGGTCGAGCGTGCCACCGTGGCGCAGCACCTGCACCAGCGTGGCGGCGGCGAGCGGGCAGCGCTCGGCGGTCGCGCGCACGGCCGCGAGATCGGCCTCCCCTTCCGCGAGGACGTCGAAGGCCGGCGCGAGGCGCGACCCGGCCGGCGACGGCGGGGCGAAGGCGAGGCCGACGGTCGGGCACGGAAGCCGGGCGAGCGCCGCCGCTGCGGCCTCGACCTCCGCCAGGGGCGCATCTCCCGCGAGATCGACGACGAAGATCGGATGGCCCAGGAGCGGCGAGTGCGCCTCGGGCGCGAGCGGCGAGCGGAGGCCTGCCACGGCCTCGGCGAGCGGGACGGCCGGGGCGCCTATCGCGCGTCCTCCGCGAGCTCCGTGCGCAGCACGCGACGCAGCAGCTTGCCGGTCTCGTTGTAGGGGAGCTCGCGCCGGAAGACGATGCGCGAGGGCACCCGCGACGAGCGGAGCCGCGAGCGCACCCACGCCTGGAGCTCGCCCTCCGAGACCGACGCGCCCTCGGCAAGCACCACCGCGGCGGCGACGGCCTCGCCCCACTCGATGTCGGCGATGCCGACCACCGCGCATTCGACGACGCTCGGGTGCTCGATCAGGACGTCCTCGATCTCGCCCGGCGAGAGGTTCTCGCCGCCCCGCACGATCACGTCGTCGATGCGGCCTTGCAGGAACAGGTAGCCCTCGTCGTCGAGGGAGCCCCCGTCGCGCGTCGCGAGCCAGCCCTCGGGACCGAGCTGACTCCCGCGCCCGAGGTACTCGCCCGAGACCTGCGGCCCGCGCACGTACACCTCGCCCGCCACGCCCGGAGGGAGCGGCTTCCCCTCTTCGTCGCGCACGTCGATCTCGACTCCCGGAAGCGCGCGCCCCACCGAAGCCAGGCGGCGGCGCACGGCCGGATCGTCGCTCGCCGCCGCCTTCCGATGCTCCTCGGGGCCGAGCAGCGTGATGGTGGAGCTCGTCTCGGTGAGGCCGTAGGCGTTGGTGAACGCGGCGTTCGGAAAGAGCTCGAGGGCTCGCTCGATCACGGGAAGCGGCATCTTGCCTCCCCCGTAGGAGAGGTTCCGGAGGTGCGGGAGGTCTGCACCCCCTGGCCCGAGGGCGTCGACGATGCGCGCCAGCATCGTCGGGACCACGAAGGCGTGGGTCGCGCGCTCCTTCCGCGCGGCGGCCAGCCACGCCTCGGGGCTGAAGCTCGGCAGCTGCACGATGCGCCGCCCGGCGTAGACGGAGCTCAGGATCGCGGCCACTCCCGCCACGTGGTAGGGCGGCACCGAGACGAGCGCGGCCTCGTCCTCCTCCGCGCTCGCGAACTCGACGGACCCGAGCACGTAGGAGACGAGGTGGCGGTGGCGGAGCACGGCCGCCTTGGGGACGCCAGTGGTGCCGCTCGTGAAGAGGAGCACCGCGATGCCCTCGGCATCGTCGGGCCAGGCGGGCGCTTCGCTCGCCGCGCGGGCGCACGCGAGGAAGCGCTCGCGCACGGCTACGGATGTGCCCGCGCGTGCGGAGAAGCCGCCGGCGCGCTCGGAATCGGTGACGAGCTGGGCCGGCGCGATCCGCTCGAGGAGGGCGTCGAGCTCGTCCCCCGTCAGGCGGTAGTTCAGCGGCACGTAGGGGACGCCCGCGCGCGCCGCGGCAAAGAGCGCGACCGGCGCGGCGAGGCTCGAGACGTCGAGGAGCGCGAGGTGCGCGGCGCCGCTCGCCTTGAGCTCGAGCGCCGCGGCTCCCGAAGCGGCGAAGAGCTCCTCGTAGCGAAGCACCTCGCCGTCGCACTGCACCGCCACCCGATCCCCGTTCGCCGCCGCCGCCATCTCGAGGAGCATCATGAGGTTCATGGAGGAGAGAGTGTCATAATTCGAGGTCCGGCTCGCAACCGAGAGGCGAACCCCGATGCAGCCATCCGGCGCCTACGCCGACACCCTCCTCGCCGCTCTTCCTCGGGTCGGCGCGGCGCCTCCTGACCCGCGCTCGGAGCACCCGGCGCTCGTCTGGGCGCGGTCGGGAGCGATGGCGCTCACCGGGCGGGCGGAGGAGGCGCCGCGTCTGGCGCCCGCCCCCCTCGCCACCTGCGCCGCGGCGGCGCTCGACGCCCTCCGGGCGCTCGCCCCGACGACGCGCCTCGCGCACGAGGTCGCGGGTGTGGACGGCGCGGCGCTCCTCGGAGAGCGCGCGGCGTACTTCGGGCTCGCCCGCCGCGGAGCGATCTCGCCCGGCGGAAGCAGTCGCCTGCTACGGGCGGCCGACGGCTGGATCGCGGCGAGCCTTCCGCGCGAGGACGATCGCGCGCTGATTCCCGCGTGGCTTGGCGGGGGCGAGGGCGCCGCGCCCGATCCCTGGGCCGGGGTCGCATCCCGCGTCGCGGAGCGTCCCGCCGCGGAGGTGGTCTCGCGCGGGCGTCTGGTCGGCCTCGCCGTCGCCGAGGCCGGCGCCCGCGCCGCCGTCGCGCCGCCCTGGCTGCGCGTGGCCGCGCGCGGCCCGCGCCGCGCGGCCCGCTCGGCGCCGCTCGTGCTCGACCTCTCGGCGCTCTGGGCGGGGCCGCTCTGCGGCCGGCTGCTCGCCCTCGCCGGAGCGCGCGTGGTGAAGGTCGAGAGCGTGGGGCGCCCCGACGGCGCCCGCTACGGGCCACCGGGCTTCTACGCAGCGCTGAACGCCGACAAGGAGAGCGTCGCTCTCGATCTCCGTACACCGGAGAGCGTCGGTCGCCTGCGCAGCCTCCTCGAGTGCGCCGACGCCGTCATCGAGAGCGCCCGCCCGCGCGCCCTCGCGCAGCTCGGGATCGACGCGGAGGCCCTGGTCGGCGAAGGGCTCGTGTGGGTGAGCGTCACCGGCTACGGGCGCCGCGAGCCCGAGGGCCACTGGATCGGCTACGGCGACGACGCGGCCGCCGCCTCGGGCCTGGCGGCGGCAACCGGCGAACCGGATGCGCCGCTCTTCTGCGGCGACGCGATCGCGGATCCGCTCACCGGCTTGCACGCGGCGGTGGCGGCGCTCGCCCACCTGCGCGCGGGCGAGGGCGCGCTCCTCGAGCTCGCGCTGCGCGACGTCACCGCCCACTGCCTGGCCCTGGGCGACGCCCGCGACGGAGCCCGCGTGGAGCCCCGCGGCGACGGGTTCGAGGTCGTCGCGGCGGCCGCGCGCGCCGCCGTCGAACCGCCGCGCGCGGTGCTTCCCGCCGGCAACGCACGGCCCCTCGGCGCCGATACCGCCGCCGTCTTCGCAGAGCTCGGCATCCGATGCTGATCCGGCGCGCGGAGGTCGAGGGCCAGCTGCGCGACGTGCGCCTCGCGGACGGGCGGATCGCCGCGATCGCCGAGCGCCTCGCGACGCGCGAGGGCGAGGCCGCGATCGACGCCGAGGGCGGCGCCCTGCTCCCCGGGCTGCACGACCACCACGTCCACCTCCTCTCCCTGGCCGCCGCGCTCGGGTCCGTCGCCTGCGGCCCGCCCGCCGTCTCGGATCGCAGCGCGCTCGCCGCCTCGCTCCGCGCGGCCCGGGGCGATTTCCTCCGCGGCGTCGGCTACCACGAGTCGGTCGCCGGCCCGCTCGATCGGGTCTCCCTGGATGGGCTGGTTCCCGACCGCCCTGCCCGCCTCCAGCATCGGAGCGGAGCGCTCTGGATGCTGAACTCGCGCGCGATCGACCGCCTCGGGCTCGACCGCGGCGCCGACGCGCCGGGGGTCGAGCGCGACCCCGCCGGCCGCGCCACGGGCCGCCTCTTCCGCCTCGACGCCTGGCTGCGCGATCGGCTCGGCCCGAGCGTCCCTCCCGATCTGGCGCCCGTCGGGCGGCTGCTCGCGCGCTGCGGGGTTACCGGAGTCACCGACGCGACGGCCGATACCGACGCCAGCGCCCTCGCGCTGCTCGAGGCCGCGGTCGCTTCCGGTGCGCTCCCCCAGCGGCTCGCGGTGATGGGTGGAGCGGCGCTTCCCGCGCCGGCTCATCCCGGGATCGCCCGCGCCCAGGTGAAGCTCGTCCTCGACGACGCCGCGCTCCCCGGCTTCGAAGCGCTCTGCGCGGCGATCGTCGACGCCCACGCACGCGGGCGAGGCGTGGCGATCCACTGCGTGGGGCGCGCGGAGCTCGTGCTCGCCGCGCGCGCCCTCGCCGAGGCCGGCCCGGACGCGGACGATCGCCTCGAGCACGCGTCGCTCGCGCCGCCGGAGCTCGTCGCGCTGGTCGCGGCGACAGGCGCCACCGTCGTGACGCAGCCGCACTTCCTCGAAGAGCGCGGTGACGACTACCTTCGCGAGGTAGAGGCGCGCGACCTGCCCTGGCTCTACCGCGGACGCGCCTGGATCGAGGCCGGCGTGCGCCTCGCCGGCGGCAGCGACGCGCCGTTCGGCTCCCCGGATCCCTGGCGGGCGGTCCGCGCCGCGGTGAGGCGCCGGACCCGCGCGGGCGCGACCCTCGGCGAGGACGAGCGCCTCGCGCCCGAGCGCGCGCTCGCTCTCTTCCTCGGGCCGCTCGGCGACCCGGGAGGGCCGCCCCGCCGCGTCGCCCTCGGCGCGCCGGCCGACCTCTGCCTCTTGGACCGCCCGTGGCGCAGCGCGAGAGAGGCGCCGTCGAGCGCCCACGTTCGCGCCACCTGGCGCGCCGGGCGCCTGGTGCACGACGGCTGACCCGTCGCCACGGCGCGCGCCATCTTCGTCGAGGAGCGCTTCCGAGGCCCGCTCACCAGGGGTGGACGCGCACCGGGAGGTGGGTGTAGCCCTTCACGAAGTTCGAGCGGACGCGGAGCGGCTTGCCGACCACCTCCACCTCGCGGAAGCGAGCCAGGGTCTCCTACGGGACGCGGAGCTGCAGCTCGGCGAGCCGGCTTCCCATGCAGAAGTGGACGCCGATCCCGAAGGACAGGTGCTGCCGCGCGTTCTTGCGGTCGATGAGGAACGCGTCGGGTTGCTCGAAGACGGAGTCGTCCCGGTTGGCAGAGACGTACCACATGACGACCTTGTCGCCCGCGCGGATCTGCTTGCCGGCGAGCTCCGTGTCTTGCGTCGCGGTCCGACGCATGTGAGCGAGCGGCGTCTGCCAACGGATGATCTCGCTGACCATGTTGGGGATGAGATCCCGGCGGTCGCGAAGCTTCTGGTACTCGGCCGGGTTCTCGTTCAGAGCGACGATTCCGCCGGAAATCGAGTTGCGCGTCGTGTCGTTGCCACCGACGATGAGCAGGATCAGCGTTCCCAGGTACTCCAGGGGCTCCATGCCGCGCGTCGCCTCGGCGTTCGCCAGCGCCGGGGCTCGCCGTGGCCATGTCCGACCAGAAGGTGAGCTTGCGGCGCTGCTCGTAGGGGAAATCGAACAGCGTCGCCAGCATGCTCGTCGTGAGCTCGATGGGCACGCGGTCGACCCAGTCGAAGGTCTCGCCGACCGACAGGCCCTCGAGGATCTCGACGACCCGCTCGCGGATCAGCGGCTCGAGATGGATCAGGTTGCGCGGCGAAGCGACCGGCTGCACCACTTTCCGATGGGCATCGTGCTTCGGCCCGTCCATGGTGATGAACCCCGCCTCCAGCGGGAAGTCGGGGTCGGGATCGCCCACCACGATGCTGCGCGCCGAGGAGAAGATCTCGGGGTTCTTCTCCACGTGGATGATGTCGGCATAGCGCGTGACCGACCAGAAAGGTCCGAAGTCGCTGGCGGCGCAGTAGTGGACGGGAGCCTCCCTGCGCAGCCGCTCGAAGTACCCCCAGTGGGTGTCCGTCTCGAAGAGCTCGGAATCGGACACGTCGATCTGGTCGAGAGCGAGCGAGTAGGGATCCGCGCCGGCCTGACCCTTGGACGCAACGACGGGGTGGGCGTGGTTTGCCTGGCTCATGAGGCCTCCCGAGTCGACGCGGCTCCTGCCGGGCGCGACGACCTTCCCGAGGGTACCGCGGGTCGTCGGTGGCGGCGCAGCGGAGAGACGCGCCGACCTCACGCCTTTACGGCGCCGCCGATCGGGAGGCGGACCCGGAAGGTCGTACCCGCAGCCGGCGCCGACTCCACCTCGATGCGGCCGCCGTGGGCGGTCACGATGTGCCAGGCGATGCCGAGGCCGAGCCCGGTGCCCTCGCCGACGCGCTTGGTGGTGAAGAACGGGTCGAAGATGCGCTCGAGGATCTCGCGGCTCATTCCGCAGCCGTCGTCGCGCACCTGGGCGATCACCGCCTCGCCCTCCCGGCGCGTCGACACCTCGACGCGGCCACGGCCCTCGACGGCGTCGAGCGCATTCACGAGGAGGTTCAGGAACACCTGGCGCAGCTCCTGGGGCGCGCCGGCGACCGGCGGGATCGGACCCGGCAGGAACTCGAGCGAGACCTCGGGCGGGTGCACGCGGGGCCGCAGCATGGCGATGGCGTCTTCGAGCAGGGCGTTCAGGTCGGCGGGCTCGCGCGCCGGGCGCCCGGCGTGGGTGAAGTGGCGCACGCCGCGCACGATCTCGGCGGCGCGATCCACGCCGAACAGGCACTCGCCGATGAGCTCGCTGCTCTCTGCGTGGATCGCCTCGCGCTCGCCGGGCGCGAGCGCCGCGGGATCATCGCCGAGGCTCTTCCAATGGCGCTCGAGCTGCGCCAGGTTGGAGCGCACGTAGGCGAGCGGATTGTTGATCTCGTGGGCGAGCCCGGCGGCGAGCTCTCCCACCGCCGCGAGCCGCGCCTGGGTGAGCATGCGGCCCCAGAGCGCCTCGATCTCGCGGCGGTCTCGCACCACCACCACGCTGCCGAGGGCGGTCCCGCGCCGATCGCGCAGCGGATGCGAGGAGAGCGACACCGGGATGCGGTCGCCCGCGGACCCGATCAGCTCCGCTTGCGCTTCCTCGACCGGGCGCGCCTCCGCGGGCGGCCCCCAGGCGAGGACGCGCTGCAGCTCCATGCCCGCCAGCGAGTCGGGGCTGCGGCCGCAGAGCCGCGCGAAGCCGAGATTCGCGCGCCGGATCACGCCGCGCGGCGTGATCATGGCGACGCCCTCGTGCAGGGTGTCGAGGATCTCCTCCGAGAACTGCTTGGGCGTGAAGAACGAGACCCCGAAGTGGATCGCCGCGCCGAGCGCGACCAGCCCGAAGAGCCCGTACGCGATGCTTCCGAGCCGCGGAAACGCGAAGCCCATGTACGGCAGTAAGATGTCGGTGAGCGGCGTCAGGACCACGGGCGTCAGGATGCCGACCCGGATGGTGATGCGCTCCACGCGCGACGCGACCGCGAGCGGCGACTGGAGGTTGCGGAGCATCGCCGCGACGGTGAGAACGATCGGAACGCTGATCGCCGCCATGAAGGCGAGCTGGGCGGGGCCGGGCGCGTAGCTCCAGCCCCAGGGCATGCGCAGGACGTCGGCGTGGACCGAGCGGGTCAGCCACGCGAGCGGAAGCAGCGCGAGCCCCATCGCGTAGCCGAGCGCGGCGGCGCAGAGCAGCACGCGCTGGCGCCGGCCGCGGTCGGGCGCGGGGTACACGTCCAGGTAGCGCGCCATGAGGTGGGGAACGATTCCGCCGAGGAAGGCCCAGCCCGGCGTCGAGAGCCGCATCCAGCGGAGCGCCGTCTCGGGGTCCGCGGCCGAGTTCCACCATACCTCGCAGAACGCCCACCAGGACGCTCCGACCGCGAGGAGGGCTCCGAGCTGGCTCGCCCGCTCGCGCGGAGCCTGCGCGAGGGTGAAGCTGGCGCAGACCGCGGCCACGCAGCTCGAGAGCGCCAGCATCGCAGTGTAGAGCCGCACGGCAGCAAGGGAAATCGGCTCTCCGCCGTCCGCCCTTGACCCCTCGACCGCCCTCAAGGCTCCGCGGGAGCGTTCTCGCGCAGCCAGGCGATCGTGTCCGCCAGGGTCTCGCGCGGGTCGCGCGAGCGGAAGCCGAGCTCGGCCTCGGCGTAGCGGGAGCGCACGTCCCAGTAGCGGGACGCCATCTCGATCACCACGGGGTCCGGCAGCAGGTGGACCCCGAGACGCGCGAAGACGCTGCCGAGCAGCCGCGCGGGGAGGAAGGGAACCACCCGCGGCGCCCGCACGCCGGCGAAGGGCTCCGCCATCTCGAAGAACGCCCTCACGCTGCACGCCGTGCCCGGGAGGTGGTAGACGGGGCGCACGCGCTCGAGCTCGGTGAGCCGGACCAGCGCCTGCGCCACGTCGCGCACGTCGACGAAGGCCATGCCCCCGCGCACCACGACCGGGAGCTTCCGGCGCAGGAAGCGCAGCAGGTTGCTCGTCGAGCGCAGGCGATGGTCGCCGGGGCCGAGCACGATGGGCGGGCGCACGATCGTGAGCTCGACGCCGAGCTCGGCGGCGAGGCAGCGCGCCTCGCGCTCGGCGCGGACCTTCGAGCGGTAGTAGGGCCAGGCTGCGACGGCGGCGTCGCAGTAGACGGCGTCCTCGTCGGCCGAGCGCCCCTCGCTCTCGAAGCAGGCGACCGTGCCGGAGGTCGAGACGAAGACCAGCCGCGCGCCGCGCTCCGCTGCGATGCGCACCATCGCCAGCGTCCCCTCGACGTTGGTGCGCTCGACGTCCTCGACGCCCTGCCGGCTGTGCTTCACCACCGCGGCCAGGTGGAGGATCGCGCGCAGCGAGCCGAGCCGCGGATCGTCGCGCCAGGCCTCGGGCGCGAGCACCGAGCCGGTGATCGTCTCGGCCCGATCGAGCTTCGCGGTCCAGTCGAGGGCGCGCCACGCGGCCTCGTCGCGGACGAGGGCCAGGCACGGGCGCGGCGCGCTCCCGGCCTGGAGCGCCTGGAGCACGTGCCGGCCGAGGAAGCCGCTGGCGCCGGTGACGAGCAGGTGCGCTTCGCTCAAGACTTCGCTGCGCCGGTCCGCTGGTTGCCGATGCCGAAGACGTTCAGCGGATCGACCGCCTCTTTCAGCGCACCGCTCCAGGCGAGCGCGCCCGCCGAGGCGATGCGCGGCAGGAACTCCTCGCGGAGCTTGCCGACGCCGTGGTGGTGCGAGAGCGAGCCCCCCGAGCGCAGGATCTCGTCCCGCGCGGCGCGCTCGAGCTCCGCATAGACCTCGCTCGGCCGCTCGACGCCCTGGTAGTAGAAGGCGAAGTAGAAGTAGATGCAGACGCCCGTCGGGTACAGCTGGGTGACCCGGCAGGTGATGAAGGGAGCGCCGGGAAGGCCGCGGCGGGCGTGCTCCTCGCGCACGCGGCGCTTGACGTTCTCGCAGAGCGGGATGGCCTGGCTCCAGGGCACCGACGTCTCGAAAGATTCGCCGAGGATCCAGTGCTTCATCACGAAGTCGCGGATGTAGGCGATGCCGAAGGTCAACTGGTAGCCGCGCTCGCCGTTCGAGGCGCCCGCCCGCAAGCCGCCGTGGCGCGCGGCGAGGCGGGAGGCGGTCCGCTTCTGGCGGGCGACCTCCTCGCGAGTGCCCTCGTAGACCAGGGTGCAGGCCGCCATGCGGTCGACCTCGAAGCCGCGCAGGCGCGTGACGTAGAGCCGCTCGAGCCGGCTCTTCCAGGCCGCGACTCCACGGCTGCGCGGCTTCAGGGTCTGCCCGAGCTGGAACTGCAGGTTGTCCATCAGGCGGATGCTCGCCGGGATCGGCCCCTCGTTCGAGACGTCGAACAGGAAGGCCACCCCTTTTTCGAAGTCCGGGAACAGGATCGCGTCGTACCGCTGCACTTCGGGCAGCGGGAAGAGCTTCACGACCGCGCGCGTCACGATCCCGAGGTTCCCCTCGGAGCCGAAGATCCAGCGCCGCGCATCGAGGCCGACGGATTCGCGCGGCGCCACGCCGCTGCGCGCGAGCACGCCGCGCGCCGTCACCACGTGAACGTCGAGGACGAGGTCCTCGATGTTCCCGTAGCGGTTCTTCTTCATGCCGCTGGCGTGGGTGGCGATCCAGCCGCCGAGCGTCGAGAACTCGATGCTGTCGGGCTCGTGGCCCATCGTGAAGCCGTAGCGCGCCAGCCCCGCCGCGATGTCCCGGCCCACGGCGCCGGCCTGGATGCAGGCCATGCGGTTGGCCGGGTCGATCCAGAGGATGCGGTTCAGCCGGCCGAGGTCGACCGACACGATCATGCGCTCCTCGCGCGCGGGGCAGCGGAGCGCGTCGGTCACGTTGGTGCCGCCACCGTAGGGAACGAGGCAGACCCCGTGGCGGAGCGCGGCCTCGACCAGCGCCTCGACGTCCTCCTCGCGCGAGGGGTACACCACGAGGTCGGGGATGCGAGGCAGACGCCCGTACTTGATCGCGTACATCTCCTCCTGGGTGTGGCCGTGGCCGTGGCGCAGGCGGACCTCGGGATCGTCCGTGCGCGCGCCCTCGCCCAGGAACTTCGCGACCTCCGCCAGGAAGTCCGCGTTCGTGCGCGCCGCGGGCAGGGCGGGCGGATAGCAGGAGGGGTGGACGTCCTGCGGATCGAGCCGCACGCCGAGCTTCTCCTCCATCCACGGCATGATGTCGGGCATCTCCGCGCCGCAGAGCGGATAGCGGTTGCCGGAGAGCACGACGCTCCGGTTCGGGAGGACCGAGAAGGCGGTGTCGCGGAAGCCCCAGACCGGCAGGCTCTCGAGGGCGTCGTCGCGCGGCGGAGCGGCGGGCGGGACGATGGGCGCGGGGCAGCGCCCGCCCGCGAGATCGGCCCCGCTCCCGCTCGGACGCCTCGGCGTGTCGTCGCTCATCCGGCCCTCCTCCGTCGCGCCCGAGCGTATCAGCCGGCGCCGCATCCGCAGCCCGCCGCTGCGCGGATTGCCAGCTGACGGCCCGTCAGATACCGTGGCCCGGCCTCCCAGCGAGCCCGCGCGAAAGGAGCGCTCCTGCGCCTCGCGATCCTCGGCGCCGGCATGGCCGGCATCCTCTCCGCGATCAAGCTGCGCGAGGCGGGCTTCGACGACTTCACGGTCTACGAGAAGGCCGATCGCCCGGGCGGCACCTGGCGGGAGAACCGCTACCCCGGCATCGCCTGCGACGTCCCGTCCCATCTCTACAGCTACTCGTTTGCGCCCAATCCCGATTGGAGCCATCGCTTCGCGCCGGGCTCCGAGATCCAGGCCTACTTCGAAGGCGTGGCGCAGCGCTACGGCGTGACGCCCTTCATCCGGTTCGGCTCCGAGGTCAGCCGCGGAACGTTCCGCGGCGGGCGCTGGCAGCTCGAGACGAAGGACGGCCGGCGCGACGAGGTCGACGCCGTGATCGCCGCCACCGGCGTCCTGCACCACCCGAACGTCCCGCCGATCGAGGGGCTCGATCGCTTCGCCGGCGCGCTCTTCCACAGCGCGCGCTGGGATCACGCCGTACGGCTCGACGGGCGCCGCGTGGGCATCGTGGGAACCGGCTCGACCGCCGTGCAGATGGTGTCGGCCCTCGTCGACCGGGTCGCCCGGCTCTCGCTCTTCCAGCGCACGGCCCAGTGGATCATGCCCCAGGAGAACCCGGCCTACAGCGACTCGGAGCGCGCCGCGTTCCGTCGCCGCCCGGAGCTCCTGCGGAGCGCGTACGCCGACCTCGGCACCCTCTTCCACGCCTTCTCCACCGGCCTCGTGGACGCGGACTCTCCGCAGATGAAGGCGATCGAGCACGCCTGTCGAACGAACCTCGAGGAGAACGTGCGGGATCCCGTGCTCCGCGAGAAGCTGCGCCCGAGCTACCGGGCGGCGTGCAAGCGCCTCGTGATGTCCCCCGACTTCTACCAGGCCATCCAGAAGCCGAACGCCGAGGTCGTCACCGAGGGGATCGAGCGGGTCGAGGCGCGCGGCGTGCGCACGCGCGATGGGCGCCTGCACGAGCTCGACGTGCTGGTGCTGGCGACCGGCTTCCGGGTCGACCGCTTCGTGCGGCCGATGCAGGTGGTCGGCCGCGACGGCCTCGACCTCGACGCCGTCTGGGCGCAGCGACCGAGCGCCTACCTCTCGATCACGGTTCCCGGCTTCCCGAACTTCTTCCTGCTGAACGGACCGAACGGGCCGGTGGGGAACTTCTCCCTGATCGAGGTGGCCGAGCTGCAGCTGGGTTACGCGATGGCGCTGCTCGAGCTGCTGCGCAGCGGGCGCTGTCGCGAGATCAGCCCGAGCGCAGAGGCCACCGCGCGCTTCGAGGCCGAGCGCAGCGAGGCCGCGCGGCGAACGATCTGGGCCTCGGGGTGCCGGAGCTGGTACCTCGACGACCGCGGCGTTCCGATGAGCTGGCCGTGGACGTTCGATCGCTTCCGCGAGGAGATGTCCGCGCCCAGGCTCGAGGCCTTCGAGCTCCGCTGAGGGCGGGGCGCCAACCGGCGCCGCGGCCGTTCCTCACGGTATCCTGGCGCGCATGCTGTACGACCCGTACGCCCGCGCCATCCAGGAAGACCCCTTCCCGGCCTACCGCCACTTCCTCGAGGACGAGCCCTGCACGCACAACCCGAAGATGGACTTCTACGCGCTGTTCCGCTTCGAGGACGTCTGGCAGGCGACGCTCGATTGGAAGACGTACAGCTCGTCGCTCGGACCCGCCCTCGAGAATCGCGGCCAGCTCCCCGGCGAGCTGTTCTCGATCATCGGAATGGATCCCCCGCGCCACACGCGGCTGCGCAACGTGGTCTCGCGCGGCTTCACGCCGAAGCGCATCGCCGCGCTCGAGGACGAAGTGCGGGCGCTGGCGGCGCACTACCTCGGTGCACTCCGCGGAGAGGAGCGCTTCGACGTCCAGCAGCTCTTCTCGGTGAAGCTTCCGATGGACGTGATCAGCGTCCTGCTCGGCATCCCCGAAGCGGACCGCGACTGGTACCGCCACACCGTCGACCGCGGGCTGGAGCGAGACCCGGACACCGGCCAGCCCTCGAGGGAGAACCTCGGGAAGCTCGGGGAGGCGCGCGCGTACGTGCTCGAGCTCCTGGCGGCGCGGCGCAAGCAGCCGGGCGAGGATCTGATCACCGTGATCGCCGAGGCCGAGTACGCCGAGCCCGACGGCCGGACCCGGCGGCTCTCCGACGACGAGGTGGCGGCATTCACCACCCTCCTCGCGGCGGCCGGCGCCGAGACCACCGCCAAGCTGATCGGGAACATGGTCGTCTACCTGTCCCGCCACCCGGACCAGCGGCGCTGGGTGTTCGCGGATGCGGCGGCGCGGCTTCCGGGCGCGATCGAGGAGGTGCTGCGCTACGACGCGCCGAGCCAGTTCCAGGGACGGGTCGCGATGTGCGACGTGCGCGTCCACGGCGTCACGATCCCGGAGGGCGCGCGCGTCGCGCTCGTGACCGGCGCGGCGTGCCGCGATCCGCGCGAGTTCCCCGATCCCGATTGTCTGGACGTGCGCCGCGAGCCGGCGCGTTCCCTCTACTTCGGCCACGGGCAGCACGTCTGCATCGGGAAGTCGCTCGCGCGTCTCGAGACGCGCGTCGCGCTGGAGGAGCTGGCCCTGCGCTGGCCGGAGTGGCAGGTCGACGAGGCCGGCCTCACCCGCACCTACCAGGCCCACGTGCGCGGCTTCCAGAACGTGCCGCTCGTGGCGTGAGCCCATCCCCGGCAGCCCGTCAGGAAACCAGGCGACGATCACCTCCAGGGAGGAGCCATGCCCGGCAAAGTTCACTACGAGACGGCGGAGCGCATCGCGACGATCACGCTCGACAATCCCGGGGCGCTCAACGCCTTCGACCAGGAGATGTGCCTGGAGCTCAAGAGGATCTGGGCCGACGTCGAGGCGAATCCCGACGTCGCCTGCGCGATCCTCACGGGCGCCGGCGAGAAGGCCTTCTGCACGGGCTGGGACGTGACTTCGCTGGCGACCGGCGAGAGCCCGAAGCTCGTGCCCGGAGACCGCTGGACGGCCCCCTACGGCCACATCACCGCCCTCCAGAACCGCTGCTGGAAGCCCGTCATCACGGCCGTCAACGGCGTCTGCAACGCCGGCGGACTGCACTTCATCGCCGACACCGAGCTGGTCATCGCGTCCGAGCACGCGTCGTTCCTGGACACCCACGTGGCGGTGGGCCTCGTGGCGGCCCTGGAGCCTGCGGGGCTCGCGCGGCGGATCCCGCTCGAACGGGTCTTCCGACTCGCGCTGCTCGGGAAGAGCGGGCGGATCAGCGCCCACGAGGCGCTCGCGCTCGGCCTCGTCGGCGAGGTCGTCCCGGCGCCCCAGCTGATGCCGAAGGCTCGCGAGGCCGCGGCCGTGATGGCGCAGTACTCGCCGACGGCACTGGCCCGCACGAAGCGAGCCATCTGGGAGAGTCTGGACCGCGGCCTGAACGAAGGCCTCGACGCCGCCCACGCCCAGGTCGAACGGCACCTGGCGCATCCGGATCCCGTCGAGGGAGCCCAGGCGTTCTTGCAGAAGCGTCCGCCTAGGTGGCTGCCCTACCGCGGCACCGACTGATCCGGCACCGACAGATCCCTGCGGATCTGTCGTCGCTGCGGCCCGGCAGCCTCGACGCCGTGCTGCCCCGGGCGCTCCGCGCCCGACCGGGCGCCCGGGCGAACCTGTTCGGGATGACCGAGACCTTCGGCCCGTACTGCGGCAGCCGCCTAGACCTCGATCTGCCCGAGGGCAAGCTCGGAAGCTGGGGCCAGCCCTTCGCCGGGGTCGAGATCCGCATCGTCGACCCCGAGAGCCGGGAGCCGCTCGCGCGAGGGCGCCAGGGGGAGATCGAGGTGCGCGGCCCCAACCTGATGCGCGGCCTCTCCGGGCGGCTCCGCCAAGCCACCTTCACGCCCGACGGCTTCTACCCCACCGGCGACCTCGGCATCCTCGACGCCGACGACTACCTGTTCTACGCGGGCCGGACCGACCATCTCGATGATCGTGCGCATCTGTCCCATCGGGCTCTCTGAGCGCCTGGCCACCTGGATCTTCTGGAGGCGGCTCAGAACCATCGGACCTTCCCGGTTGCTGAACAGATGGGGCTTGCTCGAGACGTCGATGATGTCCGCGTGCCGGGTGATCGCCCAGAAGTCCTCGAAATCTCCGCCGAACTCGCAGCGGTGGACCGGCGACTTCTCGCGCAGCAGCGTCCATGCGTCGTGCGGAGTCCCCCGGGTGCCGTAGTGCTTCGGGGCGATCAGGTCGTAGGGATCGATGAGGGAAGACATGGAGGTCTCCTCCCGACTCGCGATCGAGTCGCCGCGAACGCGCGTCGACGGGGCTACTGCTTGCGGATCTCGCCCTTCATGCCCTCGAGCTGCATCAGGATCGGAAGGCCGGATTCGCTGAGCGCGTGGCCGTGCCCGTTCTGGTGGATCTCGAAGACCGACTGGATCGCCGCGTAGAAGCCCTGCACGTCGAGGGTCTGGTTCACGGCCCGCTTCGCCTGGCGGAGCGCGAAAGGGTGGCGCTTCGCGATCTCGGCCGCGAGCGCGCGCGTGTGGCTGCGGAGATCGTCGAGCGGCACGACCCGCGTGACCATCCCGATGGCCTCCGCCTCCTGCGCCGTCATCGCGCGCCCGGTGAACAGGATCTCCTTGGCCTTGCGCGCTCCCCACTCCCAGGTGTGGCCGTGGTACTCGACCCCTCCGATGCCCATGCTGACCACCGGGTCGGAGAACTTTGCGTTGTCCGCGGCGATGATCAGGTCGCAGGGCCAGCACAGCAGCAGTCCCCCGGCAATGCACACGCCCTGGACCGCGGCGATCGAGGGCTTGGGGACGTTCCGCCAGCGCAGCGAGTACTCGAGGAAGCGCTTGGCTTCGATCTCGTAGATGCCCGCGACCGTCATCTTCGCGGGCGCCCCGCCGTTCTCGCCCACGCCGCGGATGTCGTGGCCGGCCGAGAAGTGCTTGCCGTTGGCCTGCAGCACGATCACGCGCACGTCGGGGTCCTCGGCCGCGGTCCGCCAGGCCTCGTCGAGGTCGTCGAGCATCTCGAGCGTCTGGGCGTTGGCCGCCTGCGGACGGTTCAGCGTGATCGTCGCGATCCGATCGCTGGCGTCGTAGGCGATGAATCCCGTCTTCGAGAGCTGCCCCTCGGCGGTGCTGGCAAGCTGCTGATTCTCCATGGTGGTCCTTCCTGTCGGATGCGATGAGCGGTTCAACGGAACCGGAGCGCGACCAGCTCCCCGATCTCGTCGATGAACTTCCAGCACGCCTTCTCGGCGGCGTCCGGCCGGCCGGACGCGATGGCCTTCGCCATCTCGGCGACTCCCCGGCGCGTGATTTCCGCCGAGCCGGGTATGGTGGCGTAGAAGTTTCCCGGAACGAGCCGGGAGAACGGGGCGATCAGCGCGCGCAGGCGCTTCGAGCCGCCGTGGTCGACGATCAGCAGCTGGAGCTGGATGCTGAGCGCCAGCAGCGCGTCGAGGTCGCGCGAGGCGCCGATTCGCTCGGCCAGATCCGAGAGCGCCGCGACCAGCGCCGGCTCGGCCCGCTCGGCGGTGATCCGCGTGGCGAGCCCATAGATGCGGCCGAAGATGTAGAACTGCTCCCTCACCACGTCGGCGTCGAGCCCGTTCACGAACGCTCCGCGGTTGGGCTCGATCGTGACGACGCCCTCGCGCTGGAGCGAGGCGAGGGCCTCACGAACCGGAACGGAGCTCACCCCGAGGGCCTGGGCGATCTCGCGCTGCGGAACCCGCTCGCCGTCGCGCAGCTCTCCGAAGAACACGAGCTGCCGGATGTGGTCGGCCACCCCTTCGCCGACGCTGCGGCGAGCGACCCGGGCCTCGCGAACGAGGCCGACGTGGGGCGGGTTCGTCGGATCCGTCGCTTCGGTCCTCCCAGCCGAGGCCCCACCCGAGGGAGCATCGCTGTCGGGTGCGTCTGGGTTCGGTTGCATCGAGGCCAAAATATCAAATATCATATTTGCTTGCACCGGAGGCCGGCACCGGACAGGAGAAGGATAGGGACGCATGGCAAAGCTGAATCCCGGGCTCCGACTGAAGAGCGCCGTCTGTACGACGGAGGTCATGGTCGTGGCCGCCCGCGAGCCCGACGTCGACGTCACCTGCGGCGGCGTGCCGCTCATCGAGCTGGGCGCCGCGCCGCCCCCCGGCGCGACGATCGCGGAGGGCGCGGCAGAGGGCACCCAGCTCGGGAAGCGCTACGTCGACGCGGCGGGGAGCCTCGAGCTCCTCTGCACCAAGCCCGGCAAGGGTTCGTTGGCCGCGGGCGGCGAGCCGCTCACCGTCAAGGCGGCGAAGCCGCTGCCGTCTTCGGACTGAGCACCGCGCCGTCGAGCCGCGAAGGGCCCTTGCATGCACTGCGGCGTAGCCGTGTTCCTCACCGAGCATGCGATGCGTCCGGGCGAGCTGGCGCGGGCGGTCGAGGAGCGCGGCTTCGAATCCCTGTGGTTCACGGAGCACTCCCACATCCCCGCCAGCCGCCAGACTCCATGGCCCGGCGGTGACGAGCTGCCGCAGGAGTACTACGGCCTCCTGGATCCGTTCGTCTCCCTCGCATTCGCTGCGGAAGCGACGAGCTCGCTGAAGCTCGGAACCGGGGTCTGCCTGGTCGTGCAGCGAGATCCCATCCAGACCGCCAAGGCGGTGGCGACTCTCGACGTCCTCTCGGGCGGGCGTTTCCTGTTCGGTGTCGGCGGAGGATGGAACCGCGAGGAGATGCGGAACCATGGCACCGTCTACGAGGCGCGCTGGAAGGTCCTGCGCGAGCGGATCGAGGCGATGAAGCAGATCTGGACCCGCGACGAAGCCAGCTACGCGGGCGAGACCCTTCGCTTTGAGCGCATCGTCGCCCATCCGAAGCCGCTGCAGAAGCCGCATCCTCCGATCCACGTGGGCGGCGCGTTCCCGGGAGGCATGAAGCGAGCGCTGCGCTACGGAGACGGCTGGATCCCGCTGCTGGGTCGCGGCGACGACGACGTCGCGAAGCACATGGCGGCCTTCCGGCGAGCCGCCGCGGATGCCGGCCGCGATCCCGATTCGATGGAGGTCTCCGCCTACGCGTGCCCCCCGGACGCGGAGCTGGCGAGCCGCTGTGCGGAGGCGGGAGTCTCGCGCATGGTGTTCCGGCTCCCCAGCGAAGGGCGGGACGGCGTGCTGCGCTTCCTGGACCGGCTCGGGGAGCTGAAGGATCGCGTGCGGTCGTCCTAGCGGACGGGCTATCCGCTTCGGAGCCCCTGGAGGAGGAGCTTCAGCACTTCGCGGGCCTCTCGGGCGGCCCTTTCGGGTTCGTTCGGGTGCGCCAGGAAGAAGCCGTTGATCACCACGGTGATCTGGCGCGCAAGCCCCCTGGGATCCGGCACCGCCCGGATCTCTCCCTTCTGGGCGGCCTGGAGGATCGCCCGGGTGAGGATCACGAAGACGGAAGACGTCGAGAACAGATCGATGTCGTGGTGGCGAGGAAGGTACGCGGCGAGCTCGCGACGAAGGCGTTCCGACGTCATGGAGTTCGCGTAGTGACACAGCCTCACGAGCTCCTCGATGACGCCTTCGAGGTCGTAGTGGCCCTTCGTGCGCTCCTTCAGCCCGCAGGCGATGCCGTCCATGAAGCGGCCGAGAAGCTCGCTGACGACCGCATCCTTGCTCGAGAAATGGGCGTAGAACGTGGGTCGAGAGAGCCGGGCCTCCTTGCAGACCTTCTCGATCCGCATCTCGTTGAAGCCGACTCGCTGGATCTCGCGCAGAGCGGCCTCGTAGAGGCGCTCGTGATTCTCGTGCCACGTCTTCTCGCGCGTGGTGGGAGGCATGCATCGCTCCTCGATCCCGTCCCTCCCTGCCGACCCGCGGAGGCCGCTGGCAATCTTACTTTCGGGTCAGTAAAATGACAAGCCTCATGTCCAGCCGGCCTGCCGCCCCCACCCCCGTGCGCCGCCGAAGCAGCGGTCTCCAGACCCGAGGCGAGATCGTGGTCGCCGCGGAGCGGCACTTCGCCGAGCGCGGCTTCGAGGCCGCGCGGCTCGAGGACATCGCGGCCGACGTGGGCATCCGCCGCGCAGCGATCTTCTACTACTTCCGCGACAAGCACGAGCTCTACGCCGCCGTGCTCGAGGAGGTCTTCGCCGGCGCGATGGCCGCCCTGCCGAGCGACGGCAGCGCGGCCGCGCGGCTCGAGGCGTCGCTGACCGGCTGGATCGACTACGTGGCGCGGCGTCCCAACGTCGCGCGGCTGATCCTGCGCGAGGCCGCGAATGCCCAGCCGGGCGCGGCCTCGCCTCTGATGCGCGCCGGCAGGGCGCCCGTCGCGTGGTTCCGGGCGCTGATCGACGAGGGGATGGCTTCGGGCGAGCTGAAGCCGCTGGTCGACCCGCATCGGCTCTTCAGCCTGATGGGCGCCAGCACGGTGTTCCACTTCGCCGCGATGCCCTGGCTCACGTTCGACGTGCCCTTCGATCCCTGGAGCCCGGCCGAGCTCGAGAAGCACAAGCGCGAGATCCTGCTCGTGGCGCGAGCCATGCTGGGAATCAAGGCGCGGCCGCGCACCCGCCGAGCCTGAGAGGGGAGATGGACTTCGAGATCACCGCGGACCAGCAGCAGCTGGTCGACTCCGTTCGCGCCGTGCTGGAGCGCGAGTGCCCGACCGCCCTGGTGCGCGACGTCGTCGAGAACGGCAGCGCGCCCGAGCAGCCGTGGAAGAGCGCTCGCGAGCTCGGCTGGGCGGCGATCGATCTGCCCGAGGAGCACGGTGGGCTCGCGCTCGGCTTCGCGGAGCTCGGGCTGGTGGTCGAGCAGCACGGGCGCTTCGTCGCCCCGGGTCCGTTCCTGGCGACCGTCACCGGGTTCCTGCCCCTGGTGCTCGAGGCCGGCAGCGCCGCGCAGCGCGAGCGCTTCGCCACGCCCGCGGGCGCCGGCGAGCTCACGGGCGCGCTCGCCATCGACCACGGTCGGGCCGCCGAGCACGCGCCGGGAGAGGCTCTCCGCGCGCGCCGCGACGGCCACGCCTGGATCCTGGAGGGGGAGCGCCGCTACGTGCTCGACGGCGACGTCGCCGACGAGCTCGCCGTGGCGGCCCGCGTCGACGCCGGCGACGGCGTGGGGCTCTTCGTGGTCCCGCAGGGCGCCGCCAAGGCGCAGCGAGTGGTCGCGCTCGACGCGAGCCGCCCCCTCGCCCACCTGCGCTTCGACGGCGTGCGCGTCGAGCCCGACCGCGTGCTCGGCCCGCCCGGCGCCGGCGCCCACGCCCTCGGCCGCGCGCTCGAGCGCGCCACGGTCGCCGCCGCGCTCGAGTGCGTGGGCGCGTGCCAGAGGCTGATGGAGCTCACGATCGACCACGCCCGGAACCGGCGCCAGTTCGACCAGCCGATCGGCGCCTTCCAGGCGATCCAGCACAAATGCGCGGACGTCTACGTCCAGGTCCAGAAGGCGCGTGCCACCGCCTACTTCGCAATGATGGCGCTGGCCGAGGACGACCCGCGCCGCAGCCTGGCCACGTCGATGGCGAAGGCGGCAGCGAGCGACTGCCAACGGCTGGTCTGCAAGGAGGGCATCCAGATTCACGGCGGCATGGGTTACACCTGGGAGAGCGACGTGCAGCTCTTCGTGAAGCGCGCCAAGACCCTCGAGGCGCTGTTCGGCACGGGCGGTCAGCACCGCCAGCGCATCGCCGACCTGCTGGAGATCTGAGCGTGCAGCTGCACTACGACGCCGAGACCGAGAAGTTCCGCGCCGAGCTCCGCGCGTGGATCGAGGCGAATCAGCCGACGCTCGAGGAGATGCGCGCCGAGCCGATGACGAGCTCCGCCCACCTGACGGGCTGGTCGCGCCGCTGGCAGCGCTGCCTGTTCGACGCGGGCCTGCTGGTGCCCGGCTGGCCGCCGGAGCTCGGGGGCCGGAACCTGCCTCCCGTGCAGCAGCTGGTCTACCACGAGGAGATGGCGAAGATCCGCACGCCGCGCACCACCAATCCCCAGGGCCTCGGGATCATCGCCCCCTCGATCCTCGACTACGGCAGCGATCTCCTCAAGGAGAAGTACCTGCTCCCCACCCTGCGCGCCGAGATCGCCTGGTGCCTCGGCATGAGCGAGCCCGGCGCGGGCAGCGACCTGGCCGCCCTGTCCACTCGCGCCGAGCTCCACGACGACCACTTCGTGGTGAGCGGCCAGAAGATCTGGACCTCGGGGGCGCACCACGCCGACCACTGCTTCTGCTTCGTGCGCACCGACCCGGACGCGCCCAAGCACCGGGGCATCAGCGTCCTGATCCTCGACATGAAGGCGCCCGGCATCCGCGTGCGGCCGCTGCCCGAGCTGATCGACCCGCATCACGTGGACTTCAACGAGGTGTTCTTCGACGGCGTGGTGGTGACGCGCGACCACCTGGTCGGCGAGCTCAACCAGGGCTGGTCGATCTCGGCGGGCTCGCTGGCCCACGAGCGCGGCATGATGTGGCTCTCGGCCGCCGCGCGGCTCGACGGCATGCTCGCGCAGCTGTTCCAGCTGGCACGCAAGCCGGGGCCCGACGGCCGCCGGATCGGCGAGAGCGCGACCTTCCGCGACGCCATCGCGAGCCTGTACGTCGACGCGCAGTCGATGTGGTTCATGGGCTACCAGGGATTCGCGAAGTTCGCCCGGGGCAACGTCTCGCCCGAGCACTCGGTGCTGAAGCTCTTCGGCTCCGAGGTCGCCCAGCGCGCCGCGCGGGTCGCCACCGAGTTCCAGGGCGTCGACGCGCTCGACGTCGACTTCCTCCAGGGCACACGCTACGACGACAGCTACCCCGCTCCGTGGATGAGGCAGTACCTGATCACCTACGGAGCCACGATCTCGGCGGGCGCCTCCGAGATCCAGCGCAACATCATCGCGCAGCGCGTCCTGGGCTTGCCCAGGCGCTGAGAGGACCGGGCATGAAGATGGACGACATGATCCTGGTGAGCGTCGACGATCACGTCTGCGAGCCCCCCGACATGTGGGAACGACACGTCCCCGCGAAGTGGAAGGATCGAGCTCCGCGGCTCGTCCGCAAGCCCGACGGCAGCGACGTCTGGGTATTCGAGGGCCAGCAGATCCCCAACGTCGGGCTGAACGCCGTGGCAGGTCGCCGCCCCGAGGAGTACGGCATGGAGCCGACGGCGCTCTCGCAGCTCCGGCCCGGCTGCTACGACGTCGACGCGCGGGTCGGCGACATGAACGCCAATGGCGTGCTCGGGTCGCTCTGCTTCCCCACGGTGCCGGGCTTCGTCGGCGAGCTCTTCGGCCGCCAGGCCGCCGCCGGCAACGGCGAGCTCGCCATCGCCATGCTGCGCGCCTACAACGACTGGCACATCGACGAATGGTGCGGCAAGCACCCGGGCCGCTTCATCCCTCTCGCGCTGCCGCCGATCTGGAGCCCGGAGCTCATGGGCGAGGAGGTGCGGCGCGTCGCCCGGAAGGGCTGCCACGCCATCACCTTCGCCGACAACCCGGGCGGCCTCGGCCATCCGAGCCTGCACAGCGAGCACTGGGACCCGTTCTGGACGGCGTGCGCCGACGAGGGCACGGTCGTCTGCATCCACATCGGCTCGGGCACGCGGATGAACCTGCAGGATCCGGGTGCGCCGATCGAGGTGATGATCGCGGGCACGCCGATCACCCTCTTCAACTGCGCCACCGAGCTCGTCTTCTCGGACATCTTCAGCAAGTTCCCGGCGCTCAAGATCGCGCTCTCCGAAGGCGGGATCGGCTGGATCCCGTACTTCCTGGAGCGCATCGACTACGTGCACCGTCACCACCACCGCTGGACGCTGCACGGCTTCCCGAACGGCAAGCTGCCCTCCGACGTCTTTCGCGAGCACGTCATCACCTGCTTCATCGACGACGCGGCGGGCGTGCGCAACCGCGACCTGATCGGCGTCGACACGATCACCTGGGAGTGCGACTACCCCCACTCCGACTCGACCTGGCCGAAGGCGCCCGAGACGCTGTGGGCCTCCCTCGCCGGCGTGCCCGACGAGGACATCCACAAGATGACCTGGCAGAACGTCACCCGACTCTTCTCCTACGACCCCTTCAAGCACATCCCGAAGGAGGGGTGCACGGTCGCGGCGCTGCGCGCCCAGGCGAAACATGTGGATCTCACGCCGCGCGTCGGCGCCGGCGGCAAGGCGCCGTCCGACTACGCGAAGGGCTATGCCACCGTCGGCGACATCATCAAGCAGATGGCCAACGCGTTCTCGACGCCGTTCGACAGCGGGGAGCGAAAGTGACGCAGCGAGCCTCGACCGAGAGCCCGGTGCAGCTCGACCTGAGCGACGTCGACCCGCGGGTCGGCCAGCTCGTCGGCGGCGGCCAGCTCTGGGAGCCCTGCTCCGCAACCGACATCCGCCGCTGGGTCCACGCGATGGACAATCCCAACCCGATCCACTGGGACCAGGATTTCGCTCGGAAGTCGAAGTTCGGCGGCATCGTCGCGCCGCAATCCTTCGTGGTGTGCATGGATTACGGCCACGGCGTCCATCCGGCCTGCGTCGGGCGCATCCCGGGCTCCCACCTCATCTTCGGCGGCGAGGAGTGGTGGTTCTACGGCCCTCGCATCAAGCCCGGCGACCGCCTGTCCCAGCAGCGGCGTTTCCACGGCTACAAGGTCAGCGACACCCAGTTCGCCGGCCCGACGATGTTCTCCTCCGGCGACACCTTCCACACCAACCAGCACGGCGCGCCCGTGGCCAAGGAGCGCTCGACCTCCATCCGCTATCTCGCGAAGGAGGCCGAGAAGCGCGGATTCTTCGCGAACCAGCTCGGCGAGGTCCGCCGCTGGACGCGGAGCGAGCTGGAGCAGATCGCCAAGGTCCGGACCGACTGGCTGATGTCCAACCGGCTCGGCGTCTCACCGCACTTCGAGGAGGTCGCGGTGGGAGACAGGCTGCCGCGCCGCGTGATCGGCCCGCACTCCATCGCGAGCTTCACGGCCGAGTACCGCGCCTTCATGTTCGATGCCTGGGGCACCTGGCACTGGGTGATCCCGGAAGGCGTCGCGGATCCGTGGACCACGCAGGATGCGGGGTGGATCGAAGGGTTCGGCTTCGACGAGGAAGGGGCCAGGATCGACCCGCGCAAGCGCGACGGGCTGTTCATGGGTCCCTCCCGCGGCCACGTCGACGACGAGCGGGCCGGGGAGATCGGCATGGCCCGGGCCTACGGCTACGGCGCCACGATGGGCGCCTGGACCCACGACTACGTCGCCTTCTGGGCCGGCCACGACGGCTACATCCGCCACTCCAGGTCCCAGTTCCGCGCGCCCGCGTTCGAGGGCGACGTCACCTACTTCGAGGCCGAGGTGTCCGCGAAGACCGAGCAATCGGCCTTCGGGATGCCGACGGTCACCGTGAAGACCCGGCTGACCAATCAGGATGGCGCTGCCCTGGTCGAGGCCACCCTCGAGGTGGAGCTGCCGTACTGAGCGCTTGCCCACCCGGCCGAAGGGGCGTGGATCCATGGACGCGGATGCGAAGGCTTCGATCGCCAGCGGCGTCCCGCTTGCCTCCGAGCCGGGGCTCGGAGCCCTGACCATCCCGGGCTACCTCCGGGAGGTCACGTCCCGGTTCGCCGCGCGCGAAGCGTTGGTCTGGCGCGCGGAGGGCGCCGTCGAGCGCTGGACCTATGCGACCCTGTGGGAGCGCTCGCTCGAGGTGGCGCGCGCGCTGATCGCCTGCGGCGTCGGAAAGGACAGCCGGGTCGGCATCCTGATGACGAACCGGCCCGACCATCTCGCCGCGGCGTTCGGAACGGCGCTGGCGGGCGGCGTCGCCGTGCCGCTCAACACGTTCTCGACGACCCCGGAGCTGGAGCATCTGCTCGAGGCGTCCAGCGTGTCGATCCTTCTCTTCGAGCGGAGCATCGCGAGGAAGGACTTCGCGGCCATCCTCGGCAAGCTCGAGCCTGCGATCGAGGCCGCCGAGCCCGGTCAGCTCCTGTCGAGCCGATTCCCGTTCCTGCGCCGCCTGGTGATCGTCGATCCGACGAAGGAACCCCCTGGAGCCCGGGGGATCGAGTCCTGGCACGACTTCCTTTGCCGCGCTGACGCGACGCCGTCTGCACTGGTCGCGGCCCGGGCGGCGGCGGTGAGGCCTTCGGACGTCGGGGCGCTGTTCTTCTCGTCCGGAACGACCAGCACGCCCAAGGGCATCCTCCATTCCCAGCGGGCGGTTGCCATCCAATGGTGGCGCTGGCCTCGCTTGATGGGCGTGGCGGACGACGTCCGCTGCTGGACGGCCAACGGCTTCTTCTGGTCGGGCAACTTCTCCATGGTGATCGGAAGCACCCTCTCGTCCGGGGGCGCGCTCGTGCTCCAGCCCACGTTCCAGGCCGAGGAGGCGCTGGAGCTGATGCAGGCGGAGCGGGTGACCCTGCCCTTTGCCTGGCCCCACCAATGGGCGAAGCTGGAGGAGGCGGCCAACTGGAGCGCCGTCGATCTCGGCAGCTTGCGCTACGTCGAGGACGGCTCGCCCTTGACGCGGCACCCGACGGCCAGGACGGCGTGGGAGCTTCCGCCCTCCTACGGGACGACCGAGACCCTGACGATCCATACCTCCTTTCCGAACTCCGCACCGTCGGAGGTACGCGGCAGCAGCCATGGCGAGCCGCTGCCGGGGAACACCCTGAAGATCGTCGATCCCGTGTCCGGCGGCGTGCTGCCGCGCGGGGCGCGCGGCGAGATCGCCGTCAAGGGCCCCACCTTGATGCTGGGCTACCTCGGCGTGCCGCGCGACGAGGCGCTCGACGCGGAGGGCTTCTTCCACACCGGCGACGGCGGCTATCTCGACGAGCGCGGGCGGCTCTTCTGGGAGGGCCGCCTGACGGACATCATCAAGACCGGCGGCGCCAACGTCTCGCCCCGGGAGATCGACGAGCTGCTCGCGTCCCATCCAGGGGTCAAGCGGATCCAGACGGTGGGTGTGCCCCACGAGACGCTGGGCGAAATCGTGGTGTCCTGCATCGTCCCGCACGAAGGCGCCGTCGTCGAGGAGACGGCGATCCGCGACTACGCCAAGGAGCGGCTGGCCAGCTACAAGGTGCCGCGGCGCGTTCTCTTCCTGCGCGAGGACGAGCTGGCGATGACCGGCAGCGACAAGGTGAAAGCCGGCGCGCTCCGACAGCTCGCCGTCGAACGGCTGGGCGCAGCGCAACCGCAGGGTCGAGTCACCTGAGCATCTGTCCCGAATGACGACCGAGCTCCCGGTCTTCCTCGATCGTAACCTCGCCATTGACCAGGATGAACCGATAGCCCTTTGCCCGCTGCACCCGCCGCCACTCGCCTCCCGGCTGGTCTTCGAGCTTCTCGACGGGAAGGACCTCGAGGTTCTCGTAGTCGTACACCACGATGTCGGCCGCCTTGCCCACCTCGATCGTGCCGCGATCCCGGAATCCCGCTACGTACGCCGGCAGCGCCGACAGCTTCGCGTGCACGTCTTCGAGCGACATCATGTCGGTCGAGCGGGCCGCTCGGATGATGGTCTCCGTGGGGTACCGCCCTGCCGTCAGGAAGCGCACGTGAGCGCCGCCGTCGGAAACGCCGGGCAGGACCGAAGGATCGCTCATGACCTCCCGGTACCCATCGAGGGTATTCGTCGGCGAGACGCTGAAGAAGACGGTCTTGAGCTCGTCCGCGCAGGCCAGGTCGAGAAGCGTGTCGACCGGGTGCTTGCCCAGCTGTTCCGCGATGTCGCGGATCTGCCATTCCTGCCACTTCTGCGTCTCGGGGCCGAAGCCCTCTGCAACGACGATGTCCTCGAATGCTCCGGAGAGGTATGGCTTGGAGTTGCGGAGCGCCGGCCTCCGCGCCGGATCCGAGAGCTTCGCGAGCCGCTCGGCGACGCTTCCCGTCGTCGCCTCGCGCCAGGCCGGCATCTCGTCGTACAGATTCCAGTCCTCGAACGAGTAGGTGTGCCCGGCGTCCGTGGTGAAGCCCTGGCCGTAGATGGCCAGTCCCCTCTCCCGGCAGCGCTTCAGCCACTGCAGCTGCTTCTTGTGGACGTCGGGGTAGTGCTCGAAGGCGATGACCGCGTTGAAGAGCACGGGCCGCATCGCAGCCTTCGCCACCTCTTCGCAGAACGCCGTCGTCCCGCCGCCCTTGCAGGCGGGCGCGAGCTGGATGAAGCCTCGGGAAAAGGCGCCGATCTCCTGCGCCAGCTCGTAGCAGGTCTGCTTGTGCATCACGTCGCTGACCATCGGCGAGCCGTCGAAATCCTTCTGCTGGTCCGCGCCGGAGCCTGCCTCCATGCGCTGCGCCGACCAGCCGGCAGCACCGGCCTCCATGGCCTCGCGCAGCAGCCGCCGCAGCTCGGCGTGCTCCCGATCCGTGGGCAGAACGCCCTGCTTCGCTCGCTCGGCGCCCAGCACGTACGTGAGCAGCGGGCAGAGCGGCAACAGGGCGCCGAAGTTCACGGCCTTCGGGCGCGCTGCGATGGCCGCCAGCATCTCGGGAAAGCTCTCCCAGCTCCATGGAAGCGCCGCCTGCATCGCCGCCAGCGGGATCGACTCGACCCGCGTCATCGAGAGCATGGCGCGCTCGCGATCGGCCTCGCGCATCGGCGCGAATCCGAAGCCGCAGTTGCACGCGACCAGCGACGTCACCCCGTGCCAGCCCGCCATCGAGCAGTAGGGATCCCAGAAGATCTGCGCGTCGTAGTGGGTGTGGAGGTCGATGAAGCCCGGGGCGACGATCATGCCCGATGCGTCGAGCACGCGATCCGCGTCGGAAGCGCGCACGGCGCCGATCTCCGCGATCTTTCCGTCCTTGATCCCGACGTCGGCGCGAACGCGCGGCATGCGGCGCCCATCGACGAGGATGCCCCCGCGAATCGCGGTGTCGAAGAGTGCCACGGCGCTTCCTCCACGTGTCGCGAGAACCAGACGGACGAAGCCAGTCCGGATTCTAAGGAGCCGTGGGCGCAGTGGCTTGTCTGCTGTAAAGCCCGGCTGTTGCCCGAATGGCCACGAAACGCGATGATCGCCGCGCGCTACGACGCGGGAGGAAGAATGCCATGAACGATCTCCAATGGGACTTCTTCACGGATCCCGAGATCATCCGGGATCCCTCTCCCTACTACGCCGCGCTGCGCAAGCTCGGCCCCGTGGTGCGCGAGCCCTACCACGGCGTCTTCATGGTCTCCGGCCTCGAAGAGGTCCTCGAGGTGTTCGGGGATCCGGGTGCCTTCTCGTCCATCGTCGCGCCGCTCGGCCCGTTCATGAAGCTGCCGAAGCCCGCCGAGGGAGAGAGCCTTGCTGGCGTCATCGAGCGCCGGCGCGCCGAGATCCCCCTGAGCGACCTGCTGCCCACTCTCGATCCTCCCAGGCACACCCGGCATCGGGCGCTGCTCAACAAGCTCCTCACGCCGAACCGCCTCAAGGAGAACGAGGAGTTCATGTGGACCCTCGCCGACGGGCTGATCGACGAGTTCGCCGACCGCGGCGAGATCGAGTTCTGCAGCGCCTACGCGGGGCCTTTCACGCTGCTCGTGATCGCCGACCTGCTGGGGGTTCCGCACGAAGACCACGAGACCTTTCGCGGCTGGCTGGGGAAGACCCTCGCTGGTGACACCCAGGGCAAGGGAACCGGCGACCAGCTGCTCGCGAACGTGTATCCCTACTTCACCCGCTACATCGAGGAGCGTCGCGCCGCGCCGGGCGACGACGTCATGAGCCAGCTGGCCACCGTCCCCTTCTCCGACGGGGAGCTCCCCGCCGTGAGCGAGATCGTGAGCCTCGCCTTCGTCCTGTTCGCGGCCGGACAGGAGACGACGGCGCGCCTGATCTCCACCGGCATGCGCGTCCTCGCCGAGCAGCCCGCCCTCGCCGACGAGCTGCGAGCCAATCCCGAAGGGATCCGGAGCTTCATCGAGGAGTGCCTGCGTCTGGAGAGTCCCATCAAGGGCCCCTTCCGCCTCGCCCTGCGCGACACCCGGCTCGGCGGCGTCAACATCCCGATGGGCTCCGTCTTGATGGCGATGAACGGCGCCGCCAACCGCGACCCGCGCGTCTTCGACGATCCCGACCGCTTCGACGCGAAGCGTCCGAACGTCCGCCGAAACATCGCCTTCGGGCACGGCACGCACTTCTGCGTCGGCGCCAACCTCGCCCGCGCCGAGGCGCGCACCAGCTTCGAGCGGCTGCTGGCCCGGCTCGACGACTTTCGGTTGGTGGACCCGAGCGCCCTCTCCTACGCGCCGAGCTTCCTCATCCGCGGACTGAACGACCTTCCGCTGCGCTTCCGCCGGCGCGCCTAGCCCGGGTCGCCGGACCCGAGCCCGCGCGCGACGGGGTTCGCTCAGATCGCCGCCTGGATCCCATCGAAGAACTGCCACCAGGCGTCGAGCGAGTGCTGCAGCGCGTCGCGCACGCGGGCCTGGGTCCCGGCGTCGGTGGCGTGGCGAACGACGATGTTGTCCCCCACCTCGCTGTGCTCGGCGTCGGCCATCTCGTGGATGTCCCAGAACTCCACCGCCTCGCGGCTCAGCCCGTAGTGCTGCTGGAATCGGCGCGCCATCGGCCCGAACGCGCCCGGGACCTGGCCCTCCGCCGCCAGGTTGATCGCGGCCGCCGCCTCGATGAACGAGCGCTGTTTGGTCGACAGCTCGAACCAATCGATCAGGGCGCGAGTGGCGGGAAGCGGGCGCCCCTCCACCATCTCCGCGCGCTTCAGCCCGACGGCCTCGCCGAAGCGGATGAACAGCTCCGGGTGGGGCTGGTTGCAGCCGGAGAGCCGCCCGGTCTCCTCCTCGTAGACGCTCTCCGCGAGCGCCATGCGCTCCTGGGGGAACGGGCAGTTGGCGTGCATCGCGCTCACGGCGCGCGGGAACTCGCGCACCTGCAGGAAGAACTGGATGGCGAAGAGCTTCAGCTGCTCGCCGCTGAGCTTGCCGTCGGCGAGCGCCAGCCAGAGCGGGTGACTGCCGAAGGTGCGCCGCGCCTGGATGCGCGCGACCAGATCCTGAATGAAGGCCTCGGGTGCCAGGACGTCGGCCATCTCACACTCCTCGCTCGTCGGGGGCCCGCTGCGAGGCCGCCAGGATGGGGTATAGTACGCGAGAATGGCCTTCTCCGGCAAGGGAATACGCGATTCTCGAGCGGTGACCGACCTCGCCGATTACCGCGCGCAGCTGCGCGAGTGGCTCGACGCGAACCACGATCGGCTCGCGCCCCGCTTTTCCCCGCCGGGCACGCTCGACGACCACATCGCGCAGATGCAACGCGTGAAGTCGCTGCTGTTCGAGGCGGGCTGGATGCAATTCGGCTGGCCGGAGCGCGTCGGCGGACGAGGCGGCTCGCCGATGATGCGGACCGAGCTCGGCGCGGCCATCGCGGGGCGCGATCTCACGGATCCGGGGCTCTACTCGTTGATCGAGGTGCTCGCCCCCACCCTCATCGACTTCGCCCCGCCCGAGCTCGCCGCCGAGGTCGTCCCCCGCTTGCTCTCGGGGGCCGAGATCTGGTGCCAGGGGTTCTCCGAGCCCGACACCGGGAGCGATCTCGCGTCCCTTCGCTGCCGCGCCGTGCCAAAGGGGGGCGACGCTCGCACCGCCTCGAGCTGGGTGATCAAGGGCCAGAAGGTGTGGACCAGCCTCGCCCAGTACTCCGACCGTTGCGTGCTGCTCACCCGAACCGGACCGCCGGAGTCGCGGCACCGGGGCATCACGGCGTTCTTCGTCGACATGAACTCTCCGGGGATCACCGTCGCGCCGCTCGAGATGATCAACGGAGAGCGGGAGTTCGCCGAAGTCTTCTTCGACGACGTCGTGGTCCCCAGCGAACGGATGCTCGGCGAGCTGAACGGGGGCTGGGCCGTCGCCATGAGCATCCTCCCCTACGAGCGATCCTCGTGCTTCTGGCAGCGCATCGCCTACCTCTACCAGCGACTCCAGAAGCTCGTCGACGCCGCACCGGACGACGACCGCGCCGCAGAGGTCGTGGGCAACGCCTTCCTGCAGCTCCATGCCCTCCGCGCCCGCTCCCGCGTCACGCAGCACCGGCTCGCTGCGGGGGGCACGCTCGGCGCAGAGACGTCGATCGAGAAGGTGCTCCTGGCCACTGCGGAGCAGACGACGTACGACGCCGTTCGCCGGCTCCTCGGTGGGGTCATCGAGATGGACGACGGCACGGCCGGCGAAACCTGGCGCGGGGAGTACCTGTACTCCCGCGCTTCCACGATCTACGGCGGCACGATCGAAGTGCAGCGCAACATCATCGCGCGCCGGCTCCTCGACCTCGGGAGCGCCGAATGATCGATGCTGCCGATCGCGCCCTGATGGAAGAGACCGTCCGCGCCGCGCTCGCGAGCGCCGGCGCGAACACAGAGATCGATGGAATCCTCGCGAAGCTCGGCTGGCTGGAAATGCTCGAGGCCGAGCCCGCAGACGCGATCGACGTCGTCTTCAGCGCGCTCGGCGCCACCCATGGCGCGGCGACGGCGCTCGACGACGTGGTCGTGTCGGCGCTCGGCACGAAGCCGCGCCCCGACCTCGCCGTCCTCCTGCCCCGCTTCGGCGCCTGGGACCCGCCGGGGAGAATCGACGGAAGCGAGCTAAGCGCGCGGGGCCTCGCCACGGCTCGCGCCGCCCGCGCCGGGGAGCTGCTGGTGGTGTGCGGGGAGGCAGCCGATCCGTGGGCCGCCACGATTCCGCTGCAGGTTGCGGAGATCGCCGCGCTGCGCGGGATCGACCCCGATGCCGGCTTCCACGCGGTCCGCGTGCAGGGCGCGCCGGCGACCGCCACGCGCCTCGCTCCCGCCGCGTGGCAAGCGGCGGTCGCCCTGGGCCGCCGCGCCGTCTCCCACCAGATCGCCGGCGCCAGCCGAGCCATGCTGGCCCTCGCGCGCACCCACGCGCTGGAGCGGGTGCAGTTCGGTCGTCCGATCGGGCAGTTCCAGGCCGTCCGCCATCGACTCGCGGACGCGCTCGTGGCGCTGGAAAGCCTCGAGGCGACCCTCAGCGCGGCCAGGGAAGACCCGGGCTCCGAAACGGCCGCCCTCGCGAAGGCCGTTGCCGGACGCACCGCTCGCACGGTGGCCGCGCATTGCCAGCAAGTGCTCGCCGGCATCGGCTTCACCACCGAGCATCCGTTCCACCGGTTCCTCAAGCGCAGCATGGCGCTCGAGGGGCTCTACGGATCGGCCGACGAGATCGTCCTCGACGTCGGGAGGCGACTCCTCGCGGCGCGCCGCGTCCCGACGCTCATCGAGCTCTGACGCCCCCCTCGCTTCCGCACGCGGCCGCTACGACCAGGGGTTCTCGTCCCAGGGGCGATCCAGCGGCTCCATCCCGGCTCCGATCGGGAAGAACTGGCGCTGCGCGTACGTCTCGCGGGCGAGGCCGTGGGCCAGCTCGTCGAGGAACGCGCGCTTGAGGTCCTGGGTGAACAGCATGCGCGTGTAGCGGAGCGTGAGGGGAGGCCGTTTGGCCAGCTCGCGCGCCAGCTCCCACGCGCGGTCGAGCAGCCGGTCCCTGGGCAGCACTTCGCTCACCGCCCCCCACTCGAGCGCCTCGCGGGCGCTCAGCTTCTTTCCGGTCAGCAGCATGTAGCGCCCGCGGTTTCGTCCGACGATCCACGGCCAGATCACGTGCTGGCCGTCGCCCGGAACCATGCCGCGCGGGAAGTGCGCCAGATCCTGGAAATAGGCGTCCTCGGAGGCCAGCACGATGTCACCCAGGAGCGGGACCTCGGAGTGGATGTTGCACGGGCCGTTGACGGCGCTGATCATCGGCACCTCGACGGCGAGCACGTGCTCGACGAGCATGCGGCCGTACCAGGCCTTCTCGTCGAGCAGGCTGAGCCCCTTCTGGTCGTCCATCGCGAGGTACACGGGCTTCCGTGCCGCTCGGGCAGGCGGCGCCCCCCAGTTGGCGTTGTAGTTCTCGCCCGTACCGGTGTGGATCAGGACCTTGATCTCGCGATCGCCCGCGACGTCGGCGAAGGCGTCCGACATCTCGTCGTGCGCCTTCCAATCCCACACCAGGCTGCCGCCCTCCGTGTGGCACTGCATCAGCAGGATGCCCTCCTCGCTCAGCTCGAACCGGAAGTTGGCGTACCGGTCCTTGTACTCTGCAAACCTCGTTCGCTTGGCCACCGAATCCTCCTCTCGCGAGAAACCGTCAGCTTGCAGTCACCCGGGCGAGATCGCCACGACGAACGGACTGCTCTAGGAGCGTCGCAGGAACCGGTCGAGGTTCGCGCGCAGCTCGGGTGTGTCGAACGATGCGCTCTCGGACGCCATCGCGAAGTCGATGGTGGCCAGCACCGCTCGCTCGACGTGCAGGTTCAGAGCCCGCTTGGTCGCCTCGACGGCCTGACGCGGCAGCGCGGCGATCCGCTGGGCGGCGGCGATCGCCGCGGAGAGCACCTCGCCATCCGGGCACACGTGGTTCGCCAGGCCGATCGCCGCCGCCCGCGCGGCGCTGATCCGATCCCCGGTGAACGCGTACTCCTTCGCCAGGAGCAGGCTCGTGTGCAGAGGCCAGGTCAGCGGGCCCCCGTCGGCCGCGACGAGGCCCACGGCCACGTGCGGATCCGCGAGGTAGGCGGACTCGGCCATGTAGACGACGTCCGAGAGGGCGATCACGCTGCAGCCGAGCCCCACCGCCGGTCCGTTGACTGCGGCCACCACGGGCACCCGGCAGCGGATCATGTTGAGCACGAGCTCGCGACCCTCGGCGATCACGTCGCGCCGCAGCGCGCGGTCGTTCGCCATTCGCTCCAGGAGATCGAAGTCGCCGCCGGCCGAGAACGCGCGCCCTTCCCCGGTGATGACCGCGGCGCGCGCGTCCGGGTCGGCGCTGAGCAGCGGAAACAGGCGGGTCAGCGCGAGGTGCAGCTCCTCGTTCACGGCATTCAGCTGCTCGGGGCGGGCGAGCCGCACGATCCGCACCGGGCCGTCGGCCTCGACGCGGATCACGCCGGGAAGGCGGTAATCCATCGGAGCTCCTTGTTGCTCTCAGGCCGTCGGCAGGCCGAGGATCCGCGTAGCGATGATGTTCTTCTGGATCTGGGAGGTCCCACCCATGACGCTCTGCGCGCGGCTGTAGAGGTAGATCTTCAACGCGACGTCCCCGGCGTCGATCACCGCGCGCGATCCGGACGCGGCCAGGGCCGCGCTCCCGACCGTCTGCTCGACCCAGGTCATCAGGAGCTTGTCGATGGAGCCGCCGGGCCCGTGGTGGAGGCCCTCGAGGCGCTCGGAGAGCCTGCGGCGGACGTGGAGCCGCAGCATCTCCGCCTGCACGTACGCCCATGCGACGGCTTCGCGCTGGTCGCTGCGGAACGCGCCCGGATCCGCGCGCACGGTCTCTTCGAGCTCCTTGACCGTCTTCGCGTACCTCGCGACGTAGCCGAGCTCGCCGGGCTCCCGCTCGTGGCTGACGATCGTCATCGCGACGCGCCAGCCCTCACCCGGCTCGCCGATCCTGTTCGCGGCGGCGACGCGCGCGCCGTCGAACAGCACCTGACCGAACTCGGTCGTGATGCCGTTGATCATGCGAAGCGGGCGCTGCTCGATCCCGGGCTGGTGCATCGGCACGGCGAAGGCGGAGAGGCCCTTGTGCTTCGGTACGGCGGGATCGGTGCGCGCGAGCAGGAAGCACCAGTCGGCGACGTCCGAGTAGCTGGTCCAGATCTTGTGGCCGTTGATCACGTACTCGTCGCCGTCGCGGGTGGCGGTCGTGCGCAACGCCGCGAGGTCGGATCCGGCGTCGGGCTCGCTGAAGCCCTGGCACCAGCGCTCGCGCCCGCTGATCAGCCCGGGAAGGAAGCGCTCCTGGATCGCATCGCTCGCGTGGGTCGCGATCCCCTGGACCAGGTAGCCGAGGCTCGGACGCGGCGGCGCACCCGCGGCGGCGAGCTCCTCGTCGAGGATGACGTCGAAGACCGGGGGCAGGTCGTGGCCGCCGAAGCGGGAGGGCCAGGAGAGTCCGAAGAAGCCGGCGTCGTACAGCGTGGTGTGCCACTCCGCCTGCCGGACCCAGTACTCGTCGTCGGTCGAGGAAACCGGAAGGCCGGGGTTGTGCTCGGCGAGCCATGCGCGGAAGCGCGCCCTGAACTCCGCCTCGGCGGGCGAGTCACGCAGGTCCATCGGTTACTCCGAGACGGGTACGCTGGATCTGACGCAGCTGCTCGCCGTCGTCACCAAACCACTGGGAGGACAGCAAGGCGCGGCGCAGGTAGACGTGGACGATGCAATCCCAGGTGTTGCCCATGCCGCCGTGCACCTGCACTGCGGTCTCGCAGACGGTGCGCGCGGCGCGCGCGCAGTAGGCCTTGGCCACACGCCCGGCGCTGCGGGCCTCGTCGGGTCCGAGCTCGTCGACGCCCCACGACGCCTGGAGCGCGACGCTGAACGCCCCCTCCAGCAGGCAGAGGGCCTCGGCGAGGAGGTGCTGCACGGCCTGGAACGTTCCGATGGCCACGCCGTACTGCCGCCGTTCCTTCGCGTAGGCGACCGTCAGGTCGAGCGCGCCCCGCGTGATGCCGATCAGATCCGCGCTCGTGAGCGCCAGACCCAGGGAGGCCCAGGAGTCGAGATCGGCGCGAGTGAGGACCCGGGACTGCCCGGGAACCGCGAGCAGGCGCGCGCCGACCGGGATCGGGCGGATCGCTCGCGTGAGGTCCGCGCCGTCGGGCGCGCCGTCGACCTGCACCTGCGCGAGGCGATAGCCGCTGCCTTCGGGAATCAGGACGTACGCCGCTTCGAGGCTCTCAGCGGCACAGTCGACGGCGTAGATCGGCGTCGTGGTGACCGGACCGGGTATCACCGCCGCGTCGATCAGGTCGGCCGAGAAGGCGACCACCGCGCCGTCGGTCCGGATCACACCGGCGCGGCGGGCGAGATCGGCTGCGAGGACCGGGCCCGCGAACGCGACGTCGGCGACGGCCTCGCCCAGCGCGTCCGCGATGATCGCGGCCTCGACCCCGCTTGCGAGCGGAGCGCCCTCGCCCCCGTCGTGGCGCAGCTCGAGCCAGCCGGCGTCGCGCACCGCTCCCGCGAGGCGCTTGCGGCGCACGCCGTCGGCGAGATCGGCCACGGTCCGCGGCCCGAGCTGTCGCGCCAGCTGGCGGGCGGTGCGCCGCAGCTCGGCCTGCTCGGGCGTGTCACGGGCATCCATCGGCGAGAATCATACTAACATTTTTCGAGAGCGCGATTGCAAAGCCCCGGGATCCGCTTATCATCGGGAGCTTTCCCGCAGCCGGGGCCAGTCCGATGCTGTCCGACTCCAGGTACCACTCCCTGGCGGTGCTCGACGTCGTCGACGAGACCGCCGACGCGCGGTCCTTCGTGCTCGAGGTCCCTCCCGCCCTCGAGGAGACGTTCCGCTACGCCGCCGGACAGTTCTGCACGTTCCGGGCGACGATCGCCGGCGAGTCCGTCGTGCGCTGCTACTCGATGTCGAGCTCGCCGGACGCGGGCGAACGCTTCACCGTCACGGTGAAGCGGGTCCCCGGCGGCCCGATGTCGAACTGGATGAACGACGCGCTCGCTGTGGGCGACAGGATCGACGTGATGGCGCCGGCGGGGCTGTTCGTGCTGCGCGCGGCCGAGGTTCCGATCGTCGCCTTCGCAGGCGGCAGCGGCATCACGCCGGTGATCTCCATCATCAAGAGCGCGCTCGCCACCACGGCGCGCGAGATCGCGCTGGTGTACGCCAACCGCGGCGCTGGCAGCGTGATCTTCGCCGAGGAGCTGGAGCGCCTGCGCGCAGCGTCCGGCGGGCGACTCTCCGTGCACCATCACCTCGACTCGGAACGCGGGTACCTCGACGCCGCGGGGTGCGCGGCGCTGGTCGGGGACCGAACGGACGCCGACTTCTACGTCTGCGGCCCAGCTCCGTACATGGATGCCGTCGAGGCGGGCCTGGCGCAGCGGGGGATCGCGCGGAGCCAGCTGTTCATCGAGCGCTTCGAGCTGCCGGGCGAGACGTCCCTGCCCCCCGAGCGCTCGGACACGGAATCGATCGTGATCCGGATCGATCGCCGCAAGCACACCCTCCGCTACGAGCCGGGGGACACCATCCTCGAAACGGCGCGCCGCGCGGGGCTGAGCCCGCCGTTCTCGTGCGAGAGGGGGAACTGCGCCACCTGCATGGCCCACCTCGACGAAGGGAGGGTTGCGATGCGCGCGAACAACGCCTTGTCGCCCGACGAGGTCGCGGCGGGTTGGGTGCTGACCTGCCAGGCGCTCCCCCTGAGCCGCGCGGTCGTCGTCGACTACGATCGGTGACCCGGCCCGCAGCGCGCGCCGAAGCTCCCGCTGCGGCGGGCCCGATCAGAGCTGGGAGCACAGCGAAGCCACGAACGCCTCGGTCCGCTTGCGCGACTCGACGCGCGCGGCGCGGTCGGGCCCCAGAGACAGGACGCGCACCGCGAGGTCGGTGACGCCCGCGTCGCGGAAGGCGCGCAGGCGATCGACGATGGCCGACTCGTCCCCCGCTGCGAGGATGTCGCCGACGTCGGTCGCGTCGCCGTAGTCGAGCAGTCGCTGGTAGTTCGGCGAGTACTCCGCATGCCCGAGCACCCGGTTCGCTCTTTCGCGCGCGGCGTCGACCTCGTCCTTGGCGCAGAGCGTGACGGGGACGCCGGCGACGATCCGGGGAGCCGGCCTCCCGGCCGCTGCCTTCGTGATGCGCGGGGCGATGTGCTCTCCGATGGCGCGCTCGTCGGCCATCCACAGGATCGTCCCCGACGCCTGCTCGCCGGCGATGCGGAGCATCACCGGAGCGAGGGCGGCGAGGAGGACCGGAGTCGGGCCGTAGTCGGTGACGTCCAGCGGGGTATGCACGCGATACGCGTCGTTCTCGACGTCCACCCGGCCCGGGCCGGCCAGCGCCGCGTTCAAGACCTCGAGGTAGTTCCGGAGCAGGCGGGCCGGTCGCTCGTACGGCAGGCCGAGCATGCCTTCGATGACCCAGTGGTGCGAGACGCCGAGCCCGAGCGCAAAGCGGCCCTCGCACACCGCCTGGTTCGAGAGCACCTCCTGCGCCATGGCGATGGGATGACGCGTCTGGATCGGCAACACCGCCGTTCCCAGCTCGACCCGGCGGGTCGCGCGCCCCATCAGCGTGATCATGGTGAACGCATCGAAGTCCCCGGGGATCTGGGGCACCCAGATCGAGGCGAAGCCGGCCCGCTCGGCCGCCTCGGCATCCGCGATCAGCCCTGCAACCTTGTGCCGATACCGCCCCAGCTCCGGGCCGATCATCAGGCCGATCCGCATCCTGGTTTCCCTCCGGCTGCCCCGAGTCGACCCGGGCGACACTAGCCCCGAGCGGGGGCCCTGGCAATTCGATTCTCATTCTGGGAGAATCAGGGTTCCCTAGACCGGGCGGAGGGGCCGCGGAGGACTGGAAAGGGATTCATTCGTGGCGACGGTCGACGACGACGTAGCGGGCTGGCGTCAGCGAGCGGTCTCGCGAAGCCTGAGCGCGGCGCGCACGCGCGCGGAGCAGCGCATTCAGCGACTGCTCGGCGCGGCGTTCGAGCTGATCGACGAGCGGGGCACGAGCGAGTTCACGATCCAGGAGGTCGTCGACCGCTCGAAGCAATCCTTGCGAGGGTTCTACCAGTACTTCGACGGCAAGGACGAGCTGCTGTTCGCCCTGCTCGAGGAGACCCTCCGCGAGGCGCTCGAGGACCTTCGCGAGGCCGTGGAGTCCGGGTCCGAGCCGCTCGACCGCCTGCGCGCGTTCACGATCCGCCTCCACGAATGGTGCGAGCCGCTCGGGACGCGACGCAAACGGGGCTCCCACAACCGGATCCCGATGTCGGAGTTCTCGCTGCAGCTCGCGCTGAAGGCTCCGGAGCGCGTGGCCGCGGTGATGGCGCCGATCTCCCGGATGCTGCTCGAGCTGGTCGACGCGGCGGCCGCGGCGGGCGCGATCCGGGTCGGCGAGACGAGACGGGCCGCCCTGCTCATCCAGCAGACCGTGATGTACGGCTGGCTCATGAATCGCCTGGTCCAGAACCCCCGCTCGCGCGTCACGGCCGAGGAGGCATGGGAGTTCTGCCTCCACGGCCTCGGCGGCTGACGCCGCCCCGCAAAGCGAGGAGCTCCCATGAAGAACCCCGTGATCGTCGAGGCTCTCCGCACGCCGATCGCCCGCGCGCGCAAGGGGTCGCTGGCGACCCTGGACGCGTTCCAGCTCGCCCAGGTGGTGGTCCGCGCCGTCCTGGAGCGCACGAAGATCGAGCCGGGCGAGATCGACGACCTCGTGATCGCCGAGAGCCTGCAAGGCGGCGGGGTCATCGCGCGCCACACGGCGGTCGTGCTGGGCCTCGAGCAGGTCCCCGGGCTGGCGACGAACCGACATTGCGCGGCCGGCCTCGGCGCCATCGCGAGCGCAGCCGGGTCGATCGCCGCCGGCATGGACCGCGTTGTCCTGGCGGGCGGGACCGAGAGCATGAGCACGATGGCGATGTGCCAGAAGCCGCCCGCCCCCGGCGCGGCTCCGCAGCTCTGGATGCCGCCTTCTCATCCGGAGACGCCGGACGCGCCGGCCTTCGACATGTCCATCACCGTCGGGCACAACGCGGCCACCCTGGCCGGGCTCTCGCGCGAGGACGTGGACCAGTGGGCGATCTACAGCCACGCCCGCGCCATCGAGAGCATCGACTCGGGCGCCTTCGCTTCCCAGCTCGTGCCCGTCGAGATCCAGGGCCCCGGCGGCGAGGTCCGGCTCTTCTCGACCGACGAGCATCCCCGGCGTGGTCTGACGCTCGAGGGAATGGCCGAGCTGAAGGCCATCCATCCCGAGATCGACGGGTTCACCGTGACGGCGGGCAATGCCGCGGGCGTGAACGACGCCGCGGCCGCGGTGATGCTCATGGATCCCGACTACGCGGCCGCCAACGGCTTCGGGGCGCTCGCCGCGATCCGCTCCTGGGCTGCGGTGGGGGTCGCTCCGCGACGCACGGGAATGGCTCCCATCGACGCGATCCCGAAGGCGCTGGCCCGAGCGGGGCTCGACCTGCGTGACATCGACCTCTTCGAGATCAACGAAGCCTTCTGCTCGGTTCCCGTCGCCACCACCCGCGCGCTCGGAATCGACCAGGAGATCTGCAACGTCAACGGGAGCGGCTGCAGCCTGGGGCATCCGATCGCCGCGACCGGAGCGCGCATGGTCGTGACCATGGTCCACGAGCTCCGGCGCCGAGGCGCTCGTCTCGGCTGCGTCTCCCTGTGCGCGGGTGGCGGAATGGGCATGGCGATGGTCGTCGAGGCGCTCTGACGGTTCCCCGCTTCAGAGACGGACGAGCCCGCGCGGCAGGGGCAACGGGAGATCGGGATAGCTCACGATGCCGGGCGGCGCGGCCACGACGGACGCGATGGCGTTCACGGCCGGCATGGCCGTGATGATGTGCCCGATCACCATGAAGTCTGCGAGACTCTTCGCCTGGAAGTCGGGCGGCGGCAGGAACTGCAGCGTCGAGCGCACCGTCGGAAGCCCCTGCACCTCGATCTGGTAGCCGTCCTCGATCTTCCAGTCGGGCTCGAGCACGGCCGCCTTCTTCCAGCGCACGTTGAGCGCGACGAGCGTGCGCCCGCCCACCCGACCCTGCCAGCTCGCCGCGACGCCGGCCACGCATCCTGCCGGAATCCGCCACGAGCCGAGGTCGACGTCCGCCGTCGTCTTCGCGTGCTCGGCCTCGCAGACGATCTCGTCGAGCTCGACACCGAGGGCGTCCGCGACCATCGCCACCGCCTCGCCGAACACCGCGGTGCCCTCCGCGGTCATCCTGTGCAGGTCGGGGTCGTCGATCGGGCGGCCGAACCCGGCGGGCCGCTCGGTGTCGGGCGAGTCGTAGAGTGCGGTGTGCGCGGCCTCGCTGATCGTGATCTTGTCGACGCGGCTGCTGATGCCAGCGAGCACGATGCCGAGGAGCTCGGCCCAGCCCGGGCTGATCCCCGTCCCGAAGAGCGACGAGCGGCCGCGCTCGCAGGCGTCGACCAGCCGCTTCCGATCGGGGCCGAGCCGCCGCCCGTTGATGAACGCCGCCGTCGTCACGACGTTGACGCCGGCGCCGAGGATCCGCACGAGCTCGTCTGTCGACGGCCACATGGGGTTGTAGACGACGCAGTCCGGGCGCAGCGCGAGGAGCGCGTCGACGTCGTGCGTGGCGGTCACGCCGAGCGGAGCGAGCCCGCAGAGCTCGCCGACGTCGCGCCCGACCTTGTCGGGCGACCACGCGTAGCAGCCGACCAGCTCGAGGTCGGGCTTCCGCGCGATCGCGGCGACCGACTGCTTCCCGATGTTTCCGGTGGTCCACTGCACGACACGAAGCGCCATCGTCTGCTCCTTCAGCGGGTGGGGAGGAGCCGGCGCGCCTGGCGGAGGAGCTCGGCGCGCAGGGTCTCGTCGTCGAGGTCGAGCGCGAGCGGGTGGAGCACGGAGCCCGCAATCGCCGAGGCGAGCGCCGCCGCGCGAACGCGCGCGCGCGCGTCGAACGTCGCGCCCATCAGCACGCGGTTGACGCGCTCCATGACGCGGCGGAACGGAGCGTGGTCCCCGAGAAAGCGCAGCATGACCGGATCGCGCTGGAGGACGCCGGCCATGCCGCGGCGCTCGACGGCGAGGTCGATCATCCCCGCGACCAGCACCTCGCGCGCGCGCGCGCGCGAGCGCTCGGCCTCCGCCGCCGCCACCGCCGCCTCGAGGCCCGCGAGCACGACCTCGGCCACGGCGAGGACGATCTCGTCCTTGGTGTTGTACTGGTGGTAGACCGCCGCCTTCGTCACGCCGATCGCGTCTGCGATCATCTGCAGCGACGTTCCGCTGATCCCGTGCTCGCCGAACAAGAGCAGCGCCGCGTCGATGATCCGGGCCTGGGCGGCCGTGTAGGTCGCGGAGCCGAGCGAGCGCGGAGCCGTGGCGGAGACCATGCGGCGAGGGTAGCCCATCGGGTTGCGCGTCGGATAGCCGATCGACTAGCATGGATAGCCGATCGGCTATCTCGCGAGGGCGGAGCCATGGACCGAAAGACGCGAAGCAAGGTGCGTGCCCTCTACGTGTTCGAGGCGGCGATCTTCGCGTACCTCGCCGGGACGGCGGTCGCGCAGGTGTACCTCGTCTATTTCCTGAACTAGGAGACGCCATGGCCGAGGATCTCTTCCGGCTCGGAGGCACCTTCGCGGTGCAGATCGGGTTCATCTTGTTCTGGTACTACGTGATCAGCCGCACCGGGTCGTTCTAGCCGTGGATCCGAGCTCCGGCGCGACGCTCGAGAACGCCCACCGCCGCCTGCATCGCGTCGTCTTCCTCGCGGCCGCGCTCTGCCTCGTCGTCCAGGTGATCGAAGGCGCGCTCTTCGTCCCGTTCGTCCTCGTGTACCTCGGCTGGCCCCAGGTGGGAATTCGTGAGATCTGCGGCGAGCTCTACGACCTCACCTACCAGGACGAGGGCCGAACCTGCCGCCACCCCTACCCGCTCTTCTTCCGGGACTTCACGCCCGAGCCGGATCTCGAGGCGAGCAAGGAGCACGTTTTCGGACCCGTCACGCCGCCTCGCCCCCGCTACGACGTGCCCGGCTGGCGCGAGATGATCTCGCGAGTCGAAGCCCGCCGGGCGGCGGAGGCGAGCGCTCGCGGCGCCGCGCATGAGTAGCGCCGCGCTCGGCTACGACGACCTGCTCGAGCGGGCGGGCGCCATCCAGAGGCGCGCCGACCGCCATCTCGTCGTCGGAAGCGTGCTGATCGGGACGATGCTCCTCGGCCTCTTCGGGCTGCCGTTCTTCCTCTACGGGCTCTGGCTGCTCTACCGCGCCGAGCGCGCGGGGCTGCCTGTGCGTCCCGCGCTGATGACCTTCATCGGCTACCTCGTGCTGGTCGACGGCGCCATGAACACGCTCGGCGGGATGATCGACGCTCTCGCGAACCACAGCCTGATCGTGCGCACCTTCATCATGGGCACCGGTCTCGTCTTCGACGCGGGCTACTTCTGGCAATACAACACGCTCCTGGTGGGAGGCACCTCGGCGCCCGGCGAGAAGGCCTGGGAGGTCGCCAACGGCGTGGTGCTGTTCCCGATGCGCATCGTGGCGGCCTGGGGCTTCCTCAGGATGAAGCGCTGGGGCCTGCAGTGGATGGTCGTCTCGTGCTGGATGGGGGTCTACGCCTGGGTGGGGTACATGTGGAACTTCACGACCTACGCGGAGATGCGCCTCGTCGACGTGCTGGCTCCCGTCTGGGGCTGGTGGCTCTACAACCTCTGGTACGTCACGCCCTTCATCGCCATCCCGTTCCTCTATACGATCAACCGCGAGATGTTCACGGATGACTGAGGCGCTTCCGAGCGCGATCGAGCTGGCACGCCTGGTCGAGATCCTCGCGCCGGCGTTGTCCCAGGGCCGGCGCCGCAAGGGCCGGCTCGTCACGGGACGTGCGCGCGCCTTCTTCACCTCGAAGGGCTGCACGAACGTCTACGTGCCCTTCCCGCTTCCGGCCGTCGGGGACAAGCGCGTCTCGGCGGTCCGCGTCGCGACCTGCGGACTGGCATTGCAGTCGTCTCCGACGAAGGAGGCGCTCGCCGAGCTGCCGCTCGGCGACCTGCGCCCCGCCGAGCGGGCGGCGTTGTCCCTGGTCGAGGGAGAGGTCGCGATGGCCTGGGCCATCGAGCGGTTCGCGGGGCTGGAGCACGATCTCCGCGCCCTGCTGCCGACGCTTCGGCCCGCGAGCACGCTCGCCGGTCGTCTCGTGATCGCCCAGGGCGGGTTCCTGGCGGACGGAAGGGCGCTCGTCGTCGCCGCGCTGGAGAGGACGAGAGCCGGCACCCCGGCGGATCTGATCGTTCCGGAGCTGCTGGGCCTCCCGCCGCTCGACGTGTCGGCTCGGCGCTCCCTGAGCAGCCACTTCCGCGTCCTCGGGCGCATGCCCTACTCGGTGCGAAGGAGCCAACCTCGACCGACGGTCTTCGGGATTCCCGTGGGCGGAACCGACGGCGCCCGGAGCCGGAACCTGCCGCCGCGGGAGCGCCCCGACGAGAGCGATCCGGAGCCGAGCGCCGACCGCCGCATCGGCATTCCCTACGACGAGTGGAATCGCTTCACGAGGCGCTATCGACGCGGCCACGTGAGCGTCGTCGAGCGGCGCGTGGCGACGGGCGAAGGAAAGCCGCTGCGCCCCGCGCCGGAGATCTTGCGCTGGTTCCGGCAGAGCCCGTCGCACGTGTGGCGGTCGCGCCTCGAAGACGGCATCGAGCTCGACGTCGATGCGTTCGTGGACGAATGCGCCGCGCGCGCCGCGGGCAACCCGGTGACGGGCCGCGTCTACAGGTCCCTGGATCACGGCGATCGCGACGTGGCCACCGCGATCCTGCTGGACGCCAGCGCATCCCTCGGCGCCGACGGCGGGCTTCATCTGCGCCTGCAGCTCGCCTGCGCCGACGCCTTGGCGACGGCGCTCGCCCATACCGGGGAATCGCACGCCGTGTTCGCGTTCAGCGGGCAGGGTCGGCATCGCGTCGAGGTGAGCGTCTTGAAGGACTTCCACGAGCCCCGGGCGGTCGTGCCCGGAAGCACGGGGCTGAAGACCGCCGGCTATACCCGCCTCGGCGCGCCGATCCGCCACGTCACCAAGCGCCTCCTGGCGGCTCCCGCGGAGCGCAGGATCCTCCTCTCGCTCGGCGACGGGCTCCCCTCCGACGAGGGCTACGAAGGCGAGTACGCGTGGGGCGACGTCCGACGCGCGGTGGAGGAGGCCGAAGAGGCGGGCGTGACGGTGTATCACATCGGCGTCGGCCGGGTCCGCGTCGATCCTCTGAAGGAGTGCTTCGGGCTCCATCGCTCGCGGCGAGTGGTCTCGGTCCGCGATCTCCCCCGCGTGATGGCCCAGGTCCACGAGAGGCTTCGCGCGGCATGAGACCGTTCGAGCCGGCGAGCCTGTCGACCCTTCGAGAGGGCAAGGCGCCCACGTCCTTCTACAAGGAGTCGCGCAACGAGAAAGCGGTGTTCCGGGCCGCTTTTGCGGCGCGCGCGCCGCTTCTGCTCACCGGCCCCACCGGGTGCGGCAAGACCCGACTGGTCGAGCACATGGCCGAGGAGCTGGAGCGGCCGCTCTTCACCGTCTCGTGTCACGACGACCTGACCAGCAGCGACCTGGTCGGGCGTTTCCTCGTGCACGGCGGCGACGTGGAATGGATCGACGGCCCGCTCACCCGGGCCGTGCGGCAGGGCGCCTTCTGCTACCTCGACGAGGTGATCGAAGCGCGGCGGGACACCCTCGCCGTCCTGCACTCGCTCACCGATCATCGTCGCTCCCTGTATCTCGATCGGATCAACGAGCGGCTTCCGGCGGCCGACGGGTTCATGTTGATCTGCTCCTACAACCCGGCTTCGCGCAGTGCCCTGAAGGAAATGAAGCCTTCCTTCCGCCAGCGTTTCGTCTCCCTGGACCTCGGCTACCTGCCGGAGGAGGACGAAGCCTTCGTGGTCGCGACGGAGGCCGGGGTGAGCGCCTCGTTCGCGCAGCAGCTCGTCCACGTGGCGACGGTCCTGCGGCAGGCGGCGCACGAGGGCACCTTCGAGCCGCCCTCCACCCGCACCGTGGTGACGGCCGGCCGCCTGATCGTCGAGGGCCTCGAGCCGCGGGCGGCCATCCACGCCGCGATCCTCGAACCGCTCTTCTCCGGGAACGTGGTGGACACCGCGCTGCAGGAGCTCATCGCGGCCCTCGTTCCCGAGGGAGCTGGCGCATGAGGGTGTTGGTGACTGGCGCGCTGGGCAACGTGGGCCGCTACACCGTGGACGCGCTCCTGGAGGAGGGCCACGAGATCGTCGCGTTCGACCTGGCGTCTCCCAGGGCGCGGACGGCCGCCCGGCAGCTCGGCCGGGGAGTACGCGCCGTCTGGGGTGACGTCACCCAGCCCGGCTCGCTCGACGCGGCGCTGGAAGGCGTGGACGCGGTGGTGCACCTGGCGGCGATCATCCCTCCGCACGTCGACAAGGCGCCCGAGCTCGCCCGGCGCGTCAACGTCGACGCGACCCGGAGCCTGATCGAGCGGATGGAGGCTTCCCGGACCGCGAAGAGACTGGTGTTCGCGTCGTCCGTGGGCGTGTTCGGCAACGTCCAGGACCGCGAGCCGCCGCTTCGCGTGGAGACGCCGGTCTCTCCGACCGACGAGTACGGCCGCCACAAGGTGGCGTGCGAGCAGGCGATCCGGCGCTCGGGTCTCGCGTGGAGCATCCTGCGGCTGGGGGTGGCCGTGCCCACCCGCCTGCTCGGCGCCCCGCACGATCTGCGCACGAGCTTCGAGATCAGCGCCGACGCCCGCTTCGAGTTCGTCCACCCGGCCGACGCGGGCACGGCCTTCGCGCGCGCCGTCGCCTGCGAGGAGACGATCGGGAAGATCCTCTACGTCGGCGGCGGCGAGAAGTGCCAGATGAGGTACGAACGCTTCTTCAACGATCTGATGGGCTCGATCGGGATGGGGCCCTTCCCCAGCGAGTCCTTCGTACGCGCCGAGGTTCCGCGCTTCACGGGCGATTGGCTCGACACGGAGGAGAGTCAACGCCTGCTCGGGTACCAGCAGCGCGGGCTCGGTGAGCTGACGGCCGACATGAGGAGGAGCCTGGGAGCAATCGCACCGCTGATCGGTCTGCTGCGCCCGGTCGCGACCTGGTTCCTGCTCCGGAACTCCGTCTACCTGAAGGAAAATCGCCGCGCGCGGCGCTCCTGAGGGACGCGCTCGGAGATGGGCGGCGAGCTGCCGATTTCTCTTGATCCTCCACTATGAAACACTCTATACCATAGATGCGTTCGCCCGTGCGTTGCCGCCTCGGCAGCGCCGACTCGGTAGCGAGGATCTGCCCATGGCCCTGGACCTGCTTCGCCTGGTCGCCGCCTTCGGCGGCGTCGTTCTGCTCGTGGCCTTCTGGTATTGGCTGATGGACTCCATCGGGACGTTCTGAGGACTCGACGCGGCTTCGACCCACGAATCGACGACGAAAAGGGGCACGCCATGAAGGAGTCACCGATCAGCGAGCGGGATCGCCGCCGGCGGCGGGCGCTCATCGTGCTGCAGATCGTCTGTTACGGCTATCTGCTCGCGATGTTCCTCGTGCAGCTGCACATGGCCTCGGTGCGCGACTGGTAGAAGGCGATTCGCATGTCGATGGATCCTCTCCGCACGGGCCGCGCGGCCTACGACGAGCATCACGAGCGAAGTCGCGAGGTCCAGTGGCAGGCGGACAAGTGGATGATGGCGGGCTCGGCCTTCATGGGCACCGCGATCTTCGGCCTGATCGGCTTGCCCCTCTTCTTCCGCGGGCTGGTATTGCAGATTCGCGCGCAGAAGACGGGGCTCTCGGTGCGCCCCACCATCGTCACGCTGATCGGTTATCTGGTCTTCATCGACGCAGCCCTGAATAGCTTCGGCTGGGCGCTCGATCTCGTCGCCAACCACACCCTGCTCGCGCGGGTGTTCCTGATGTCCTGGGGCAACCTGTTCGACGCCGGCTACTTCTGGCACTACAACGAGCTGTGGATCGGCGGCGCTACGGCGCCGGGCGAGAAGGCCTGGGAGATTGCTCTGTTGCCGATCGTGTTCTGCATGCGCATGGCTGCGGCGATCGGCTTCCTGCAAATGAAGCGCTGGGGTCATCAGTGGTTGATCGTCACGTGCTGGTTCGGAGTCGTGATCTGGTGCGGCTACGTCGCCAACATGACGATCTTCGCGGATGTCCGTTACTCGGGCGTCGTGTTCCCCGTGATCGGCTGGTGGATCTACAACGTCTTCTACATTACGCCGTTCCTCGCGATTCCGTATCTGCACACGGTCAACCGCGAGATCTTCGCCGACTGAGTCGGCGAAGGGAGGAGAGTTCGGATGAGCCGGTCTTCCAGCGAAGCCCTGCCGCTGGGCACGACGCCGCCTTACGCCAGGATGCACCGATGGCTTCAGCGTGGCCTGTTCGTCTGCCTGACTGCCTTGGTGCTCGAAGGTGCCTTCACCTTCCCTTTGATGGCGCTCTGGTATGGCTGGCCGACCCTGTCGCTTCAGGAAATCTGCAGTGAGTTCGAGAAGATCCGCTTCGCGGACGAATCCCGGGTGTGCATCTACCCGTATCCGCTGTTCGGGCCCGCCGAGGGGGCGGGACAGCGGACCGCCCAGGACCTCTGGGGGGTGCAGCCGAAGCCCAGGTACGAGCGGGTAGAGTTCCGCGAGCTCATCAAACGCCGGGATGAGCGGATCGCCCGCCAGGCGCCGCAGTGACGCCAGAGGCCGGGACGTTGCAGGGACGGAGCCGGCTGCGCCGCAAGCGCAGAGCGAAGGACAACGAGGACCCGCGCGCCGTTCGCTCGCGGCAGGCGCTGACCGGCGCATTCTTGAAGCTGCTCGAAGCCAGGCCGCTCGAGCAGGTCAGCATACGGGACGTCGTCGCCACGGCGGGGATCGGCTACACGACGTTCTTCCGCCACCACGCCAGTAAGGAGGACCTGCTCGACTACGTTGCGGCGGAGCAGATCCGCGCTCTGTTCAACCTCGCGCTTCCGGTGATGGATGCGTACGACGTCCACTCGGGTGCGACGTCGTTGTTCACGTACGTCGATGCCCACCGCGCGCTGTGGTGCACGTTGTTGACGGGCGGCGCAGCCGGCACGATTCGAGAGGAATTCTTGCGTCTGGCCGGCGAGGCTGCGGCAACGCAGGGGCGACCGGACGGTTGGTTGCCAGCCGACGTCGGCGCGATCCTCCTCGTCAGCGGAACGCTCGACCTCCTCACGTGGTGGCTGCGACAATCGAAGCCGTGGCCGATCCAGCGGATGGTCGAGATCCTCGAATGCGTGGTCGTAGCGCCGGTCATCGAGGCGAGCAGCAGCAGGCGCCGCAAGCGAGGGAGATGAAGCGCCCGAAGCGCTCAGGAGCCTTCGGGAGCGGCCAGCGGATCGTGCTGGCGCCCCGAGTCGAGGCCCCCGTGCTTGCGCATGAACGTGGTGGCGCGTCGCCGGATGCGCCAGCCCTCCGGCGTGCGCACGTACTCGTCGCGATACCAGGCCAGGCGCATGGCGTGGGTCCGCTGGTCGATGAACACGTAGTGCTGCACGCCCGTGGCGCGGTCTCCGTCGAACTCGACGACCGGCATGTTGCCGATGAACTGACCCCGCGGAGCGGCGGTCAGCAGCGCGGGAAAGCGCTCGAGCGTGTAGGCGGTTCCGAAGGCACTGTACTCCACGTCCGGCGTGAACACCTCGAGCCAGCGATCCAGGACGAATTCGGCTGCGAACGCCATGTACCGCGCGCAGAGCGCGTGGATCTCCACGAGATCGGCGATCCGCCGGGGATCGAGGCTCACGGGACCGGCTCGATCTTGAGCTCGAACTGGGCCGTGCCGGTATCCGGGATGTAGGGCTGCTTCCAGATCTCGACGGGAAACGACATCAGGATGAGCGAGTACAGCAGCTTGAGCAGCCGGAACGCGTCTTCGGGGAGATCGTCGAGCGGAAACTTCTCCAGGTACTGGATGGCCTCCTCGGCCCGCGGGAAGACCGCGTCGTAGAACGCCTGGATCTCGTCCATGGTGCTGGACAGGCGCTTCGCGTAGCGCTCGGGCTCGCTGTCGAGGCACCAGTCCGCGACCCAGGGCTCCAGATCGGAGAACTCGGGGGGGAGCAGGGGCTCGGCCATCGTCATCCCTCCTTCTGCTTTCGCTGGTAGTCGTCGACCCAGGTGCCGACCACCTTGTTCAGGTGCCGGCACATGAACTCCTGGTCGCCCAGCGGGAACGTCGTGACGGCGCGCGACTCGAGCCCCATCTGCGTCGCCTCGAGGGTGCCGCAGTCCTCGAGGGCGTACTCCTTGATCGTGGCGATGCCAAGCTGCTGGGCGAGGCGCTCGCGCACGCTGCGTGGCGGGGTGAAGTAGGCGTTCGCCTCGAAGAGGAGCCGATCGTGCGCGACGGGCCAGTAGTGGTAGGTGAGGTACCAACCCGTCTCCCAGAACACGATCGCGAAGTTCGGGAAGATCTGGAACGAATCCAGGCCCCAGTTCTTCTTCTTCCCCGGGTTCAGACCCGGCGGGAGCTCGTCGGTCACGATTTCGGAGGGGTCCCAGGGGCCGAACAGGCCACTGCGCATCAGCTGCTCCATGGGATTGTAGAACTCCGGCACCAGCTTGCCGCCCGCGCCCCCGGTCGTCGAACCCACGCGATGCGGGCCGTCGATCTGGAAGTGGCTGGTGTAGAACCCCTTCTCCTTGTAGTCGGCCTGCCTCATCACCGGGTTCTGGTGACCGTGGAGGATGGGCGGGTGATAGAACTCCTGGAAGGCGTCGAGGAAGACCTTCCAGTTGCTGCGAATGTCGCCGCGGTAGTAGTAGCGCTGCGTCAGCTTTTCGAAGGGGTAGTCGATCGCGGTGATCATCGGACCGAGGAATTCGCTGAGCGTCTGGCTCGGCTCCTGGGCGAGGTTCACGAAGATGAACCCCTTCCACACCTCGCAGTGCACCGGCACGAGACCGTAGTCGGCCTTGTCGATCCCGAAGAACTCGCCCTCCTGAAGGATGAAGGAGCAGCGCCCGTCGAGCTCGTACGTCCAGCCGTGGTACTTGCAGGCGAACTGCCGGCAGGTTCCACTGATCTCCCTGGCCGGGTGGTCGGTCCACACCAGCTTGTTGCCGCGGTGGCGGCAGACGTTGTGGAAGGCGCGGATCCGGTCGTCCATGCCCCGGACGACGATCAGCGAGGTCTTCGCGACCGCGAGCTCCTTGGTGAAGAAGCCGCCCTTTCGCCGGAGTTGCTCGACCCGCCCGACGTTCAGCCAGGCCCGCTTGAAGATCGCCTCGCGCTCGAGCGCGAAGAACTCCGGCGAGATCGAGTTCTCGTACGACACGGGGGCGGTGCCCAGCTCCGGATAGTGCTCCGTCCAGGTACCCTCCGGAGGTTTCGGGTGTTGCCTCGCGGCTTGCCTCGGGACCTTCGGGGATTCCGTCATGCCGTTCGTTCCTCCGCGTGTCTCACAGGACCATGCCGCCGTTGACGCCGAGCACCTGGCCGGTGATGAAGCCCGCTTCGTCGGAGCACAGGAACCCGCAGGTCGCCGCGATGTCTTCGGGGGTTCCGGCCCGGCCGACGGGGATCATCCGGGGCGCGATCTTCTCGATCTTGCCGACGTCGCCGTCCGCCTCGGCGCGGCGCAGCATCGGCGTGTCGATCATGCCCGGCGGGATGCAATTGACCGTGATCCCGTGGGGAGCCAGCTCGAGCGCGAGCGCCTTGGTCAGTCCGATCACGCCGCCCTTCGACGCGACGTAGTGCGCCATGCGCGGAGCGCCCGACTGCGCGCTCGACGACGAGATCGTGACCATCCGGCCCCAACGGGCTTCGAGCATGTCGGGAACGGCGGCCTGCAGGCAGTGGAACGTCCCGGTGAGGTTGATGGCGAGGACGCGCTCCCAGCTCCCGGTGGTAATGTCCGTGAAGGCCTCGAACGCATCGAGACCCGCGGCGGTGACGAGGATCCGGATCGGTCCGAGCTCCGCGCGCACCTTGTCGAAGGCCGAGTCGACGGCGCTGCGGTCGGAGACGTCAGCCTCCACGCCGATCGCGGCCGCTCCCGCCGCGCGCAATTCCTCGGCGGCCCGAAGCGCCGCTTCGCCCTGCAGATCGAGCAACGCGACCCGGTCGCCCCGGGCCGCCAGGTGCCGGGAGATCGCCAGCCCCATCCCCGATGCCGCTCCGGTGACCACGGCGACTCGACCCATCGCTCCCCGGCTGCCCTCCAACCTGCCCTCGGCGCGCGATTATGGACCAGGCAAGCCCGCCATGCAACAATGTTCTCGGGATACGAGAATCCGGTTTCCGGCCGCGATCCGGTCGCTGGCCCGAGGACTTGGAGGGAAAGTCCATGGCTCGCTTCCCGAAGCCGGCGGAGGGCACGTGGACCGAGCACTATCCGGAGCTCGGCACGGAGCCCGTCTCGTTCGAGGACTCGATCTCTCCCGCGTTCTACGCGCAAGAGCGCGAGGGGATCTTCAAACGCGCCTGGCTCAACGTCGGCCGGATCGAGGAGCTGCCCCGGAACGGGAGCTACTTCACCAAGCAGCTCCCCGGCGTGAGGGCTTCCATCGTGGTGTCGCGCGATCTGGAAGGCCGCGTCCGCGCCTTCCACAACGTCTGCAGGCACCGGGGCAACCGATTGCTGTGGGAGGGCACTCCCCATGGCGAGGCCGCCGGAAACGCCCGCCAGTTCGTCTGCAGGTACCACGGCTGGCGCTACGGCCTCGACGGCGCGTGCAGCTACGTGCACCAGCCGGGCGAGTTCTTCGGCCTGCGCAAGCACGAGCTCGGCCTGGCCCCGGTGCACTGCGACACCTGGGCGGGGTTCGTCTTCGTGAACCTCGACCGCGAGCCTCGGCAGACGTTGCGGGAATACCTGGGGCCCATGGTCGGAGCGCTCGAAGGCTATCCCTTCCACGAGATGACCGAGCGCTACTCGTTCCGGGCCGAGAACGACAGCAACTGGAAGGTCTTCATCGACGCCTTCCAGGAGTACTACCACGTGCCGCCGCTGCACACGCACCAGCTCGGCCCCACTCCCGAGGCTCGGAACCCCGAGTACGAGTTCGAGGCGGCGCACTACCAGCTCGACGGGCCGCACCGCATGGTGAGCACGAGCGGCACCTACAAGCACGGCTGGCCCACGAAGCACCTCTACCCCAGCGAGGCGCTCACTCGCAGCGGGAACACGGGTCCCTGGGACGCGCCGGACCTCGGCGGCAGGCTCCCGGGCGTCAATCCGTCGGGCATCACGCGCTGGGGCATCGACAACTTCCAGGTCTTCCCGAACCTCGAGATCCTGATCTACGAGCGCGGCTGGTACGTCACGTACCGCTACTGGCCGACGTCTCACAACACCCACGTGTTCGAGGGCGACCTCCACTTCGTGCCCGCCCGCAACGCCCGCGAGCGCCTGGCGCACGAGTACGCCGCGCTCACGTTCAAGGAGTACGCTCTGCAGGACGCCGGCACGCTCGACGGCACGCAGCTGGGGCTCGAGCAGCGGGCGTTCCGCGACTTCCCGCTCAACGACCAGGAGATCCTGGTGCGCCACTTCCACAAGACGGTCGCCGACTGGGTGGACGCCTACGCGCGCGAGCACGCGCAGGAGACGACGCGATGAGCGATCCGCTCCTTCCGCCCGATTTCGCGGAGCTCGAGCCGTACGCCGCCAGTTGGTGTCTGGCGACCGAGCCCGAGCGATGGGCGCAGCGGTTGCGGAGCTCCATGGACGAGCTGCAGGCCTTCTACGACGCATGCTTCCCGCGTGCCGAGGAGGCGATCGCCGACTGCGACCGCTTTCCCCTCGACGCCCTGCCCGGCGAAGCGGAGCGGCTGCTGCAGCTCCTGCACTCGCTGCTGATGGTGTCCTACGCGGTGGAGGTCTGGCGGCAGCCCGAGGTGATCCACTGCGGCTCCGCGCGGATCGATCGCGTGCTGGAGCCGCGTCCCTGACGTCCTTTCCCAAGGAGGCCCCAGAGTGCCGCGCCTGACCCGGTTCGAGGAGTACCGCGATCGGTACCCGGATTTCGCCCTGGAGAAGACGGACGACGGCATCTTGCTGCTGAGGATGCACCGCGA
>Ga0105107_10000069_pt1 | contig 52207 bp, 44 predicted proteins | sample PPLLaktember2015_6_FD_79335 | JGI IMG/M metagenome (GOLD analysis project Ga0105107, IMG submission 79335) | Freshwater sediment microbial communities from Prairie Pothole Lake near Jamestown, North Dakota, USA - PPLs Lake P8 Core (1) Depth... | ecosystem: Environmental > Aquatic > Freshwater >...
CACCGCTCACTCGCTCAATACTGATGCGGTGGCCTGCGCCGCCACTGTCGAATCAGCAGATAGCCCCCGAGCATGCCGCCCAGGTGCGCAAAATGCGCAATGCCCGCGGCCGTGCCGGTGACGCCGAGGTAGAGTTCGAGCAGACCATAGAGGGTGACGAACAGCCACGCCGGCATCGGTATCGGCGGAAACAGCAGCATCACCGTACGCCGCGGAAAGAACAGGCCATAGGCCAGCAGCAGGCCGAATACGCCGCCGGAGGCGCCGACGGTCGGGAACGGCGGACTGCCGCTCAACGCCGACATGGCGAGCTGTGCCAGTGCCGCGGAGAACACGCAGCCGAGGTAATAAATCAGGAAGCGCCGCGAGCCGAACACCTGTTCAATCTGCCCGCCGAACATGTACAGCGCCAGCATGTTGAAGCCGATATGGACCAGCCCGCCGTGCAGAAAGCCGTAGGTCAGCACCTGCCACGGCAGAAAACCCGCGCCGAATTCGGCAGGCGTGTTGAACGGCCACAGCGCGAACCAGACGATCAGCAGATCGCCGAATACGAATTGCAGCAGGAAAACCGCGACATTCGCGATCAGCAGCAGGCGGGTGACGGGCGGCATCATCACCCCGATGGTACTACGGCTGCGCGTTGGTTACCTCAGGCCAGCACCGGCGGCAGTTGCGGTGCGAGTTTCGCGCGCTCCGCGGTGGCGGTGCCGTTCAAGGCGAAACCGAGCAGCCTGCCGTCGGCATCGACGAACAACGATTTCACGCTGTCGGCGCCGGCTTCGACCTGCCAGCGGCCCGCGGCGCCTGCGGACGGCGGTGCGACGATGGTCGGACAGGCGGGCGTTTTGACCATCACCGGCATCGCCGGAAACACGGCCGCTGTGCGTTTGCCGCTCAATGTCTGTGCCAGTGCCCGCATCGCGTGCATGATCGGCATCACGTAGGGCATCACCAGGCCTTCGATTTCGGCGCAGTCGCCCAGCGCGTAGACATCGGGTGCGCTCGCCTCGAGGTGGCGGTTGACGACGATGCCGCGATTGACCTGGAGGCCGGCGGCCGCAGCCAGCGCGGTGCGTGGCTTGAGGCCCACGGCGGAGAGCACGACATCGACCCGCAACATGTTGCCGTTCGCGAGTGTGACGGCATAGCCGTGCTCCGCGCGGTCCACGGCCTGCGCGCTGGTGCCGAGGTGCCATTGTACGCCGAGCGCAGCGAGCTTCTGCTGCAGCAGCGCGCCGCCCGCGGGCGGCAGCAGCCGGCCGAGCGCCTGCGGCGCAATGTCGATGATGTCCACGCCGTAGCCGCCGGCAGCGAGGTCGTTGGCGAATTCGCACCCGATCAGGCCGGCGCCGATGATGGCGACGCGTTTCTTGCCGGCAATCGCGGCACGAAAGCGCGCATAGTCGTCGAGGTCATTGACGGTGAGTATGCCGGCGGCGCCGCTGCCGGCGATCGGCAGGCGGATCTGGTCGGCGCCCAGCGCCAGCACCAGTTTCGAATAGGCCAGGGTTTCATCCCCGATGCACAGCGTGTGCGCGGCAGTGTCGATGGCGTCGACGCGGGTGTGCACGCGCACCGTGGCATGCAGTTGCGCGGCCATCTGTTCCGGCGAATTCAGCGCGATCGCCTCCGGTGTTTTTCCGGAGGCCAGCGCATTTGACAGCATCGGTTTGGAGTAAAACGGGCCGCTGTCGGCGGAAATGATGACCAGCGGCGTGGCGGTGTCGAGTTTGCGCAGCTCTTTCGCGGTGTTGTAGCCCGCGAGTCCGCTGCCGACGATGATGATCGGATTCATGATGCCTTCTGGAAAAGTCAGCGCAGGATGGTATCAAACAGCATCATCAGCACAAAGCCGCCGATGAGGCCAATGGTCGCCACCCGCTCGTTGCCGTTGCGGTGGGTTTCGGGAATGATTTCGTGGCTGATCACGAACAGCATCGCGCCGGCGGCGAAGGCGAGTCCCCAGGGCAGCATGGCCGCGGCGTAACTGATGGCGCTGGCGCCGATCAGGCCGCCGAGCGGCTCCGCCATGCCGGTCGCCAGCGCAAGCGCCGCGGCTTTCCAGCGCGAAATGCCCAGCGCGACCAGCGCGATGGCGACGATCAGGCCTTCGGGCATGTTCTGGATCGCGATGCCCAGTGTAATCGCGGCACCACCGCTGCTGCCCTGGGCGACACCGACGGCGAGCCCTTCCGGAATGTTGTGCAGCGTGATCGCGGTGACGAACAGCCACAGACCGGCCGCGGTGCGCACCGGCATGCCTTCGCGGCCCCCCTCCCTGCCTTTGATGAAATGCTCGTGCGGGAGCCAGCGGTCGCTGGTCATCAGCACCGCTGCACCGATGATGACCCCTGCCGCGACGATCATGACGCCGCCGAGCGCGCTGCCGGCGGTTGCGGCGCCGGTGGCCAGGGCAGGTGCGAGCAGCGAGAAGAAACTCGCGGCCAGCATTACGCCGGCGCCGAAGCCGAGCAGGCTGTCGCGCGCCGCGTCCGAAATTCTGCGCACGAACAAGACCGGCAGTGCGCCGGCCCCGGTGGCGAGCGCAGTGAACAGGGTTGCGGCCAGTGCGGCGCCGACGGCTGGACTGGAAGATGTCGCCTCCGCGATGCTGATGCCCGCGGCCACTGCGAGCATTGCGATGACGAGGAACGCCGCCAGCCGCTGCCAGGAAGGTTCGGCGACAAGGCGGCGTGCGGTGATAATCATCTCGGCCATGGCGGCGGGGTCCGTTGCGTTATTTCTCGAGCAGACTGCGCAGCATCCACGCGGTCTTCTCGTGGACCTGCATGCGCTGGGTCAGCAGGTCGGCGGTGGGCTCGTCATTGGCTCTGTCGACGACCGGGAAAACCGAGCGCGCAGTGCGCACGATGGCCTCCTGGCCTTCGACCAGCAATGCGATCATTTTCTCCGCCTTGGGCACGCCGGCGGTTTCCTTGATCGATGACAGTTTGACGTAGTCGGCGTAGGTGCCCGGCGCGGGATAGCCCAGCGCGCGGATGCGCTCGGCGACCTGATCGACGGCGAGCGCCAGCTCGTTGTACTGGGCTTCGAACATCAGGTGCAGCGTCTGAAACATCGGTCCGGTGATATTCCAGTGGAAATTGTGGGTTTTCAGGTACAGCGTGTAAGTGTCTGCCAGCAGCCGCGACAGGCCGTCGGCAATCGCCTTGCGGTCCCTGTCCTTGATGCCGATGTCGATTTTTGCAGTCTTTGCCATGCCAGTTCCTTTCGTTTCGTGCCAGTTTGAACCGTGCAGCGCCCGTCCCGCGCAGGCGGGACGGACATCCTTCGCGATCAGGCTGCTTTCAGTACCATCTCGAAGTCGGCTTTGCTGATCCCGCACTCCGGGCAGGTCCAGTCCTCCGGGATGTCTTCCCAGCGGGTGCCGGCCTTGATGCCGTGTTCCGGATCGCCGGTGGCTTCGTCGTAGACGTAACCGCAGACGATGCATTCCCATTTGCGCATTTCAGTGGTCATGTTGATTTCTCCTTGAGTCAGGCATTGACCCGCGCCAGCGTGGCACGGTAGTGGTTGGCGTGGCGTTCTTCGACCTTGGCCAGCGCGGCGAAGCGCTTCGCGGCCTTGGCGAGCGTCTGCTTGAAGCGCGCCGCGTGTTCCTTCGACTCTTCGATCTGGTCGTCCATTTCCCTGACCGCGGCGTGGTTGCCTTCCTGTTCGGCCAGGTGGCGGAACTGCGGATACATCTCGGTGTACTCGTAGGTCTCGCCGGCGATCGCCATGTCCAGCGCTTTGGCGGGGGTCAGCTCGGCTTTCGGGTAGAGCAGGTCGAGATGGCCGAACGCGTGCTGCACTTCCTGCGCGGCGGTTTCCTCGAACACTCTTGCGGTCTCGACATCGCCTTGTTCGCGGCAGATTTTGGCGAAGTACATGTACTTGATGTGCGCCATGGACTCGCCGGCGAAAGCGGCTTCGACGTTCTTGATAGTGACCGATTCGGGTTTCATTTGCATCTCCTGTCGTTGGGTAAGTGGCGCGTTTCGCAACGCTTGGAGTGCATGGTAGAGACGGGCCAACGATTATTCAAATTGATTGTTTTTAATAAATTGATAGCTTAAAACTATACTCCGGGCGGAGTGCTGCAAGCCATTGTTTTCAAGGGGGATGTTATTTTTTTACCGGCGTGGTGCCGGCGAGCTCACAGGCCGCAACGGCAGCGCGAATGACGTCCAGCGCCGCTGTACGCGGGAAACTCGAACGCGATGCCAGCACCACGCGGCGGTCAGGCACCGGGCGCGAGAACGGGATATAGGTCAGCAGGTCGGCGTTCACGCGCCGCACCGGCACCGCGGAGGCCGGCAGCACGGTGAGGCCCATGCCCGAGGCGACCATCAGCCGGATGGTTTCCAGCGAAGAGCCTTCGACGGTTTTCTGCAGCGAGCCCGGGGTGGCACTGGAGCGGTTCAGCGCCGGGCAGGCATTGAGCACCTGGTCGCGGAAGCAGTGACCGGTGCCGAGCAGCAGCAGGCGTTCGCGCGCGAGTTCATCGGCGGCGATGGTCTTGCGCGTGGCCCAAGGGTGGGTTTTTGCCAGCGCGACGACAAAAGTCTCGTCGTACAACGGCGTGACCACGATGCCCGGCTCGGTGAAGGGCAGCGCGACGACGGCGGCATCGAGGTCGCCGCGTTTCAGCCGCTCCGCCAGCGTCGTCGTGTAGTTTTCCTCGAGGATCAGCGGCATTTTCGGTGCGCGCCGGTGCAGCACCGGAATCAGCTGGGGCAGCAGGTACGGCGCAATGGTGAAAATGGCACCGAGCCGCAGCGGGCCTTCCAGCGGATCGCCGGTGGCCCTGGCGATGGACTTGATCTTGTCCGCTTCTTCCAGCGTGCGCTGCGCCTGCTCGACCACGCGTCCGCCGGCGGCGGTGACGGTGAGTTCGCCCGGGCCGCGCTCAAAAAGCTGCACGCCGAGCTCGTCCTCGAGCTTTTTTACCGCCACCGACAGCGTCGGCTGGCTGACGAAGCAGACCTCGGCGGCGCGGCCAAAATGGCGCTCGCGGGCGAGGGCGACGATATAGCGCAGTTCGGTAAGTGTCATGGCGAGGGAACTTTGCGAAAAACCGCGAGTCTATTTTCACGTGAGCATTGTGCCCGACAGGGGGCTGATTTCAAAAGCATTGAGGAATCAACAACCTGCGCAGAATGCGAGCGAACGCATGTAGGAACCTCATGGGCGCTTCCCCGGCGCCCATTTTTTTGGCGCTGCGGAACTGCACGTGGATCGGGCAGGGGCCGCCGTGCGCCGCTAGGCCGCGCCAGCCGACGACGCTTGTTCAGCGTGCACCGGGAATGGCCCAGGCCTCTTCTTTCGATACACCCGGTGGCGGCGTGAACAGGATCTGGGTTTCACCGAGCAGCCTGGCGGCGCCACCCCAGGCATCTGCCGCGGCGCGCTGATCGGCCTTCGCCCGGGCATCGACCGTTTCCGGATTGCAGACTGTGCGGAGTTTTTGCTCGAGCGCCCCGACGGTGGCGGGATCGGTTGCGGCGAGATCGCAGGTTTCATCCGGATCGCTTGCGAGATCAAATAGTTGCGCCGGCATGCTGACGTGGTAGATGAGTTTCATCGCGCCGTCGCGGACCACGAACGCGCCGGCTTTCGAGCCTTGCGCATGATATTCGGCGAAAGCGATCCGCCGGGTTTCCCGGCCTCCGATCGCAGGCCACAAGTCGATGCCCGGCAGATCGTCGTCCATGGCCGTGAGCCGGGCACCGGCGCCGGCGACCAGGGTCGGGAACAGGTCGACATGGGAGGCGAACTGTTCCACCACCCGGCCACGGGGCACGCCGGGGCCGGCGATCAGCAGCGGCACACGGATGGCCCCTTCGTAAAGATTCTTTTTGCCAAACATGCCCTGCGCGCCGAAGAGTTCGCCATGATCACTGGTATAGGCGATGCGGGTGTGGCCGAGCAGTCCCAGTTCCTCGGCAGCCTTCAGGACTTCGCCGATCTGTTCGTCGAGATGGGTAATCAGTCCGAAGTAGCCCGCCGCAATGCGGCGCAGCGCCGCTTCGTCGGTCATCACGCGCATGCCGTCCATGTGGCGCAGGAATTCGACCGCCGGATGCTCGGGGCGCTCGCCTGGCCGGAAGGCGGGCGGCAGCGGCATGTCGCTTGCCGGATAAAGATCCCAGAAGCGCTGCGGCACCGTGAACGGCGGATGGGCACTGATGTAGGAGACGTACAGCACCCAGGGCTTGCCGTCGTTCTGTGCGTGCCGTTTCAGCCATGCCACGGCTTTGCTGGTGATGTCCCGGTCGTAGTCCTGGTAGTGCGTCGCGCCGACGCCGGAACGTTCGATATAGAGTTTCCAGAAACTGCCATCGTCCTTCGGCGGTTCGGAGCCGTAGCCGCGCAGCAGATTCTTGATCGCGCCCTTGCCCTCGTGCAGATGCATGGGCACGATTTCCTCGCTGAAACCGTTGTCGTCCTCGCTCGAACGGTAATGCAGTTTGCCTACGGCAACCACGGTATGGCCCTGCTCGCGCAGGCGGTGGTGCCAGCTCGGTACACGTCCGTCGTAGGTGAGCGCGTTGTCCCAGTAGCCGGTCTGGTGCGGGTAACGACCAGTGGCTAGGCTGGATCGCGAAGGGCAGCACAACGGGCTGGTGCAGTAGGCGTTGGCGAAGCGCACGCCGCTCGCGGCGATGCGATCGATGGTTGGCGTCTTGACGTAGGGATGGCCGTAACAGCCGGCAAGCTGGCCGTTATGGTTGTCGGACTGGAACAGGATCAGATTCGCGGGTTGGGTCATGGCTTTGCTCAATCGAGGACGATGCCGGCCTGTTTGCCGACATTGGCGATGCGGGCACGCTCCGCTTTCATGAAGGCGAGAAACGCGGCCGGCTGTTCGGGGCTGGGCGTCGCCCCGTTCTTGTTCATCAGTGCCTTCGCATCAGCGGTGTTCAGCGCGATCATCAGTTCCTGGTGCAGGCGCTGGACGATTGTCGCCGGCGTGGCTTTGGCCACGGACACGCCCCACCATTGCACGATTTCGTAGCCAGGCACGGTTTCGGCCATGGTCGGCAGTTCGGGCAGCAGCGGATCGCGCTGTGCGCCAGTGGTCGCCAGCACCTTGATGCGGCCAGCGCGGCCATGCGGCATCGCCACCAGCGGCGAGGTGATCAGGAACTGGATCTGGCCGCCCAACATGTCGGACAGCGCCGGCGCGGCGCCTTTGTACGGCACATGCGTGGTTTTGACGCCGGCGAGCACGTTGAACATGGCGCCGGCGAGGTGTGCCGGCGAACCGTTGCCCGCGGAACCGTAGTTGAGTTGACCCGGCTTGTCTTTGGCCAGTTTCACCAAGTCGGCAACGGAATTGACGCCGAGTCCGGCGTTGACCGTGGCCACATTCGCCACCCAGGCGATGCGCGACAGGTGCGCAAAATCACGATCGACGTCGTAGGGCAGTTTGCTTTTCAGCGCCGGCAGCGAGGCGAAGATGGTCGATGTGGCCAGCAGCAGGGTGTAGCCGTCGGGCGCCGCGTTCCTGACGATTTCGACACCGATGACGCCGCTGGCACCGGAGCGGTTGTCGATGATCACCTGCTGCTTCAGCTGTTCGGACAGGCGGGTGCCGACGATGCGCGCGAGGATGTCCGGGGAGCCCCCGGCGGGACTCGGCACCAGGAAGCGGATCGGCTTGTTCGGATAGTTTTGTGCGAGCGCCGCAGTGGCCAGCACCAGCAGGATGACGGTAACAACGTGACGCAGGACGTGATGCATGGTCTCCTCCCTGTCGTTATGTTTTTTCGAACTCAATAATACGCGGCCTTGGCGCCCGGGGGCGGCGAATAGCGGAAGGTGCCGCGCTTGAGGATGGCCTCCTCGCCGCCGAATTTCGCGATCATCGCCTTCTGGTCTGCTTTTGCCAGTTTGTCGGCGGCTTCCGGATCGACGACCTTGCGCAGCGCCTGTTCGCATTCGGCGATCACGGCCTGATATGCGGGATCGCGGCCAAGATCCCTGCGTTCATAAGGATCCGCGCCAAGGTCGAACAGCATGGGCGGCAGCGTCGCGTAATGGATGTACTTCCATTTTCCGTGGCGGATCATGTAGGCGCCGCAGACGGCACCGGCGGCGTGGTATTCGGAGAGCACGGTGCGCGGTGGCACCTTGCCCTGTGCGACATCGATCAGCGATACGCCGGGCAGCGTATTGTCGTCGGGATGCGCCTTGGCGCCCAGTGCATGGATGAAGGTCCGGAAGCCGTCGGCCAGCGTCACCGGCGTGTCGCAGACGCTGCCCCGGGGCACGCCGGGTCCGGCGAGAATCAGCGGGATGCCCGCGGATTCTTCGTACATCGTCGATTTGCCCCACATGCCACGGGTGCCGAGGTTGTCGCCATGGTCTGATGAATAGACGACGCGCGTGTGGTTCATCAGTCCGGTTTCTTCCAGCGTGCGCAGGATCTGGCCGATGTTGTCATCGAGGAAGGACGTCAGCCCGAAATAGGCGGCGATCGCACGGCGCACCATCGGCGCATCGAAGGCGTCGTCGTAACACAGGCATTTGCGCATGGCGTCGGTGAACGGGTGCTGCGGCCGCTGCTCTTTCTCGTACATGTCGGGCCAGGGCACCGCGTCTTCGGGATACAGGTCGTAGAATTGCGGTGGCGCGATCAGCGGGAAATGCGGCGAGACGAATCCCACATACAAAGCCCACGGTTTCGCCTTCAGCGCCGGCGCCTTCTGCTTCAGCCATTTCACGGTTTCGGCCGCGATGCTGCGGTCGTACCTGGTGTATTCCGATTCGCCGCGACCGGCTTCGGGGCCGAGGTTCGCGGAACCCGGACGGCGCGGCAGTTCCTCGCGAATGAGTCCCAGCAGGTCGCCGACGCCGTTGACGATATGCAGCGGCAGGATTTCCTCGTCGAAGCCGTTGCGTTTGGCGTCCGAATCCAGGTAGTGCAGTTTGCCGATGGAGGCAACGTGGTGGCCCTGCGCCATCAGGCGGTGGCCCCAGGTCGGGATTTTGCCGTCATAGGCAATGGCGTTGTCCCAGTAGCGGATCTTGTGCACGTACTGGCCGGTGGCGAACGACGCGCGCGCCGGCACGCAGATCGGGCAGTTGGTATAGGCGGAAGTGAAGCGCGTGCCGCGGGCGGCCAGTGCGTCCAGGTTGGGCGTCTTGATCATCGGATGGCCAGAGCTGCCGAGCACGCGTTTGTTGTGCTCGTCGGACATGATGAATATCAGGTTGGTCGCTTCGCTCATAGTTTGCAGTCTCCTCTTGGTGATTTCGTCATTCCGGCGAAAGCCGGAATCCAGGGGTTTGCCAGCCTCGCTCTGGTTTCCGGCTCGCCCCCCAAGGGGACTTCCTTCGGGGCACGCTGCGCTTGGCCGGAATGACGATAGTGGTTCATTTGTATTTTGTCTTGAGAATGTCACCGATGCCGACACCGGCATCGATGTCGGCCTTGCGTTTGCTGTCGCCGGCATCGATCTTGCGCGCGGCCTCCAGCACCTGCGCGGCCTTCTCGCGCGGGATCACCGCCACGCCGGCGTCGTCGGCGCAGACGATATCGCCGGGTCTGACGGGGATGCCGCAGATCTGCACCGTGCCGTTGACTTCGACGGTCTGCATGCGCCATTTGCCGGTGATCGGCGTGAAGCCCTTGCACCACACCGGCCAGTCCATGCCGCGGTACTGGTCGGGGTCGCGCACCGTGGCATCGACGATGGCGCCGATGAAACCCTGGCGCCTGGCAATGGTCGCCGACTGCCCGCCCATGTTGGAGCAGCCCATCACGCCTTCGATGACCAGCACGTCGCCGGGTTCGGCGAGGTTATGCGCCTCGGTTTCGCCCTGGGTGTTGACCTTGTCCTGCGCGGCCTTGTGGATCTGCACGTCACGGGCGATGTTGCGTACGGTCAGCGCCGGGCCGACGATGCGCTTGCCGAGGTTGACCGGCGGCAGCACGTAACCGGGAATCACGGCGACGATGCCCAGTTCGTCGCAGGCGTCGGACAGCGTGCCGGTGAGATCGACGAGATTGCGGAAACCGCCGATGATTCCGGGTGCGACCCGCGGCAGTTCCAGCATGCGGATGGCGTCGCGCGGCAGCTTGCCGAGGGTGGTTTTGGCCATTGTTCTCCTCCGGGTGAGCGGAGGATATTACTACGCGCCGCCGCAGCGGCGCGCAGTCAGCATCGCATGCGGGCTGTGGTGACGGCGTTCAGCCGCATGCCCCCGTGTAGCCACAGGCCGTGCAGTAATCGCAGCCGTCCTTGCGGATCAGGGTCTGGTTGCCGCACTCGGGGCAGCGGCTGCCTTTCATCACGCGGGGCGATTCATTGCTGCCCGCCGGCGTCTCGAGTATGCCCATTTGCGTCAGCGGCGCGCCGTTCTCGTCGAGGACGCCGAGCATCGCGTAGCGGTGCAGGATCAGCCGCGCGACGTAGGCAACGGTGGAGGGAAACGTCGCCTGTTTGCGGGTGCCGGGCACGAAGGCCATGAAATCGCCCAGCGGCTCGGGGAATTCGAGCAGCTTCTGCAGCTTCATGCCGATCCACGCCGGATCCATCACACGCATGTCGAGCGACAGGATCTTGCACAGCCCGTCGAGTGCACGCGGATATTCACCGGACAGCCACATCGAGTAGGGGCGCGTAACGCCGGCGTTCTTGCCGTTCCCGGGCAACGTGATTTCCTTGAGTCCCAGCACGAAATCGTCGCCGGTGCGCGGGTTAAGTACATCGACCGTCCACGACATCGTGCCGTCGGTGCCGGTCTTCGGTTCCTTCAGCGAGAACATCGCATCGAGCACGGGCGTCAGCGACTGGCCGAACAGCGGTGCACCCGGCTGCGTCAAGCCACCGAGCTGGTCGACGCGCCAGCGCACGACCTGGGCGAAGGCGGCGACCACCGAGGGCATGCGCTTCACTTCACCGAGCGGCGGGAAGGCCATGTCGAACGGCTCATCGCCGCCGGCCTTGGCCAGCGTATCGAGCTTCACCTGCAGCCAGCCGGGATCGCTCGCCCGCATGTCCATCGACAGTGTCTTGGCGACGGCGCCGAGGCCCCGCGGTTGTTCGCTGCCGTTGACCCAGACTTCAAAGGCGTGTTTGTGGTCGTTCTCGACATGGCCGACGAACACCGCGAATGCGCCATGCGGGTGTTCGATCATGTAGGTCCATGCCGGATTGCCCGCGGTCATCGCCGGGCGGCCCGGCCAGCGCAGGCTGGAGAGCACCGGCGCCGGCAGGTTCTGGATCAGGATGCGGCGGTTGACGTCGTCGCTGCGGAAATCCTGCGGCGCCTTGTCTTTGTCGGACGGTTCCACCGACAGGACCGAGCCGAGCACGCTGTTGGGACGATAGGTGGCAAGTCCTTTCAGCCCCGACTTCCAGGCGCGGAAATACAGATCCTGGAATTCGCCGTAAGGATAGTCTTCCGGCACGTTCACGGTCTTCGAGATGCTGGTGTCGATGTAGGGGGCGACGGCGGCGACCATTTCTTCGTGGGCGGTTGCCGAAATTTCGAGTGCGGTGACGAACCACGGCGGCAGTTGCGCGGTATTGCCGCCCAGAGCACGCCAGCGCCGCCAGGCATGGTCCTCGACGGCGAATTCGCGCATGGTGTTGTCGGGCATGCGCTTCTTGCGGGTGTAGGTCCAGGAGAACGGCGGCTCGATGCCGTTGGAGGCGTTGTCGGCAAAGGCGAGGCTGATGGTGCCGGTGGGCGCGATCGACAGCAGGTGGCTGTTGCGGATGCCCTGTTTGCGGATCGACTGCTTGATGTCGTCCGGCAGCCGCGCGGCAAAGCTGGTGCCCGACAGATAGAGATCAGCGCTGAACAGCGGAAACGCACCGCGCTCGCGGGCGAGGTCGGCGGAAGCACGGTAGGCATAATCGCGCATGGCCGCGGAAATCTGCGCGGCGACCTGCCGCGCCTCCGGTGTGTCGTAGCGCTGGCGCAGCATGATCAGCGCATCACCCAGTCCGGTGAAACCGAGGCCGACGCGCCGCTTGGCGGCGGCTTCTTCCTGCTGTTGTTTCAGCGGCCAGGCGGTGACGTCGAGCACGTTGTCGAGCATGCGCACGGCGACGGCGACGACACGGCCGAAATGCTCGTAATCAAAGCTCGCGTTTTCAGCAAACGGCTGCTTGACAAAATGGGTGAGGTCAATCGAGCCCAGGCAGCAGCAGCCGTACGGCGGCAGCGGCTGTTCGGCGCAGGGGTTGGTGGCCTCGATGGTTTCGCAGTAATTGAGGTTGTTGTCACGATTGATGCGGTCGAGAAACAGGATGCCCGGCTCGGCGTGGTCGTAGGTCGAGCGCATGATCTGTTCCCACAGCTCGCGCGCCGGCACCTTGCGGTATACCCACTGCCCGTCCTCGCGTTGCCAGGCGCCGGCGGCCATCTGGCGGGCATTGGGCTTGGCGCGGTGCGCGAGTTCGACATCCTTGTTCTGCGCGACGGCTTCCATGAAAGCGTCGGTGACACCGACGGAGATATTGAAATTGGTCAGGTCGCCCTTGTCCTTGGCGTGGATGAATTCCTCGACGTCGGGGTGATCACAACGCAGCACGGCCATCTGGGCGCCGCGGCGAGAACCGGCGGATTCCACGGTCTCGCAGGAGCGGTCGAACACGCGCATGTACGACACCGGGCCGCTGGCGCTGGACTGCGTGCCTTTGACTTCCGCACCCTTGGGCCGGATCGAAGAAAAGTCATAGCCGACACCGCCGCCGCGGCGCATGGTCTCCGCGGCTTCCTGCAGCGCGATGTAGATGCCGGGGCGACCGTCGACGATTTCCGAAATCGAATCGCCGACCGGCTGCACGAAACAGTTGATCAGCGTCGCCTGCAGCGGGATGCCGGCGGCGGAGTTGATCCGGCCGGCGGGTATGAAGCCGTCCTCCTGCGCCTGCAGAAAGCGGCGCTCCCATTGCGCGCGCTGCTCCTCGGGTTCGGCCTGTGCCAGCGCGCGCGCCACGCGGCGGCGCACGTCGGCAATGCTGGATTCCTTGCCCTTGGCGTATTTCTCGAGCAGCGAATCGCGGCTGATTTCCTGCTCGGGCAGCGTGATCGCCGTGGGGGTGCCAAGGGCGGTGTCTTTCATGCGTGGACCTTTCTGTGGTGGGGCGCGCGGGGCGCGCCCGGGTTATGCGAGAGCGATTTTGGCGTGCAGTATGCGCCCCGGCGTACCGGCTGAAAAGACTCTCGGTTTGACTTTAATCAAGGATTCCAACATATTGTTTTTGCGTCGATTGTGCAGGGCGTCCCGTACCTGCCCGGATGACCCACCGGGGTTGACAAATTCAATAGTTATGCTTTCCCGGGTGCGCACTGCGGACGCGAACGACGACAACCCATACCGGAAAGACGCCGCCATGTATCAGACCATCCAGTGGGAAATCCGCGAACATACGGGCGTGCTGACGCTCAACCGGCCGGAGCGGCTCAATGCCATCGACAATGTGATGCGCGGCGAACTTGAGGCGGTGCTGCGCGGCGCGGAAGCCGATCCGGAGGTGTGGACCCTGATCGTCACGGGCAACGGCCGCGGCTTCTGTTCCGGCGCCGACCTGAAGGCGCGTGCCGACGCCGAGAAGGCGGGCGGCGCGACCACCGCGCCGCAGCCGCTGTTCGACATGAAATATTACTACGCGATCGGCTTCAGCCAGATCAACAAGCCGGTGATCGCCGCCGTCAACGGCGTCACCCGTGGCGCCGGCTGCAACATGGCCTTCGCCGCCGATTTCCGCATCCTCAGCGAGCAGGCGAACTTCGGTGTCAATTTCGTCGAGCGCGGGCTGATGGGGGAGACCGCGACCTGGTATCTGCCGCGTCTGGTCGGTCATGCCAGGGCGGCCGAGATCTGCCTGCTCGGCGAACCGTTCGACGCGCAGCAGGCACTGGCCTGGGGGCTGGCAACGAAGGTCGTGCCGCACGACCGGCTGATGGACGAGGCGATGGCGCTGGCGCAGAAGCTCAACAGCAAGGCGCCGATCGCGGTGCAGATGACCAAGATTGCACTGCGCCGTGCGTGGCAGCAGGACGTCGAGCAACAGCTCGAGCTGCAGAACACCATGAACAACAAGCTGCGCGGCACCGATGACACGAAAGAGGCGCTGCGCGCCTTCATCGAAAAACGCGCACCGGTATTCCGCGGGACGTGACCGGGTGTGGCTGCTGACGCATTGCGCCTTGCCTCGCCTGGTGCCTTCCGCTATCGTGCAGGACTGATTTTTACTGCCCCAGCGGAAATTTCTCATGGCCCAAAAGAAGCAAGGCGGCGTGCGCCGCAAGACCGGCATGCGCAAAGGCCTCACGGCGTACGGCGACGAAGGTTTTTCGCTGTTCCTGCGCAAGGCCTTCGTCAAGGCGATGGGCTATACCGATGACGCGCTCGACCGGCCGATCATCGGCATCACCAACACCTTCAGCGGTTTCAACGCCTGCCACCGCAACGTACCGGAACTGATCGAGGCGGTAAAACGCGGCGTGATGCTCGCCGGCGGCCTGCCGGTCGAATTCCCGGTGATCACGCTGCACGAATCGTTTGCGCACCCGACCAGCATGTATCTGCGCAACCTGATGGCGATCGACACCGAAGAGATGCTGCGCGCGCAGCCGGTCGACGCCGCGGTGCTGATCGGCGGTTGTGACAAGACGGTGCCGGCACTGCTGATGGGCGCGGCCAGTGCCAACGTGCCGTCGATCATGCTGGTCACCGGACCGATGATCACCGGCGACCACAAGGGTGAGCGGCTGGGGGCCTGCACCGACTGCCGCCGTTTCTGGGGACGTTACCGTGCTGGCGAGATTTCCGAGCAGGAAATAGGCGAAGTGAACAACAAGCTCGCGCCGTCGGCGGGCACCTGCATGGTGATGGGCACGGCGAGCACGATGGCGCTGTGTACCGAGGCCATGGGCATGATGCTGCCCGGCGGCGCCTGCGTGCCGGCGGTGATGGCCGACCGCCTGCGCCAGGCCGAAGCGAGCGGCGCCCGCGCGGTGGCGATGGCGAAGGAACGGCTGACGCCGGACAGGATCATGACGGTGGAAGCGTTCGAGAATGCGCTGCGCGTGCTGTTCGCCATCGGTGGCTCGACCAATGCGATCGTGCATCTCGCGGCGATGGCAGGACGGCTGGGCATCAAGCTCGACTTGGACGCCTTCGATAAAATGGGCCGCGAAACCCCGGTGCTGGTCGATCTGAAGCCGACCGGGCAGGGCTACATGGAAGACCTGTACAAGGCCGGCGGCCTGGCGGTGATCCTGCGCGAACTGAAACACCAGTTGAATCTGAAAGCGCTCACGGTCACCGGCAGTACGCTCGGCGAAGACCTTGCCGCTGCACCGCCGTCGTGGGATCAGAAAGTGGTGCGCCGCTTCAAGGACCCGGTGTTCGCCGGCGGCAGCATCGCCGTGCTGCGCGGCAACCTCGCGCCGGGCGGTGCCATTATCAAACAGGCGGCGATGGATCCGAAACTCACGCGCCATGAAGGCCGCGCGGTCGTGTTCGAATCGCTGCAGGACCTGGCGGACCGCGTCGATGACCCGAAGCTCGACGTCGACGCCGACGACATCCTGGTGCTGAAGAACGCCGGCCCGATCGGCGCACCGGGCATGCCGGAAGCGGGTTACCTGCCGATCCCGAAAAAACTCGCGGCGAAAGGGGTCAAGGACATGGTGCGGATTTCGGACGCGCGCATGAGCGGCACCGCGTTCGGCGCCATCGTGCTCCATGTGACGCCGGAGTCCGCACTGGGCGGCACGCTGGGACTGGTGCAGAATGGCGACCGCATCCGGCTCGATGTGCCGGCACGCAAATTGGAACTGCTGGTCAGTGACGCCGAACTTGCCGCGCGGCGCGGGCGCCGGAAAGCACCGCAGCGGCGCAGGGATGACAGTCGCGGTTACCGCAAGCTGTTCATGGACCAGATCACGCAGGCCGACGAGGGCTGCGATTTCTCCTTTTTGAAACCGGCAATCACCACTCAGGCTCCCCGCAAGCGATGACTCAACAGAAAACCCGCAAGACAGATAAAAAATCGTTAAAAAACAAAAAGTTACAAAATAAACGCGCAACGACCAGGACCACCGCAGCGCGGCACGCTGTCGCGAGAAAAACGGCGACTGCGCAGAACGCCAAACCGCGTGTCGTCGTGCGTAATTCGCCGATTCATGGCCGAGGCGTGTTCGCGGTGAACGCGATCGCCAAAGGCGCACGCATCCTCGAATACACCGGTGAGCGCATGTCGCATGCCGAAGCCGATCGCCGTTACAGCAAACTCCACGAAGGCTCTTCGCACACCATGCTGTTTGCGGCGAACGATGAAGTGGTGATCGACGCCACCAGGCGCGGTGGCCCGGCCCGCTGGATCAACCACTCCTGTGCGCCGAACTGTGAAGCCGATGAGGAGGATGGCCGGGTGTTCATCAACGCCATCCGTGCGATCAGGCCAGGCGAGGAATTGTCCTACGACTACAACCTGGTGCTGGAGGAGCGGCACACGCCCAAGCTCAAACGCGAACATCCCTGCCATTGCGGCGCACGCCAGTGCCGCCGCACGCTGCTCGGCAGCAAGCGCTGAGGTTCAATTCCGCGGCGATTGCCGCAAAACGGGGCTCGATCAGGCCCGGGTGCCTGCCGGCTCAGTGGCGCGATTTCAGGACCCGCAGCGCGCGCACCTGCGGTGATGCGAAGATCGTGCCGTGCTTGACGAATGCTTCATGGTTGGTGATGACGTTATCGAGGTCATATAGATAATTGACCATGAAACCGGCGCCGTTGCTGAGCCCCTTTTCGGAGGTATCGCCAAGCCAGCGCACTTCTTCAATGCCGGCACCATTGCCCAGGTGGAAACGGGCGACCGGATCGACCGGGCGTCCATCGCCGTTTTTCGCTTCGAGCAGGTATTCGGCCATGCGATCGTTCAGCACGGGCCGCAGCTGCTCGGCAAGCGCGGGGTCGGCATGCCAGTGCGGACGCGCGAGGTCCTGCAGCAGCGGCATATCGGGGCCGGTGCGGCGCAGCCAGGCCATGAACCCGGGCACCGGCGACAGCGTGACGAAGGTACGCAGTTGCGGGAAATCGCGGTTCAGTTCTGCGGCCACCTGTTTGATCAGGAAGTTGCCGAACGAGACGCCCTTCAATCCCTTCTGGCAGTTTGAAATCGAATAGAACACGGCAGTCCGTGCCGTGCGCGGATCTATTGGCGTGCGGCCGTCGGCGAGCAGCGGGGCGATGGCGCCGGGGACATCCTCGGTCAATGCGACTTCGACGAAAATCAGCAGGTCATCGGCGAGCGTGGGGTGGAAGAACGCAAAACACTTGCGGTCCGGCGGATCGAGGCGTCGCCGCAGGTCGCTCCAGCCGGAAATTTCGTGCACGGCTTCGTAACGGATGATCGTTTCGAGCAACACCGCCGGGGTGTGCCAGTCGATCGGCCGCATCTGCAGGAAGCCGCGGTTGAACCACGAACGGAACAGATGCTCGAAGTCGGCATCGACTTCCCCGAGTTCGGGATGCTGCGGCAGGAAATCGAGCAGGTCTTCGCGCATGTGCAGCAGCGCGGCAGTACCGCTGGGCGCAAAATTGAGCCGGCGCAGCACTTCCTGGCGTCGCGATTCAGCCGCATTGTGCAGCAACTGTGCCGCGGCGGGACCGGGATGCGCGGTGTACTCGCGGATGGCGGCGTCGAGCCGCGCGGTGTCCGTGGAAAAGCGCGCAGCCAGCGTCAGCAGGAAATCGAGTTTGGCCTGCGGGGGCAGGGCCGCGTAGCGCTCGAGGATGCGCCGCGCGAGCGCGACGCCCGATGCTTCACCGAGTTCCGAGTACAGGGTTTCGGCGGCTTGGGCGAGCCACTGTTGCTGGCGCCGCTCGCGCAGCGTGCGGCCGCGCTCGGCGATGCCGTGCCAGAGACGGGCAAACAGGCCGCCCGTCTCCGGCGGGGTTGCTACATCAGTTCTCGACCTTGGCACCTGAAGCCTTGACGACCTTGCCCCAGGTCGCGATTTCCTGTTTTACGAATTTGTCGAACTCGGCCGGGGGCTGGCCGCCGGCGGTGGCGCCCAGCGATTCCCAGACCTTCTTGATTTGCGGCAGCGTCAGCGCCTTGGATACCGACTGGTACATGCGGTCGATGATCGGCTGCGGCGTGCCCTTCACGCCCCACAGCGCGTACCACGTCGTCACGTTGATGTTGACGCCGGATTCCTGCAGTGTCGGCACCTCGGGCAGCAATTCCGAGCGTTTCGCAGTGGTGACCGCGAGCGCGCGCAGCTTGCCGGCCTTGATGTTGGGCGCAGCAGTACCCATGCCGTCGAAGGCCATCGCGACTTCACCGGAGATCAGCGCCGGCGTCAGCGGGCCGGCGCCCTTGTACGGGACGTGCACCAGTTTGGTCCCGGTAATCAGGTTGAACAGTTCGCCGTTCATGTGGTGCGTGGTGCCGTAACCGGCCGAACCGTAGTTGATCTGGCCGGGCGTGCGCTTGTCGAGCGCGATCAGTTCCTTGATGGTTTTGGCCGGAATCGACGGGTGCACGACCACTGCGCTGGGCACCGAAGCGGCCAAGGTCACCGGAATGAAGTCATTCACCAGGCTGTAGCTGAGTTTGGTGTACAGCGTTTCGGCGATGGTGTGATGAACCGCGCCCATGAACCAGGTATAGCCATTACCCGGTGCCCGTGCCGCCACACCGGCACCCAGCGTGCCGCCCGCACCGCCGATATTCTCGATCAGCACCTGCTGGCCGATATCGTTGGGCATCACTGCGGCAAGGGGACGGGCGAAGGCGTCAGTGCCGCCGCCCGCGGGGAAGGGGTTGATGATGCGGACGGCACGGGTCGGCCAGTTCTGCGCGGCCGCGAGGCCGGGCAATGCAGCAACCGTCAGCCCGATGACGCCGAGCACCAGCAATTTCCGGGAATTCTCCAACATGATCTCCTCCGATCGATTTTGGTATGTGGTGGCTCATTTTATGGAACTTGCCGGGGCTTGTATATCCTGAAAGTGCGGATTTCCGTGTCCCGCGAAGTCGGCAGTTTGCCGCTTGACCCGGGATCCCATTCAATCGAAGCGCAGCGTGAACAGGATGTCTCCGGCGTTCTCGGCCCCGGCGGTGCCGCGCAGCCGCCATCTCTCGGACAACATATAGTCCATTCGCAGCAGGCTGCCGGCGGTGCCGCCCAGCGTTTGTTCCAGCCGGATGCTGAGTTGCTCAGTCAGTTTCTTGCCCAGTGTGACCGCGCCGAGCGCGCTGTTCTCGCTGCCGGCGAAGCCGATTTCGTCGAGCCCCACGCCCTGGGCAATTTGACGTTGTATCGGCGTGCCGCCACTGCTGGTCAGGCCGAGCGCCGCTGCCTGCAATACGGCCAGTTGCGCACGGTCGGTGCCGGCCGGGTCGCGACCGAGGATCAGCCAGGCCAGGCGGTCGGTATCCGACATGTCGGGGACCGACACCAGCTTCACCGAAGGACGCTGCAACGACCCGGTGACCTCGACGCCGACCTCGACGGTCTGGATTTTGCGTATCGCCCGCAGATCGAGTCCGGGATCGGTCAGCGGACCGGCAAAGGTGAGTGTGCCGCGTTCGATGTCGAGCTGCTGTCCGAATACCGAATACTGTCCGCGTACCGTGCGCACATCGCCGAGGGCCGCCAGCGCGGCACCACGGGTGGTGATGCGGAGCGAGCCGCCAAGCAGCGCGTCAAGTCCGTTACCGCGCACCGTGAGCTTGTCCTTGAGATCGATGCTGACGTCGAGTTTCACGGGCAGCGCGGCAGACTTCACGGCCGTTTCCGGTTTGGCGGAGCGCACGATGACGTCGTTGCCGAGTCGAGGTTTGCTCCTGGTGCCGGGGTCGTAGCGGCCTTCATCGAGGCTGAACTTGCCCTCCAGCGTGACCGCGCGGTCGCGCAATCCCAGGCGCCCGGTGCCGTCGATGGTGGCGGACCACTGGGGCGCCAGCAGAATCTGCGCGTGTTCTGCGCGCGCCTGCAGTTCCACGCTGTGCAATCCGCCAGCCAGTTCGGCAGTGCCGCTGGCGGTAATGCGCCCCTTTCCCGCCTTGAGTTCGAACTCGTCCAGCCGAAACTGCTTGCCGTCCAGCGTCGCCCGCAGCCGGCCCTCGCGCAGATCCACACCGGCGCCGACCGCTCGCAGCGCGATGCGGTCGCCGGTGATGGTGCCGACCAGGTGCGGTGCAGCTATGGTGCCGTCGGCGCGTAGCTGCACCGCCAGTTGTCCCTCGACACGGTCCACGCCGGGCAGCATGGCACGCAGCCAGGCCAGTGAGCGGAAGTCGAGGTTGGCGCTGCCGGTCAAGGGCGCGTCGGCCGGTAGCAGCCAGCCGCTGTCGCGGTGGAACATGCGGGTCTGCAGCCGTGCTGCAGCTGTGCCCATGGTCTCGCTGTCGATGTCGAGGGCGATGCTGATCGCGCTGTCTGCGGCAGCGAGATTGAGCAATGCCTTGCGCAGCGCCAGGGGCACCGGTGTCCCACCGCCGAGCGTGAGGTCGCCGCTCTCGCGATAGAGGCTGACATCGCCGTTCACTACATCGTCGAGCTTCAGCGACCATTCCCCACCGAGACGCAGGTTGTTCGATTCAAGGCCGTTGCCGTGCGGGAGCAGGCGTCCGGCGGCAACGCCGCGGAACGCACCTTGCGTGTCGATGCGCCCGTTCTCGGCGCGCAGCGAGGCTGGTCCGAATTCGCCGTCGAACAGTGTCCCGCGGAGTTGTTCGATGATCAGCAGATCGCGGCCGGCGGTAATCTGCGCAGGACCGTTCAGCCGCAGCGGCCACGGCAGCCCCGTTTCGAGCTGGTCCAGCGTGCCGATCCAGCGTGCATGCGGATCAATGCCGCCGGTGGCGCGCAGCACAGCCGTGGCGTCGCGTCCCTTGGCCGAGCCTTCCAGCACATGCCGGGCGCGGGTGCCGTTGCCGGACAGCTGCAGCGTGTCGATGCGGGTTTCCGCGAGTTGCAGGCCGGTCGCGTTCACCAAAAACTGCAGCGGACCTTCACGCCCGGCGGCGAGCGTACCCCGGCCGTGAAGGCGGGCGATGCGATGCTTTCCGGCCACCAGTTGCTGTCCGTCGACCGTGAAGTCCAGCGCGAGTCCGTCTGTTGCGCCGGTCACTGTGCCGCGCCCGCTGAGGCGTCCGCCCAGCGTGGGATCCAACGCACGCAGATCTTCGGCGGCGAGGGTCCAGTTGAGCTGGTCCTGCGGATGGCCATAGCTGCCTTTGATCTCCAGGCGGTTGCGCCCGATTGCGGCCTGTGCGGTGCCTTCAAACCAACGGGATTTTTGGGTAGAGAACGCGGCGGCTGCAGTGAACGGCAGATTGCGCCAGCGGCTGTCTGCAAGATCAACGGTGACTTGCGCCTGCCACTGCGGATGAATGTTGCCACTCGCCGAAATCCGGCCGTTCAGCAGCGCGGAAGGAACGGCTGCCAACCGCGACGGGTCCAGCCGGCTCACGCTGCCGCGCAGGGTAAAGGCCCGGGCTGCCGTCAGCCCCAGTTGTCCGGTGAATTCGGCGCTGCCCGTTCCGGCCTGCAGACGGGCGCTGTCAATCGTCAGCAGATCGCCGGCATGTTTTGCGGCCAGCTGCAATTGCAGGCCGGCGCCGTCGAGTCTGGCGGTAACCTGTTGCGCTTTGGTGTTTCCGGACAGTTTTGCGGTGCCGGATACTCTGACGGGACGCAACCGGCTGTCGATGCGTGCGGGATCAATGTCGCGCAGTTGCACATCCATGGTGCCGTTGTCACCGCGCAATGCCGCGCTGCCGGTGATGCGTCCGCCCCCGGACACCTGCAGCTCAAGCGCGGGCAATGTCCAGTCGCGGCCACTGCCGGAGTAGCGGGCGCTGATTGCGGACAGCGGCAGTCGTCCGCTGTCCTGCGTGCCGGCCTCAGCATTTTCCGCACGCAGTGTGCCGGTCAGCCTGCTGTCGATGGTCTGTGCGTTCGCATCCACGGTCAACCGCGTCCGCGGCAGCTCTGTGGCCCAGGCGGACAAATCAAGTTCGCGTGCCTGTGCTTCGAACCTGGCAACCGGCTGCTCGGCATAGGGGTGCAATACGGCGGACGATTGCATGGTCGCACCGCGTCCGCTGCCGGTGATGGCGATCTGCAGTTCTTCCAGCGTTCCGGTCACTGTTGCCCTGGCCTGCAGCGCACGGGTTGTTGCGTCGCGCACCGCCTGTAACTGTCCCGTGATCGGGAAAGGACTCAGCGTGGCGATCTGCAGTGTGCCATCGACGTTCCATCCTGCCGACTGTGTCTGCAGCAGGCGGATGTCATGCGTGGTGCGCCCGCCCGAATAACCCAGCCGCAGGTTGTCAATGGCGGGCAGGCCGCCGATCTCCAGACGGCTGATCTCAAGCGCTGCGATGGAGAGATCGAAGGGGAGTGCCAGCGATGCCGGTGGCTTTGCCGGCGCGGTCGACAGGCTTTGGTAACGCAGGGTTGTAGCCGAGGCGCGGCCAAAATGAAGCCCGCCACGCAGCAGGGCGGCAGGCTGCCAGTTCAAGACGAACATGTCGGCTTCGAGCCTGAAATCACCGCCCAGGATCTGCAGTCGCCTGCCCCGTACTTCGCCGAGCAGTGATCCCTCGATACCCTCGACCGTGACTGCGCCGCCGCCCAGCTGTACTACTTTTCGGGCGGCCCATGCCAGACCTTGGCTGCTGCCCAGCCAGGCGGTTGCGGCGACAATGGCGCATGCTGCGACGGCGGCTGCGGTGGCGGCGATGCGGATGGTGCGTGTCCGGCGCGTCATCTCAGAACCTCACGCCCAGAGTGAAATGCAGGCGCACCTTGCCGGCATCTTCGGGTTGCGCGATGTCGAGGTTCAGTGAACCGGCCGGCGTGATCCAGCGCACGCCGACGCCATAGCCGTAGACCGGCCGCAACTCCGACGGCGAATCCGCTGCATTGCCGGCGTCGATGAACATGGCGCCGCCCCATTGCGCGGTGAAGTCGTGCTGGTATTCAATCGTGGCGACGCCGAGGAAGCGGCCGCCGACCACCGCTGAGCCCTCCCGGACGCCGAGGGATTCGTAATCATAGCCGCGGACCGATTGATCGCCGCCGGCGCGGAACAGGAACTCGCTGGGGATGCCGTCCCTCGCGCTGGCCCAGACGGCGCCGAGTTCGCCGCGCAGGTGGACCCGGTCGGCGCGTCCGACAGGCAGGATATACAGGCCGCGACCGTAGCCGCGCATGAAGGAACGCGTGGACAGCAGTGCGGCGGAGGCGCCGCCCAGTTGCAGGTTGATCATATGGCCGCGTCGCGGGCGCAACAGGTCATCGACTCCGCGCAGGGTCCATGCGTAGTTGAGCGAGAGGGCGCTCAGGTTGTCCACAGGGCCGGCGGTCAGCGATTGTTCCTCAGTCTGGAATTTCAGCGCCCAGTTGTGCTCCTCTTCCGGCGTGCGCCATGCGCGCTGCGCCGTCAGGCCCAGCGTGCGGCTGACGAGGTTCTCGATATCGCTGCGCTCGGCCTCCACGCCCAGCCGGTTGCGCCAGCCGCCCGGTTCGGGTGTCAGCGCCAGTTCGGCGTTGACGGCCTGCTTCTTGCTGTCGAGCCGCAGTTTTGTCGAACTCTGCCAGCCGGGTTGCAGCGTGTTGTGGTGCGTGAACGAGGCCTCGCCCCGGAGCCCGGTGTCGGTACTGAAGCCGGCGCCGAGATCGATTTTCATCAGCGGATGTTCGACGACACGAACGCGCACTGGCGCGGCTGCGGCCTGTGCCGGGTCTGTGTCGACGGCAACCGAGGCGCTGCGAAAAAATCCGCTGGTCTGGAGTTCCGTCTGGTACCGCACCACGGCCTCGTAACTGTACCGCTCGCCACTGCGAAAACGCTGCAGGTTTTCTACGATGTTGCGGGGGTAACGCTGCAGGCCGTCGATTTGCGTGGCGCCGTAACGGAACAAGGGACCGCTGTCGATGGCGACCTTGATGGTTACGCGCGCAGCTTCAGGATCGACTTCCGCGGCACTGCTGGTGATGCGCGCCGCAGGGTAGCCATCGAACCGGAATTCGCGCAGCAGTGCCTCCTTGGCATCGTCCCATGCGCCCTGGCGAAAGGGCGTTTCAACCTTGAGGCGCCAACGCTGTTTGGCGCGTGCGATGCGTTCGACCTCGTTCGGCTCACCGGCGATCGCGCCGGTGACGCTGATGTCGGCTGCGGCGACGCGTGCGACCGGCCCGGTGATGACACGGATGAGCACCGTCGTCATGCCGGCGGCGGGCGTTCCCGTCACCTCGATCTGCGGCGAGAAATAGCCTGCGGTGGCGAGGAGCGCCTCCGCGTCCGCCGCCGCGCGCGCGACCAGCCGCTGCAGCATGGCAGCATCAACCCCCGGGCGTCCCCGGTAGCGGTAAACGTCGAGATGTTCCTCGAGCAATGACTGCACTTCGACCGGCGCATCCAGTTCGATGCGCCATGCCACGGCGCCATCCTGCGCCAACGCCGGGCTTGTCCACAATGCGGCGGCCAGGAGCAGGGCGCGTAGGCGCAGGGTGCTGCGGAGCTTCATCGGGAGCCGGTGCTGACCTAGTCGGGCCGATTGCGCATCCAGTCGGCAGTGCCGTAGAACGCCTTCAGCAGCGCCATGCGCAGGGTTTCCTCGACGCCGGTGTCTTCCATCGCCTGCAGCATGCAGGCGAGCCACGCGTCGCGTTCGGCAATGCCTATCGGAAAGGGCAGGTGCCGGGCACGCAGCATCGGGTGCCCGTATTTTTCCACGTACAGCGGCGGGCCGCCCAGCCAGCCGGAGAGAAACAGATAGAGCTTTTCGCGCGACCCGGAGAGCTCCTGCGGGTGCAGTTTGCGGATGCAGTGGTATTCCGGCACTTCGTCCATCAGGTCGTAGAAACGGTCGACGAGGCGCCGCACGGCGGCGTCGCCGCCGAGCAGCGCGTACGGCGTATCTGCCGCCGATTCCTGCGGGGCGCTCATCCCCTGATCCTTTGCCACTTCATGACGTTTTGCCGGCCTCGCGGTTAACCAGTGCGACGCCGGCAACTGCGATCAGCATGCCGATGATCGCCACCACGCTCAGCGTTTCATCGAACATCAGCCATGCCATCATCGCGGTCACCGCCGGTGTCAGGTAGAACAGGCTGGTCACGCGGGTGGCCGCGCCGCGTTCGATCAGCCGGAACAGCAGCGTCGTCGCGCCTGCTGACAGTACCAGCACCAGCCAGCCCAGTGCAATCAGGAACTCGCCCGTCCACCGCACCTCCCCGGTTTCCAGGGTCAGGGCCAGCGGCAGTGTGACCACCAGTGCCGCAGCGAACTGGATTACGGAGCCCGTGCGGGGGTCGAACGAGGGACAGTAACGTTTCTGGTACAGCATGCCGAGGGTAATGCTGGCCAGCGCCAGCAAGGCAAGGGCCAGGCTGTGCATGGCCATGCCGTCCAGCGACATTTTCTGCCAGACCACCAGCGCGACGCCGGCAAGACCCAGCGCGAGGCCGCACCATTGCAGCAGCGCAACGCGTTCGCCGAGCAGGCGCCCTGCAGCGGCGGCCGTCAGCAACGGTTGCATGCCGACGATCAGTGCGACCACGCCGGCGGACATGCCGGCATGCACCGCACTGAATACGCCACCGAGATAGCCGCCCTGGATCAGGACGCCGGCGGTGGCGATATGCCGCGCCCCTTCCAGCGTCGCCGGCCAGCGCGCGTGCAGCGCCAGCGCGAGCGGCAGCATCAGCGCAAGTACTCCAACATAGCGCAGCGTGAGGAAGGTCAGCGGCTCGGCGTGGGGCAGACCCAGTCGGGCGCCGATGAAACCGGTGCTCCACAGCAGTACGAACAGCGCCGGCACCGCGACCGCTGCCGGCGACATCCCGGAACTGCGGTCAGGCGGCGGTCGCCTGGTCGACACGGCTCGCCCGCTTGCGGTCGTGCTCCTTCAGATGACGCTTGCGGATGCGGATGGACTTCGGTGTGATCTCGACCAGTTCGTCATCGGCAATGAATTCGATTGCCGACTCCAGCGTGACCTGGATCGGCGGCACCAGGCGCACGGCTTCATCGGTGCCGGAGGCGCGCACGTTGGTCAGCTGCTTGCCCTTGATCGGATTGACGACGAGATCATTGTCGCGGCTGTGGATGCCGATGATGATGCCTTCATAAAGCGGGTCGCCGGGGCTGACGAACATGCGGCCGCGCTCCTGCAGCTTCCACAGCGCGTAGGCGACGGCGTTGCCGTCTTCAGCGGAAATGAGCACGCCGTTGCGGCGCTCTTCCATGTCGGGTTTCATCGGGCCGTAATCATCGAATACGTGGCTCATGATGCCGGTGCCGCGCGTCATGGTCATGAAGTCGGACTGGAAGCCGATCAATCCGCGCGCCGGAATGCGGTAATCGAGGCGTACCCGGCCCTTGCCGTCCGACTGCATGTCCTGCAGGTCGCCGCGGCGGGAGCCCAGTGCCTCCATGACCGCGCCCTGATTGGCCTCGTCGACGTCGACGGTGAGCATTTCGTACGGTTCCTGTTTCTCACCGTTGACTTCGCGGATTACCACACGCGGACGTGAAACGGCGAGTTCGTAGCCTTCGCGCCGCATGTTTTCCAGCAGGATGGTCAGGTGCAGTTCGCCGCGACCGGAAACCTCGAACACATCGGCGTCCGCCGTCTCCTCGACCTTCAGTGCGACGTTGCTCATGACTTCGCGCTGCAGGCGTTCGCGCAACTGGCGGCTGGTGACGTATTTGCCTTCGCGGCCGGCGAGCGGCGACGTATTGACCTGGAAATTCATGGTCAGTGTCGGCTCGTCCACTTTGAGCATCGGCAGCGCTTCCGGGCGCTCGGGGTCGGTCAGCGTGATGCCGATGCCGACTTCATCGATGCCGTTGACCAGCACGATGTCGCCGGCCTGGGCTTCGGTGATCTGCACGCGCTCGAGGCCGCGGAAGCCAAGGATCTGGTTGACCTTGGCCATGACCGGGGCCGACCCGGGCCCCTTGAGCACGGCGACCTGCTGGCCGGGACGGATGCGTCCGCGATTGACGCGGCCGATGCCGATTTTGCCGACATAGCTCGAATAATCGAGCGAGCAGATCTGCAGCTGCAGCGGGCCATCGGCATCGTCTTTGCGCATCGGCACGTTGGCAAGTATGGCTTCGAACAGCGGCTCCAGCGTGCCTTCGCGCGCAGCGGGATCATTGCTGGCATAACCATTCAGCGCCGAGGCGTAGACCACCGGGAAATCCAGCTGCTCTTCGGTCGCGCCGAGCTTGTCGAACAAATCGAAAGTCTGGTTGACCACCCAGTCGGTGCGCGCGCCGGGACGGTCAATCTTGTTGACGACGACGATGGGTTTGAGGCCGAGCGCCAGCGCCTTGCGGGTGACGAAGCGCGTCTGCGGCATCGGGCCTTCAACGGCATCGACCAGCAGCAGCACGCCATCCACCATCGACAGCACGCGCTCGACTTCACCGCCGAAATCCGCATGGCCGGGCGTATCGACAATATTGATCAGCGTGCCCTTCCAGGTGACGGCGCAGTTCTTGGCGAGGATGGTGATGCCACGCTCGCGCTCGAGGTCATTTGAATCCATTACGCGCTCGGCAATCTGCTCGTGCGCGGCGAAAGTGCCGGACTGGCGCAGCAGTTTGTCGACGAGGGTGGTCTTGCCGTGATCGACGTGAGCGATGATGGCGATGTTGCGTAACGGGCGTTGCTCGGTGGCGGACACGGGGGAGGGGCCTTGAAAAAAGGGGCGGATTGTAGCACGAGCAACGTGCTATTGCCTTGAATTTCCGGACTTTTCCGAGGGGGCGTCAGTTGCCGCCATGGTCGGTGCTGTTGCTGTTTCCCGGAAAAACCTCGCTATTTCCAGCACTTGCAGGTATAGTGCGCGCACTTTGCAGCGACCTTGGGCCGTTTGTCGCTGTCGAATGCATCTGTCCCTGACCCCTTCGATTTCAGCTCCCTTCCCTGAATAGCTGCTTCCGCCACGGTTAGCGACGATACCCGTGCGCCGGTGGCCGCAGCCGCGATTTGTTCGCGGCCTGCCTCACAGCTAGTGGCATCTCCTGCGCGTTTATTGCTGGAAAACTTCCTGGCTTTCGAGCCACGGAAGTCACGGAGTTCACCGAAACAGGAATGCCGCGTCGGCCCGGCCACGCGAGCGATCCTGATTTTCCGGTGTTCCTCGTGGCTGATCTGCGGTTTTCCGGTTGCTGTGCTTTTAGAAAGTAATTACTCATGTCTTTTGCCTCATTGAACCTGAATCCCGAACTCGTACAGGCGCTTGCCGCCGCGGGTTACACCGAACCGACGCCCGTGCAGGCGAAATCGATTCCGCCTGCGCTGACCGGTTTTGACCTGATGGTCTCGGCCCCCACCGGCACCGGCAAGACCGCAGCCTTCGTGCTGCCGGCGCTGCAACGCCTGGCACTGGCCCCGGCCAAGCATGGCCGTGGCCCGCGCGTGCTGGTGCTGACACCGACGCGCGAACTGGCGATGCAGGTGACCGCTGCCGTCGACAAGTACTGCAAGTTCATGCGCCATATGCGCACCGGCACGGTGCTCGGCGGCATGCCCTACCCGAAACAGCGCCGGCTGCTCGAACAGTCGCTCGATGTGCTCGTCGCGACACCCGGCCGGCTGATCGATTTCATCGACCAGGGTAAGGTCGATTTCTCGCGCCTCGAACTGCTGGTGCTCGACGAAGCCGACCGCATGCTCGACATGGGCTTCATCGAGCCGGTCAAGCGCATTGCCGCAAAAACCCCGGCAACGCGCCAGACCATGCTGTTCTCGGCCACTCTCGACGGCAATATCGCGAAGCTTGCCCGCGAACTGCTGCGCGATCCGCAGCGCATTGAAGTCGCGGCGCCTGAGCAGAAGCACGAAAACATCGCGCAGCGCCTGCATTATGTCGACGACGGCAGCCACAAGCATCGTCTGCTCGAGCACGTGCTCAGCGAAGAAGGCCAGGCGCAGGTCATCGTGTTCACCGCGACCAAGCATGGTGCAGACCGCCTTGCCGACAAGCTGTTCCACGGCGGGCATGATGCCGCAGCGCTGCACGGCAACATGAACCAGTCACAGCGTAACCGCACGCTGGCGCGGCTGCGCAGCGGCGCGGTGCGCGTGCTGGTGGCCACCGACGTCGCCGCGCGCGGCATCGACGTGGCGAGCATTTCGCACGTGATCAATTTCGACCTGCCGAAGGTGGCCGAGGACTATGTCCACCGCATCGGCCGCACCGGCCGCGCCGGCGCATCCGGCACGGCGATCTCCTTTGCTTCGTCGGACGACGTGCGCCAGCTGAAACAGATCGAGCGCTATATCGGTCGCACCATCGAGCGCTGGTCGGCGCCGGGCTTCGAGGCAAAGAATCCGCTGCGCACTGACAGTGCCAAACGCACCGACCGCCGTCCGCCGCCCGGCGCACGGCGCGGTGCGCCGCCGGCACGCGGCGGTTTCCGCTCCGACAACCGCCGTGGCGCGGGTGCCGGTCGCGCACGTTAAGGCCAACCGCGGCCGCCTGCGCAGTATCTGCAGACCAGCAGGCAAGTCCCCCGATGCCGCAAGGTGCCGGGGGATTTTTTTCATCTCATCGGGTGGCCGTTTTGATTGATTTTCGCGGGGTGTGCCATTACAGTAAACCGCTTTCACTGCGGCATCCATCATGAAATTCAGCGGGGAGATTCTGGTCGCTGCACCGCGCGACGCGGTGTTTGCGAAACTGCAGGACATCCGTTTTTTTGCATCCTGCATCGACGGCGTGCGCGACCTGAAACCGCTCGACGAAAAACGCTTCGACGCGGTGCTGGAGACCAAGGTGGCTTATATGCGCTTCAAGTTCAAGGTGACCGTGGAGTTGACCGAGGTGGTGGCGCCGGAGTTGATTGCTGCAAAAATCGAAGGGGCGCCGATGGGTCTGGTCGGGCGGCTGACTGCAACCTCGGCAACGCGGTTGATCGCGGCGGGCGAGCAGACGACGATCCGGTACGAAATCGATACCGCGCTGACCGGCAAGCTGGGCAGCATCGGGCAACCGGTACTGAAGGCCAAAGCGAAGGACATGGAAAAACAGTTTGCGAAAAATCTGGGCGCCGCATTTGCGCCGGCAGCAGCGCAGGGGGCGGCATGAACCCGTTTGAACTCGCCGAGCCGCGTTCGCTGAAAGCAGCATTGAAACTGCTGGATGCCGGCGACGAGTCGGTGCGCGTTTTCGGCGGTGGCACTGCGCTGATGCTGATGATGAAGGCCGGCGTTTTCCAGCCGACGCGGCTGATCAGCCTGCGTGGCGTCGAATCGCGTTACGCGAGGGTGACGGCAGCCAAAGACGGCAGCCTGCACATCGGTGCGCTGACGACGTTGACGACACTGGGTCGCGCGGCGGCCGTGCGCAGCAAGGCGCCGGTCATCGCCGGCACGCTGCAGACGCTGTCCAATGTCCGCGTGCGCAATGTGGCCACGCTGGGCGGGCATCTCGCGCATGCCGATCCGCACATGGACCTGCCGCCGGTGCTGATTGCGCTCGATGCTCAGGTGGTGACGGCAGCAACCGCCGGATTGCGTACGCTGGCGGTGGCTGATCTCTTCACCGGTTATTACGAAACCGCGCTGGCACGCAATGAGCTGATCAGCGAGGTGATCGTGCCGGCGCAAACCGGTCGCCGTTCCGCCTATGTCAAACTGACCACGCGCGCGGCCGACGACTGGCCGACGCTGGGCATTGCGGTGTCGCTGCAGACGGACGGCAGGGTCATCGAGGACGCGCGATTCGTCGTCGGCGCCGCCACCGAAAAGCCGCTGCGCCTGCCGTCAGTGGAGGCTGTGCTGCGCGGCGCAACGGCAGATGACGCGGTGCTGGCGCGCGCCGGCGAAGCGGCCGCGGCGGCAGCGGAACTGGTGGGTGATGCCCGCGGTTCAGCCGCTTACAAGACCGAACTGCTGCGGGTGTACGCAGGGCGCGCGGTGCGCAAGGCGCTGGCCGCCTGATCCGCTTCCAGGAGCAAAGCTTTGGCAACCACATCAGGCAACAGCAAATCCGGCGCGGCCGAATTTTCGGCGCTCGGCCGTTCGATCCCGCGCGTCGAGGCGCGGGCCAAGGTCACGGGGCGCGCCGAGTATGTGCACAATCTGCGCCTGCCCGGCATGCTGTACGGGAGGATCCATCGCAGTACGGTGGCACATGCGCGCATCCGCAGCGTCGACGTCTCGGCGGCACAGGCCGTGCCCGGCGTCTACGCGGTCTACACCGCTGCCGACGTCCAGAGACTGATCCCCGAGCCGTATTACGGCCCCGCGTTCCACGACCAGCCCATACTCGCGCTCGGCAAGGTGCATCATGTCGGGGAGCCGGTGGCGCTGGTGCTGGCGGCCGATCCGCATGTCGCTGACGCCGCCGCGCAGCTGATCGTCGCGGATTACGAGGAACTACCGGCCGTGTTCGACGAAGTCGAGGCGATGACCTCGGCAGCCGTCGTGCATGAGGTGCTGAAGCCGGCGGGCACGTTTCCCGACCTCAAACACCTGAAGGGCAAACGCGACACCAATATCGCGCTGGATTTTCACCTGCGCCGGGGTGATGTGCAGAAAGCGTTTGCCGAAGCCGACCACGTGTTCGAACACACCTTCCGCACCCAGCAGGTCCTGCATCTGCCGCTGGAGCCGTTCGTCACGGTTGCCGATCCGACGCCCAGTCAGCTGGTGATTCATACCGCGTCGCAAAGCCCGTCGTTTGTGCGCATCGAGATCGCGCGTCTGCTCGGCTGGCCGGAGAACAGGGTGCGGGTAAAAGTGCCGTATCTCGGCGGCGGTTTCGGCGCCAAGCTCTACATCAAGCTCGAAGCGCTGGCGGCGGCGGCGGCCCTGCTTGCCGGGCGGCCGGTGAAAATCGCCCTGACCATGGAAGAGCAGTTCTACACGCTGACCAAGCACGCGACGACGCTGCGCATCAAGAGCGGCGTGACCAAGGACGGGAAAATTACCGTCCGCGAATGCGAAGTATGGTGGAACGGCGGCGCCTATGCCGACATCGGGCCGCGCATTACGCAGAAATCCGGATTTACCGCGCCGGGACCGTACGACATCGACCATGTCAGCATTGACTCCTACTCGTTGTATACCAACCTGCCGCCGGCTGGAGCGCTGCGCGGCTTCGGCATTCCGCAGCTGGTGTGGGCTTATGAAAGTCACACCGACATGATCGCGAAAGCGCTGCACATGGATCCGCTGGCGATCCGCCGCATCAACATCCTGCGTGAAGGCCGGCCGCAGGCAACCGGCACGCTGATGCGCGACGCCGGGATTGACCCGGTGCTCGAGCGCCTGGCGCAGCGCATGGCCTGGGAAAAGCCGTTCGACAAAGGCTCCGGCACCATCCGTCGCGGCCGCGGCATCGCCATCGGTTTCAAGGCGAGCATTTCGCCGACGACCTCGGTGGCCATCGTCAATATCAGCGCCGACGGCAGCTGCAACGTGTATTGCAGCACCGTGGACATGGGGCAGGGCTCGGACACCGCGATGGCGCAGATCGTCGCCGAGGCGCTGGGCATCCCGGTGGCATCGGTGACGCTGGTGCATCCCGACACTGATGTCACGCCGTACGACATGGCGACGCTGGGCTCGCGCTCGACCTACCACATGGGCCATGCGGTGAAGAACGCGGCGGAAGATGCGCGCGACAAACTGTTGCAGCTCGCGCGCGATGTCGGCCTGTCGGCGGAGACCACGCCGATCCCCGACATCTTCCGCAAGAAATACGGCATGCAGGCCGGCAACATCGTCGGCGTCGGCAGCTTCATCCCGCCCTATACGCCGCCCGAATCCGGCACCGGGCAGACGCCGGACGCGACGCCGTTCTGGATGATCGGTGCCACCGGCGCCGAAGTCGAAGTCGACACCGAGACGGGTGAATTCAAGGTCACGCGGCTGGTGAACCTGGTCGACGTCGGCCGGCCGGTCAACCCGGCGATCGTCGAGACCCAGATTTCCGGTGCGACCATCATGCAACTGGGTTTCACGCTGTCAGAACGCATGGATTTCGATGCCGGGCAGGTGACCAATGCCTCGCTGGCCGATTACAAGATTCCGGGCATGCGCGACATCCCGGCGATGATGGAAAACGAAGCCGTCGACATGGTCCAGCATTCCGGTCCGTTCGGCGCCAAGGGCGTCGGCGAGAGCGGTACCTTCGGTGTCTCGCCGGCGATCGCCAGCGCCATTGATGACGCAGTCGGCGTGCGGCTGACCAGCCTGCCGCTGACCGCGGAAGCGGTTTATCGCGGCTTGCGCGCGCAAGCGGGCAAGCCGCTGCAGGATTGATCGTTACCAAAATGCGCATGACTAAAATGAACGTGACCAAAATGAGCATGAGCACAACGCACAAGAACATTTCCTTCCAGTTGAACGGCCGCCCGGCCACGGCGCACGCCGGCAACCACCAGAACCTGGTCGAGCTGCTGCAGGGACAGGGCCTGTTCGGCGCGCGCGAGAGCTGCGGGCAGGGACTCTGCGGCTGCTGCACGGTGGTGGTCAATGGCACTGCAGTGTCCGGTTGTTTGACCATGGCGACGCTTGTCGACGGCGCCGACGTGCGCACCATTGAAGACAGTGCCGATGGCCAGCTTGATGCCGTGCAACGGGCCTTTATCGATACCGGGGCTTTCCAGTGCGGCTTCTGCACCCCTGGCTTCATCCTGATGACGCGGCAATTGCTCGAGGAGCATCCCGATCCGACGGACGACGAAATCCGCCATTACCTCGCGGGCAACCTGTGCCGCTGCGCGGCGTATACGGAAATCATCAAGGCCGTGCGGCTGGCGGCGCAGAAGCGCAAGGAGTGATCATGAAACGTCCGGCCGGCAATGCCCTCGACCTGCGCGCGTGGCTGGACACCGCCCGCGCGCTGGGCGAACTGCGGGACGTGCGCGGTGCCGACGCCAGGCTCGAACTGGGCGCGATCAGCGAACTCAACGTCAAGATCGACGGCGCGCCGGCGCTGTTGTTCGACGACATCCAGGGGTGCCCCAGGGGTTTCCGCGTGGTCACCTGCACCACGGCCAGCCCGGCGCGGCTGTCGTCGATACTGCGCCTGCCGGTTGAACGCAGCCACCATGCGTTGGTACAGAAACTGCGCGGCCGGCCCAAGGACTGGCAGACGGATGCGCCGAAATACGAACCGGTGGTCGTCGAGACCGGCCCGGTGCTGGAGAATATCCAGTCGGGCAAGGACGTCGACATCAACATTTTTCCGTCGCCACTGTGGCACGAGAAAGACGGCGGCCCCTACATCGGCACCGGCTGCTGCGTGGTGACCAAAGACTTCGACAGCGACTGGGTCAATGTCGGTACCTATCGCGTGATGGTGCATGACAAAAACCATGTCGGCCTCGACATGATCCCGGGCAAGCACGGCGCGATCCAATACGAGAAATACATGAAAGCCGGCAAGCCGTTCCCGGTCGCGATCGTCGTCGGCTGTGATCCGCTCGGCTACCTGATCTCCGGCATCGAGGTGCCGTTCGGCATGTGCGAATACAACTACATCGGCGCGATCCTCGGCGAATCGGTATCCGTGGTGCACGGCGAACTGACCGGCCTGCCGATGCCCGCCGGCGCGGAAATCGTGCTCGAAGGCCACTGTTATCCCGGCGATGTCAGGATCGAAGGGCCGTTCGGCGAATTCCACGGTTATTACCCCGGCAAGGAAGGCACAGCGCCGGTGCTGACCGTCGAACGCGTCTATTACCGCAATGACCCGATCATCGTCGGCAGCCCGCCGGCGAAGCCGCCCAACGACTATTCCTATTCCAAGGCGGTGATGCGTTCGGCACTGCTGTTCGATGCGCTGCTCGCCGCCGGCGTGCCCGACGTACACAGCGTGTGGGCGCATGAAATCGGCGGCGCGCGCATGTTCAACGTGGTGGCAATCAAGCAGCGCTATGCCGGCCACGCGCGCCAGGCGGGGCATATCCTCAACCAGTGCGGCGTCGGCGCCTACATGTCGCGCTACACCGTGGTGGTCGACGAGGACATCGATCCGTCGAACCTGCAGGAAGTGATGTGGGCGGTGGCCACGCGCAGCGATCCCGAGGTCGACATCGACATCATCAAGCGCGGCATGGGCTCGAAGAACGATCCGATGTTCGTCGCCTACCGTTACAACGCGCCGTACAACTCCAAGGCCATCATCGATGCCTGCCGGCCGTATGATCACCTGCACGAGTTTCCGGCAGTGGCCGAAGCCAGCAAGCAGCTGCAGGAACAGGTCAAAGCCAAGTGGAAAGATTTGTTCAAGTCATAGTTTTATATAAGTTATTGATTATAAATGATATTTTATGAAAGCATCGATTGCTGCCGTCATTGGCAGTGTGTTCGCCTTTGCGGTGCAGGCCGCGGAATATCCGACCAAGCCGATCCGCGTGCTGGTGCCGTTTGCGCCGGGCGGCGTGGTCGATACCTCGGCCCGCATCCTCACCAACAAGATTTCAGAAATGAAGGGCTGGCAGTTCGTGGTCGACAATCGTCCGGGCGCCAACGGTTTCATCGCGGTCGGCACCACGGCACGCGCGAATGCCGACGGTTACACGCTGCTCGCCGCGCACACCGGCGAGTTTTCGGTGAACCCGATGCTGTTCAAGAACGTGCCCTACGACTTCGAGCGGGATTTCACCTCCATCGTCATGGTCAGCGATGCGCCGATGCTGGTGGTGGTGAACGCCAGTTCGCCGTTCAACAACCTGAAGGACCTGATTGCCGGCGCCAAGGCCAAGCCGGGCCAGCTGACTTTTGGTTCGCCGGGCACCGGCTCGGTGAACCACATGGCCACCGAATGGCTGATCAATGCGGCCGGCGCCAAGGCATTGCATGTGCCCTACAAGGGCGGTGCCCCGGCAGTGTCCGCCGTGGCCGGTAATGAAGTGGTGTTTACCGTGGCCGGCCTGCCGGGTGTGCTGCCGCACCTGCAGGCGAAACGCGTCAAGGTGCTGGGTGTGACCACGGCGAAACGTTCGCCGCAGGTGCCCGACTACATGTCGGCGCAGGAAGCCGGCATCCCCGGCGTCGATGCCTCGATCTGGGTCGGCCTGTTCGCGCCCAAAGGCACGCCGAAGGATGTCGTCGCCAAACTCTACCAGGCCTCGGTTGAAGTGCTGAAGTTGCCGGACGTGAAACAGCGTTACGCTTCGGTCGGCGGCGCGGAGACCACGACCATGGGTGGCGCTGAATTCAACAAGCGGATCAGTGCCGAGCTGGAGCGCTATCGCAAGGTCGCGGCGCAGGTGGGGATACCGCAGCAGTAATTGCTGCGCCAGTCGATCGTTCGCACGGGCCGGGTTTTCCCGGCCCGTGCTGTTTCCGGCGCCGTACTTGCGTTCCGGACGGCATCTGCCACCACGGCAGGCTGCCATCCGGTGTTGCCGCTACTGCTTCGGTATCCTGGCGTCACGGGCGACTTTCTCCCAGCGCGCGATGTCCCGCTGGATCTGCGCCGCAAATTCCTCCGGCGTATTGCCGATGACTGCAGCGCCTTCGCTGGCGAGCCGCTGTCTGACGTCGGGCAGCGCGAGGATGCGCACGGTCTCCGCATGCAGTCTCGTCACCACATCTCGTGGCGTCCCTGCCGGCGCGAGGATGCCGTACCAGGACCCGGCCTCGAAATTGGTCAATCCGGCCTCGGCGAACGTCGGCATGTCGGGCAGCGTCGGCGCGCGTTTCGCTGCGGCCAATGCCAGTGCGTGCAGCCTGCCGGATTTGACGTGCGGCAGCACCGCCGGCAGGGAATTGAACATCAGTGCCACGTGGCCGCCGATGAGGTCGTTCAGCGCCGGCGGCCCGCCCTTGTAGGCGACGTGTACGATGTTGATGCCGGCCATCGTGCGCAGCATCTCGCCGGCGAGATGGGCCGAACTGCCGATGCCGAAGGAGGCGTAATCGAGCTGGCCAGGGCGTGCCTTGGCCAGCGTGATCAGTTGCCTGAGGCTGCTCGCAGGCACCGACGGATGCACCACCAGCAGGAACGGCGAGTCGGCGAAATTGCTGACCGGCGCGAAGTCCCTGACCGGATCGTAGGGCAGCTTTGCATACACGGCCGGGTTGGTGGTGTGCGTGCCCGTGGTGCCGAACAGCAGCGTATAGCCGTCGGCGGGGGACTTGGCGACGAACTGGGTGCCGATGATGCCGGCGGCGCCTGCGCGGTTGTCGATCACCGGGGTCTGTTTCCAGGCATCGCCGAGCTTTTGCGCATAGGCACGCGCAAAAATGTCGGCGTTGCCGCCGGCCGGGAACGGTACCACGATGCGTATCGGTTTGGCGGGGTAGGGCTGTGCGGCTGCGATGGTCACAGTACCGAGGCCGACCGCGAGCGGGACGGCGACAAGGCTGCGCAGTACGAGTTTTACGGTTGAGGGCATGGTGTCTCCGGTTACGGTTGCGTTTGTGTCTGTGTCTGCCTGGCCGGTCCTGCCGTACGATCGCGGCCGTGGCGCCGGTGCATCCGCGCTGCGGCTTCAGGCGGCCGCGGCGGTCTTCATCGGGATGCCGCCGTCGCGCACCCAGCGATAGCGGCCGGCCAGTGCATCCGCCAGCGGCCTGCGCCGCGCGTCGGGCACGGCGATCCACATCCGCAACAGATGGCGCTGGCGCCCGGGTTCGGGGTAATCCTCGTAGGCTTCGCGCGCGTGCATCATCGTGTGATTGTTGATCAACTGGATGTCGCCTTCCTGGAAATCCATGGTCAGCATCAGTTCGGGCCGGTTGGCGATTTCCTGCACTGCTTCGAGGGCCGCGCGCTGCACGGCGGTGGGCCGGTACTGCTCGCCGAAGCGGGCCGCGGATTCGTAATAGACCAGGCTGCAGATGCGCGCAGTGACCTTCCCCTGGCAGGCGCTGAACATCGGCAGCGTGAACCAGGGTTGTTCGCCCGCCGGTTCCTCGCCGCGCCAGTCGAGGTGGAACAGGCCGTACAAGGCTTCCAGCAGATCGGGGTGTTCCGCGCGCAGCACGTTATGGATGGTCAGCGCGCTGGTGAGCTTGCTGGCACCGCCGGATTTGGCGGTGCGCATGCAAAACAGGCCGAGCACGTCGATCGGCAGCAGGTCGGTGTGGAAATCCATGCGCTGGTTGGTCTGGTAGGCACGGGCATTGGGGTCGGCCAGCACGCGGCCCTCGTCGCGCACATGGCCCAGGCGGTGACCGCGGGCATTCTGTGACACCGGAGTGCCGAGGTGTGCACCCAGCCCCCAGTAGATCAGTTCGCACTCCCCGTCGCTGTAGCGGTGGCGCGGGATACCGCGGATCAGCTTGAAGCCGCGGCCGTTCTCGAGTTCCTCGAGTATGCCGTCGAGTGCTGCGGCGAAGCGGGGCAGCGGGAAGGATTCCGCGGCAAACGGGATCTGCGCGCCGCTGCGCCGGACCTGGACCAGGGCCGCGTCAATCTCGGCTACAGCCGCGGCATCCAGATGATGAATCCACGATGGGTCATGCTGGATGTCCGATCCAGTCCAGGCATCGGGGCTGGTGATCTGCTTGCGTGGCGTAGGTGTCATCGACTGGGTGCTGCGAATGAGAGGGTTGGCAGGGGTCGGCTGCTGTTCAGTGGACGGCCGGCAGTGGCGCCTCCCCCTTGACCTGGGTGCGGTACAGCGTGCGCCGGTGCGTCGGCGCGTACGGTGTGGCGCGATGCAGCGTGCAGCGGTTGTCCCATACCAGCACGTCGCCAGCCTGCCATTTGTGCGAGTAGATCCGTTCGGGGCGTGTGGCGAAGGCTTCGAGTCCGTCGATCAGCGCACGACTCTCCTGCTGGGACATGCCCACGATCTGCGACACCACGTCCTTGGCGACGAACAGCGCCGGGCGGCCGGTCGCCGGATGGATGCGCACCAGCGGGTGCTCAACCGGCGGTACCTTGGCGATCTGTTCCGGCGTCAGCGGCGGCCGTTCCGGATAGAGGGCGGCGTAGCGGTAATTGCGGTCGTGCACGGCGCGCAGGCCCTGCAGCCGGCGGCGCTGTTCATCCGGCAGCTCGTCAAAAGCCGCGTACATGTCGGCAAACTGCGTGTCTGCGCCCTGCGGCGGGCATTCGACCGCATACAGCAGCGTGACCAGCGCCGGACGGGGCTTGTAGGAAAGGTCGGAGTGCCAGTGCATGCCGCCCTTGGTGATGCCGATCGACCTGCCGTCTTTTTTTACATTGGAGAGCACGCGCACCTGCGGCAGGTGCGGGAATACATGCTCGGTCATGTGATGCACGTCGAGCTCGCCGAAGCAGGCGCTGAACGCTGCAAGTTGCTCCGGCGCCAGGTTCTGGCCGCGAAAGAAAATCACGCCGCGCCGGTGCAGGACGCCGAGGATCTGCGCGAAGCTCGCCGCGGTCAGCGGGGTCGACAGGTCGACGCCGCGGATTTCGGCGCCCAGCGGTGCCGCCATCGGCACTGCCGTGATCACGGATTCGCGGGGACTGTTCGCGGTGACGTTGACGTTCATGCGCTGCACTCCTGCCAGTGGGCTTGTGCCGGCTTGTCGATCTTCAGTTCAGTTTGATGCCCGCCGCCTGCGCGGTTTGCCGGTAGTTCGCGACGTTCGTTTTCAGGAACGCCGCGAATTGCGCCGGCGTTTCGGCATAGGCATCCGCGCCCTGCGCATCCAGTTTTTTCTTGACGCCAGCGGACGCGGTGATGCGCTTCAACTCGGTTTCGATCCGGGCGAGGATCCGTTTCGGTGTAATTTGCGGGGCGACGATGCCGTAGAACTGCGAGACTTCGTAGCCGGGCAGACCGGCCTCGGCCGTAGTCTGCAGATTTGGCAGATGCGCCGAGCGCTTGGCTGCGGCCACCGCCAGAGCGCGGAAGCGGCCGGCCTGCACCTGCGGCTTGGCGGAGATCATGTTGACGATCATCAGCTGCACTTCGTTGCCGAGCAACCCGGTCACCGCCAGCCCGCCGCCCTTGTACGGCACATGCTGGATGTCGGTGCCCGTCATCTGCGAGAACCGCGCGCCGGCAAAGTGCGTGGTGCCGCCGACGCCGCCGGACCCGTAGCGGTACTTGCCGGGATTCGCCTTCAGCAGCGCGATCAGCTGGGTGAGCGTACCGGCCTGGAGCCCGGGGTTGACGACGACCACGTTGTCGAGCGATGCCACGCGCATGAGCGGTGCGAAATCCCGAAACAGGTCATACGGCGTTTTGCGCTCGACTGCGGCGAGTATCGTATGGTTGTCGCCGAGCATGCCGATGGTGTAGCCGTCGGCGGTGGCCTTGGCGAGCATGTCGGCACCGATGGTGGCGCTGGCACCGGGGCGGTTCTCGATGATGATCGGCTGTTTCAGCGCCTCGCTGAGCCCTTCGCCGACGATGCGCATGATGGTGTCGTACGATGCGCCGGCGACATAAGGCACGATGACGCGGATCGGACGTTCCGGGTAGGTCTGCGCATGCACGCCGGCTGCTGCAAGCCCGGACAATACGCAGGCGGCCGCACCGGCTGCAGTACGCTTCAGGGAATTCATGATTTCCTCTTCCTCCTCCGTCGTATAGTTTTCGGGAACGATCGGGCAGCGCTGCGGATTGCATTGTCGCCATATCGGTTCGCTGCGGTCAATCGTTATGGCGCCAATGGCGTCCACTGGTTGGGCGTTTCCCCGGGGAACGGCGTGCCGATTGCTGTCACCCGCGATTGCGACAGCGCCGGAGTTACTTCAACCGCGGATTCAGCACATCCCGCAACTGATCGCCGACCAGGTTGATCGCGACGATGGTCAGCAGCAGTGCAATGCCGGGGAAAAAGCTGATCCAGTATTTGCCGGACAGCAGGTGGGTGTAACCGTTGGCGATCAGCAGGCCCAGCGAGGGCGAGGTGATCGGCATGCCCAGGCCGAGGAAGGACAGTGTGGCTTCGAGCGCGATGGCGTGGGCGACCTGCACGGTGGCGACGACGATCAGCGGCGGCAGCACGTTGGGCAGCACGTGGCGGAACAGGATGCGCGCGCCGCTGTAGCCGGCGCAGACCGCCGCATCGACATATTCCCTGCGCAGTTCGACCAGCGCCGCGCCGCGCACGGTGCGCGCGTAATAGGCCCATTGCACGACGATCAGCGCGATGACGATCTTGTCGACGCCCTGGCCTACCAGTGCGAGCAGGATCAGCGCGACCAGGATCGACGGGAACGACAATTGCAGGTCGACGATGCGCATGATCAGCGCATCCAGCCAGCCGCCGGCGCGCGCGGCGATCAGGCCGATGACCAGGCCCAGTCCCAGCGCGACGACCGTGGACAACACGCCGACGCCGAGGCTGATGCGCAGGCCGTAGAGGATCGCCGAGGCCATGTCGCGGCCCTGGTCGTCGCTGCCCAGCCAGTAGGTGTAGCCGGCGGCGCTTTGGGCGCCCGGCGCGAGTTTGGCGTCGAGGATGTCGAGTTGGGCAAGGTCGTACGGATTCTGCGGCGTGACCAGCGGCGCGGCGAGGGCGGCCAGCAGCAGCGCGCACAGCATCCAGAACGCGGCCAGCGCAATGCGGTCGCGGGCATAGCCGGCGACGAACGCACGGGTCGTCGACAGTGCTGCGCTCATGAGGTGGTGTGACCCGGACGCAGCCGCGGGTCGAGCGCGGTATAGAGCAGATCGACCAGCAGATTGATGACGATGAACAGGCTGACGATCACCAGCAGGTAGGCGACGATCACCGGACGGTCGAGCATGTTGATCGAGTCGATCAGCAGCTTGCCCATGCCCGGCCATGCGAACACGGTTTCGGTGATGATGGCGAAGGCAATCAGCGAACCCAGTTCGAGGCCGGCGACGGTGACGATCGGGATCAGGATGTTGCGCAGCACGTGCACGCGCACGACGTCGCGCTCGGGCACGCCCTTGGCGCGCGCATAGCGCACGTAGTCCTGCAGCATGGCTTCGCGCGTGCCGGCGCGGGTCAGGCGCAGCAGCAGTGACAGTTCGAACAGTGCGAGGTTGGTGGCCGGCAGGAGCAGATGGCGCAGGCCGTCCCAGGTCAGGAAACTGACCGGGATGCCGCAGAGGTCCACGGTCGCGCCACGGCCGGTGCTCGGCAGCCAGCCGAGCTGTACCGAGAACACCAGGATCAGCATCAGCCCGACCCAGAACGTGGGCAGCGAGAAACCGAGGATGGAGCCCGCCATGATGGTGCGGCCGACCCACGAACCCGGTTTCAGTCCGGCGAGCAGGCCCAGCGGGATGCCCAAGACGATGGCGATGGCCATCGCCACGAACGCCAGCTCCAGCGTTGCCGGCATGCGTTCGAGGATCAGGTCGATGGCGGGCACGCTGGCGACGAAGGATTTGCCGAGGTCGCCGCCCAGCGCGCCCTTGAGGAAGATCCAGTATTGCTCCCACAGCGGGCGGTCGAGGCCGAGCTGGGCGATGGTCCGGGCGATCTCCGTCTGGTCGGCCTGCGGGTTGATCAGGATGTCGACCGGATTGCCGATCGCATAGACGCCGGCGAATACCAGCAGCGACATTGCAACCAGTGCGGCGAGGCTGCCGGCGAGGCGGCGCAGCAGGTAGTTCAGCATGACGGGCACGCGCAGGCGGCGGACTGGTTGCGGGCCGCCGCTTTATGCCGGGTATCAGACAAAGCGGCCGAGGCGCACGGCGGTCTGCCCGCGATAGAGCCGCTTCGATGGCATCACCAGCACGCAGCGGTCGTACGGCGTGCGGACTTCGCGCTCGCCATCCCATCCCACGAGGGTTCCGGCATGGTCGATGACCTCCAGTCCGGTGAACGGGCGCGCAAAGCGGAATGCCTCGGACTCGATGGTGACCGGATGGGTGACTTCCACCACGCTCTGCGTAAGAGGTATATCGGCGAAGCGGAACGGCCCCCGTTCGGCGTCGATCATGCCGAAGCGGGCGAGGAAGCGCAGCGTGGTTTCACGGGCGACTGCGGCGGTGCGCCGCGCCCAATGTTGTCCGCATTCGACCAGCAGCGCATTTTTGGGGCTGGCGGGATCCCCGAAGGCGGCGTAATCGCGCATGCGTCGGCCTGCGGCATGTCCCGCGTCGCAGACCGCCAGCGCGGGGTAGCCGATCTCGCGGGCCAGCGCGCGACCTTTGGCGAGCGGTCCGGCGAGCAGCAGCGGTGCTGACGGGTGCTGCATCGAATGGATGTCGAGCAGGCAATCAACGGTATCGAGGACGGGCCGGAAGACCCGGGCGCGGCGCAGTTCGACGCTGTCGCGGCGGCTGTCGAGCACCTCGGCGGTCCACAGCCGGTTGAAGTCTTCGTCGACCCAGCGCGACGCTTCGGGGTCGGCCGGGTCGAATCGCTCGAACGCGGCAACGTTGCAGAACGCGAGGGTCAGCCGGCCGCGCAACGGGCGGATGCCGGCGCGAAACAGTTCATCGAGGACGATCGCGCCGCAGATTTCGTTGCCGTGCGCCAGTGCGGAGAGCATCACGTGGGGTCCGGGATTCCCGCTGTCGAGCGTGGTGACGTATTCGACGCCGGAATTGCCCGCGCGATAGGGGGCGATGTCCGGGGGCGTGAGTTCTACGGTGTAGGCGTTGGGGTCAGTCATTGGGCGGTGAGCGTGTCAGGGTACGCGCGGCGTGACATGGTGCGCAAACGTAAACTCGTCGGTGCGCGGCGTGTAACTGAGGCCGGTGCGCATCGCCCAGCTGACGACCTGGTGGTGGAGCGGAATGACGGCCAGATCGTTCATTGCCAGCGTGTTGGCTTCGCGCGCCAGCGCTTCGCGTTGCGGGCGGTCAACGCTGGCCAGCGCCCGCTCGATCAGTGCATCGACCTTGGGGTTGCTGGAACGCCCCCAGTTCCATGCGCCGTACCCTTTCTCGGGATCGGGCGCGGCGACCAGCGAGCGCAGTGCCAGGTCTGCCGCGAACGAGCCCCAGCCCAGCAGCGCGAAGCTGGTGTCTTCCTTGCGCACGCGGCCGAGAAACGCCGACATCGGCGCGGCGTCGACGCGGGTGACGATGCCGACGCGCGTCAGTAGCTGCGCAACCGTCTGCAGCACCTGTTCGTCGTTGATATAGCGGTTGTTCGGGCCGGCGAGCGTGACGCGAAAACCGTTGGCATAACCGGCTTCTGCGAGCAGCCGCTTTGCGCCCTCGGGGTCGTACGGCTCGGCTTTCAGCGCCGGGTTGTGGCCGAATACGCCCGGCGACACGATGTTGGCCGCGGGCACCGCGAGGCCCTCCATCACGCGGTCGGCAATGGCGGCACGGTTGATGGCCTTCGACATCGCGCGGCGCACGCGCACATCCATGAATGGATTGTTCGCCAGCGCCTTGCCGCTGCCGTCGGTGACGCCCGGCGGCTGCCGGCGGTACTGGTCGAGGTGCAGCAGGATGGTGCGCCAGGAGGTCGTTTGCATGACGCGCAATTTATTGTTTTTATTGAGATTTTTTATATCTGCCGAGGGCACATGCTCAATCACGTCGAGTTCGCCGGCGAGCAGCGCCGCGGTGCGCGACGGATCCGCCGGCATGATGCGCAGCGTGACCCTGTCCCACGCGGTGCGCTGGCCCCACCACTGGTCATGGCGCGCAAGTTCCAGCCGGTCGCCGCGCTGGTAGCGCACGAATTTGTACGGCCCGGTGCCGACCATCGCGCGGCCGGCATCGAAGTCTTCCGGACCGGCATGCTGCGCGTGTTTTTTCGATACGATCAGGATCGAGTTCAGTTCCTCGGGCAGTGCACCGTACGGATATTTGGTTTTGACGCGCAGCGTGTGCGCATCGACGACGGTGGTGGAAGCGACGGCACGCACGTACGACGCGAAGCCGCCGGGGCTGCCCTTGATCGCCAGCGGCCGCCGAATGGAATGCGCGGCATCCTCGGCAGTGAAGGCGGAGCCATCATGAAATTTCACGCCGCGGCGCAGGTTGAATTCCCAGGTCGTGGCGTCGATGGCCCGCCAGCGCTCGGCGAGCCCGGGAATCAGTTTCGTCTGCGGATCGATGTCCGTCAGCGATTCGAACACATGGCGCGCGACCGTCAGATTGGGTTGTGCGGCAAGGAAGTGCGGGTCAAGCGAAGTGACTTCGCCGGAGAGGCCGATGCGCAGGGCGGCGGCGGCAGCGCCTGCGATGGTGACGAGAAATACGAATGCCGTGCGGAGCAGTGCGTTCCAGCAGCGTAACAATGGTCGTGAGCTCGGCATATGCAGATGGTCCTCCACGCGGGATGGCCAAGGATACCGCATCGACCCAACCCGGAACGGGGCGCGTTGACAGTGCCGGCACGCCTGCCTATGCTGACCCTTTAACGACGGACGTTGTGATGAAGCCGAATGTCGCGCCCGCCGCGGAGACGCTGGAACTGATCCGCACGCTGATTGCCTTTCCCACAGTCAGCCGGGATTCCAATCTGCAGTTGATCGATTATGTGCGCGAGCTGCTGCGACCCCTCGATGCGGAAGTCCGGCTGACTTTCGACCGCGACAAACACAAAGCCAATCTGTTTGCAACGCTGGGCCCGCGTGGCGTGCCGGGCGTGGTGCTCTCCGGTCACACCGACGTGGTCCCCGTGGACGGCCAGGACTGGGCAACCGATCCGTTTGTGGTCACCGAGCGCGACGGCAAACTCTACGGGCGCGGTACTTCCGACATGAAAAGTTTCATCGGTTGCGCGCTGGCCGTGGTGCCGGAATTCGTGGGGCGCGGACTGCAGACGCCGGTGCACCTGGCGTTCAGTTACGACGAGGAGGTTGGCTGCCTGGGCGTGCGCGGACTGCTGGCGGACATGGTGCAGGCAGGCATCCGCCCGAAATCCTGCATCGTCGGCGAGCCGACGGAGATGTGCCCGGTGATCGCGCACAAGGGCAAGCGGAGTTACCGCTGCACCGTGCGCGGGCTCGCATCACATTCGGCTTACGCGCCGTACGGCGTCAATGCGGTGGAGGCGGCGGCCGAAGCGGTGGCTTTCCTGAAGCAGCTCGCGCGGCGGCACCGCGACCGCGGGCCGTATGACCGCGGCTTCGATGTCGCCTACACCACGGTACACACCGGCGTGATCCGCGGCGGCACGGCCCTCAATATCGTGCCCCACGAGTGCGTGTTCGATTTCGAGTTCCGCTGCCTGCCGGGGGATGACCCGGACGCGCTGCTACGCGAATTCGAAGCGCATCTACGTACGGTGATCGAGCCGGAAATGCACGCAGTGGATCCGCGCAGCGGCTTGAGTATCGTCAAGATGTCGGAAATCCCGGCACTCGATACCGGTGCCGAAGCGGAAATCACCGCGCTGGCGCAGGAGTTATCGGGCAACGGCGACATTGCCAAGGTGTCGTTCGGCACCGAAGCCTCGCAGTTCCAGGTGGCGGGTGTGCCGACGGTGGTGTGCGGACCGGGTTCGATCCGCGAGGCACACAAGCCCGACGAGTTCGTCACGCTGGCGCAGGTCGCGCGGTGCGAGACTTTCCTGCGCGGGCTGCTGGGCCAGTTGTGCCGGCCTGCCGGCTGAGGCACGTTAATAGTCGCAAGCGGCCGTGCACGATGCGCGAATTTCGTGCGACACTGCGCGGCAGCATTCGGGCTTCAACCCACAACCGCAACAGGAGGAGAGATTGATGAACAGGTTACCCGCAGTCCTGGTATTGCTGGCTGGCATGACGGCGCTCGGCGCCGGTGCGGCAACGGTGAAAGTAACGCCGCTGGGCGGACAAGAAGGCGAGTTTTGCCGGCAGGACCGCGCACTGATTTTCGAGGATCCAAACGGCACGCGCATACTCTACGACGCCGGTCGGACGGTCGCTGGGCCAAACGATCCCCGGTTGGGCAAGATCGACATCATCCTGGTCAGCCACATGCATGGCGACCACGTGGGCAACTCGCATAACAAGGCGCCCAATTCGGGCACCTGCGACAAGCCTGACATGTCGGTATCGGCGCTGCCGAATTCGAGCTCGGTGAACATCGCGCTGGCGAAGAAGGCCAAGATCGTCACCGGCAGCGAAATGCCCCCGTTTTTCGCCGGCAAACTGAAGGCGAATGGCGGCGATCCGAAGAATTCGATCCTCACCCGCTTTGGCGGCAGCGTGACGATCGGTGGCGTGATGATTGCGACGGTGCCCGCGATACACAGCAACGGCCTCGATCCCGATTATATCGGCGGCGACCTGGGCAAGCACATGAAGGACGCGGGAATCGCCGGCTATGTCGGCGAGGCGACCGGTTATGTGCTGAAGTTCAGCAACGGCCTCGTCGTCTATCTTTCCGGCGATACCGGTATCACGGCTGCGCAGGACAAGGTCGTTCGGGGCTACTACAAGGCGGCGCTCGCCGTGATGAACATCGGCGACGGGTTTTCCACGGGCCCGAAGGAAGCGGCCTATGTGATCAACGACATGGTCAAGCCCGTTTCGGTGATCGCATCGCACGCGAACGAAGTCGCAACCAAGGGCGGCAAGGTGCTGCCCGGAACCAAGACCGAGACGTTCATGAAAGCGGTCAAGGTGCCGGTGCATGTTCCGTTGAGCGGCAAGACCATGGAGTTCGACGACGGCGGCCGCTGCACGGCAGGTTGCTGAAGCAAGTGTGCGCCGCCGGCAAAAACCCCGCGCCACGGCGCGGGGTTTTTGCGCTCCACGCCGTCGGTTGACGGCACGGGCATATCAATAACTTGTTGTTATTGACATTTATGTCGTAGCGACGAACGTCGGATCGTCCTGGTGCTCGCGCTCGAACTGCAGGAACTCGTAGTAACCGCAACGCTTGCCTTCCGGGTAATCGCGGCACACGCCGGGCCGTGATTCGTACACCGTGCACTGGCGCTTTTTGGTGTCGAACAGTTTGCAGATGCGGCCGAAGTGCTCGTCTTCCTGCTGGCGCAGCGAACGCACTTTTTCGCTTTTGTCGAAACGCGTGTAACGGGTTTCGGCCTGCGCGTAGCTGATGCCGAAGTGTTTTGCCAGGCGCTGGATATCGCGCTTGCCGACTTCGATCAGCGGATAGCTGCAGCAGTAGCCGGGACATTTGCTGCAGTCGTACTGGTTGCCAGATTTCCTGGCGGTCTTGCCTGAAGCCATGATTGCATGTGCGCCAGCGGAGCGGCGCTTCCTGTGAAAAGCGCGCATTCTACCCGTGCCCCTGCGCGCGGGCCACAGCGGCGGGCGTCAGTGATGCAGGATTTTCGACAGGAACTGCTGGGCGCGTTCGGAGCGCGGAGTGCCGAAGAAGTCGGTCTTGGTGGCGTCTTCGACGATTTCACCCTGGTCCATGAAGATTACGCGGTGCGCGACCTTGCGCGCGAAACCCATCTCGTGGGTTACGCACATCATGGTCATTCCTTCCTGGGCGAGTTCGACCATGACGTCGAGCACCTCGTTGATCATCTCCGGGTCGAGCGCGGAAGTCGGTTCGTCGAACAGCATTGCAATCGGATCCATCGCCAGCGCGCGGGCAATCGCGACGCGCTGCTGCTGTCCGCCCGAGAGCTGGCCGGGAAATTTCCGCGCATGGTCGATCAGGCCTACGCGCTGGAGCAGGGCGCGCGATTTCTCGGTGGATTCCTCGGGGCTGCGACCAAGCACCTTGACCTGGGCCAGATTCAGGTTGGCGGTGACGCTCATGTGCGGGAACAGCTCGAAGTTCTGAAACACCATGCCGATTTTCGCCCGCAGTTGCGGCAGATTGGTCGTCTTCGCGCCCACCGACTGGCCGTTGACGATCAGTTCACCCTGCTGGAAGGGTTCCAGTCCGTTGACGCATTTGATCAGTGTCGATTTACCCGAGCCCGACGGTCCGCAAACGACGATGACCTCGCCTTTCTCGACCTTGGTGGTGCAATCCTTCAGCACCTGGAAGCTGCCGTACCATTTGCTGACGTTCTTGAATTCGATCATGGCCATGATGGGATTGCCTTCCTCGATGCTAGCGCGGCGGCGTGATGCGCGACTGCAGCCGTTTGACGAAAAATGACGCGAGGTAACACAGGATGAAATAAATCAGCGCGGCGAACAGGTACATCTCGACCAGCCGCCCGTCGCGCTGTGCGACTTTGCTTGCTGCGCCCATGAAATCGGTCAGGCCGACGACATAAACCAGCGAGGTGTCCTGGAACAGGATGATTCCCTGGGTCAGCAGGATGGGCACCATGTTGCGGAAGGCCTGCGGCAGCACGACCTGCAATGTAGCCTGCCAGTAGTTGAGGCCCAGCGCCTGGGCGGCTTGGACCTGGCCGGCAGGCACGCTCTGGATGCCGGCACGGATGATCTCGCAGTAATACGCAGCCTCGAACAGCGTGAACGCGATCAGCGCCGAATGGAAGGGGCCGATGCCCTGGGCATAACTGTCGCCGGTGATGTGCTTGACCGCGATCGGTACCAGAAAATAGAACCAGAAAATCACCAGGATCAGCGGCGTCGAGCGCAGCAGGTTGACATAAGTGCCGGCCGGCACGCGCAGGACCTTGTAGCTGGAGAGGCGCATCAGTGCGAGCAGCGTGCCGAGCACGATGCCGCCAACCATGGCGAGCAGCGTCAGGCCCAGCGAAAACATCATGCCCTGCCACAGGTAGGGCAATGCGCGCTCGATGACGTCGAAATCAAAGTCGGTGAACACGACCTATTTCCCGGTGCCGATAAAGCCGGGCACCCGCAGGCGGCGCTCGACCAGTTGCATCAGGACCGTCACCGCCATCGTGATCAGCACGTAGACCACGGTGGCGAGCGTGAAAATTTCAAACGTGCGGAAGGTGTATTCGGAAATCGTCCGTGCCTGGGCGGTCAGCTCCAGCACGCCGATGGTCAGCGCCACCGAGGAATTCTTGAATATGGTCAGGAATTCCGAGGTCAGCGGCGGAATCACGATGCGATAGCCCATCGGCAGCAGCAGGTGGCGGTAGACCTGGGGCATGGTCAGGCCGGTGGCAAGTGCGGCATGGGTCTGGCCGACGGGAATCGACTGGATGCCGGAGCGTACCTGTTCGGCGACGCGCGAGGCGGTGTAGAACCCCAGCGCAAAAACCGCGCTCCAGAATTCCGGCATCGGCATGCCCTGCTTCAGCCACATGCCCAGGGTTTTCGGCACGATTTCGGGTACCACGAAGTACCAGATGAACATCTGCACCAGCAGCGGGACGTTGCGGAACAGTTCGACGTAGGCGGTGGCGGGGCCTTTCAGCCACCATAATTTCGTTGTGCGCAGTACGCCGAGCACGGAGCCGAGCGTGAAGGCGATGACCCACGCACAAATCGATACCAGCATCGTCCATTTGATGCCGGAGAGGACCCAGTCAAAATAAGTGCCGCCACCGGAGAATGCCGGCTGGCTGAGGAAGCCGAAGTCCATGCTGCAGTGTAACGCGAAAGCCGGCGCAAAAAAAACCGGGGAGCCGCGGCTCCCCGGTGGTGTGGCGTGCTGTGGTGTTGATTCAGTATTGCATCAGCATTTCATTTTGCCGCAGGCGCCGACGCCCGTGTCGTTGGGGTTCTTGATGGATTCTTTCAGGCTGTCCGACATCGGGAAATTCAGGTTGATGCCCTTGGGCGGAATCTTCGACTGGAACCACTTGGTGTAGATCTTGTTGATCTCGCCGCTCTTGTAGAGGCCGGCGACCGTGCTGTCGACCAGCTTCTTGAACGCGGGGTCGTCCTTGCGCAGCATGATCGCGTACGGGTCGTCGGACAGAAACTCGCCGATGACCTCGTAATCGTTCGGGTTCTTGGCGCCGGCTTTCAGGCCGTAGAGCAGGATGTCGTCCATCGGGAAGGCGACAGCCCGCCCGGTTTCCACTGCGAGGAAGGATTCGGCGTGATCCTTGGACGGGATGAAGTTGATGCCGAGCTTCTTCTCGTCGTTATAGGCCTTCATCGCGCGCTCGTTGGTCGTGCCCTGGGTGAAGACGACGGTCTTGCCCTTGAGGTCGTCGTAGCCTTTGATGCCCGAAGATTTCTTGACGATGATCTTGGTGCCGGTCATGAAATAAGTGGGCGCGAAGGCGACCTGCTTCTGGCGCTCCACCGAATTGGTGGTCGAACCGCATTCCATGTCGATATTGCCACCCATCAGAATGGGAATCCGGGTCTGCGAGGTTACCGGCACGAATTCGACTTTCAGTTTCGGCATTTTCAGTTCGGCCTTGATCCGGTCGACGACTTTCATGCAGATGTCGACGCCGTAGCCGATCGGCTTCTGCTTGTCGTCGAGGTATGAAAATGGCACGGACGCGTCGCGATGGCCGACTTTGACGACACCGGTATCCTTGATTTTCTTCAGCGTGCCGGTCAGTTCGGCGGCGTGCACGGGTGCGGTGAGCAGGCCCGCGGCCGCAATGGCGGCAAACAGATGGGTAATGCGCAGCATGAGGGTCTCCTGTAGCAAAGGTATGTCGGGGCCGCCGTCGGGGGTGACGGCAATGGAGCGTTGCGGCTCCAATCTAAGTGAGGCAGTCGGTTTTGTCCAGTTTTCCGGGGACGCGCAACACTGCGCGCCGGCAGGCCGCGCCGCGCGCAATGCCTGATTCCCGGGCTGTCTAAAAGCCGAACAGGTTGCGTCGTGCGTGCTGCAGGTGGGCGAGCATCGCGGCGCGGGCCAGCTCGGCATCACGCGCCTTCAGCGCGGCGACGATCGCGCGGTGTTCGGCCTGGTACTTGAGGCGCCGCTCCGGCGTGACCACGCGGTCTTTCAATTTGCCCCATTCGGTCTGGTGACGAACCGCGGTCGCCATGTCGAAGACGCGGGTGACGAAACGGTTGTGGGTGGCCGCTGCCAGTGCCTGATGCAGCGCGGCGTCCCAGACTTCGAAGTCGTCCAGCGTTGCGCCGCGCTCGGCGCGATCAAGGCAGGTTTCCATGCGTTCGAAATCGGCCGGTGTGGCATTGGTGACGATCAGTTCGGCCATGGCCGGCTCCAGCCGCATGCGTGCCTCCATCAGTTCGGCCGGGCTGGTGTGGGTGATGCTGTCGGCGGGAAAACCGCCGGTATCTGCGAGAAACGTGCCACGGCCGACATGACGGGTAATCGCGCCCTCGGCTTCGAGTTGAGCCAGCGTCTTGCGCACGGTGTTGCGTGGCAGCGCGAAGCGCGTCGCGAGTTCACGCTCGGTCGGCAGCTTGCCGCGGGGGCCGACCGCCCCTTGCACCACCGCGTCGAGCAGGAAGGCGCGGATTTCCTGTGCGCCGTCGCGCTTGCTGTTGCGGCGAGCGGGGGAGGTATCAGGGCGGCGGATGGTCGTCATGGCGATCGTTGTCTGCCCGGGATTGTGCATCGCCTTACCAATCAGGTCAATTGGTTCAGAATAATTTGTGC
>Ga0105107_10000071_pt1 | contig 51562 bp, 44 predicted proteins | sample PPLLaktember2015_6_FD_79335 | JGI IMG/M metagenome (GOLD analysis project Ga0105107, IMG submission 79335) | Freshwater sediment microbial communities from Prairie Pothole Lake near Jamestown, North Dakota, USA - PPLs Lake P8 Core (1) Depth... | ecosystem: Environmental > Aquatic > Freshwater >...
GACGTCCGAGATCTGGTCGTAGGCGATCGAGACCGGCAGCAGCAGCACGTCCTCGCTCTTGCCGCGCCGGTAGGCGTCGACCACGTAGGCGAGCAGCCCGAAGCGCGGCGCCAGCAGCTTGCCGGAGCGCGAGCGACCGCCTTCGATGTACCACTCGAGCGGAAAGCGCTTCTCGACCAGGTAGTCGATGTAGTGGCGCAGCACGAACTTGTAGACCTCGTTGTCCTTGAAGCTGCGCCGGATGAAGAACACGCCGCTGCGCCGCACCAGCGGCCCGATCGGGAAGAAGTTCATGTTGATGCCGCCGGCGGTGTGGTTCGGCGGCAGGCCGTTCTCGTGCAGCGCGTACTGCAGCACCGCGTGGTCGAGGTTCGACTTGTGCGAGGGCAGGAACACGATCGGGTAGCGCTGGGCGAGGGTGCGCAGGCGGTCGAACGCCGCGGGCTCGTAGCGGAGCTTGCCGTAGGCGCGGGTGTAGAGCGCCCGCCAGAGCTGCGCGACCACGTCGATCACGAACGGGCTGTGGGTGGCGGCGATCTCGCGCAGGTAGCGGGCGGCGCTCCGGTGCACGCGCCGCTCGTCCTGGCCGAGGCTGCGGGCGAGCCGCGCGACGCCGCCCCGGAACGCCGGGCGCGACAGGATGTCCTCGTGGACGAAGCGCGGGACCTTGTAGCGGGCGCCGCGCACCTGGCGCTCGGCGCGCTCGAGGGCGAGCTGCGCCTGGCGCGCCACGAACTCCGCGAAGCCCTGGGTCTGGCCGGTGTCGCTGCCGGAGACCGAGCGCCAGCGCGCGCGCAGCTCCGAGGCCGGCGCCGGCTCGCCGGCCACGATCCAGCAGCGCTCCGGGCGCATCCGCGCGATCCAGCGCTCGCGCAGCTTTCCCGGGTCTCGCGGGTCGCCGAGGCGCAGCAGGTCCGAGAGGCGCGCCTCGCGGGCCCCGCCGTCGCGCTCCAGGGCGCGCCAGATCACCCGCAGCGGGGCGAGCAGCGGGTCGTCGCCCGTCGCCAGCAGCGGCTCGAGGCGCGGGTCGAGGCGCGCGCGCCGCCGCCGGCGGCGCGAGGACGGAATGCGCGCGATCTCGTCGTTCGAGGCGCCCGGCGGCCGGTGCCGCTCGATCCAGCCGCGCAGCAGCCGCTCCTCGAGCGGGCTGGCGGCGTCGAGCAGGAACACGACCCGACGCCCGCCGGGGGCGGGCCAGTCCGGCTCCTGGACCCGCGGCTGTGCTGCGAGACCGACCATCGGCGCGATGATACTCGCGCCGGCCCGTCAGGGTCGATTCGCCGCGTCCTTCGGCAGGGTGAGCAGCAGCTCGAACCCGCCAGCTCCCTCCGAGACCGCCTCCAGACGCCCGCCATGCGACTCGGCCGCGCGATCCGCGGCCGAGAGGCCGGGTAGCCGCAGAGGAGCCCCCTCTCCGGCCCGGCTCGGGGCGGGGCCGCCGGTCGCCCCCCGGATCCGCAGCCAGACTTCGCTGCCGGCCAGGTTCTCGCCCAGCTCGAGCGCGATGCGGGGCTTCTCGCCCCCTTCGAGCTGCGCGAGCGCGGCGTCCAGCAGATCGCCGATCGCGATCCCGAGCTGCTCCGCGTCTCCTGGCAACGCGCCGTCGCCGTCGATCTCGCGGAGGACCGGGACCCCTTGCCTCGCGAAGCGCTCGGCTCGCGCCGCGCTCTCGCGCTCGAGGAGCTCCGCGAGGCGGAGCGGCGCGAGCCGGGGCGCGTCGTCTCGGGCTGGAAGCCATTCTCCGGCCGGCGGAAGCGAAGCTCCCGCATCCCAGGTCGCCTGGAAGCGCCGCAGCAGCGAGATCCCCCAGAAGAAGGTCACCGCGATTCCGACGGGGGTCGCCACCGAAAGCAGCACGGCGCAGACGATCGCGTAACGGACCAGCTCGCCGAGCCGAGGGGCCGGAGCCGGGGCGCGAGGTGCGGGGGGTGCAGCGGTCCGACTGCGGCGACGCTCGGGGAACGCGCCGTGCTCCCTTTCGCGGCGACGTCCGCGGCGTTTGCGGTCCCGTCCCATGCTCCGGGCACACTATAATGATGCGCGCGTCGCCCCGCTGCGCCGCAGGACGCCCGACGGAGGACGTGATGGCCGAGAGCAAGACCGAGGCGCTGCGCGGAAAGACGCAGGCCGTCTACGAGGACGTGAAGCAGAGCGCATCCGCCGCGTCGGTGCTGGAGGCGCTTCGCAACGCCGACCGGATCGTCGCCGAGGCCGGCTCCCTGGAGGAGCTGCGCTCGCGGCTCTCGGCCGAGACGGCGCACCTGCGCGACGTGATCGACGCCCAGGCGAAGCTCCAGGAGACGGTCGGGACCCTGATCGCCGGCTACGACGCGCTCACCAACGCCCTCGGCGGCGAGATCGACTCGATGAAGGAGCGCACCCTCTGGGAAGGGATCGTCGGCTTCTTCTCCGCGGACGCCGCCCGGGACATGCGCGAGCGTCGCGTGCAGAGCGCGGACATCGACGTCCAGCTCCAGGACCTGGTGGCCCAGACCCAGGCGATCGGCAGCCTGCTCGGCGCGCACTACGAGTCGCTGCAGCGCGAGTACGCGGGCGTAGAGGCGATGCTGGAGGCGCAGCACCAGAAGCTGCAGGCCGAGACCCAGGCCTTCGAGGCCTGCGACCGCGAGCTCGACGCCCTGAACCTCCAGATCGGCGAGAAGCGCGAGGCCCTGGCCGAGCAGACCGGCGCGCAGCGCGCCCAGGCCGACCGCGAGCTGCAGGAGCTGGTGAACCGCGCCAACGAGCTGACCGAGCGGCGCAACACCGCGCTCTCCAACGCCCAGACCCACGAGCTCTTCGTCGAGAACCACAAGATCGCGCTCGACAGCCTGATGCGGCAGAAGGCGGCCCAGCGCATCCTGATCGACAAGCTGCGCATCTCGACCGAGAACCGCATCGTGCAGTACGCCGCCACCCTCGAGTCGATCAAGACGGCCGCGCAGCAGGAGTCCGCCCACGCGATCCACAAGATCGGCACCGACGTGGACGAGGCGACGGCGCGCACGCTGGCGGCGATCGGATCCGCCGCCGACCGCGGGGTCGTCGAGATGCTGGAGCGCCACGTCGCGGACGTCGAGAAGCGCCGCGCCACCCAGGCCGAGGTCGCGCGCGCCGACGCGGAGTTCGCGCGCCGCTTCGCCGAGGTGGCCCGGCGCTTCCTCGAGGAGAAGTACGAGAAGGACGCGTGAGCGAGGCAGCGATCGCTCGGCACTTCCGGCTGGACGAGAACTGCGTGCCGGTGAGCGGCGCGCCGCGCGTGCGCGTCTACTTCGCGCAGCTGCGCCGCGCGCTCGCCGCCCTGGACAGCGGGCTCGCCCACGCGACTCCCCAGGCCGACGCCGAGCGTCGCGCGACCCGCGACTTCGTCGGGCGGCTCTGCCGCACGCTCGACGTCCTGGCGCTGCGCCACTTCTTCCCGGTGGCCGGAGCCGAGCTGCGCATCGACGCCAGCGACTCGGGCTTCGTCCACTGGAGCGCCCTGCTCGAGCTCGCCGCCGACCTCGAGCGCAGGCAGGCTGCGCTCGCCGAGCTGCCGCCCGCGGACGAGCTGAAGCGCCGGATCCTCGAGCAGATCGTGCGCTACGGCCTGCCGCCGACCGAGCCGCGCGCCGCGCTGATGCGCCGCCTCTACCTGGAAGCGCTCGCGCCCGACAGTGTCGTCACGCCCTTTCGCGCCGGCGCGCTCGAGCGGGTCGGCTCCGGCGAGCCCGGCGCCTGGCTCTGGTGGTTCGCCTGCTACGACCGCGCGCTGAACCGCCCGTTCCTCCACCTCGTCTACTCCGAGTGGGACGGCGAGCCCCCGGCCGAAGGCACGCCGGAGCACGCCGAGCTCTGCGCAGCCGCCGAGCGAGCGGCCGCGGGTCGCGCCAGCCTGCTGGCGGTGGCGAAGCGGCTCGACGAGCTGGTGCCGCGGCTCCGGCCCCGCATCGTGAAGCGTCTCGTGCTGGGTCCGTTCTGGGCGCCGGCCTTCACCGGCTCCGAGGGCCCGCTCGGCGCGCTGCTCGTCGAGCTCGAGGCGCGCTGGCCGTTCGCCCTCCAGGTGGAGAGCGAGATCCTGATCTCGGAGCGCGAGGCGCGGGTCGGCGCCGGCTGGCTCTCGAAGGGGGCGCTGCGCCAGGTGTTCTGGCTGTCCGACGCGCCCGAGCGCGCCGCGCGGGGCGTCAGCCAGCTGGAGCGCTTCCTGATCCTCCCGCACTGGCTCGCCCAGCGCGTGCGCGGCGCGGAGCTCGCGCTGGATCATCGGCTCGTGCCCGTGGCGGAGAGCGCCGCGTGAGCTCGCTCAGCGCCGTCACGATCACGGACCGCGAGCTCGGCCGGCATCTCGAGCTGGCGACCAGCAAGCTGCTGTCGTTTCCCTTCCGGCCGGCGCCGGAGCCGCTCGCCGGGCAGCCGGCGAGCCTCGCCGGCAAGCCCGTCGCCTACCGGCCGCTGCAGAGCGTCGCGCCGAAGGCCGCGGCCGGCGCGGAGGAGTTCCGTCTCGCCGACCGCATCCGGGAGATCGCGAAGGAGGACGACCTCTTCACCGACGTCGAGCACCACGTGCTGCGCGTGCTGCGGCGCGGGGTGCAGGTCTACCTCCAGATCCACGAGGCCTTCGAGCACGCCTCCGGGCTGGGCCGCCTGAAGGAGCGCAACCAGGCCGGCGAGCTCGCGGCGGAGGACGAGGCGGAGCTGACCGAGAAGCTGGAGGCCGCCTGCGCCGCCAGCTCGTTCGCGTTCGACGCCTACCTGGCCGCGCGGCTGCACGACTACCAGCGCGACGCGACCGAGTCTCTGGGCTTCGAGTGCAAGGGCCCCGCCAGCGTGCCGCTCTCGGGCAAGCTCGAGACCCTGCATGCGTGCCTCCATCATCTGTGGCGCGCGATCGACGAGCATGCGCGCGACGACGCATCGCTGGTGAAGGCGGTGCGCGACGCCGCCCTCGCTCATGCTCGGCACCTGCAGGGCCTGCGGCACTCGCTGTCCCATCTCGAGTTCTACACGCGCTACCGCTATCGGATCGAGCCCGAGGGCGTGGTGCTCGCGGGCTTCGAGCTGTCCGAGGCGCGAGCCGAAGCCGAGATCCAGGTGCCCGTGAAGCGCCCCGAGGAGGTGGTCGGCAACCACCTCGCGAAGCGCGAGGCCTGCCGTCTCGCCCAGCGCCTTGCCTGCTACGACCGCGAGCGCCAGCGCAATCCCTTCGTCGACCTAGGCGGCTTCGTGTTCACGTTCCTGGCGGACGGAAGCCCCGGCACCGGCAAGACCACGCTGATCCAGATGATCGTGACGCTGCTGCGCGAGTACACCCAGGTGGCGGGCCTCCCGCTGCGCTACCAGAACTTCTCCGTCGACGAGATCTCCGACTACCAGGGCCGCTCCGGGCAGAACGCGCGCCGCTTCTGCGATGCGATCCTCGACCCGCGCGGCGTCGGGTTCGGAACCCTCGACGACGTCGACCAGGTCTGCGGCAGCCGTCACGATCGCAACGCCTCCGCGGGCCAGCTGGAGGTGACCGCCGTCTTCATGCAGCAGTTCGGCGGGGCCAGCACCGTGGTGCGCGGCAACGCCAGCTTCGGGCTGTTCTCGAACTTCCCCGAGAAGGTCGACGACGCGCTGCGCCAGCGCGCCCAGGCGCGCTTCCTCGTGGACGGACCCCAGACGCGCGAGGACTTCACCGACCTCTTCCACATCCTGCTCGGCCGGCACTGGGACCTGCCGCTCGGCGACGGCTACGCGCCCCTCGAGACGCAGCGGCCGAGGGTCGTCCGCGCGAAGCAGGCCGAGCACGCCGTGCCGCGCGACCCGGCGCTGCGCAGGATCTACGAGGAGACGCAGCGGAACGGAGCGCTGTCGAGCTGGCGCGCCTTCGGAGACTACCTGCACGCGCTCCAGCGCCACGAAGCGCGCTTCACCGGTCGTGCGGTGAAGAGCATCGCGGACGCCGTGCTCGCGCGCATGATGGACTTCGACCTGCCCGCCGAGTGGCTGGAGCGTCGCGAGCCGTTCTTCGGCCAGCCCTACGAGCGGCGTCAGGCCATGCTCGAGGAGCTGCGCGGAGCGATCACCCCGGAGATCGTGCTCGAGGAGCTGCATCGCTACGCCGATAGCGAGGCGCGCTACCAGGGGGCCGCGGAGCGCCGGGCCTTCGAGGAGCGCACCGAGCAGCTCGTGCTCGAGGCGCGCGCGCGCCGTGCGGCCGCCGAGCGCGAGAGCGCGGAGTGAGGGGCCTCGCGGCCGCGCTCGGGTTGCTGCGCGTCGACGATCCGCTTCTCGCGGAGCGCTACGCCGTCGGACTCGCAGCGTTCGGCATCCCGGGGGACGGGCCAAAGGAGTTCCACCTCGACGCCGCCGGCTACAGCCCGGAGTGGGCCGAGTCGCTGGCCGATCCCTGCTACCTGGGCGGCCGCGCGTTCGAGGGACGCGGCGTGGTGGTGGCGCCGGGCCAGCTCGACGCGCCGCTGGTGCACCCGGGCTTCGGCTTCGCCGCCGCGGGCTGGCGGCGCGCGGCGCGGGCCGGCGCGCGCGCGATCGCGGAGCTCACCCTCCGCGAGCCTCTGCTCGTCGAGGCGCGCGCCGAAGGGGCGCCCTTCGCAGCGCCGCGCGAGCTGGCCGACCCGGAGTGGCTCGAGCTTCGGCTGCGCACTCCGGCCGGGCTGATCGAGGGCCAGCGCCTGCTGGCTGCGAAGCAGCGCGAGTTCCTGGCCAGCGACCGCCTGTGGCTGGACGACGAGTTCCTCGCGCAGCTGGCCCGCCTGGCCGAACGGGTGCGCGGACTGCCCGAGCTGCCCGAGGGCTTCGAGACGTCCCGCGCGCGGCTGGGGCCGCTCTGCTTCACGCCCGCCTTCGGCGGGGCGTACCGGATCGAGGAGCCCGGGGCGTCCGCGTCGTCCGCCGCCACCACGCTCCTCGCCGGCGAAGTCGGCGCAGCGGACGACGCCGCCACGCGCTCGCTGCGGGGCCGCCGCGTCGAGCTTCGCCCGCTCGGCGCCGAGAGCGCTCTCGAGGTGCTGGAGCGCCACCGCATCGCGCGGGTGGATCTCGAGGCCTGGCGCGAGCTGCCCGCCGAGCTCGCGCGTCTACGGCGCGGGCTCGCGCTCGCGGTCTGGCTGGCGAGTGATCCCGCGGCGGCGCCCGAGGCGGCCGAAGCGCGGGCGGTCGAGGAGGCGCTGCGCGACGGCTCGGCGCAGCTCTCGGCCGAGCAGCGCGAGCTCGAGGAGCTGACCCGCCGGCTGGGGATGGGGCGCACCGGCCCCGATCCGCGCTCGCTCTCGCCGGAGAGCCGGCTGAAGCTGGCCGTGCCCACCAGCACGCGGCCCGAGGTCCGGCGCTTCGTGCGCCACGTGCAGGCGTTCCTCTCGCCCGCCGACCTGGACGCGGCCTTCGCCCACGCCCCCGAGCTCCTGTTCGCGCGGCTCGCCGCCCTGCCGCCCGCGATCCGCGCGCGTGTGCCGGGCTGGCTGCAGGGGGAAGCCTGCATGGCCGGCGCACGGGCGCGCGTCTAGCCTGTCGCGATGAGGCTCTTCCTCCGCATCGTCGCCGCCCTCGTGCTGCTCGCGCTCTTTCCGGTCGGCCCGCTGGTGCTCCACTTCGCGCAGAAGCGACACAACCGTCTCCCCTTCGACGTGCTGCGCAGCTACCCGGCGGAGCGGCGGATCGTGGGCGGAGAGGTGTTCGCGTCGACCCTGGTCGCGCTGGTGGAGCACGAGCTCGGCAGTCCCGCGGGCTGGCGTCCCAACGACTTCTTCCTGTGGGGCCCCGGGCTCTGGGCCGACAACAACGCCAACCGGCAGCTCGGCATCATCCAGGCCGTGCGCGAGAGCGCGCGCGTGATGCGCGACCACCTGACCAAGGTGTCGTCCACCGAGTACGATCGCAACCTCGTCGAGGCCGACACGCTGCTGCGCAACGACGAGCGGAAGTTCTGGTTTCCCTCCGCGGAGACGCGCTTCGCGGAGGCGGTCACCGCGCTGCGCGGCTACGTCGCGGGGCTCGAGGTGGTGCCGCCCACCTCGAAGCCGATCAACCAGCGCAACGTGGAGCTGATCCGGCTGATCCAGGTGTGGGGCGACCTGCTCGGCGATGCCCACGCCCACCTGATGCTCGAGAGCCCGCCGTTCCTGCGGACCGACGACCACTTCTACCACGCCCAGGGCTACGCGCACGTCATGCATCACCTGATGCTGGCGGTCATGCGCGAGTACGCCGCCAGCCTCTCGGGGCGCACCACCGTGCTCGACCTCGCCGCGCGCGCCGCCGAGTCGCTGGGTCGGGCCGCCGAGATGAAGCCCGTGGTCGTCATCGACGGAGACCCCGACGGTCTGTTCGCCAATCATCGTCGCAACCTCGACGCCTACCTCGTGGACGCGCGGCAGCTCCTCTACTCCATCCGCGAGGAGCTCGAGAAGTAGGCGGCATGGCAGGGGAGGGGGCGATCGTGCACCTTCCCGCTTTCGGAGCGCGGGAGGAAGCCATGGACACGGGGCTGGCCGGCAAGGGCGTGATCGTGACCGGCGCGAGCCGGGGCATCGGGCGCGCCATCGCGCTCGGCTTCGCGCGGGAGGGAGCGAGCCTGGCCCTCTGCGCGCGCGGGGCCGAGGGTCTGGAGCGCACGGCGGGCGAGCTGCGCGCCCTCGGCGGCAAGGTCCACGCGGCCCCCTGCGACATCGCCGACAAGGCGGCCCTCGAGGGCTTCCTGGACGGCGCCCGCGAGGCGCTGGGCGCGATCCACGTGCTGGTGAACAGCGCCTCGGGCTTCGGCGTGATGGACACCGAGGACGGCTGGGCTGCGGGCTTCGGCGTCGACGTGATGGCCGCGGTGCGCGCGACGCGCAAGGTGGCGCCCTGGATCGAGGAGGCGGGGGGCGGGGCGATCGTGCACATCTCCTCGATCTCCGGCATGGAGGCGAGCACCACGCCGCCCTACGGCGCCGCCAAGGCCGCGCTCCAGAGCCACGCGATTTCCATGGCCAAGGCGCTGGCGCGCAAGAACATCCGCGTGAACGCCGTGGCGCCGGGCTCGATCGAGTTCCCGGGCGGAAGCTGGGAGGCGATCCGCAACGCCAACCCGAAGATGTACGAGTCCGTGCGGCGCGGCATCCCGTTCGGCCGGCTCGGCACGCCGGAGGAGGTCGCGGACGTGGTGGTCTTCCTCGCCTCGGAGCGGGGGCGCTGGATCACCGGCGTGACGCTGGCCGTCGACGGCGGCCAGCTGATCGGGTAGCGGCGTGGCCGACGGACGCTTTCCGCGCGAGGCCTGGATCCCGATCGTCGCGGGGCTGGTCTGGCTCTGGGTGGCCGGGCACTTCGGGGTGACCGGCTTCCTGGCCTGCATCATTCCGGGCTGCCTGCTGCTGGCCTCGGGACTGTCGATGCTGCTCTACCCCGGCGACCTGCGCATTCCCCAGTTCAGCGCGCTCGGCGGCATGGCGGGCGTGATCCTGGCGCTGCCGGCGCTCTGGGTCGCGGGCTTCGGCACTGGTCTGTTGCTGATCGGCCTCTCGGCGGCCTCCTTCGTCGCCTCCGGCCTCGTCGCGGTGCGCCAGGAGCTTCGGCACGAGGGGATGCCCGATCCCGAGGTGAGCCTGCGCCTCGGCGCCGAGGTCGCGGTCGACGAGGCCCTGCTGGCGACGATGACGCTCACGCTGCCGCACACCGATCCCGGCGACCTGCCCCGGCTGCGCCGCGACGTGCACGCGGCGCGCGAGCTCTACCGCGACCGCGGCTGGATGGAGAAGCCGCTCGACTATCACGTGACGCCGCCGCCGCTCGAACGGCCCGAGCTGCGCAGTCGCCGAGCCGGGCGCCTCGACTTCGAGCACCTGAGCTTCGAGAGCGGCTACGAGCCGCGCGCCGAGGAGCCGCGCCGCGAGCGCTGGCTGAGCCAACGGCGCAACCGCACCGCGCACGCCTGGGTGCTGCGTCACGGCGATCCGGGACGGCCCTGGCTGGTGTGCATCCACGGCTACCAGATGGGCGCGCCGGCGATCGAGTTCGCCGCCTTCGAGGCCGAGCGCCTGCACCGCGCCTTCGGCCTGAACCTGCTGTTCCCGGTGCTGCCCCTCCACGGACCCCGCAAGGAAGGGCGCCGCAGCGGAGACGGCTACCTCGCCGGCGAGCCCCTCGACACGGTGCACGCCGTGAGCCAGGCCCTCTGGGACCTGCGCCGCCTGCTGTCCTGGCTGCGCGGCCAGGGCGCCACGAAGATCGGCGTGCACGGCCTCTCGCTGGGCGGATTCCACACCGCGCTCCTGGCGTGCCTGGACGACGACCTCGCCTGCGCGATTCCCGGCATTCCGCTGGCGGACGTGTCGCGGGTCGTCTGGCGCCACGGCCCGCCGCTCCGCATCCGCCACTTCGAGCGCAACGGCGTGGTTCACGAGCAGGTTTCCGAGGTCTTGAGCGTGGTGTCTCCGCTCACCCTCGAGCCGCGCGTGCCCCACGAGCGCCGTTACATCTACGCCGCCGTCGCGGACCGGCTGGTGCCCGCCGACCAGGTCTACGATCTGTGGAAGCACTGGGGCGAGCCGCGCATCGTCTGGTACCAGGGCGGCCACGTGACCTTCCGCTTCCACCCGGAGGTCCGCCAGCTCGTCGACGGCGCCCTCGCCGAATCCGGCCTGCGCGTCTAGAAAGCGGGCGCCTCGGCGGGCGGCTCGTCCTTCAGGATCTCGACGGGATTGCAGTCGAGGGCAAGGGAGATCAGGCAGAGCGTCGCGTAGGGGACGCGCTCGTTCGCCTCCTCGATTCCCTGGAGCAGGTTGCGCGTCACGCTCTCGGCGCGACCCGTCGCCTCGCGGCTGCGCCGCTCGATCGCCGCGACGAGCTCCCCGCGCGACCAGCCGAGGCGACGGCGCAGGCGCCGGATCGTGAGCCCGTCGGGGCGCACGGGGTCGTCGTCGTCGAAGGAGCCCATCGCCGCAAGCCTCGCCCAGCCCGCGGCGCCGGGCCAGGGTGGCTGCACTATGCTCGCAGGCCATGCAGCCCGTCCCCTTGGCCGAGGCGCGCGCCGTGCTCTTCGACCTCGACGGCGTGTTGATCGACAGCCACGACGTCTGGTTCAGTCTGCTGAATGCGGTTGCCGGGGAGTTCGGCTACCCGGCGATTTCGCACGAGGCGTTCCGCGCCGGCCTGGGCCAGGGGATCGACGCGGACGTGCGCCGCTGGTTTCCGCGCCACACGGTGCCGGAGCTCGAGCGCATCTACGCGGACCGTTTCGAGCGGCACCTCGATGCGCTCGCTGTCGCGGAGGGCGTCGCCGACGTCTTCGCGGCCCTGCGCGCGCGGGGCCTCCGCTCAGCGGTGATCACGAACACGCCGGCCGAGATCGCGCGCCCCCTCGTCGCGCGCGCTGGCGCGCGGCCGGACGTGCTGGTGGGCGGCACCGACGTCCCGCGCGCCAAGCCGGCGCCCGACATGGTGCTGCACGCCTGCGCGGCGCTCGGGGTCGCGCCCGGCGAGGCGTGGGTGGTGGGCGACACGGAGTTCGATCGCGCAGCCGCGGGCGCGGCGGGCGCGGGCTTCGCGGGCCTCGGCATCGAGGGAGACGTGACCCTCGCCCGTCTCGGCGAGCTCCTCGCGCACCTCGCGCGCTGCGCATGACCGGCCACAACGTCGAGATCAAGGCGCGCGTCGAGGACCTCGACGCGCTGCGCGTCCGCGCGGAGCGCCTCGCCACGCAGCGCGTCGGCCTCGATCGCCAGGTGGACACCTACTTCCGCGTCCCCGGCGGCCGGCTGAAGCTCCGCGAGTCGTCCCTCTCCGGCGGCCAGCTCGTGCCGTACCTGCGCCCCGACGAGCCGGGCGCGCGGCGCTCCGACTACCTCGTCGTCCCCGTCGCCGACGCCGCGCGCCTGAAGGAGCTGCTGGCGCGCATCCTCGGCGTGCAGCGCGTGGTCCGCAAGACGCGCCAGATCCTGCTGGTGGACAACGTCCGCGTCCACCTGGACGAGGTCGAGGGCCTCGGCACGTTCCTCGAGCTCGAGGCGGTGTTCGACGGCAGCGCGGCCGGCGAGGCCCGGGAGCGCGCGAAGCTGGCCCGCTTGCTGGGCGAGCTCGAAGTCGCCGACACGGATCTGTTGTCGGGCTCCTACGAGGGGCTGCTCGCGGAGGGGTGAGGCCGCGGGCTGGCCTACCTTCCAGCGCGCAGGCAGGAGAGAGCGGATGCCCCAGGTGGTCGTGGTCGGCGCCGGTCCCGCGGGCGCGAGCCTCGCGTACCTGCTCGCCGACCGCGGGCTCGAGGTGACCCTCGTCGAGCGCCAGCGCGACTTCGCCCGCGAGTTCCGCGGCGAAGTGCTGATGCCGAGCGGCGTCGAGGCCCTCGACCGGATGGGCCTCGCGGGGGCGCTGCGCGCCGCGCCCCGCTGGCAGCCCGACGCGCTCGCCGTGTACCTGAACCGCGAGCTCGTGGTCGAGCTGGCCCTCGAGCCGGAGCTCTTCGGCGGTCATCCGCCGACCGCCGTCTCCCAGCCGGCCCTGCTCGAAGCGATCGTCGGCGAAGCGAGCCGGCGCCCGGGCTTCCGCCTGCTGCGCGGCGCGACGGTGCGCGAGCTGCTGCGCGACGGCGCTCGCGTCTCGGGCGTCCGCGTGCAGGGCGACGCGGGATCCGAGGACCTGCGCGCGGATCTCGTGGTCGGCGCCGACGGCCGCGCTTCGCTCGTGCGGCGGGCCGGCCGCTTCGAGGCGACCGAGCAGGCGCCGCCCATGGACATCGTCTGGTGCAAGCTGCCGGCCCTGCCGGGCTTCCGCGGCGCCCGGGGCTACGCCGGCGGCGGCCACCTGCTGCTCGCCTACCACACCTTCGGGGACCAGCTCCAGGTGGGCTGGGCGATCGTCAAGAAGAGCTTCGGAGAGCTGCGCCGGCGCGGGATCGAGCAGTGGGTGGAGGAGATGGCGGGGCACGTGACGCCGGATCTCGCCGAGCACCTGCGCCGCCACGCGGGCGCGGTCCGCCATCCGTTCGTGCTCGACGTCGTCTCCGACCGCGTGAAGACGTGGAGCGCGCCAGGCGCACTGCTGATCGGCGACGCCGCGCACACCTTGTCGCCGGTGGGCGGGCAGGGGCTGAACCTCGCGCTGCGCGACGCGATCGTGGCGGCGAATCGACTGGTGCCTGCGCTGCGCGCCGGCGCGGGGCCGGACGCCGTCGACGCCGCAGCGCGCCAGGTCGAAGCGGAACGTCTCCCCGAGATCGCGACCATCCAGCGCCTGCAGGCCTTCGGCCCGCGCATCGCGCTCTCGAATCGCTGGTGGGGCGAGCCCCTGCGCCGGACCCTGCTCCAGCTCCTGCGCAGCCGCCTCGCCCGCCGCCAGGCGTCCTCCGTCCTCCGCCTCTTCGCCTTCGGCACCACCCCCGTCCGCCTCGAGGTTTAGGAAGGGGACGGACTTAAGAATTTAGAATCGCCCGCGGGGCGGTTTCTAAATTCTTAAGTCCGTCCCCTCTCTAAACTACGACTTGCGGTAGAGGGTGACGACGGCGGCGCCGCCGAGGCCGAGGTTGTGCTGGAGGGCGGCCTTGGCGCCGGCGACCTGGCGCTTGCCGGCTTCGCCGCGCAGCTGCCAGTTGAGCTCGGCGCACTGGGCGAGGCCGGTGGCGCCGAGCGGGTGGCCCTTCGAGATCAGGCCGCCCGACGGGTTCACCACCCACTTGCCGCCGTAGGTGACGGCGCCCGAGTCGATCAGCTCGCCGCCCCTGCCCTCGGGACACAGGCCGAGCCCCTCGTAGGTGATCAGCTCGTTGCACGAGAAGCAGTCGTGGAGCTCCACCACCTGCACGTCCTCGGGCCCGAGCCCGCTCTGCTTGTACACCTTCTCCGCGGCCTTCCGCGTCATGTCGGCGCCGACCATCTTGATGCAGCTCTTCTCGTCGAAGGAGCTGCGGAAATCGGTGGCCATCGCCATGCCGGCGATCTCGACCGCCTTGGCCTGCAGGCCGTGCTTCTTCACGAACTCCTCGCTCGCCAGGATCGCCGCGCCCGCGCCGTCCGAGGTGGGGCAGCACTGCAGCTTGGTGAGCGGCTCGTACACCATCGGCGCGCCCTTCACCTGCTCGAGGCTGTACTCGTCCTGGAACTGCGAGTAGGGGTTGTTGACCGAGTGCTTGTGGTTCTTCCAGCCGATCTTCGCGAACTGCTCCGCGGTGGTGCCGTAGCGCTCCATGTGCTCGCGGCCGGCGTTGCCGAACATCTGCGGAGCGGGCGGCGCCTGGGCGAAGCCGCGCAGCTCGACCATCAGCTTGAAGTGCTGGTCCATCGGGTTCGTGCGGTCCGTGTACTTCACGCCGAGCGAGCCCTTCTCCATCTTCTCGAAGCCGAGCGCCAGCACGCAGTCGGCGATGCCGCCCTCCACGAACTGCTTGGCCATGAACAGCGCCGTCGAGCCCGTCGAGCAGTTGTTGTTCACGTTGTAGATCGGGATGCCGGTGAGACCGAGCGTGTAGATCGCGCGCTCGCCGCAGGTCGAGTCGCCGTAGCAGTAGCCGACGCAGGCCTGCTCGACGTCCTCGTAGGGGATCCCGGCGTCGGCCAGCGCCGCGCTGCCGGCCTCCTTGGCCATGTCGGGGTAGTCCCACTGCTTGCTGCCCGGCTTCTCGAACTTCGTCATCCCGACGCCGACCACGAACACCTTGCGACCCATGGGCTCCTTCTCCTCGTTGACTCTAGAGTCAACGGAGAATAGGGACGGCTCCCCGGCGGGTCCAGGGGTCGCGGGGAGCTATCCTCGCCCTCTCGGGAGGGGACCCTTGGCCAGCATCTTCACCAAGATCATCCGCGGCGAGCTGCCCGGCCGCTTCGTCTGGCGCGACGAGCGCGCCGTCGCGTTCCTGACCATCGAGCCGCTCCGGCCCGGTCACGCCCTGGTGGTGCCGATCCGCGAGGTGGACCACTGGATCGACCTCGAGCCCGAGCTCGCCGCGCACCTGTTCCAGGTGGCGCAGGCGATCGGGCGCGCGCAGCAGCGCGCCTTCCGCCCGCGCCGGATCGGCCTCGCGGTGGTCGGGATCGAGGTGCCCCACGTCCACCTGCACACGGTTCCCATCGAGGGCATCGGCGACCTCGACTTCTCGCGCGCCGACCGCAAGCCGCGCGCCGAGGACCTCGACGCCGCCGCCGCGAAGCTGCGCGCCGAGCTGCGCGCGCTCGGGCATCGGGAGGTGGCGGAGTAGGCCTCGCGGGGCGCTACTCGAGGTAGCCCATGCTGCGCAGCCGCTCGCGCAGCGCCTCGTCGCCGGCGTCGGCGCCCGAGCCGTCGGGACGCGGCGGCGCCGGGAGCGACGCCGCCGGCACCTGGCGCACCGGATGGGCGGCGAGCCAGGCGGGATCGAGCAGCGCCGCCGGCAGCGGGCGCTCGAGGTCGTCGGGCAGCGGCTCGCCGGCCAGGTGGACGAGGAGCGGCGCGATTTCGAGCACCGAGAGCCGCAGCCGCGCGGGCTCCCGGCGGATCGGCCCGCCGGCCGCCAGGAAGATCGCCGTCGGGTGGTGCTTGCCGGTGAAGTCGTCGGGCGCAGCGAGCTCGGCGACCGGCCGCTCGGAGCCGTTCACCGACACCCGCCCGTCCGGCCAGAGCGCGTTCAGCACCTTCTCGCGGGGCTGCGCCAGCACCCAGGCGTGGGCCTCGGTTCCGAACTCCACGCCGAACATCCACCAGGCGCCCTGGCGGACCGCCCACTGCCGCAGCCGCTCACCGAAGGGCCGCTCCGCGCCCGGCGGCCGCTCGGCGCCGTCCACCACGAACACGGAGTAGAGCGGATCCCCGTCCGGCGCCGCGCGCAGCGCGCGGAGCGTCGCGGCGATCCGCTCGGTGAGGGCGTCGCGCTCGGCCAGCGGCCCCGGCTTCACGCGCACCGTGACCGCCGCGAACTGCGACGCGAACAGGAACGGGTCGCGCCCCGCCTCGAGGCCCGCCGCGCGGAAGCTGTCTTCGAGGCTCGACGTCCACACCCGCCGGCCGCCGTCGCCGGCCTCGAAGCCGTGGTCCGAGACCACGATCAGCACGTCCTCGGGCGCGAGGCCGGCACGGATCTCGCCGAGCGCCGCGTCGACCCCGAGGTACGCCTCGCGGATCACCCCGGCGCTCGCCGGATCGGGCGGCGGCGCGTCGCCGTCGACGGAGCCGGGGAAGGCGTCGTGCCAGAAGCGGTGGCCGAGGGCGTCCACCGAGTAGAAGGTGAGGGCGCCGACCTCGACGTCGAAGGCCTTGGCGAGGGCGAGCCATTGGGGCGCCTTCTCGCGCAGCTCGCGGCGCGAATTGGCCAGATACTCGGCCCGCGTGCGCAGGCCCTCGAGCGAGTAGCGGTAGGGCGGCGTGCGGCCCGCGCGCGCGAAGGCGTCGGGCGGCGTCACGCTGTCGTCCCGGCGCATCCAGCCCGGCACGAGGAAGCCTTCCGGCAGCGCCGAGGGTGGCCAGGTCGAGAGGTAGTCGAAGAGGCCGACGCGGTGGCCGGCCGCGGCGAGCCGCTCGAACACCGTCGGAACCCGCCGGTCGAGGGCGTTCTTCAGGAAGTCCGTGATGCCGTGCGCCGCAGGGCTGCGGCCCGTGGCGATCGACGTCCACACGGTCGGCGAGATCACCGGCTCGACGGTCTCGAGCTCCGCGGTGACGCCGTCCCGCGCGAGCGCGGCGAAGTGGGGCGCGACGCCTTCGGCGAGCAGCGGATCGAGCACCGACCAGCCCGCGCCGTCGACCCCGACCAGGATCACACGGCCCGCCTGCGCGCTGGCGCAGACCAGCAGCACGGCGAACGCGAGAGAGCAGCGGATGGCAGCCGTTATGATCCGGCCATGCTAGCGGAAGCCGCCTCGCTCGTGATCCTGCTCTCGCTGGACGGCGTGCGGCCCGACTACCTGGGCCGCGACGAGCTGCCGGCCTTCGCCCGCATGGCCCGGGAAGGGCTGCGCGCCGAGGCGCTGGTGCCGGTGTTTCCGTCGAGCACCTTTCCGAACCACGTCTCCCTCGCCAGCTGCGCGCCGGTGGATCGCCACGGCATCGTCGCCAACCGCTTCGTCGATCGCGAGCGCGGAGTCTTCGACTACGCCAACGACGCGAGCTGGATCGAGGCGGAGCCGCTCTGGGTGACCGCCGAGCGCCAGGGCGTGCGCGCGGCGACTTTCTTCTGGGTCGGCTCCGAGACGCCCTGGCAGGGCGTCGCCGCGACCTTTCGCGAGGCCCCCTTCGACGCCTCGGTGACCGAGACGGAGAAGGTGGACCGCATCCTCGGCTGGCTGGACCTGCCGCCGGCCGAGCGCCCGCGGCTCGTGATGTCCTGGTGGCACGGCGCCGACTCGGAGGGCCACGACCACGGTCCGGCCGCGCCCGAGACCCGCGAGGCCCTGCGCGGGCAGGACCGCGAGCTCGCTCGCCTGCTCGCCGGCCTCGACGCGCGCGGCGCCTGGGCCTCCACCACCCTGCTGCTGGTGAGCGACCACGGCATGAGCGAGCTCGGCGGCAGCGTCGATCCGCTGGACGTGCTCGGGGAGCGCGGCATCGCCGGCCGCTTCGTCTCCGGGGGGCCCTTCGGGCACCTGTTCCTCGACGACCCGGCGCGCGCCGGCGAGGCGGCGGCGGCGCTCGACGCCCTGGAGCGCGTCGAGGCCTGGACGGCCGCGGCGCTCCCCGAGCGCTTCCGCTACCGCCACCCGACGCGCACCGGCGACGTGTTCGTGCTCGCCGAGCCGCCGCTGCGGCTGGGCGGCGGCTCGCTGGTGGGGGACCTGCGCGTCGCGCTCGGCAACCTGTTCGGGCGCACCCTGGGCGTCCACGGCTACGACCCGGCGCGCAGCCCCGAGATGCGCGCGATCTTCCTCGCCCTCGGCCGCGGCGTGCCGGCCGGGGCGCGCACGGGGCCGGTTTCGGCCCTCGACGTAGCGCCGACCGTGACGCGGCTGCTCGGCATCGAGCCGCCGCGGAGCTGCGAGGGCAAGCCGATCGAGCCGATCGGCGCCGGGCGCTAGTCTCCGCCGGAGAGGACCTTCCCATGCGACGCGACGGCTTCGGCGACGAGCACGAGCTCTTTCGATCCCAGGTGAGGCGCTTCGTCGAGCGCGAGGTGGCGCCGAAGATCGCGGAGTGGAACGCCCGCGGGACGAGCGACCGCGAGACCTGGCGGCGCGCCGGCGAGGAGGGCTTCCTCGGCGTGAACGCGCCCGAGGCCTACGGCGGGGCCGGCACCGACTTCCGCTACTCGGCGATCGTGATGGAGGAGCTCGCCCGGGCGCGCGCCCACGGCATGATGGTCTCGCTCCACTCGGACATCTGCATGCCGTACCTCGCGAGCTTCGGCAGCGAGGAGCAGAAGCAGAAGTGGCTGCCCGGGGCGATCCGCGGCGAGACGCTGCTCGGCATCTGCATGACGGAGCCCGGCACCGGCTCGGACCTCGCCAACGTGCAGACGCGCGCGATCCGCGACGGCGACCACTACGTGCTGAACGGCGCCAAGACCTTCATCAGCAACGGCCAGATCGGCGACCTGTTCGTGGTGGTGGCGAAGACCGACCCCGCCGCCGACCCGCCGCACAAGGGCATCAGCCTGATCCTGGTCGAGGCCGACACGCCCGGCTTCGTGCGCGGACGCAAGCTCGACAAGCTCGGCCTGCGCGGCCAGGACACCAGCGAGATCTTCTTCCAGGACTGCCGCGTGCCCGCCTCCAACCTGCTCGGGAAGGAAGGCCAGGGCTTCCGCATGCTGATGGAGAAGCTCCAGCAGGAGCGGCTCTGCATCGCCGTGTCCTCGGTCGCCTCCTGCCAGCGCGCCCTCGACGACACCGTGGCCTACGTGAAGGAGCGCCGCGCCTTCGGCCAGCCGATCGCCGGCTTCCAGAACACGCAGTTCAAGCTCGCCGAGCTCGCCACCGAGGTCGAGGTGGGCCAGGCCTTCGTCGACCGCCTGATCGGCGCCCACGTGCGGGGCGACGACGTGGTGAAGGAGGTGAGCATGGCCAAGTGGTGGACCACGGACCTCCAGAAGCGTCTCACCGCCGACTGCCTCCAGCTCCACGGCGGCTACGGCTTCATGCTCGAGTACCCGATCGCGATGGACTACGCCGACGCCGCCGTGCAGTCGATCTACGCCGGCACCAACGAGATCATGAAGGTGATCATCGCGCGGCGGATGGGCCTCGGCTGAGCGCTTCCGGTCGTCTTGTAGCGGCCGGAGCGGACCGCTAGCCTGGAATCGCACGCTTTCGAATGGGGGGGACACCATGCGCGAGCTCTTCGTCTGTGCATTGCTCGGGCTGCTGGCGGCTGCGCCGGCGGGTGCGATCGAGAGCGTCAGCGGCTCCTACGAGGGCAAGCTGATCTGCAAGGGCGTCGCGGCCGGCGACTTCGTCAAGGAGAAGACGGACGTCGAGATCGGCGTCGCGGACGACGGAGCGGGCAACCTCGTCCTCTCCGTCTCCGGCGTCGGCACCTTCGAGGGCTTCGTGCTCGGGAGCATGCGCAAGCCCGAGACGGGAACGCTCTCGGGCGTGAGCTGCACGCTCGGCATCGTGGACCTCGCCGGCGCCGCGTTCCACGCCGAGGTCAAGGTGAAGGCCGGCTCGGCCAAGGCCTCGTTCAAGGGGACCCTCACCCGGATGGACCTCGGAGAGGGCAGGTCGGCGGTCTGCACGCTGAAGGCGAAGCGCGTGTCGACCATCGAGCCGATGCTGATCAGCTGCGAGCTCTGAGCGCGGGGTCCGGCTAGCGCAGCAGCCGGCCGTCCATCACCTCGGCGAGCAGCTTGCGCGCGCGCGGGCGCGGGACGCCGCCGTCCCGGCTGCGCAGCCAGAACTGGTCGTGGGCGCCGCTCTCGAGGGTCTCGATGCGCATCTCGACGGGCGCGAGCGAGAGGAACGCGAGCCGCTCGAGGATCGCGCCCAGGAAGCCGAGGTGGTCCGGCGCGCGCACCTCGAGGAACAGCGAGCCGCCGTGGGCGCTGCTCTCCGAGAGCGCGTACTCGGAGAGGCGGATCGGCGTGCGGCTCGGCGTGCGGCCGCGCGCCAGCAGCTCGAGGTAGTCGAGCAGCACGGGATCGGTGCTGGTCGACTCCCGCTCGATCTCGAAGCGCGCCCGCCAGCCGCTGGCGGGGTCGTAGTCTTCGCGGCGCACCGCGAAGCCGCGCCGGATGCCGAGGCCCGCGCGGGCCAGGCCGCGGCAGAGGGGATCGGCCCAGCGCGCGCCGAGGCTCCCCCACAGGGTGAGCAGGTGGCGGTCCCCGCCGAGGCGGCGCACCTCGAAGCCGCGCTCACCGTCGCGCGGCACCGAATCGTTGCCCAGCACCGGAACGTGCTCCGTCGCTCGAACCCACATGCCGCGCCCTCCTCTCGAGCCCGTGAGCCTCTCCTTCGACCCCGGTCGGCGGGCGGGGTTCCCGGCAAAGGAAGTGCAACCCACGTGCCAGGCAGGTGCGCGCCGCGCCGCGCCCCCTCGCGCCGCATCCCGCGCACTCGCGCCCAACGCCCGGGCGGCGCTGCCCGCGCCGCAGGCAAGAGCCCTCAGCGGGCGAGGGCGAGGATGTGCTCGAGGTTCGCGCGCACGCGCTCGGGCGGGATGCCGACGCTGGGCGCGTAGAGCAGCGGCTCGTCGCACAGCTCGCGCCAGGCGGCGAGGCGCTCGTGCGCCTCGTCGGGGGTGCCGGCGACGGCGATCTCGTCCACGAGCTCGTCGGGGATCGCCTCGGCCATCGCGCGCACGTCGAAGCGCGCGAGGGCGGCGCGGCAGGCGTCGGCGACGTCCGGTCGTCCGTGGAACTCGAGCACGCTCCGGTAGACCGACACCGTGAAGTAGAAGCCGATCTGGTTGCGGGCGTCGCGGCGCGCGAGGGCGCGGTCGGTCTGGATCGAGGTCAGCACGTAGGGCAGCAGCCGGCACGCTCCCGCGGGGCGCGCGGCGCCCGCCTCCGCCGCGCGCAGCCAAGGCAGCGTGCGCTCGCGATGCCAGCGCCGGCTGGCGATCGGGTGACCGATCAGGGCATCCGCCGTGCGGCCCGCGGTCTCGACCATGCGCCGGTTGACCGCCGCCATCGCGATCGGAACGCGCGCTCGCGGCGCCCCCGGCCGGGTGTAGACCGGGATGGCGAGGCGGTGGAACGCCCCCTCGAAGCGAAAGCCCACGCCGTCCTTCGCGTCGAAGAGGGCGCGGATCACCGCCGCGCACTCCGCCATGCGCGCCGCCGGCCGCGAGAAGGGCACGCCGTACCACTCCTCGTTCATGCGGCTGGTGCCGCTGCCGAGGCCCAGGGTCATGCGGCCGCCCGAGAGCTCGTCGAGGTCGAGGGCAGCGCTGGCGTGGACGACCGGCGAGCGCGTGAAGGCGTTCGCGATGGCGGTGCCGAGGTCGATCCGGGTCGTCGCCTGGGCGACCGCGCCGAGCACCGCGAAGGGATGCTGATTGAAGAACTCGGCGCTCCAGACGGAGGCGAAGCCGGCGGCCTCCGCGCGCTGCGCGAGCTCCACCTGGGGTCGCGCGGTGCCCCCCACGAGGATCAGTCCGAGCCTCACGCCGGCTCCTTTGCCGCCCGAGCGGGCCGAGTCTAGCCTGTCCCGATGCGCGAGGTCTCCATGGCACGCAGGTCGCGGGTCCGGCTCGCCGCCCTGGCGCTGGTGCTCGCCGCCGCAGCCCCCGCCGCCGCGGAGGTCGCCGTGGCGGGACGCGTCCGCGGTGCGGACGGCGCGCCGATCGCGGGCGCGATGGTGACCGTGTCCTACGGGGATCCGATTCGCGCGGCGACGGTCTTCAGCGGCGACGGCGGGCGCTTCGAGCTGCCGCGCCTCCCGGCCCCGGGCCCCTACACCGTGCGCGTGCGCCGCATCGGCTGGCGCGATCTCCGCGAGACGGGCGTGGCGCCCCCGCCCGGGCGCTCGGAGCTCGCCCTCGACCTCGCGCTCGAGCGCGAGACCGACCCGGCGGCGCTCGCCGCCCAGCTTCCGGCGAACCGCTGGTTCGCCCTCGCCCTCGCCCGCGTGGAGGACCCGGCCCAGCGCGAGGAGCTGGTGCGCCAGTGCACCTACTGCCACCAGCAGGGGAATCCCGCCACGCGCCTCGACCGCGAGGACTGGCAATGGGAGAAGGTGCTGTCGCTGATGGGGCGCATGGGCGGCCTGCTCTCCCCCGAGCTCCGCGCGCAGGTGCCCGCGCTGTTCCGCGCGGCCTACGACCCCGCCCACGCGGTGCCCGCGCTCACCGCTCGCATGCACGAGCCGGACTTCGCCCCGCCGCCGCCGCCGGGCGTGCGGCGCGCGCTGGTCGAGGAGTGGGAGCTCGGCGAGCGCTCCTCGATGCAGCACGACCTCACGGTGCACCCGGACGGCCGCATCTACTCGGTGGACATGACCCAGGACAAGCTGTTCCGCCTCGACCCGTCGCGCCCCGGCGTGGCGATGGAGCGCTTCGAGGTGCCGCGCGGGGACATGCCCCTCGGCGGGGTGTTCGCCACGGGCGGCCAGCCGCTCCCGTCGAACTCGAACGCGCACCACGGGCCCCACTCGATCCAGGTGGCGCCCGACGGCGCGCTCTGGATCACCCTGGCCCTCGGCAACGAGCTGGCCCGCTTCGATCCGGGGACCGCGCGCTGGACGATCCATCCGCTCGAGGAGGGCTTCTACCCGCACACGCTGCGCTTCGACGCGCGCGGGCGCATCTGGTTCACCGTCGCCGCCTCCAACCACCTGGGTATGCTCGACCCCGCGACGGGCGCGCTGCGCAGCGTTCGGCTGCCGGCCCGCACCACCGGCCAGGAGGTGGCGCTGCGCCTGCTCCCGGCGCTGCTCTGGCTCGGCCGCCACTTCGACCTGCGCGGCATGGCGGGGGAGGGTGGCAGCGGCTTCAGCCTGCCGGTGCCCTACGGCATCGACGTCGCTCCGGACGGCGGCATCTGGTTCAGCCAGCTCAACGAGCACCGCATCGGCCGGCTCGATCCGGACACTTTCCAGTACGAGATGATCGACACGCCCTTCAGCGCGCCGCGCCGCCTGCGCTTCGACTCGCGCGGCAAGCTCTGGATCCCCGGCTTCTCGTCGGGGCTGATCGCGCGCTTCGACCCGGCCACGCGCGGCTTCGAGACCTTCGAGCTGCCGATCGAGCCGCGCGGCAGCGAGACCCCCTACGCGCTGCACGTCGACCGCCGGACCGACGCGGTCTGGATCTGCGGCACCAACAGCGACTCGCTGATCCGCTTCCAGCCGGAGTCCCGACGCTTCACGGTGTATCCGCTGCCGACCCGGGTGAGCTACACGCGCGAGATCGACTTCGACGCCGAGGGGCGCGTCTGGACCTCCAACTCGAACGCGCCCACCTGGCAGATCGAGGGCGGCTACCCGCGGGTGATCCGCCTCGATCCGCGCGAAGGAGACGCGCCGTGAAGCAGCGCCGCCTCGGCCGCACCGGACTGGTGGTCTCGGAGATCGGGCTCGGCACCATGACCTTCGGCTCGATGGCCGACGAGGCGACGAGCCTGCGCATCCTGGATCGCGCCTTCGAGGCCGGCGTCGACTTCCTCGACGTCGCGGAGATCTACCCCGTCCCGCCCGACACCCGTTGGGTCGGGCGCAGCGAGGAGATCGTCGGCAAGTGGCTGGCGGGCCGCCCGCGCGACGCGGTGTTCCTGGCCACCAAGGTGGCGGGGCCGCTCGGCGGCTGGTTCCAGGCGCCGCTGCGCCACGGCAAGGGCAGCCTCGACCGCCACCACGTGATGCGCGCCTGCGAGGAGAGCCTGCGCCGGCTGGGCACCGACTACGTGGACCTCTACCAGACCCACTGGCCCGACCCGAACGTGCCGATCGCCGAGACCCTCGAGGCCCTGGATCGCCTCGCCGAGGAGGGCAAGATCCGCTACGCGGGCTGCAGCAACCAGTCCTGCTACGGCCTCACCGAGAGCCTCTGGCAGGCGGAGCGCCACGGCACGCTGCGCTACGAGACCATCCAGAACAACTTCAGCCTGCTGAACCGCCGCTTCGAGGACGAGCTCGCCCAGTGCTGCCGGGCGCAGCAGGTGAGCCTGCTGCCCTACAGCCCGCTCGCGGCGGGGGTGCTCGCCGGCAAGTACCAGGGCGGCGCCTGGCCGGCGGGCGCGCGCTTCAGCTTCTACCGCGAGCACAGCGCGCGCACCAAGGTGATGACCGCGCGCTTCGTGAACGAGCACACGCTGGCGGCGACGGCGCGCTTCGCCGCGCTGGCGCGCGAGAGCGGCCACGCGCCCGTCACCTTCGCCGTCGCCTTCACGCTGAGCCGCGACTTCGTCGGCTCGACGCTGATCGGCGCCACCTCCCCCGAGCAGCTCGACGAGTCGCTCGCCGCCGCGGACGTCACCCTCTCGCCGGAGGCGCTCGCGCAGGTCGACGCGATCTCGCGCGAGATCCGCTATCCGATGGGATGATGCGCCGCCTCGCCCCGCTGCTGGCCGCCGCCGCGCTGCTGCTCGCCCCCGCCTGCGAGCGCGGGCCGCGGCTCTACGACGCCGAGGGGACCGTCACCGAGGTGCGCGCCGACCTGCGGCAGGTGATGATCGACCACGAGGACATCCCCGGGCTGATGCCCGCGATGACCATGAACTTCGACGTGGCCGATCCGGCGCTCCTCGAGGGGCTCGCGGCCGGCGAGCACGTGCACTTCAAGCTCTCGCACGACGGCGGCTCCTATCGCATCGTCGAGATCTCGCGGGTCGGCTCGGCGGGGTCGTCCGGCGCCGCCGGGTCCGCCGGGGCGGCGGGCCGCTCGAGCGGGATCGGCGCCCTCTCGGCGGTGGCGCCCGAGGCCGAGCCGGCGCCGCCCTTCGAGCTGGTCGACCAGGACGGCGCGCCGCGCAGCCTGGCCTCGCTGCGCGGCAAGGCGGTGCTGCTCGACTTCGTCTACGCGAACTGCCCGGGTCCCTGCCCGATCCTGACGGGCACCCACGTGCGCGTGCAGAAGCTGCTCGCCGACTCGCCTGCGAAGGAGCGGGTGTGGCTCCTGTCCGTGACCCTCGACCCCGAGCGCGACACGCCGGCGGTGCTGCGCCGCTACGCCGAGGCCCGCGGCGCGCGCTTCGACAACTGGTCCTTCCTCTCCGGCTCGAAGCCGGAGATCGAGGACGTGCTCGCACGCTACGGGGTGGGCAAGATGCCGGCGCCCGGCGGCGAGATCCAGCACGTGGTCGTGAGCTTCCTGATCGACCCCGAAGGCCGCATCGCGAAGCGCTACTTCGGGCTGGAGCACCACGCCGACGACCTCGCGCGCGACCTCGCGGCGCTGGCCGGCCCTCCGTGACCCCGCTGGCCTCCCGCGCCGCTGGACGCTTCGTGCGCATCCCGAGCGAGTTCCTGGCGTCGATCGCCGAGGGCTCGGAGCGCATTCCCACGCTCTACTACTCCCACGGCTCGCTGTCGGGCGAGATCTTCTGGGCCCGGCTGCGCTTCCTGCATGCGCTGGTGCGCCGTCACGCCGACCCGAGCGGGAGCTGCCTCGACTTCGGCGCGGGCGGCGGCGTCTTCCTGCCGACGCTCGCCGCGTGCTTCCGGGCGGTGGTGGCGCTCGACCTCGAGACGGCGGAAGCCCGTCGCGTGGTCGAGCACTATGCCCTCTCGAACGTCACGCTGCGCCAGGGAGATCTGCTCGAGGCGCGGCCGCCGGAGGCGCCCTTCCAGGCGATCGTGGCGGCGGACGTGCTGGAGCACTTTCGCGAGCTCGGGCCGCCGACGCAGCGACTGCGCGAGTGGCTCGCGCCCGGCGGCTTCCTGTTCACCTCGCTGCCCAGCGAGAGCGGCATCTACGAATGGCTCCGGCGCCTCTACGGCGTCAGCAAGCCGCCGGACCACTACCACACGGGCTGGGAGGTCGAGGCGCACCTCGAGCGCAGCGGGTTCCGCAGGCGCGAGCGCTGGTTCGTGCCGCTGCGCGTGCGCGTCGCTCCGCTCTACCTCGTGAGCGCCTGGTCGGCGGCGGATTGAGCCCGACGATGTCGAGCCAACCGGCGCGCGTCGCGGTCGTGGTCCCCTGCTTCCGGGTCTCGAAGCAGATCCTCGGCGTGCTCGCCGGCATCGGGCCGGAGGTCGAGCGCATCTACGTCGTCGACGACTGCTGCCCGGAAGGCACCGGAGACCTGGTCGAGGCCCGCTGCGGAGATCCCCGCGTCGCGGTGCTGCGCAACGAGCGGCAGCAGGGTGTCGGCGGCGCGACCCTGGCTGGCTACCGGCGCGCGATCGACGACGGCTGCGCGATCCTGGTGAAGCTCGACGGCGACGGGCAGATGGACCCGGCGCTGATCCCCCGTTTCCTGGGACCGATCCTCGCCGGCGAGGCGGACTACACCAAGGGCAACCGCTTCTACCGGTTGGGGGACGTCCAGGCGATGCCCCGGGCGCGGCTGCTCGGCAACGCCGCGCTCTCCTTCCTGACCAAGTTCTCGACGGGCTACTGGGACCTGTTCGACCCGAACAACGGCTTCACGGCGCTGCACGCCGCCGTGGCCCGCGAGCTGCCGAGCGAGAAGATCAGCCGCGGCTACTTCTTCGAGTCGGACCTGCTGTTCCGCCTCAACACGCTCGGCGCCGTGGTGGTCGAGGTGCCGATGATCGCGCGCTACGGCGACGAAGAGAGCAACCTGCGGATCTCGCGGGCGGCCGGCTCCTTCCTGGTGCGCCACCTGCGGAACTTCGCGAAGCGCATCTTCTACGCCTACTACCTGCGGGGCTTCAGCCTGGCGTCGATCGAGCTTCCGCTCGGGGCGGGCCTCGTCGGCTTCGGCGCGACCCTCGGCGCGGTGCGCTGGATCGGCGGCGCGAGCTCCGGGACCCTCGCGACGAGCGGCACGGTGATGCTGGCGGCGCTCCCGATCATCGTCGGGGTGCAGCTCCTGCTCGCCTTCCTGAGCTACGACATGCAGAGCCAGCCGCGCGCGCCGCTCCACCCTCGGCTGCTCTCGGGTGCGCGCGCGCGGTCCAGCGAGTGACCGGTCCGGGGGCGGGGCGGCGCTTCGCCGCCGCGGACGCCGCCGCGCTGCTGCTCTTCGCGCTGCTGGCGGCCGCCTTCGCGCTGGGGCGCGGCGTGGTGTTCCAGCCGTTCCTGTTCCTCGACGGCGACGCCGCCAAGCTCGCGAGCTGGGCGGCCGGCCTCGACCATCCGGAGCGCTTCGCAGGCGACAGCACCCTCGGCGACCCCTCCGACTACCGCTACTACTTCACGATCCACCTGCCGCTGCTGCGCTGGCTGAACCCGCTGACGGGCGGCTACGGAAATACCTTCGCGCTGCTGCTCGCGCCGCACGTGCTCGTCCAGCTCGCGTCCTTCTACGTGCTCGGCCGCGTGCTGTTCGCGAGCCGGCGCTGGGCGCTGCTGCTCGCGCTGATCACGTTTCCGCCGGTTCCGCTGATCGTCTGGGAGACCTGGGGCTCGCAGCCGGATCCGATTCCGCGCATCGGCTTCCAGGCGCTACTGCCCCTCGTGCTCGCGCTGCTCGCCGCCGCGCGCGCGACGCCGGCCGTCTGGCCCGCCGTGATGGCGGCTCTGGGTCTGCTCATCTACGTCCACCCGGTGAGCACGCCGGCCTGGGCCCTCGCGGTCTGGCTCGGGCTCTGGGCGCTCCATCCGAGCGGCGGGTCCCCGCTCCGGCGCCTGCTCGCGATGTTCGGGCTCGGTCTGGTGTTCCTCGCCGCGGCGGGGCCCTTCCTCGCGATCTACCTGTCGAACCGCGAGTACGGCAGCGCGTCGCCAGTACCCGCCGAGGTCGTGCGCCGGATCGGCGCGGCGCTGCTTCCGCAGGCGCACTTCGACGCCGGCCTCGCCGTGCGGGAGTTCGCGGCGCTCTGGCTGGGGTGGAAGGGGCTGCTCTGGGTGGGCGCCGCGGCGGGCGCCGCCTGCGTGGCGCAGCTGCGGCCGCGCGATCGGCGCCTGCTGGCGGCGGTCGGCCTCTGGATCGTGGCCATCGCCCTGATCTCGTTCGCCGTGCCCTTCGCCCTGCAGCGGATCGAGGCGGCCCTCGATCTCGCGCCCGTCGACATCCTGCTGGTCCGGAACCACCGCTACCTGGTGATGCTCGCGCTGCTGCTCTGCGTGTGGGGCCTCGCGGCCCTCGACGGCGCGCTGCGGCCGCCTCGCGGCCCGACCTGGGCGCGTCCCGCGCTCGCCGCTGCGGGCGCGGCGTTCGGAATCGCCTGGTGGATCCCGCACTGCCCGCCGGAGCTCACCTCCTTCGCGGCGTGCCTGCGGCAGGGGAGCCTGGCCTGTCATCCCGCGGACTGGATCCCCGCCGCGGAGGCGGTCGAGGCGGTGGCCCGGGAGACGCCCCCCGGCGCGCGCATCTACCCGACGCGCTTCGCCCACTCGCTGCAGATCCGCTTCCACGCCCTGCGGCCCGTCGTGCACAGCCGCTGGGACGCCGAGGTGTTCCTGCTGGGCGACCACGCGAGGCTCGTCGAGTGGTACGCGCTCCACGAGGAGCAGCTCGCGACGCGCCGCCTTCCGACGGCCGAGCTGCGCGTCGCCGCGCACCTCGCGACCGCCGAGCGTCTGGGTGCGGAGTACGTTCTGCTCGACGCGCAGTTCCGTCCCGCGCGGCTCCCGCTGGCGTCGCCTGCGGCGCCCCCCCACGAGCTCGTCTGGGCGAACCCGCAGTTCGCGCTGCTGCGGCTGCTGCGGCCGGCGGCCGCGAGTCGAGCGAGCGACCGGGGCCGGGCTCAGGAGACGGCGAGCTTGCGCAGCGCGTCGAGAACCTCGCCCGCGCGGCTGCCGTCGGGGTCGTAGACGACGCGGCCGCGGGGCGGGCGCGGACCCCAGCGCTCGAAGTTCCGCCGCACGAACACCGCGACGGTGGGAGCGCCGGAGGCCACGGCGAGGTGCATGGGGCCCGCGTCCGGGGTCAGCACGCCGCGGCACGCGGCGAGCAGCGCCGCGACCTTGCGCAGATCGGGCTCGTCGACGTAGTGCGCGGGGCCGAGGGCGGCGCGGATCTCGGCCTCGCGCGCCCGCTCCTCGGGGCCGAGGAACGCCAGCAACGGGATCTGCTGGTCGCGCAGGCCCGCCGCGACCTGGCCGAACGCCGGGAGCGGCCAGGCCTTGCCCTTGCGCGCGCGACTTCCCACGAAGATCGCAACCGGGCTGCCCGCGGCGAGGCCGAAGCGCTCGTTCAGGATCTTCGCGGCGGCCGCCCGCTCGTCGGCGCCGAGCGCGAGGCGGCGCTCGCCGCGCCCCTCGATGCCGAGCTGCGCGAGCAGCGCCAGCAGCTGGTCGACCTTGTGGGTCTCCTGCGGCGCCTCGACCGCGCTCGTGAAGAACACGTTGCCGTCGGGCCGCCGCACGCCGATCCGGTGCGGGGCGCCGCAGGTCGCGACGAGCAGGGCGCCGAGGGAGCCGGTCGCCGTCGACAGGTGGATCGCGGCGTCGTAGCGCTCGCGCCGGAGCTCGCGGACCAGCCGGAGCAGGCGCCAGGGCTTCCAGGAGTCGGAGCGCGCCACCGTGTAGACGCGCCCGACGCCGAGCCCAGCGAGCACGGCCGGAGCCAGCGGGCCTCCGACGAAGTCGAGCGCGACGCCGGGCAGCGCCTCCGTGAGGGCGCCGACGGGCGCGGTCGCGAGCAGCGTGTTGCCGAGCCGCTGGTTCACGCACACCAGCAGGATGCGCCGGCAGGCGCGCAGGTCGGGCAGCGGCGCGCCGCCGTCGGGCGTCACCCGCGCCAGCGCGCGCAGCAGCACGCGCCGGATCGTGCGCCGGATGCGACGGAGGGGGTCGCGTCCCCGGCCCGCCGCCCGGTCCGTCAGGCTGGACGCTTCGTTCCGCGCCAAGGGCCTACTGCTCGATGACCCAGAGCGGGGCGGTCTTCACCAGCTCGACGTTGAACGCCGAGTACAACGCCGGGATGTGGGTGAACATCAGCAGCACGAAGATCACCACGCTCGCCAGTGCGTAGAGCATAAACCCTCGCTCGCGGTACAGGCGCTCCGGGTTCTGGACGGGGCTGTTCGGCTTTAACCCGAGCTTCATGTAGTAGGCCAGCAGGCCCGCCCCGAAGGGGATCGCCAGCAGCAGCTCGAGGTGGTACCGGACGATGAAGACGCCGGCGAAGAGCGACGCCGTGATGGCGTAGAAGAACACGCTCACCAGCAGCCGGTCCTCGTCGTAGTGCCGGAAGGAGCGGCGGTAGCGGATCGCCGTCTCCCGGTCGCCGATGCTGCGGTACTCGGCGAAGCGCTTCAGGGCCATGAAGAACGCCCCGACCATCCAGTAGGAGAGCACCAGCGAGAGCGGCGGGACGCGGTCCGGGATCAGCGGGAACCAGCCGAGGAACAGCCGGATCGGGTTGTTGACGGACTCGGACAGCACGTCGAGGTAGGGCACCTCCTTGGTGCGCACGGGCTTCACGTTGTAGAGCACGCCCATGATCCAGAGCAGCGCCGCGGTGGCGGCGAAGAAGGGGTTCACCAGCAGCCCGAGGCCGATGCCGAGCGCTCCGAGGCCCAGCCACTCGGCCAGCGCCCAGCGCCGCCGCACCTTCTCGGCAGCGGCGGGGCGGTGCTTCTTCACCGGGTGCTTGCGGTCGTAGGGGGCGTCGAGCATCTCGTTCAGCACGTAGTTGCTGCTGGCGACGAGGCAGGTCGCCAGCAGCGCCAGCAACAGGCGCGGCACGACGTCCCAGCGCATCAGCGAGGGCTCGACGAACAGCGCCACGATCACGCCGAGCAGCATGAACGCGTTCTTGAACCAGTGGTCGATGCGCGCCATCTGGACGTAGGGCCAGAGGCCGTAGGAAGTGCGCGCTCCGCCGGTCGCCGACATGGCTCGGTTCCTAGCCAGCGCCCGGGTGCGCCGCAACCCGGTAGATCTGCACCGGCGGATGTCGCAGGTGCTCGGGCAGAGGCAGCTCGGCCACGTGCTCGAAGCCGGGCACCGGCGCGCCGTCCTGGAAGGGGTCGACGAGGAACCACTTGAACTTGCGCTCGTAGACGCGGTCGATGCTCTGGGCCACCGGCTTGCGCCAGGTGGCGACCAGCCAGGTGAGCCCCTCGCGGCGCATCTCGGCCGCGAGCCCCGCGGCGTCCTCCGCCTCGAGGTCGAAGAACGGCACCACGCGCGAGGGCTCCCAGTCGGTGAGGAACACGAAGTGCTGGCGGTTCATCGCCACGATGCGCTCGCCGGGAGCCGCGTGCGCCTCGAGCCAGCGCGCGCTCACCACCACGCCGTAGTTGGCCCAGCGGATCTTGACCTGCTCGACGGCCTTGCCGGCGATGCCTCCGGCGAGCATCGGCAGCGCGCACGCCAGACCGAGGGCGAGCGCCGCCAGCGACGCCGGCCCGGCCGGGGCGCGCGAGAGGGCAGAAAGCAGCGCGGCGCCGGCCAGCAGCGCGAGGACGGCGAGGTAGCCGAGGTCGGGGGTGACGCCGCTCGCCTCGCTCCCGAGCTCCGCCAGCTCGCCGCGCCAGTGGACCGCGAGCCCGAGCGCGAGGGCCGTCGCCGCTGCGAGCGCGAGGGCGCTCGCCGCCCAGGGCGTTCGCGCCAGACGGTCCCGGGCGGCGCCGAGCAGCGCGAAGAGGCCGGCCACCTGGAAGAGCTGCGGAATCCAGAGGACGGGATGGAGGTAGCGGGCCTTGTCGATGCCGAGGCCGACGATCACCGCGAGGGTTCCCGCGAGGTAGGCCAGCAAGAGCAGCGCCTCGCGCGGGAAGCGCCGCCAGCCGACGGCGACCCCGACGGCGGTCGGCAGCGCGGCCGCCAGCAAGAAGAGCGGCAGGTCCGGGCCCGGCGCGTCGCTCCACCAGCCGCGGTAGGCCTCCTTCAGCAGGGTCACCAGCACGTGGGGCGACGGCGTCCAGCCCATGCGGTCCATGTCCGCCGCGTAGAAGGCGGCGCCCGAGCCCCGCAGCGCGCCGAGCGCCAGCCAGAGCGCGAAGGGGGCGCCCGCCGCGCCCGCGAGCAGCCCGTGCCGCAGCCAGCGGCGGTCCTGCCAGGTGTTCGCCGTCGCGAAGAGGGCGAGCAGCAGCGCGGCCTCGTAGCGCGAGAGCGCCGCGGCCCCGGCCGCCGCGTACTGCCAGGGCGACCCGCGCTGGAACAGCACGCAGGCGAGCACGACGAAGCAGGTGAGGCTCGGCTCGACCAGCGGCTGCAGCGCCTGCGCCTGGAACTGGGTGGCGCCGGCGAAGAGCACCGGCACGAGGAGCGCCCCCCGTCCGAGCGTGCGCGCCGCCAGCAGGTAGAGCAGCGGCAGGGTGGCGAGCGCGAACCCCAGGTTCAGCAGCAGCGCGGCGTCGAGCTCGGGGTGCCGGCTCGGGAGCCACGGCGCCAGCAGGGCCATCGCAGCCGGGAGCAGCGGCAGGCGCTGGAAGTTCCCGGGCAGCTCGAGGCGGCCGAGCGCGCGCGCCACCACCTCGAACGTGGTGTAGTCGTTGTTCGGCAGCCAGAAGAAGCGGAACTGCGGGATCCAGACCAGAAGCGTCACGAGACACAGCAGCGCGACCAGCCACGCCTCGTAGGGCGCCGGCCGCGGCGGGGCCTCGCTCACTGCTCGGCCTCGTCGGCGAGCCGGTAGACCTGCACCGGATCGCGGCGCAGCATCTCGGGAAGCGGCAGGGTGGCCACGTGGTCGAAGCCCGGCACCGGCCCGCCGCTGCGGAAGGCCTCGCCGAGCGGTGCGCCGAGCTTGCGGTGGTAGTAGAGGTCGGCCGGCGTCTCGGGCGTCTTGCGCCAGGTGTAGAGCGCGTAGCGGATGCCGCGCGCGCGCATCTGCCGGCGCAGCTCCTCCACGCTCTCGGCGCGCAGCGCGGCGTAGCCCATCACGCGGTCGTCGCCGAGGCCCGTCAGGTGCTGGACGTGGCCCGGGCTCACCACCACGGCGCGCTCGCCGGGAGCGAGCTGACGCTCCAGCCAGCCCGCCGCCACGTACGAGCCCCAGTTCTCGTACATCACCTTGAACAGCTCCTTGCGTTTGGCGTGGAGGCCGCCGGCGACCTGGGGCGTTGCGAGGGCGAGCAGGGCGAGGGCGGCGGCCGCCGAAGCGGCGCGCGGGCGCCGCAGCGCGAGCGGCGCCAGCCAGGCGGCGAGCAGCGCGAGCACGAACCCCGCGAACGCGACGTCGAGCCAGGCAGGCTGCGCGCCGGGCGTGGCGAGGATGCGCAGCGCCCAGCGGCGCGCGACGAACAGCCCCGCGCCTGCGGCGCCGGCGGCCAGCAGGGCCGCCACGGGGGCGGGGACGCGCCCCAGCGCGCGCGCGCCGGCCTGCGCGCAGCGCAGCGCGCCGAGCGAGAAGAAGAGCAGCGGGATCCACTCGGTCGGGAAGACGTAGCGCGCCTTGTTGATGCCGAAGATCACGATCACCGAGACGCAGCCGACGAAGAACGCGAGCAGCGCCAGGGCCTCGCGTCGGAAGGCGCGCACGCCGGCGTGCACGCCGACGGCCAGCGGCACGCCGATCGCCAGCAGGAAGATCCAGAGTCCTTCGCCGGGCTCGCGGTACCAGCCCCGGAAGGGCTCCTTGAAGCTCCGCTCGAAGAAATCCGGGGCGGGCCGGAAGCCCATGCCCTGCATCAGGTCGTAGTACGTCGCGCCGCCCGAGCCGTGCAGCCAGCCGAGCGCCGTCCAGCCGACGAAGCCCGAGCCGGCCAGCGCCGCCAGCGCCAGGTGCCGCCAGAGCCGGCGCTCCGCGGCGACGTTGGCGAGGAACAGCACCGGGATCAGGATCACCGCCTCGTAGCGCGACAGCCCCGCTGCGAAGGCCGCCGCGTACTGCCAGGGCGAGCGCGCCTGGAACAGCACGAAGGCGAGGGCGGCGAAGCACGCGAGGCTCGGCTCGACGAGGGGCTGCAGCGCCATGCCGTGGAACTGCGTGGTGGCGGCGAGCCAGAGCGGCGCCAGCAGCGCGCCGGGGCCGAAGCAGCGCGCGCCCAGCCGGAACACCAGGGCGAGCAGCGCGAGCGAGAAGCCGAGGTTCAGCAGCAGCGCGGCGTGCAGGTAGGGGTGGCGCCCGGGCACGAGGGGCGCGAGCGCGCCCATCAGGGCCGGCAGCACCGGCATGCGCTGGAAGCTGCGCGGCAGCTCCAGCGCGGCGAGGCTGCGCGCGGTGTCTTCGAAGGAGCCGTAGTCGTTGTTCGGCAGCACGAAGGGGTGGTACTGGAGGGCCCAGTAGACGACGACGCCCGCGCAGAGCGCCAGGAACAGCATGCGCTCGCCCGGGCCCGGCTCCGGAACGCCCGCCGGTGTTCCCGGAGGGGAGGGCTCCCCGGCGGGGGTCGATCGCGGAGGGCTCGCCATGGCGCCGGATCCTCGGACGCATCCCCGGGGAGACGCAAGTGTAGCGGAAAGACCCCGGATCCTGGATGCGCGTTCCCCCCGGACCTGCTAATGACCGTCCCCAATCCCCCTTGCTTCTCCCACGACGAGGTCGAGAAACACGCATGGCTCGCAAGAAGAAGCTGATCGTGCTCGGTTGCGGAGGGTTCGTCGGTAGCCACCTCACCGAGCGGCTGCTGGCCCGCGGCGACTACGAGATCGAAGGCTGGGACATCTCGACCAACAAGATCGAGCAGCACCTCGGAAACCCGGACCTGCGGATCCACAAGTCGTACATCGACGAGGAGACCACCGCCCGCGAGCTCGAGCCCCACATCGCGGACGCCGAGGCCGTCGTGTCGCTGGCCGCGGTCTGCAACCCCTCGCAGTACGTGTCCAATCCCGTCTTCACGATCCACTCGAACTTCATCCACGCCTACAAGCTGATCCAGCTGTGCGCCAAGCACCGCAAGTGGCTGGTCCACACCTCCACCTGCGAGGTCTACGGCCGCACGATCTCCAGCTACATCCCGGGCGACAACTACAGCGATCCCAACCTCTACGTGCAGAAAGAGGACGAGACGCCGCTGGTGATGGGGCCGACCATCAACCACCGCTGGAGCTACGCGGCGGCGAAGGCGCTCTTCGAGCGCTTCATGCTGGCCCACGGCCAGGAGTCGGGGCTGCCCTACACCATCATCCGGCCCTACAACTGGTTCGGCCCGAAGATGGACTTCATCCCGGGCCGCGACGGCGAGGGCCTGCCGCGCGTGCTGGCCTGCTTCATGACGGCGCTGCTCGACCGCCAGCCGATGCAGCTCGTGGACGGCGGCCAGGCCTACCGCACGATCACCTACATCGACGACGCCGTGGACGCCCTCGAGGCGATCCTCGAGAACCCGACCCGCTCGAAGAACCAGATCTTCAACGTCGGCAACGAGCAGGGCGAGATCAAGATCGCCGACCTCGCGCAGCTGATGCGGAAGACCTACGCCGAGATCACCGGGGACGCCTCGTTCCTGGAGCATCCGATCGAGCAGATCAGCGGCGAGAAGTTCTACGGCGCGGGTTACGAAGACTGCGACCGGCGGGTGCCGAGCGTCGAGAAGGCCAAGCGCCTGCTCGGCTGGCAGGCGAAGACCAGCCTGCCCGAGACGCTCCGCATCACCATGCAGTACTACCACGACGCCTACGGGCGGTAGCGGCCCAACCGGTAGCGGAGCATCACGCGCAGGCACCGGAGCCCGTAGAGGATCGGGTTCAGGTGGGACTCCTCGTCCCCGTAGCGCGTCGGGATGCCGAGCTCGTCGACCACGAGGCCGCGCGCGCGCGCGCTGGCGATCACCTCGAGGTCGAAGTCGAAGTAGTGGCTCAGCCGGTCGAAGGGGATCTGCTCGGCCGCGCGCCGGCTGTAGAGCATGAAGCCCGAGTGGTAGTCGGTCATCTCCAGGCCGAAGGTCTTGTTCTCGAGCCAGGTCAGGACGTGGCCCGCGACCACCTTGTAGAAGGGCATGCCCCCGGCCCGCGCCGTGCCGAGCTTGTGGCGCGAGCCCTGCAGCACGTCGACGCCGTTACGCTCCATGTAGGGCAGGAACTCGGGGAGCTTCTCGGGCGGGTACTGACCGTCGGCGTGGAGGCACACCACGTAGGCCGCCGGCGTCTCGAGCGCCAGCTTCAGCCCGCGGCGCACGGCGCTGCCGTAGCCCTGGTTGAAGGCCTGCTCGTGGAGCACGACCTTCGGATGGCGCGCGGCGGCGCGGCGCACGGCGCCGCTCGTGTCGTCCTTGCTGCCGTCGTTGATGACGAGCACGGCGCAGAGCGACTCCCAGAGGTCCTTGGGGATGCGCTCGATCACCGCCTCGATCGTCTGCTCGGCCTCGTAGGCGGGGATGAAGATCGTGCAGGTGGGGTAGGCCACGGATGGCGCCGGAGGTATCGGATCCGGGCCGCGGGCGCAAACCCGTGAGGGGAGCGCGCCTGCTGCGCGGGGCGCTGGCCGCGCTGCTCGCGGCCCTGCTGCTGGGGCTGCTGCTGGCGCCGAAGCCCTGGGACGTGCCCGGCGGGCCGGGCTTCTTCGCCCGCGAGGGCGACGCGCTCCACCACGTGGTGCAGCGCGCTCTCTTCTGGGGCGCCGCCCTCGCCGCGCTGCTGTGCGGCGGGCTGCTGGCGACCGCGCGGCTCTGGAGCGCGCCGCTGCCGGCGGCGCCGCCCGCGCCGCGCGCCCCGCGCTGGCTGGCGCCGCTGCTGGCGATCGCGGTGCTGCTCGGCGGCGCGCTGCGCTTCGACCTCGCGACCGGGGGCCTCTGGTGGGACGAGGCGTGGCTCGTCCAGCGGATCGTCGTCGGGAGCTTCCGGCCCGAGCCGAGTCTCGCCGGGCCCGAGCCGCGCTTCGTCGCGGTGCCCTGGATCCGCACCTTCTTCGAGTACGAGAAGCCGACCAACCACCTGCCGCAGAGCGTGGCGTCGCGGGTCGCGGTCGACCTGTGGCGCGCCGCGAGCGGCGGCGAGCCGGGCAGCTTCGACGAGCGAGCGCTGCGGCTGCCGACCTTCGCCGCGGCCCTCGCGACGATCGCGCTGATCGGCCTGCTGGGCGCCGCCTGGGGCTTCCCGCGCGCCGGCGCCGCGGCCGCCTTCCTGCTCGCGCTGCATCCCTGGCACGTCGAGACGGCGACCGGCGCGCGCGGCTTCGCCTTCGTCGGACTCGCCGCGACCGGCGGTGCGCTGGCCCTGACCCATGCGCTGCGCAGCGCCTCGGCCCGCTGGTGGCTCGCCTACGCGGCGAGCCAGGTGCTGCTGCTCTGGACCCATCCCTTCGCGGTGTACCTGACCGCTTGCCTCGGCGCCGCGGCGGCGCTGTTCCTCGCGCGGGCCGGACGCTGGCGCGAGCTGGCGCGCGCCGTGGCGGCGCACGCGCTGGCGGGCGTCGCCCTGCTGCTCGTGCTGGCCCCGGCGATCGCGCAGGTGCCGCTCTGGCACGACGTCCACCGCAGCGCGCCCGGCGACACCCGCAACCCCCTGGGACTCGCCGCGAAGGCCGGCCGCGACATCTGGATCCAGGCCGCGGTCGGCATTCCGCGCACGCTGCCCCAGACGGATCCGGGACGGCGCTTTCCGAGCCTGGTTTCCCTGCGAGAGCAGCGGCCGCTGCTGCGGCCCGCCGCGGGCTTCGCGATTCCCGCGCTGGTGCTGGTGGGCCTCGCGGTTGCGCTGCGCCGGGCGGGACCGCAGCGCGCGGTGGTGGCCGGCCTCGCGCTCGCTCCGCTGCTGGCGCTGGCGGTGTCCGCCGCGCTGGGTCACCTCGGGCAGCGCTTCCACGCGCGCTACCTGTTCTTCGTGCTGGCGCTGGTCCCGCCGCTGCTGGCGATCGCCGTCGACGCGGTCGCGGCCCGCCTCGGCGGCGGCCGCGCGGCGGCGCTCGCCCTCGCGGCGGCGGTGGCATGGTTCGCTTGGGGCGTCAGCCCCGCGCTCGCCAATCTCGCGACGCATCCCTACGCCGGCATGCGCGAGGCCGCGCGCTTCGCCCTGGCGCAGCCCGATGCCGCGCGTGCCCTGCGCGTCGGCGTCGGGCTCGGCGGCGACACGCCCCGCGTCTACCTGCACGACCTGCTGCACGTCGAGAGCGGGGCCGAGCTGCGCGCGCTCTGCGAGCATGCGCGGGCGGAGGGCCGCCCGCTGCTGGTCCTCTACGGTCACGCCGGGCAGAACCGCAAGCGCCGCGCCGACGCCTTCGCGCTCATCGACGACCCGCGGCTCTTCGAGCCGCTCGGCCGCTTCGACGCGGTCGCGCCGGAGTTCGTCTACCGCGTGCTCCGCTACACCGGCGCGCCGCTCGGCCCCGACTGAGCGGCGCGCGCGCTCGCGCACAGCGACAGCGTGCCGATCCGGAAGCGCGGCGTCGCGATCTCCCGCGCGTCCGCGAGGCCGGCGGCGCGCATCCGCTCGAGGAGCGGCGGCGCGGCGTGGGCGTGGCCGTGGAAGCGGGCGAGCACCTGCGACAGCCCGGCCGGCGGAGTGCTGAAGTCCAGCACGTGGAGCGTGCCGCCGGGAGCCAGCACGCGCATCACCTCGCGGAGCGTGGCCCGTTCGACCTCGGGCGTCAGGTGGTGCAGCATCAGCGCCGACAGCACGCGCTCGAAGCTCGCGTCGGGGAAGGGCAGCGCGTCCCCGAAGCCCTGCTCGAAGGCGATCTCGACGCCCGCCCGCGCGGTCTTGGCCCGCGCGCGCGCCAGCGCCTTCGGGTCGGGATCGAGGCCGGTCACCCGGGCGCGGGGCTGCCGCTGCTTGGCGAGCAGCGCGACGTCGCCGGTCCCGCAGCCGAGGTCGAGCACGCGATCGCCCGCACGGATTGCGGCGGCATCGACCAGGGCCGCCTTTGGCCGGGCCGCGCCGATCAGACGATTGAACGGGTCGTAGAGCGGCAGCAGCCAGTCGGCGCCGGCCGCGGGGACGAAGGAGCGGGCATGCGAATGCATCGGGGTCTCCCGGGCGTGCGGATCAGTGTGGGTGGCGGTGGTGGAGGTCCGGCCAGTGGGTGTGGGCGTGCTCGAGCGGGTCGTGCTCGTGCCAGTGGCTGTGCCACCCCGAGGCCGGCAGCGCGGGGTGCGTGTGGAGATGATGCCCGTCGTCGTGCCGGTGCAGGTGCACGTGGGCGAGGGCGGCGTGGGCGTGCCGGTGCGCGTGCCGCTCGCCGAGCATCAGGGCGAGCGACGCGACGAGCAGCGCCGCTGCGGCGAGCTGCGGAGCGGCGAGGGGCTCCCCGAGCCACGCCACCGAAAGGGCGAAGCCGAAGAACGGCGCGCTCGCGAACAGGAGCTGGGCGCGCGTGGCGCCGATCCCGTGGGCGGCCGAGACGTAGAGGCTGATGCTGATTCCGTAGCCGAGCGCTCCGACGGCGAGGGCGAAGCCGACGGCCGCGGGCTGCGCCGTAAAGGGCGCGGCGAGCAGGCCGAGGATCAGGCTCGTCGAGCCGGCCGCGAGACCCTTCCAGAGCGTGCTCGTCGTCGCGGGCACGCCGTCGAGGAGCGCCGTCCAGTGGTTGTCGAGCGCCCAGCACAGGCAGGCCCCGGCGACGAGCGCTCCGGCGGCGAAGCCCGCGGCCGGCTGCGCCCCCGCGAGCACGACGGCCGCCGCCACGACGCCGAGCGTGCCGAGCGCGCCGCGCGGCCCGAGGGGGTCGCGGAAGAAGAGCGTGCCGAGCAGCGCCGTCGCGGCGAGCTCGAGGTTCAGCCACAGGGAGACGCTCGCGGCGGGGGCTGCGCGCAAGCCCAGCAGCAGCAGCAGCGGGCCCAGCACGCCGCCGAGCGCGACGGCGCCCGCGAGGCGCAGCCGGTTGCGGCCGTCCCGCGGCAGCGCCCGCCGCGCGGGTGCGCGCAGCGCCGCCGGCGCGACGCCGAGCGCCGCACCCAGGTAGAGCAAGCCGGACAGCTGGAGCGGCGTGAGATCGGCGAGCAGGTGCTTGCTCGCCGGAGTTGCCGCCCCGAAGAGCGCCGCGGACACGAGAGCGAGCAGGACGGGAGAGCGGACCACGCGGCAAGGGTACACCGGCGCGGGATCGCCGCGTCCGGGCGCTCAGCCGACTTCGCCCGCCAGCCGGTTGCGGAGCGCCTTCCAGCGCCACGCCGCGCGGTAGCGTAGGCCGTAGTCGGCGGGCGGCTCGACGAGGTCCGCGGTCGCGGCGCGCCAGGCGGCGCGGCGCTCGGCGCGCGGGATGCGCTGGTAGGCCGCGGCCATCTCGCGCAGCTCGCTCGCGAACTGCTCGCCGAGGCGGCGCGCGTCGAAGCGGGCCTCGACGAGGCGGCGCGCCCCCGCGCCGAGCCGCAGGCGGAGCGCTGGATCGCCGGCCAGCCGGAGCATCGCGGCCTCGAGCCCGGCGACGTCGCCCTCGGCCACCAGCAGGCCGGTCTCCTCGGGCACCACCGCGTCCGGGATGCCCGCGTGGCGGCTCGCGACGACGGGCAGGCCCATCGCCAGCTCCTCGAGCACCACGTTCGGCAGCCCCTCGGCGCGCCCGTCCGCCGCCGTCACGCTCGGCTGGAGCGCGAAGTCCGCGCTGGCGAACTCGGCGCGCAGCGCCTCGATCGGGATCAGGCCGCGGAAGTGGACGGCGGCGGCGATGCCGAGCGCCTCCGCCTGGGAGCGCAGCTCGGCCTCGAGCGGCCCCTCGCCGAAGAAGTGGAGCGTGGCCCCGGCGTGCTTGCGCAGCACGCCCGCGAAGGCCTCGAGCGCGAAGCGGTGGCCCTTGAAGTCCATCAGGCGCGCGCCGAGCACGATCTTCGGCGGCTTGCCCTCGCGCCCCGAGCGGTCGGGAACCGGGTAGTCCTCGAGGGTGATTCCCATGTACAGGATGCCGGTGCGCTGCGCCGGCATGCCGAACTCGACCAGGCGCTCGACGATGTTGCTCGCCACGCCGCGGTAGAGCGCGCCGGGAGCCTCCCGCAGGCGCGCGTAGCGCCAGGCGTACTTCTCGTCGCGAAGGTCCACGCTGGCGTCGTTGCCGATGAACCAGGTGAGCAGCGGGACGTCGAGCACGCTGCAGAGCGGCAGCGCGCGCCAGCCGTTGTTGCCGATGTAGCCCACCACCGCCAGCGGCCGGCCGAAGCGGCCGCGGATCCCCGCCGCCAGCCACTCGAGCTGGCCGGGCTTCTTCAGCCGCACGAACTCGAGAGGGCGCAGGTGGACGCCGCGCGCCTCGAGCTCGCGCGTCTCCTCGCGCGTGAGCGCCCCGCCGTGGTAGGAAGAGCGCTCGCCGCACAGCACCAGGTTCGTGAAGTGGGGCGCGACCCCGGTGAGGGTGCGAAAGATCGCCGGATGGCTGCGCGGCGAGAAGGCCGACGAGGTGATGTGGACGACCAGCGGCCGCGCTTCGCTCACCGCTCGGCTCCGGGAGCGGCGATGCGCGCCAGCCACGCTTCGAGGGAGACGCCGCGCTCGAGGTTCGGTCCCTGCGCGGGGCGCAGCCAGCCGCGCAGCGGCCGGAGCGGCGGCAGCGCGGGCGGCGCGCCGCGCGGGCGCGGCAGCGGCGCGACCAGCGGAAGGTCGTCGCCGCACTCGGCGCGCAGCGTCTCGAACAGCAGGTCGTCCGAGACGGCGCCGAAATCGAGGTCGCGGCACAGGCGCGCGTAGGCGCGCCGGCTCGAGGCCCCGCGCCGATCGAGGGCGAAGCTCACGCGCACGCCGGCGAGCTGCTTCACCAGCCAGGCGCACAGCAGCGAGCCGGCCCGCGCCGCATGCAGGTGGCCGATGCCGCGGCGCTCGAGCGCGCCGACGATCCAGAGCGCGCGGCGCGCCTCGCGGTAGAAGTCCTCGCCGGAGAAGAAGCTCGGCACCTGCTCGCGCAGCGCGTCGATCCGCTCGCGGGCCGCGGCGTCGGCCAGCCAGCCGGCTTCGAGCACGATGCCGTCGGGCAGCGGCTCGAGGTGGGTGGCGAGCGCCAGATCGGCGCCGCGCGCGGTGGGCTCGAAGCCCTCGTCCAGGGCCGCCACGAAGATCGGAGCCTCCGGGTGGCGCGCCGCCAGCTCGCGGAGCTCCCGGTCGAGGCCGCTGCCGGCGGGCCAGCGTGAGACGAGCCAGGCGAAGCGCGCGGCGGGGCGCGCGCCGCGCGCGCGGTGGGGCGAGCGCGCCGCCGAGGCGAGGAAGCGCTCGCGGAGCGCCGGCGCGGAGCGCGCGCTCGCGAAGCGCTCCTCGAGGCGCTTGCGGCCGGCCTCCCCGAAGCTGCGCCGCAGGTCTCGCGAGGCCAGCACGCGGTCGAGGGCCGCCGCCAGCCCCGCGGCGTCGGCGGGCTCGGCGAGCAGGCCGGTGGCGCCTTCCTCGACCAGCTCCGGCACGCCGGCGAGGGTGGTGGACACCACCGGCAGGCCGCAGGCCATCGCTTCCAGGATGACCGTCGGCAGCACGTCGCAAGCGCCCTGGGCGTCGACGATGGAGCCCAGCGCGAAGACGTCGGCGTCGATCAGCAGGCGCTTCACCTCTTCCTGGCTGCGCAGCCCGGCGAGGCTCACCTGGCCGCCGAGGTCGTGTTCGCGGATGCCCGCTTCGAGCCGCTCGCGCCAGGGGCCTTCGCCGACGATCACGCACTCGAAGGGCCGGCCCAGCCGCCGCAGCTCCGCGCAGGCGTCGATCAGGTGGTGGTGGCCCTTGAACTCGATCAGCCGCCCCACGGAGACGATGCGCGGCCGCGCGCGCTCGGGGAAGGCGGCCTGTTCGGGGTACTCCGCCGGGTCGATGCCGTTGTAGACGCGCACGATCTTGTCGGCGGACTCCGGGCAGGTCGCCTGCAGCAGCGCGCGGCTCCAGTCGGAGACGGCCACCACGAACTCGGCCTCGCGGCAAAGCTCGCGCAGCAGGTCGTCGTTCCCGAGATCGACCATGAAGTCCTGGGCGTGGGCGGTGAGGCTGAACGGGAAGCCGGCGATGCGCTTCAGGAACAGCGCGACCTTGGCCGCGTGGGACGCGAAGTGCACGTGCACGTGGGCGACGCCGCGCTGCGCGAGGCCGGGCGCGAGCGCCAGCGCCTGCCGCGCCAGGGTGCGCGCCCCGGCGTCCTTCCCGTAGCGCTCGGCGTAGTCGCCGACCAGCGCCGCCGGCCAACGCCCCCCCCGCTCGGCGAGCAGCTCGTGGGCGCGCACCATGCGCGGCGGAGGCAGCAGGTGCGTCTCCGCACGCAGGTTCGCGAGGCGCTCGTGGCGGAACACGAGCTTCGGCGGGCTGGTCGTGTCGATCTCGAGGGGCAGGCCGAGCGCCTCGAGGGCGAGCATCTCCGTGTCGACGTAGGTCTGCGAAGGGATCGGGTAGCGGGCGAAGAGGTAGGCGACGCGCGCGGCGCTCATCGGCCCTCCTCTCCGTCGGCGAGCTCGCGCAGCCGGCGGGCGGAGCCGAGGCCCAGGCTGGCGCCGAGCTTCAGCCAGCGCGAGCCGCGCAGCTGCCGGCGCAGCCGCTCCAGGCTCTTCGCCGCCGCGGCCAGCCGCTCGTTGCGCTCGAGCAGCTCCGAGCGCAGCACGGCGCGGCCGGCGCGCAGGTCCTGCTTCTGGAGCGCCGCGTTGGGCGACTCGCGCAGCTCCGGAAAGTCGCCGCGCCCGAGCTGCGCCAACGCGCCCTCGACGCTCTGCTCCGGCAGCGAGGCCAGCAGGCGCGCGATCGCCGCCTGGAAGAGCCCGGCGTTCAGGCTCGAGGCGTTGTCCCAGGAGGCGCGCGCGAAGGCGAAGAAGCGCTCGCGCAGGCCGGGGTCGCTCTCGAGGTCGGGCGCGACGCTGCGCCAGAGGTCGGCCTGCAGCCGCAACAGCTCGCGCACCAGCGGCGCCGGGTCCATCACGATGGTGTTGGCGTCGTGCACGCGGTAGCGCAGCAGCGGCTCGTCGAGGACGGCGAGCCGGCCGCGCAGGGCCGTCTCCAGCAGGAAGGCGTAGTCGTGGGCGTAGCGGTAGGGGCGGAAGGGCCGGGCCAGCAGGTCGCGCGCGCGCGCCACCACGTTGCTGCTGGTCGCGGGGAAGTTCACCATGCCGAGCCACTCCGCGAGGGAGAGGTCGCCCGCCGCGCCCAGGGACCAGGCGACGTCGAACCAGCGCCGGCGCGGCGCGTCCTCGGGCAGCGGCGCGCCCGCGGCGTCGATCACCGTCAGCTCGCTGCAGACCACGCCGACGTCCGGCCGCGCGGCGAGGTGCGCGAGGCAGCGCTCGAGGCGGGTCGGCTCGTAGACGTCGTCCGAGTTCAGGATCGCCACGAACTCGCAGTCCTCGGCGGCGCGCGCCACGGCGCGGTTCAGGGCGGCGTGGGCGCCGGCGTTCTCCTGCACCAGCAGCTCGACGCCGCGCGGCGCGTAGCGCTCGATCAGCGCGGGCGAGCCGTCGCGTGACCCGTCGTCCACCACCACGATGCGATCGGGGGGCCGGGTCTGGGTGAGGGCCGAGTCGAGCGCGGCGCCCACGAAGCGGGCGTGGTCGAAGCTCGGGATCACGACGGCGGCGCGCGCGGCCATGGCGTCACTCTGTATAGCCCAGCGCCTCGAGGCGCCGGCGCTCCTCGGGCGAGATCTGGAGCGGTTGGTTCGCCGGGCCGCTGCGCCCCGCCCGCCAGCCCTCCACCAGCGCCCCGAGCGCCGCCGCGGTCTCCGGCTGCTCGGCCACCAGATTCCGCCGCTCGCCGGGATCGGCCTCGAGGTCGAAGAGCTCGCGCGTTCCTTCCTCGGGGCCGTCGATGTACTTGAAGCGGCCCTCGCGCACGCCGAGCTTCTCGCCCTTCACGAACTGGTCGCCGCGCCGCTCGCCCGAGAAGTGGCGGCGGTAGAGGAAGACGGGGGCCGGCCGGAGCGTCTCCCTGCCGAGCAGCGCCGGCGCGAGGCTGCGGCCCTCGAAGCCCGCGTCGGGCGCCGGCAGCTCGAGCAGCTCGCCGAGGGTCGGCGCGAGGTCGAGCAGCGCCACCGGCTCGTCGAAGCGCAGCCCCGCGGCGATGCGCCCGGGCCAGCGGATCAGCAGCGGCACGCGCACCTGCTCTTCGTAGACGTGGACGCCGTGCTCCATGTGGCCGTGGTCCATCAGCCCTTCGCCGTGGTCGGCGGTCACCGCCACGACGGTGCGCTCGGCCAGCCCGAGCCGGCCGAGCCCGTCCAGCAGCTCGCCGAGCTGGGCGTCGGTGAAGGCGATCTCCTCGTCGTAGCGCGCCACGTCCCGGGCCAGGGCGCCGGCCTCGGGCCCCGGCGCGAAGCGGCCCTCGTAGTCCGCGGGAGGGGCGTAGGGCGCGTGCGGATCGAAGTAGTGCACGAACAGGAAGAAGGGGCCGCGTCGGCCGTTCGACTCGAGCCAACGCAGCGCCCGCCGCGTGGTCTCGTCGCCGCGGCGGTCGAAGCCCCCCTCGATCTCGAGGCCCTCCCAGAACTCCGGGGTGAAGGTCGAAGTGGAGCGCTCGAAGGCGTCGTCGAAATCGCCGAAGCCCTGGTCGAAGCCGAAGCGGCGGGAGATCACGAAGGAGGACGCGAAGCCTGCGGTCCGGTAGCCCGCGGCGCGCAGCCGCTCCGCCAGCGTCGTGGCCGCGGGGGGCAGCGGCGCGCCGTTCTTGGTGACGCCGTGGCGGAGCGGGGAGAGGCCCGTGAAGAGCGTGGCGTGGGTGGGGCCCGTGGTCGAGGTGGGCGCGTAGGCGACGCGGAAGCTCGCGCCCTCGACTGCGAGCTCGCGCAGGCGCGGCGTCGTCTCGCGCGCGTAGTCGGCGAGCGAGGTGTGGTCGAAGCGCGTGGTGTCGAACACCACGAGCACGGCGCTCGGCCGCTCGTCCGCGCTGCGCGCGCAGGCGGCGGCCGCCAGCGCCAGCAGCAGCAGGGCGACGCGCCCGCTAACGGGACGCCGCACCGGCGAGCAGCTCCTCGAAGCGGGCGCAGGCGCGCGCGTGGAGCGCGAGGTCCACGCGGTTCAGCGCGGCGATCTCGGCGCGCTCCGCGGGATCGATCTCGTAGCGATCGCCGCGGCGCGCGGGGTTGGCGTTGCGCCGGGCGTGCTCGATGCGCAGCTCCGGGCAGAAGAGGCGGCGGAAGAGCTCCATGCCCTCGTCGAAGCGCTCGGTCAGGCCGATGAAGGCGAAGCGCTCGGGCGGCACGCCGCCGAGGAAGCGCGCGTGCACGTCGCGCATCTCCGGCAGCGCCGCGAAGGCGAGCAGCGAGAGGCGCTCCTCGATCAGGCGGCGGCAGGTCGGGTGCTGCGGGTCGGGCTCCCGCTGCCAGTAGTGGAAGTGGGAGATCAGACGCTCCACCGGGTCGCGGAACCAGGTGACGAAGCGGGCCTCGGGGTGGATGCGCCAGTACTTGGCCGCCACGAAGTGCCCGTGCACCACGCGCGTGCCCGGCGGCAGTGGGGCGCGGCGGAAGCGCTCGCGCAGCGCGCCCCAGCGCGTGCGCGGCATCAGCGGGCGGTCCGCGTAGTCGTGCACGAGGTGGCCGCCGGCGAGCCCCTCGATCGCCTCCCGGAAGCTGATGCCGCCCGTCTTCGGGATGTGGACCGAGACGATCAGGTCGCTCACGCCGGCCCGCCGCGCAGCTTCCGCCGCAGGAAGGTGCGGAGCCAGAGCCAGGGCGAGTCGGCGAGCTGCTCGCGCTTGCGCTCGGCCTTGCGCGCCTGCTGCTCCGCCTCGCGCCCGCGCGCCTCCAGCAGCTCGACCCGCGCCTCGAGCGCCGCCAGCTCCGGCTCGTAGAGCGCCGCCGCCGCCGCCAGCTCGTGCGCCAGCTCGTCGAGGCGCCCGGCGAGCTCCGGGCCCGCGGCCGGCCCGCGCTGGGCGAGCTCGATCAGCGCGCGGTGGAGCGCGGCCGCCGCCGGGAAGCGCGCCGCGTCTTCTTGCGGCCACGCGCGGGAGTGGTGGTGGCGCAGGTCGCCGCTGAGGAACGCCTCCACCTCGGGCGCCGCGGTCTCGAGGTCGCGCGGCCAGGCGATCTCGCAGTCGGCGGCCACGCGCTTCGCGACGCCGCGCCAGTCGGCGACGAGCTCGTCGTAGAGCACGATGCTGCGCGGCCAGCCCCGCGTCTCCCGCTCCGCCGGCAGCATGTGCTGGAGGAACAGCAGGTGGCTGCGCGAGGGCAGGGCGCCGTCCCGCCGCGCGAGGGAGGCCGCGATCTCGAGGGGATGGCGCACCACCAGCACGCACGCCGGGCGCGTCTCCAGCGACTGGAGCAGCGGAGCCCAGAGCGGGAGCAGGCGGCAGAGCCGCGGATCCTTCAGCGCGAAGAGCGGCGTCGCGGCGAGCTCGCGCTCCAGCAGCTCGCGCAGCGCGGCGCGCGCGCTCTCCGCCGCGGGGCCCGCGAAGTGCGCGGGCGCGCGGGGCGAGTCCCAGCGCAGCCCCGCCGCGGCGAGGAAGCGGTCGTGGATCTCCACCAGGCGCCGGTGCTCGCCGTAGCCGCGCGGATTGAACTCGTTGGCCTCCAGCAGGTCGTCGCCGAGGGTGGCTCCCAGGCGCGCCGCGAGCCCGACGAACGAGGAGGTCCCGCTCCGGTGCATGCCGAGCACGAGCAGCGGTCTCCCGGCGAGCGCGGCCAAGGCTGGTTCCCCCCAGGTCGAAGGACCGGATGGCGGGAATGCTAACGACCGCGCGGGGCGGGCGCCTTCCGCGCATCCCGCCGGGGAGCCGCGTCCCCTCGCGTTCGACGCCCGCGCGCCTAAGATTCGCGCGTGCGGCTCCTCCTGCTCCTGGCCTCGCTGTTCCTTCTCTCGGATCTCTCGCCGGAGCTGCGCGTCTTCGCCGCCGGGGACTGGGAAGTGTGGTGCGCCTCCGACTCGGGCGCGGCGCCCCGGGCGATGGAGGTGTCCGTGCGCGGCGGCAGCGTGCGGCACTGCAGCGAGCTGAAGGTGCGCCGGCGGATCGACGGGCAGGGCATGCCGCAGGTCTTCTCGATCAAGGGGATCGGCGCGCTCCGGCCCGCGCTGCCGCCGCCCGGCGCCTTCGGCGCCACCTTCTACGCCTCCGGATACTGGGACTGCGCGCTCGGCCTGCGCCAGACGCTGGCGATCCGCTCCCTCGACATCTCCCTCGACGCCGAGCAGCCTTCGGCGCTGCGCTTCGCGGGGCGGGCGGAGAACCCGCCGACCCTCGCGGCGCCGGACTTCGCGCTGCGCCTCGAAGCGCCGCAGGGCGGCGCCCTGCGCGCCGAGCTCGACTACACCCTCGTCGCCGCGGCGGACGTGTGCGTGCGACGCGGCAAGCAGGCGCTCCACGAGGGCTTCCGGATCGCGCGCGCAGCCTCCAATTACATCTCGCCGGCGCTCCACGACAGCGATGCGATCCGCTACCGCGTGCGCTCGGGACGCGCGGTGTGCCAGCGGCTCGCGAACCGCGAGGCCTTCGCGCTGCCCGATCCGGAGCCGCTGAGCGGGCCGGCGCTCGAGCTGATCCACGAGACTCCGGGCCCCCGGCCCACGCCGACCCTCGCGATCCACTTCCTCGAGCCGCCCCCCGAGCAGGTGACGCCGCAGGGCTACGTCACCGGCACCCTCGATCCGGACGCCGACAACATCGACCTCTGGGGCAACTGGAGCGCCGCGCGCGACCACTGGAGCGCAGGCGAGCGCATCGGCCGCTTCTCCTACGTCCTCGAAGCAGCGCCGCCGACGCCCACGTGCGGGGACGGAGTCAACTAATCAACTAAGTTGCCCCCCGGGTGGCGTTAGTTGATTAGTTGACTCCGTCCCCCTTTCCCCTTCCCCCTTCACGCGTCCTTCATGCCAGGGGAGGTCGGGCCGCCATCTTCGGCCCGCCCATGGTCTTCAGCTCCCAGCTCTTCCTGTTCTGGTTCCTGCCGGCGGCCCTGGCGGGCTACTACGTGCTGTTCGCCGGCCCGCGCTGGCTGCGCCACCTGTTCCTGATCGCCGTCTCCTACGTGTTCTACGGCTGGGCCAACCCGCCCTTCGTGCTGCTGCTGCTGTTCTCGACGACGATCGACTACGCGCTCGGGCTCTGGATCGCGCGGGAGCCGTGTCCCGAGGGCGGGCCGCGCTCGACGCGCCAGAAGGCGGGCCTGGCGCTCTCGCTGGTCACCAACCTCGGCCTGCTCGGCTACTTCAAGTACGCGAATTTCGCGATCGAGAGCTACGGCTCGCTGATGGCCCTGCTGGGCCTCGAGCACCTCGCCTGGCGCGACTTCCTGCGGGTGACGCTCCCGCTCGGCATCAGCTTCTACACCTTCCAGTCGCTCAGCTACACCATCGACGTCTACCGCGGCCACGTGGCGGCGACGCGCAGCTTCATCGACTTCGCGGCCTTCGTGTCGCTGTTCTCGCAGCTCGTCGCCGGCCCAATCATCCGCTACGCGGAGGTGGCGCGTCAGCTCGTCGAGCGTCGCCACGGCTTCGACAAGTTCGCGCGCGGCGTGGCGATGTTCAGCCTCGGCATGGCGAAGAAGGTGCTGCTGGCGAACCCGTGCGGGAAGCTGGCGGACACCGCCTTCGACGCCGGCTCCCTCGGCGCGCTCGACGCCTGGCTCGGTCTGCTCGCCTACGCCTTCCAGATCTACTTCGACTTCTCCGGCTACTCGGACATGGCGATCGGCCTCGGGCTGATGATGGGCTTCACGTTCCCGAAGAACTTCGACTCGCCCTACCGCAGCTGCTCGATCACGGAGTTCTGGAACCGCTGGCACATCTCGCTCTCGACCTGGCTGCGCGACTACCTCTACCTGCCGCTCGGAGGCAACCGGAAGGGGCCGCACCGCACCTACGTCAACCTGATGGTGGTGATGCTCCTCGGCGGCCTCTGGCACGGCGCCTCGGCGAACTTCGTGGTGTGGGGCGGGCTGCACGGCGCCTGGCTCGCCCTCGAGCGGGGGCTCGGCCGCCGGAGCGTGCTGGCCTTCCTGCCGGCGCCGTTCCAGATGGCGAGCACCTTCGCGGTCGTGCTGGTGGGCTGGGTGTTCTTCCGCGCCGCCGACCTCGACGCCGCACTCCGTTACCTGGCTGCGCTCGCCGGCCTGGCGCCGGTGGCGGAGGGCGCCGCGCTGCTCGGCGGGGTGTTCCATCAGCCCTACTACCTGGCGTCTCTCGGCGCGGCGGCGGGCGTGGTCTGGCTCGCGCCGCAGTCCTGGGACTTCACCCGGCGCATCGACGCGCCGCGCGCGGCCTGGGCCTTCGGCCTGCTGCTGGCCGCCTGCGCGATGCTCTTCGCGCAGACCTACAACCCCTTCATCTACTTCATCTTCTGATGGTGTGGTCGAGCGACGAGCGCGAGCGGCAGGCCGAGCGGGAGCTCGGGCACACCGAGATCCGGCGCGGGCTGGCCATCGGCCTGACGGCGGCCTTCCTGCTGGCGCTCGTCGCGGCGCCCATCGTGCAGCTCGCGGTGAGGCCGCCGGACGCGAGCAGCCTGGCCGACGGCGTACCGACGGAGTGCGCGCTCGAACGCTTTGAGCGAGGCCTGGAGGACGACTCGCCGGTCGGCCAATGGCTGCTGCCGCGCCTGCAGGCGCTGCTCACGCGGGCGCTCGGGGTCGGGAACGAGCAGGTGTACGTCGGCCGCGACGGCTGGCTGTTCCATCGCCAGGGCGTCGACTACGTCACTGGCCGCGGCTTCCTCGAGCCCGACGTGCTCGAGGCGCGGCGGCGGGGCGGCGACGCTTGCGACGGCCCGCCGCAGCCGGACCCGCTCGCTGCGACCCTCGACTTCGCCGCGCAGCTCGCGGCGCGCGACATCCGCTTGCTGCTGCTGCCGACGCCCGTGAAGGCCGTCGTCGCGCCCGAGCGGCTCGCACCTGGCCGGCAGGGCCCGCTCCAGAACCCTTCCTTCGACGGCTTCGTGCGCGCCGTCGAGGAGCGGGGCATCGCGCTGCTCGACCCGACGGACCTGCTGCGGCAGCCCGGCTCCTACCTCGCGACCGACACGCACTGGCGACCGGAGGCGATGGAGCGCGTCGCGCAGGCGCTGGCCGCGCGCATCGAGTCGGAAGGATTGCTGGGGCCGGCCTCGCCGGGCCGCTACACGCGCGAGCCCGCGGCAGCGCGACACTTCGGCGACCTGGCCCTGCTGCTGAACCTGCCTGCGGACCAGTCGCTCTACCCGCCGGAAGCGGTGACGATCCGGCCCGTGCGCGAGGACGGCGCACCCTGGCGCGCGCGCCGCGGCGCCGAGGTGCTGCTGCTCGGCGACAGCTTCAGCAACGTGTACTCCGACCGCGCCGCCTTCCGCAGCGAGCGCGCGGGCGACGCCTTCGACTGGGGCGAGGACGCCGGCCTGGCGGAGCAGCTCTCCTTCGCCCTCGGCCGCCCCGTCAACCGCATCGTGCGCAACGCCGGCGGCGCGTACGCCGCGCGCGCCGACCTCGCCCGCGAGCTGGCGCGCGACGCCGAGGCCGGAGCGGACCGGCTCGCGGGGGTGCGCGTCGTGGTGTGGCAGTTCGCCGTCCGCGAGCTCGCCCAGGGCGACTGGAAGCTCATCCCGCTCGCGGCGGCTCCCGCGGGCCGCGCCGCCGCGCCGCCGTCCGAGACGGCGCCGACCGGCGCGAGCCGCCTGCGCGGCACCCTCGCCGCGCGTGCGCAGCCGCCGCGCCCCGGGAGCGTTCCCTACCGCGATGCGCTCGTCGCCCTGCATCTGCGCGACGTCGAGACGGAGGCCGGCGAGCCGCTCCCCGGCGAGCTGCTGGTGTACGTGCTCGGGATGCGCGACGACCGCTGGACCGAGGCGGCTCGCCTCGCCGAGGGCGAGCGGATCGCGCTTCGCGTCGAGCCCTTCGAGAGCGAGGCGGTGCAGGAGCGCGTCGGCTCGCTGAACCGCGTCGAGCTCGAGAACCTCGACCTGCTCGCGCTGCCCGCCTTCTTCGGCGAGGTTCTTGCGCCGGGAGGAAGCCCACCGTGAGATCGCCCGCCCGGGTCGCCCGCCTCGCACTCTTCGCGCTGATCCTCGCCGGCTGCGGCGACGCCCGCGCCGCGGGCGC